>Ga0210401_10006254_pt1 | contig 12130 bp, 11 predicted proteins | sample IncBWH32MmetaG_FD_150866 | JGI IMG/M metagenome (GOLD analysis project Ga0210401, IMG submission 150866) | Forest soil microbial communities from Barre Woods Harvard Forest LTER site, Petersham, Massachusetts, United States - Inc-BW-H-32-M | ecosystem: Environmental > Terrestrial > Soil >... | reverse complement strand
TGTTGCAGTGAATGTGGGGAGGGGAAACCGGCTCCCGTAAGGCGCGCCCCGGTTGGCGATTCTAGCAGTGGCAATTTGCCGCCGCAACACACCTCCGGGTGTCGACTGCGTCCAATTAGATGCTTTGGAGCGGTTTAGGAATCTTTTTGCGTGCGAACAGCATCTATCATTGGCGCCGCCGAGCGGCGAAAGCCCGGCCGAAGTGACGGCATTGAGGTTAGGCCGCTCGGGGTTGGAAGCTTTTGACGCGCCGATTTGACAAGGAAGGGAAGCGCCGCTAAAATCTCCCGATTTGTAGTGGCGCGCAGGGTGGACAGTGGGACAGGAAACTATGGATAAGAAGCGGTTGGAGTATTACAAAAAGAAACTGACGTCCCGACGGGAAGAGCTGGCGCGCGGTATTCTGCGGACTGAGCAGGAAGGGCGCGAGGCCGACGACGATCCTACGGTGGATCTGGCGGACAAGGCTGCGAACTCATACACCAAGGAGTTCCTCTTTGGCCAGACGCACAATGATCGTTCGCAATTGCAGTTGGTTGACGACGCGCTGCAGAGGATCAAGGACGACGAGTACGGCGAGTGTATCTCCTGCCATCAGGAATTGCAGCAGAAGCGGCTCGAGGCTGCGCCGTGGGCTCGATACTGCATTGCCTGCCAGGAAAAGAAAGAACAGGGACTGCTTTAATCGCGCGGTGCGCGGCTCTGGCGCGAGCCTCGGCCGCGCACGCGGGTAGACCAACTACGACCGGGAAGTTCCTGCCTGACCGCAAAATCAAAAAAGCAGAGTAACTCGGTGTGCGCATAGCGTCTTGATCGTGCGTTGTAGTGTCTCGAACAAACGGCCTATGGCACTTGGCCGCTGCGCGCTGCGCGGCGTTCCATAACCGTTGCGTCGGCAGCCGGTTCGCCGGCCGAGGAGATATCGGTTGCGCCGGAACCTTTAAGCAGGTCTTTGGCACTGCCAACTTCTTCCGACGTATCGCAGTGAACCGAAACCAGGATGCCGCCCTTTTTGAGGCTGCTTTCGTAGAGCTTGGCCTCGTATTCGGGGATGCCGAGTCCGATCAGCGCACCTGCGACACCGCCGACTGCTCCGCCGACGCCCAGGCCGGCGAGAGTGGCCATCAGCGGACCTGCGGCGATGAAGGGGCCGAGGCCGGGAATCGCCAGCGCGCCGATGCCGACCAGAAGTCCCAGCGCACCGCCGAGAACTGCGCCAGTTGTGGCGCCCGTCGCGGTACCTTCGGGAGCTTTCGTTGCCTTCGCGGTCGCGAGCGCACTGCCGCCCAGACTTTCCGGGAGCAAGATCGAAATCGAAGCCGGCGGGAATCCCGCGTGGATCAAGACGTCTGCGCCCCGTTCGACTCCGGCACGATCCGAATAAATGCCGAGGACCGAAGTCCTTTTTTTGCCGTCAGCCATAGCTTCCTCCGGATGAGTTCCGACCTCGCGCCAGAAAACGTGAAGTCGCGGCCGGGGGCGATCACGTTTCCGATGTTAAAATACGCTCGCGTCGCAATTGGCGTGATCGGGTAAACGGTTGAGTAGGCCGCCGGTGATCGCTTACGTTGGCGCGCGAAGCTAATGAGGCGCGCGGCGAGCCGTATTGTCTGACTCCGGGGCTGTGCTAAACTACCGCCGCGCAAATCCGCATTGTTTGCAGAGGGTTGGACCATGTCTGGACACTCAAAATGGGCAACAATTAAGCACAAAAAGGCCGCGACGGACGCAAAGCGCGGCAAGATTTTCACGAAAATCATCCGCGAGTTGAGCATCGCGGCACGCAGCGGCGGCACCGATCCGAACTCGAATCCACGTTTGAGGACCGCGATTGCCGCGGCCAAGAACGAGAACATGCCCAACGACAACATCGAGCGCGCAATCGCTCGCGGCGCGGGCAATCTGGAAGGCGAGACGCTCGAAGAAGTAATGTACGAAGGCTATGGACCGGGCGGAGTAGGGATGCTGGTGCAGGTGGTGACCAGCAACCGCAACCGGTCGGCCGGCGAACTGCGCCATCTTTTCTCGAAGAACGGTGGCAACATGGCCGAAACCGGTGCGGTCGGCTGGATGTTTCACCGCAAGGGCGACATTGTCGTGCCTAAGGACGCGGCTGACGAAGACACAATGATGAGCATCGTGCTCGATGCGGGCGCAGAAGATTTGAACGATGACGGCTCGGCCTGGGAAGTGACAACGCCGCCTGAAGCGATGGAAAAAGTGCGGGAGGCTCTTGTGAAAGCCGGGATCAGCCCGGCTTCGGCCGAGGTTGCGTGGATTCCGCAGAACTACGTGAAGCTGACCGGCGCGCAGGCGCAGCAGATGCTTCGGATGGTTGAGAACATGGAAGACCACGACGACGTGCAGCACGTCTACGCGAATTTTGACATTGATGAAAAAGAGATCGAGGCAGTCGCGGGATGAATTGGCCGTACTGAGGACCTTCTGATGGCAGTTTCCCGAACGCGCATATTGGGAGTGGACCCCGCGGTGGCGGGGGCGACGGGATACGGCGTCGTAGAGATCGAAGGGTCGGCGCCGCGGCTTTTGAAATTCGGGGCGCTGAAGCTGCCGGCGCGGGCGTCGTTTGACGAGCGGCTTTGCCAGATTCATCAACTGATCGCGACGCTCGTTGAAGAGTTTTCGCCCGATGCGGTTGCCGTTGAGGCGGTTTTCACCGCACTGAATATGCGGACAGCTCTGAAGCTTGCGGAGATCCGTGGGGTGGTGCTGTTGGCGGCGGCGCAGGCCAGGGTCCCGGCGCACAGCTATTCGCCGCGCGAAGTGAAAGCAAGTGTGGCTGGGTTCGGGGCGGCCTCCAAGCAGCAGATACAATCGGTGGTGAAGTCAATGCTGGGGCTCGCGACGTGTCCGGAGCCGGCCGATGCGGCCGATGCGCTGGCGATTGCTCTTTGCCACGCACACGCGGCCAGCGCAAAGGAACGGTTCGCAAAAGCTACCGGGATCGGTGTTGCGGAGGCGCAGGGCAGCGCGAGCCGGTCGAGACGCATCCCTGTTTACAGCCAATTATAGTGGTTGGGCTATGATCGCTCGCAAAAGCAGTCTCCTCTTGCTGATATTGACGTTTGCGTTCGGTGCCGCCGGAGTCGCTCGCGCAGACGGCGCCGCCGCGCCCGGGGCAACGATCACCTTCCAGAAAGTCTTCAAGTCAAGCTACCCGGAATTTGTGGAGATCAAGATTTCACAATCCGGATCCGGGACGTGCGATATCCGCCAGCTCGACGAAGCGGCCAGCCCGCAGTCCTTTGAAATGGGTGCGCCGCTTGTGCAGAAGATTTTTTCTCTCGCCGCCAAGCTGCACAATTTTCAGGGCGTCGATTTGGAAGTCCACAAGAGGCTCGCGAGCCTGGGGCAGAAGACGTTCACCTACGAGAACGGCAGCGAGAAGCACCAGGTGACGTTCAACTACACGCTCGATCCAACCGGTGCGGAATTGACTTCACTTTTCGAGAACATCTCGCAGCAGGAGTCCGATCTTTCGGACCTGACGCGCACCATGCGCTACGACAAACTCGGCGTGAACGACGTGGTCGAGCGGATCGAATCGCACTACGACGGCCGTCTGCTGCCCGAGCCGGGCCGCTTCGTCGGGCCGCTTGAAAAGCTCTCGGCCGACACTACGTATGTAGATGTAGCGCGGGAACGCGCCCGCAAATTGGCCGATCGCATGCGAAGTGACACCTCGCAGGCGACACCCTAGCAATCTCCCCGCATCAAAACTCCCCGACGCCACCCATCGATAAGCAAGCAGATTTGGTGCTACCGGGCGGGATTTCCAGCCAAGTGTCCGTAAGTACAGCTAACTCTCTCGTACGCTACAAGTGCGCCATCGTTGATCACCTCCGGCGTTTCGGGAACGATGGACGTATCGCAAGGAAGGTAAAACCGAAAGCCGTACCCCGGGGAAAAACGAGAATATGCTCCGCAAATCCACGCTTTTTGCACTTGTTTTGTCCGCAGTGATCGTCCTGAGCTTGGTTCGAGGCCATGCAAGCGCGCAGGAAGCCGCCGTTTCACGAATCAGCGCGGCTATCGACGAGTCCAAACTGACCGTGCTGCACGGGAACACGCACCCACTGGTGCACGGCGCGTTTGACCGTGGCGCCGCCGCCGACAGTTTGCAGATGGATCACATGCTGCTGGTGCTCGAACGCAGCACGGCACAGCAAGCCGCACTCGAAAAGCTGCTCGCGGCGCAGCAGGACAAGAATTCGTCGAGCTATCACCAGTGGCTTTCGCCGGACGAGTTTGGGCAGCAGTTCGGCGCTTCAGACGAAGACATTCAGAAGGTGACTGCGTGGCTTGAGTCGCACGGCTTCCTGGTGCACGGCGTGTCGCGGGGGCGGAATGTGATCAATTTTTCGGGTAACGCGGCACAAGTGCGCGCGGCGTTTCACACCTCGATTCACCAGTACGTGGTAGCCGATCGCGACCATCTTTCGAACGCGGCCGACCCAGCGATTCCGGCCGCTTTGGCGCCGGTTGTGGCAGGCGTTGCTTCGCTGAACAATTTCTTCCCCAAGCCAAACTACAGCGCAAGCGTCGCGCATGGAATGAAGGCGACCATCCATCCGCATTTGACGCTGACCGATGCGAATAACAACACGCTTTACGGCCTCGGGCCAACCGACTTCGCGACGATCTACGGAATTACCTCGCTGTGGAATGCCGGCATCACCGGCACGGGGCAGACAATCGCTATCGTCAGCGCCAGCGATATCAATACGACCGACGTCGACCAGTTCCGCACGATCTTCGGATTGCCCGCGATCAATTTCCTGAAGGTGATTCCGAACGGCAGCACCGATCCCGGCATCGTCACCAATGGCGGAACTTTCAACGATGAGGATGAGACCGAGGCCATCTTTGACGTGGAATGGTCCGGCGCAGTCGCGAAGAACGCGAAGATCGATCTGGTCGCGAGCAAAGATACGACGACGACGGCCGGCATCGACCTTTCGGCCGAATGGATTGTGGATCAGAAGTTGGCGCCGATCCTCAGCGAAAGCTACGGCCAGTGCGAGATGGGTCTGGGCTCGGCACAAAATACGATGTACTCGAACCTCTGGAGCCAGGCAGCAGCGGAGGGAATCACGGTTTCGATTTCGACCGGTGACAACGGTTCGGATGGTTGCGATTTCGCGCCGCACGGAACCGCTTCGGGGCCGCAGGAAGGCGATCACGGCCTGGCGGTGAACGGAATCGCTTCCACTCCTTACAATATTGCGGTGGGCGGCACGGATTTTAACGATCACGTTGCGCCGAACGCATTCTGGAGCACGACCAACGCAAGCGGCACGCTGGCTTCGGCGCAGAGCTATGTTCCCGAACTGGCCTGGAACGATACGTGCACGAATTCGCTGATCTACGCGGCGTTTGGCTTCAGTTCCGGCGGGACGGCGTGCAACGCAACGACGGTTCAGGACGACGGCAACACGGGCGGCTTTTTCTTTGTCGCGCCGGTTGGCGGATCGGGCGGCGTAAGCAGCTGCACAACATCGAATACCTCGGTTCGGTCCAGTTGCACCGGCGGTTACGCCAAGCCTTCCTGGCAAACTGGCGTGGGCGTCCCGGCGGACGGCAAGCGCGATTTGCCGGATGTTTCGTTTTTCGCAGACGGCGGCGACGACTCTTACGGACTCGAAGTCGCGATTGGCGATAAGGTGCCGGGCAGCTTCTATTTCGCGTGCGAGCAAGACGCGCAGGGATCGAGCAATCCGACCGCTTGCAGCGTGAACGGAGCTTTCCTGCTCGGCGGCGGTACTTCAATTTCGGCCCAGGTGTTTGCCGGCGTGGTCGCGCTGATCGATCAGAGCGCCGGTTCCGCGCAGGGGAACCTCAATACTCAATTCTATGCGCTCGCGGCGAGCCAATCCGGGCTGAACTGCAATAGCAGCAGCACGACGGTTGCGCCCAACAGCGCCTGCATCTTCCATGACGTGACGGTCGGCACGAACGCGATGCCTTGCGTGGCCTCCTCTCCGGCGGACGGTACGAGTGATTGCAGCACGGCTGGCGGCGGACCCATCGGTATTCTGACGGGCTACACGGCGGGGACCGGCTACGACCTCGTGACCGGCCTCGGTTCGATCAATGTGGCGAATCTAGCGGCCAACCTCGAATCTCTTTCTGTGGCTGCGTCACCAACCACGGTGACCGTGGCAAGCCCGGGACAATCGGGTACGACAACGCTCACGTTTACGGCAGGGAACGGATTTAACGGCACGGTAAACGCGTTCGCCTGCTCGGGGTTGCCTTCGGGCGCTTCGTGCGCATTCACGCAGAACGGATCGGCGATTTCCTCGCTCGCGTTCTCAAACGCAGTTACCTCAGCGCAAGTGCTGCTGACGATTAACACGACCGCACCGACAACGGGCGCGATTCCCCCCACGCGGCTGCTCAGCCCAGGCCGGTGGAACCCGGGTCCGATGGCGATATTGGAATGGCTGATGGTGGGCGTAGCGATGCTAGTGACGCTCGCGATTGCGGCACCCGGCAAGCGGCGGAGATTGGCTCCGGTATTGGCCGTTCTCGCGTTTGCGATGATGATAGTAAGCGCGGGCTGCGGCGGGGCGGTGAACTCGTCGGGAGGCGGCGGTGGCGGAGGCGGCGGGACCAGCGGCGGCACGCCGACCGGCACGACAACGACGACCGTTTCGGTGACGAACGCAGCGACAAGCGGTGTGACGTCGGTGAACCTGACTTTGAAAGTGCAATAATAGCTGAGGCGGGCGGTGCCGGAGAACGGCACCGCTTGCGAAATCCGCATCTAAGTGACGGGTGCGGCAAATGCTTGCCACGTAACTTTTTGAGTCTGCAGGCCGCACCCAGCGGCGACCCAGTGCGAAACTATCGTAGTGCACAGGGGTTACGTAGGGTTGTAACCATCTTTTTGGGAACGATCCATGAATCCCGACGTAAGAATCAATATCCGCAGTCCGAGGAAAAACAGGACACCATAACTATGCGTAGAAATATATTACTTGTCATCCTAGCTTCTGCAGTCGTTTCCCTATTGTTGTTGCGCGCCAGCAAAATGCTGGCGCAAAGCAGCACCCCGGAATCCATGATCACGCGAGCGGTAGACGAGACGCAGCGCGTCACGCTTCGTGGAAACGTTCACCCTATGGCCCGCGCCGAATTCGATCAGGGCGCGGTGCCGTCCACAATGCCCATGCAACACATGTTGCTCGTGCTCAAGCGCAGCGCCGAGCAGCAGACCGCTCTCGAGGCCCTGAGCGCGCAGCAAGCGGATAGGAATTCGCCGAACTATCACAAGTGGCTTACGCCCTCGGAATTCGGCGCGCAGTTTGGCCCGTCCTCCCAGGATATGACCGCGATCACGACGTGGCTCGGTTCGCACGGCTTTCAGGTGAACTCGGTCGCGGCCGGCCGCAACATCATCGATTTCTCAGGTACCGCAGGACAGATTGAGGAAGCGTTTCACACCGCGATTCACAAATTCGCTGTGAACGGCGAGAACCACTGGGCCAACGTGAGCGATCCCGAGATTCCGGCGGCGCTTGCGCCGTTGGTTGTGGGCGTGAACAGCCTCAACGATTTTCGGCCAAAGGCGTTCCATCACAACGTGGGTGCATTCCGGATGTCGGTGGCGGATCGAAAAGCCACACGCGTGACCCCTAACTTGACTCTCACGGGCCTCAGCAGCGGATCCTGCTATTCGGGAAGCTCAACCTGCTACGTTGTTGCCCCGTACGACTTCGCGACGATTTACAACCTGCAGCCGCTTTGGGGTGCGGGTACGACAGGCACGGGCGAAAACATCGCGATCGTGAGCGACAGCAACATCAATACGGCTGACTACCAGCAGTTCCGTACGTTGATGGGATTGCCGGCGGAAACCGTAAACGTAAAGCTTGCGACGGGCGTCGATCCCGCGATCCAGATGTGCACAATCAACCAGGACGAACAGGAGGCGATTCTCGACGTTGAATGGGCCGGAGCAACCGCTCCCGGAGCCACGATCGATTTGGTGGCCGCTCCATCGGCTCCGGCAGACAGCTGCAACGGCGCCTCCAACGCAAACGAAAACCTGCCCAATGGTTTTTCGTCCGGGTTCGGCGGTGACTACGCCGCCTACTACGCGATCAACACACTCAACGACCCGATTCTCAGCGACAGCTACGGTGCTTGCGAGCTCTCGCTCGGAACCAACGGCAACACCTTCTACAACACAATCTGGCAGCAGGCGAACACGCAGGGCATCACGGTGCTTACCGCTACAGGAGACAACGGTTCGGCCGGTTGCGATGACCCGAGCGGATCGAATCCGGCCCAGAATGGCTTGCAAGTCAACGGCGCGGCTTCGACACCCTACGACACGGCCGTTGGCGGCACCGACTTCAACTACGACACTCCAAGTGCCGCCAGCAACTACTGGAATTCATCGAACTCGACCGGCGGTACGACCACCACGCTTTCCGCCAAGGGGCCGATCCCGGAGATCGTTTACAACGACACTTGCACAAGCCCGCTGATCATTTCGTTCTTCAGCCAATCAAGCGCTGTAAACACCTGCAACAATTCGACGGTGATTTCCGATGGATTGATTGTTCCGGTTGGCAGCTCGGGCGGATTCAGCAACTGCACGACACCTTCTGGGCTGGCGGTCTCGGATTGTGCGGGTGGGTACGCCAAGCCGACCTGGCAAACCGGATCGAATTTGAACATTCCCGGTGACGGCAAACGTGACCTTCCTGACGTTTCGCTGTTCGCAGGCGACGGTACGGTATCTGGAACGTTCTATCTGGTGTGCGAAGAAGACGCTTACGTACTATCCACGCCTTCCTCGCCGCCGACCTCGTGCTCGATCAGCTCGGGCACTTTTTTCTTCGCCGGCGAAGGCGGAACGTCGGTGTCGGCGCAGGCCATGGCCGGCATTGTGGCGCTGATCGATCAAAAAAATACTGTGAGGCTGGGAAGCGTCGCGTTCAACACGAACATGTACACGCTTGCGAACGCCGAGGGAGTTTCGAGCTGCAATAACAGCACGACGGCTCTCGCCAATTCGAGCACGTGCATTTTCAAGGACGTCACGAGCGGCACCAATTCGATGCCGTGCGTGAGCAGTAGTCCGAATTGCGGGACGACGATTTCGAGCCAGATCGTTCCCGTCAGCGGATTCCGTTTCCGGTGGACACCACCGATGATGGTGCTGGGCGTCTGCGTGTTCTGCGCGAGCATGCTCTTGTTTGTCGTTCCGGGCAGGCAGCGCCGCTGGAGTGCGGTGATGGCTCTGATTATGCTGGCCGTGGTCTTCGGTGTGGTGAGCTGCGGTGGAGGCGGCAGCAACGGGACCGTAACCGGTGGTGGCGGCACTTCAAACTCGGTGGGCGTGCTTTCCGGCTATAACGCGACGGCCGGCTACGACCGCGCAACGGGGCTCGGTTCGGTGAATGCCGCGAACATGGTGAACGCGAGCGGCTGGTAGTCTTCGATCGAATAAGGCAGCGCGTGGTGGGCCATCGGCCTAACAAATGATCAGGCCCGCATAGCCCACCACGCGCGAATGGTCGCCGTTGATATCCGCCGAGGTTGCGTAGCGGACCAGACGCGCTTGCTTTGCGCCGAGCTCTCGCGCGGCCACGAGCATCGCCGCGGTGGCAGCGTAACCACACATCGTGATTTCTTCGTTGCGGACCGTGTCATAAAGACCGCGCGCGTCGAGCGCGAGGATGCGTTCGACGGCCCGAGCGTCTTTGAGGCGCGTCACCGCGTCGTTTTCGTAATGATTCATGTCGGTGCTGGCGAGCAGGAGCACGCGATCTGGTTCCGCGGCTGCTTGAGCGTTGGCGCGCGCGATAACAAGCGCGACTGCGTGGCCAAGGTCTTCGAGAGCGGCGAAGCGGTCCGACGACAGCACAACCGGCACGAATTGGAAGCGTGGCGCAAGGTGTTGCAAGAACGGCAGCTGGACTTCGAGCGAATGTTCGCGGGCGTGGGCAACCGAATCCTCGCGCAGGCGTGGGCATTCAAGCGCGAGTTCCGCGGCGAGCGCCTCATCAATCTGTGCTTCGCCGAATGGCATTTGCCAGGCGCCTTTGGTGAGAATGGCCAGCGGTTGGCCCTGCGGGTAGTGGCGCGGACCTAGCAGAATGCATCGGTGCGGAATTTCCATCTCCGAATACACAGCGCCAGCAACGTGTCCTGAATACATGTAACCCGCGTGAGGCACAACGCAGGCAATCGCATGCGTTTTCGGCGGCGCGTTTGCGCTGGCAGCGGAATATTTGTCGATTGCCTGAGCGAGCTCGCGCGCGTCCGACGGGTAGAAGCTTCCGGCAACGGCGGGCGGGCGAATCATGCGTGCAGTTGTAGCACGAGGGTGCTTTTGTGGCTTTGCCGAATATTATGGGTGAGGAAGAGGGTTAGGAGGACTTCGAGGGCTTGCCGTGAATCTTCAGTGCGACCGTCTGGCCCGGCGTGTACTGAATTTTGATCTTGTCGCCGTACTGATAATTGCCATTGTCGACGATCTTGCGCATCTTCGCTTTCACACTGTCCGAATATGTGAAGGTGTGAATCACGCGCTCGTTGCCCTGCTCGCTTACGACCATCGAGTTGTCATCGGCATGGAGCACTTCGGCCTTCAGCCACGTGCCTGAAGGCGCCTTTTTCTTTGGCGTGAGCGTATGAACCACAATTGGCGCGGCCACGGCGGCGGCTTCGGCGACTTGCGCGCGTGCAGGTACCGCCGACACTGTCATGGCGGCGAGCAGGGTGAGAGCGGCGATGGCGCGATTGAATTTCATTGTTCGTCTTCGAGAGAGATCTTCAGGGACTTCAGAAATTTGATGTCCTGCGCCGTGATGGCAAATTTCGCTTCGGCAGGCTCTTCTTCAAGCACGTCCTCATCGACGCGGATGCGCATGGATTCAAGGAAGCGCCTGTCCTGCGACGACATTTTCGCGTCGTCAGAACTCTTGCGGGCAAGGCCGATGGTTGCATCCAGCTTGAGCACGATTTCGAAGCCAGCCGCGCGCACGCCGGAAATCGCTTCGGCGATGCGGTCGGATTCCGCGACCGAATCGTTGATCGCGTGCCCGAGCTTTTGGAGCAGTTGCTTCATGCGGTTATCGAGTTCCAAGCGCGGCCTCCCTTGACTACCCTAACCTAAGGCCATTTTAGGGTGGGTGATCGCGGGAAACAAGACCAGGAAAAGGCCAGTTTTCCGGGGTGTAACCCCTGACGGTACGTAACGGGACCGGCGGACGGCGGCGTGATGAAGAATCAGCGAGGCTTGGTTTGTGTGATGTTTTGCCTGTTCGGGCGGGTGGGTTAGAATCTCCGCATGCCTGCGAATATGGGCCCGACGCTGTGGGAATCGATCAAGATCTTCTTGCGCGTGGTGTGGCGCGTCACGCGGCAGTTATTCCATGAGACGACCGGCGTTTTCTTTGCAATCTTTGCGATCTACGGCGGCGTCGCGGCCTGGCGCGAATGGAAGTACCACCCCACCTACTGGGTGATCGGGTTCGCCGCGATTTACGCCGTGATGATGGCGACATTTGCGTTTCTGGCCTTCCGCCGGGCCCGGCGCATCCGGTAAGCGCGGATGGCCGATTCCAACAAAGACCGCTCCTCGTCTGAAAAGAAACCCGAGGGAAAATCCGCCGCACCTTCCGGGTTGCCTCTTGAGCATGTCGTGACTCCAGAAGATTTGTCCGGCTGGGACCCGGCAAGCGAGCTCGGCTTGCCCGGCGAGTTTCCCTTCACGCGCGGCGTTTATCCCACGATGTATCGGGGCCGGCTGTGGACGATGCGCCAGTACGCTGGATTTGGCTCGGCGGCGGAATCGAATGCTCGCTTTCGATACTTGCTCGAGCGCGGGCAGACCGGGCTTTCGGTAGCATTTGATCTGCCGACGCAAATTGGGATGGACTCGGACGCGCCGCTGGCACTCGGGGAAGTGGGCAAGGTGGGCGTGGCGATCGATTCGATCGAGGACATGCAGATTCTTTTCGAGGGAATTCCGCTTGATCGTGTGTCCACCTCGATGACGATCAATTCGACCGCGTCGATTTTGCTGGCGCTTTATGTAGCCGTGGCGAAAAAGCAGGGCGTTGCGCTCTCCAGAATTTCAGGCACA
>Ga0210401_10006253_pt1 | contig 12130 bp, 16 predicted proteins | sample IncBWH32MmetaG_FD_150866 | JGI IMG/M metagenome (GOLD analysis project Ga0210401, IMG submission 150866) | Forest soil microbial communities from Barre Woods Harvard Forest LTER site, Petersham, Massachusetts, United States - Inc-BW-H-32-M | ecosystem: Environmental > Terrestrial > Soil >... | reverse complement strand
TACAACTTCGCGCATGATGTCGCGCTGCCCGGGGCGAACGGAGCATCGCTCGGTTTTCTGATGTATCCGCAGGCGGAAACTGCTGCGGGCCGACTGGACTGCCTCGATTCGGAGAACTTCAAATACGAAATTACCTCGAAGGAATTAACGATAGACAACCGGTAGGTTCTTTCGGACGATCGCGCCACGCATTCAAGCGGCGAAGACACGGTCGCGGTTTGAGCTAGATTCCGAGCAGATTCGGTTGCAATTTCGCGTAGCCGTGTTCGACTGCCCAAAGATTTAGCGGAATCGTAGCGAGTTCGTCCACAACCGGAACAGCGCGGCCGTCCTTGGTCAAGTCGACGGTTTTCATGTAGTGGTGACACGAATCGCAAACGTCGGCGCGCACATATGCGATTTCCGTGGCCGAATAGAACGCCATTTGCGGCTCTCTTTCTTCTCCGCACGCCGGACAATAGATCCTTCGAAAATTCCACTCGTGCGCGCACAGCATGCATACCAGAGACTTCTTCGCCCCATCACCTTCGCTGCGCAAGACGCCCACGATCGGCTTGGCGCCGCAGCGGGGGCAAGTCGAAGGCGTTCCATGCTCGACGGCAGGTTCGCTCGAATCGGCAAGATACTCGGCATAGGGCTGAAGATAAATCCAGGCGAGGGACATTTCGGCCGAACTTGCCCCGTGCAAGTCGCGAGCATCCGCGTCGTCCGCAGCCTCGCTCAGCCCGGGATCCCCGTGCCAGAACCTCTCGATCGCCTGCTGCCATCCCGCGGGCTTTTTGCGCCAGTCCGGCGGCGGCCTGCGCAAGCGGGGACGGCGCAATCCGCTCGATCAGAGTCAGAAGTCCGGGAAACTTTGGCAGAAGCAGTGAAAGGTCCAACTCATCTCGCAGGGGGCGCGCGCTCGAAATCTTCGGCGAATCCGCCAGCGCCTGCTGGATTTCCGCGTAAAGACTTTTCTGAAATGTTGCGACGCATGCGTAGAAGCGCAGTCCCTCTGCGGCAAATGGGTAAGAAGAAGCAAGTTCGGTGGCGCGAGCGATTCGGCGATCCCACTTGGGAGGAATCATTGCTTGGGTCGGGATCTACCGGTGACCTCGTAATACCATGTGCGATGGAATGTCCAGGCCCAGGCGCTTGTGACGTAACCGTGAATCATAGATCCCAGGCTGCCTTTTTCGAGGATCGCGCTCATGTACACGTGAATCAACACGAGTCCAATCGAAATCAGCGCCACGCTCGCGTGAATTAGGATCGCGGCGTAGCGCAGGATTCGCAAGTTCCACGGAAGAGATTCGGTGTACCACAAGGCGATGCCTGACAGGAGCAGCAGGATCACGCTGTAGAAGATTCCCCAAAAGAAAAGCTTCTGTCCATAGTTGAAGCGGCCGACCGGCGGCAGCTTCGCGTCCTCGTTCCGGATGTAATTGCCGATGGCTTTCGACCAAGCGCGGTCGCTCGAATCGATTTGCATATCGCGGAGCCATTCTTTAGAAGTCCAAAGAAACGATACTGAAAAAACCAGGCCCAACCAGGGGTGCCAGAACCTGGCCGTCGGACCGCCGCCTACGACCGCGGCCAACCAATAGAGATACGGCGACCAGAACGCCAGCCCGGTAATCAGCAGGTAGGTGTAAGCAAGAGCGCCGAGCCAATGGTTTGCGCGCTCGGCCAAGCTGTACCGCCGAATCAGTTCCTCGTTTCGATCTGTGACTGCGGCATTGGAGCGCGGAACGGCGCCGGTGCTCATACGTGCCTCCCATCATCGGGGGGAATCGGCTCCTCTTTCTTCGGACCGTATCGCATATAGTGCCACGCCAAACCGACCAGGCCGCCGACCATCGCGAGATTGCCCAGCCATTTCAAGGGCCCTTTCCAAAGCCGTACCGACATCGGAATGTGAGGATCTTTCGGGAGTCCCCCATACAATTCCGGGTTTTTCGCATCGTGCAGGACGTATATCACGTGAGTGCCACCGACTCCCGGCGGATCGTAGACTCCCGCATCGGCAAATCCGGAAACCGTCCGAAGTTGCTCGGCCCGCGTTTCCGCCAGTTCCTTCATTTCTGACTTCGTACCAAAATGCAGGCACCCAGTTGGGCACGCCTTAATGCAAGCTGGCTCGAGGCCCACCGACACGCGGTCGTTGCACAGCGTGCATTTGAAAACCTTGCGTGCGGTTGGACTGAATTTGGGAATGTTAAACGGACAACCGGTCATGCAATAGCCGCAGCCGATGCAGTTCGCTTCCTGGAAATCTACGATTCCATTGGCATACTGGACTATGGCGCCGTCCGCCGGACACGCCGCAAGGCACCCCGGGTCTGCGCAGTGCATGCACTGATCTTTGCGCATCAGCAGCATCATGCTGCCGTCTTCGCGCTCGTGTTCGTTGAACTTGATCAGGTTCCAGTAGTTCCATGCCGTTTCGGGCATGGTCTGGTAGGAGTTGTCGAAAGTGGTTTCGCTGAAGGTATAGCCATTCCACTCGAGGCAGGCCACTTCGCAAGCCTTGCAGCCAATGCAGGTGGTCGTATCAACCAGCTTGCAGACCTGAAACTCGCGGTTCAACCCCTCACCGGGAACGGTCCCGGCATGCCCTGAAATCCGGATTATTTCTGTCGACGCCTGGCTCATCGTCTGCTCCCTACGCCTTCTCGATTTTCACTAGGAAGCCCTTTGATTCGGGCGTGTGGGCGTTCGGATCGGTCACGGCAGGCGTCAGCAAATTTGCCGGCGTCCGCGCGTTTCTTCCTTCGTCCTCGTCTATACCACGGAAGCCCTGGTGAATCGGCAAACCAATCTGATAGACCTTCTTGCCATCGATCATCATCGGCTTCAGACGGCGAGTGACAAAGGCCTTGGCAATGTAGGTTCCGCGCGCGCTGATGACCTTGATCTTGTCGGTGCCGCGAATTCCTTTTTCCTCCGCCAACTCAACTGGAATTTCGACGAACGGTTCCGGGATCAACTGGACATTCATTGGATTATTTTTCGTCCAGTAGTGATACTGCTCGGTAAGCCGATAGGTGGTGCAGACGATGCTGTACTCGTCCGGCGTTCCAAACTTGTCGTACGGCGTGTTAAATTTCTTTACCAGCGGATTACTCGACTGATTCGGGTGCAGCGGGTTCTTGATCGGGCTTTCAATCGGTTCGTAGTGCTCGGGGAAAGGGCCGTCGGCGAGCACTCCGATCGGAGCGAACAGCCGCCCGATGCCTTCCGGATTCATGATGAAAGGCCCCATGTGGTCTTTCGGGTGGGAGTCGGGTTTGAAATCAGGCACGTCGTTGCCAACCCACTTTCCCGAGGCCTCGTTCCACCATATCTGCTTGCGTTCCGGATCCCACGGACTTCCAGCTGTGTCACAAGAAGCGCGGTTATAAAGGACGCGCCGGTTGGCCGGCCAGGACCACGCCCAGTTTGGGTAAACGCCCATTCCGGACGGGTCTTCGGTGCCTCGGCGCTGGATCTGCGCGCCAGCCTCTGTCCAAATGCCGGAGTAAATCCAGTTGCCGCACATGGTTGTGCCGTCGTCTTTCAGCCAGGCAAAACCAGGCAACTGCTGGCCGGCTTTGATCACCTGTCCTGTCGAATCGTCTTTCAGGTCGGATAAAGCTCTGCCATTGAGCTCCATAGCAACTTGGGAAAGCGGGGGATGAGACGGATCGGCGTAGGCCCAGCTGAGATTCAAAATCGGGTCGGGGAATTTGCCGCCCTCTTTCTTGTAGAGGTCCCGAACGCGCAAGAAGATCTCGGCGATGATGTCCTGGTCGAGCCGAGCCTCTCCAGGAGGTGGAACTGCGGCATATTTCCAGGTTACCCAGCGGGCCGAGTTCGTCATGCTGCCGTCTTTTTCGGCGAAGCCTGCACAGGGCAATCGGTACACCGTCGTATTGATCGTTTTTTGCTCGTCGGTCGTGATTCCCGGAGCTTTCCAGAACTCGCTGGTCTCATCCTGATAAATTTCGCCCACGACCAGCCAGTCCGCCTTTTTCAGGGCGTTGATGTTCTTGTTGGTATCCGGACCGATCATCACTCCGTTCATTCCGAAAGCCATCATGCCCTTGATCTTGCCGTTGTACATGTCCTCCCAAATGTGTGTCCACGAGCAATCCTGACCGGGCTTGGGCAGATAATCGAATGCAAAACCATTTTCTTTTGTCGCGGCGTCTCCGTACATTGCTTTGAGTAACGACACCATGAATTTCGGAGTGTTCGAGTAGTAGTTCATCGAATCCCATGGCGATGGCTTGGAAGAGGTCGGAGTGGTGCGCTTAAGGAACGTCGCCAAATCCGTGTCGGCCGGAACCGGGATCTTCAGGTATCCGGGCAGTGAATCGTAAAGTCCCGCCATATCCGTGGCGCCCTGAATATTCGAATGACCACGCAGCGCATTCACGCCCCCGCCCGCCCTTCCAACATTGCCCAGCAAGAGCTGTAGCATCGCCGCGGTGCGGATGATTTGCGTTCCAAAAGTATGTTGCGTCCATCCCACCGCATAGATGATCGTTGCGACTTTCTTCATATCGCCGTCGGTGCGGACCGAAGTAAACAGATCAGCCGCCTTCAGGAACTGCTCCTTCACAATGCCAGTGATTCGCTCGACTGTCTCCGGGGTGTAACGCGAATACTGCTGCTTCACCAGTTGGAAGACGCAGTGTGGATGCTGAAGCGTGAGGTCGTAGGCGACGTTTGACGGCAGAGCCGGGGCCGGTCCCCCGGACTGACCCGGCACTGGCTCGGGCGCGTGACCTGACGCCGCGGCCGCGCCGGATTTGCCGCTGAGGTCGCCGCCCTCGCGATAGTTCCAGGTGGTCTTATCATACGTGCTCGATGCGGAATCGAAGCCCGAATACAGCCCATCCTCAGCAAGTTTGAACCCTTCGTTGATGATGAAGGCGGCGTTGGTGTAGTTGACCAGATATTCTTTCGCGATGCGGTTGTTTTCGATCGCGTAGCGAATCAGCCCACCCAGGAATGCGATGTCGGTGCCAGCACGAATTTGCAGGAACAGGTCGGCAGTTGCGGATGTGCGGGTAAACCGCGGGTCAACGGAAATCAGTTTTGCGTTGCGGTTGCGTTTGGCTTCCATCGCCCACTTGAAACCACAGGGGTGGTTTTCGGCGGGGTTTCCGCCCATGATCAACATCATGTCGGTGTTCTTGATGTCGATCCAGCCATTGGTCATCGCCCCGCGTCCGAATGTTGGTCCCAAACTTGAGACCGTGGGGCCGTGTCAAACACGGGCTTGGTTTTCTAAATAAACCAAGCCCAGACTCCTCATGGTCTTTACGACCAGATAATTGAACTCATTTGTGTCCGTGCAGCCGCCGATGAATGAGATTCCTTCGCATCGATTTACGGTATGTCCACCCGCATCCTTTTCAACAAATGAAGCGTCCCGCGTCTTTTTGGTCCACTGCGCAATTTCAACGAGAGCGTCGTCCCAGGAAATGTCCTGCCAATCGGTTCCGCCCGGACGCCGGACCTGGGGCTTGGTTAGCCGCCTTGGATTCAGCATGTCCTGCTCGAGCGAAGAGCCTTTCGGGCACAACGTGCCGCGATTGGTCGGATGATCGGGATCGCCCTCAACATGGATGACTTGCGGCGTGACGTTCTTGGCCCGATCGCCGATCGTGTAAATCAGGACGCCGCATCCGACCGCGCAATATGGACACGTTGACCGCGTTTCCGAGGCACGCGCGATTTTCAATTCCTTCAGCTGGGCGTAGGCAGGCTTGAGGTCGAATCCAAAGATAGTGGCGGCAACTCCGCCGACAGCGGCAACCTTGAAGAAGTCTCTGCGCGACGTCTGCATTAGACGGGCCTCCAAATTTATGGAGAATCGCGTACTAGCCGACCAAGCATACTCCAGGATTCGTCTGGAGCCAAGATCATGCGGACGCACTCGTCGGTCAAAAACGATCGGCATCGACTGCTCGAAGGCACTGATTTTGGCCTTCGTCAAACCCGAGATCGGGTCTCGACCATGGTCCGGATGTCACGGTTCTCGAAAACCGGTCCTCGTTGCTCCGCGGCTCCCTTGACGACAACATCCAACATGGCCCACCCCAAGTCGTCGGCTCGAATCACCTGGTTGGGAAACAACAAGCGGAATGCAGGGTAGATCGCGCGCAGGATGCGGTAGCTCAAGTTCGGTTCCTTCCGCGGTTCGATAGGGTAGATATATGCGGGCCGGAAAAGGTAAACGTGAGGGAAGCCTGCCGCGAGTAGCGCGTTCTCGGCCTCTCCCTTGTAGCGTGCGAAGGGCATCCGACTTCGTCCCGTTGGGTCGGCGCCGCTCCCGCTCAAGAATGAGAACTCGGCGCCTGGGCTGCTCGCGCGGAGAACCCGGGCGAACTCAATCGTATAGTCCACGGTTATCGTGCGGAGCTGTGCGTCCGAGACCGATCCGGTGTATGTGCCCAAGCAAAAGACCGCTGCGTCCTCGCCCGAGAGCGTCTCCTTGAGTGAAGAACAGTCCGCAAAGTCTCGATGCAGAACCTCTTTCAGCTTGGGATGCGAGATGCCGAGCGCCTTGCGGCCGATGGCCGTTACACTGCCGACTCCAGGATTCTCAAGCGAGTAGCGCAGGGTGTATCCGCCGACCATTCCAGTCGCGCCCACAATTACAAGCCGCTTTTGGCCCGCAGACCCGGCCTGATCTAGCGCTGTCATGAGAGTACGCGTTCCTCCAGCCAGTCCACGTACAACTGGCGCTCCGCAAATAGCCAAATGCCGTCCCTCTTCACGAACTGGTCCGCATAGCGAAGAGCGGCAATCATCAGCCGTCGCTTTTCACCGTCGATCGTGAGGTGATGCGCCAAGGTGTAGGCCTCCCCCGTGGCTCGGCCACCGTTCAGCGTGAGGATCGTGCTCTGTCCGACGAAATGCATGGTGGCTGCGTACTTGTTCAGGTCTGCGAACACCGGAGCGAGCGCCTCGCGCGAGTGCAGTTCCTGCGTGGGAGTTGGATCCCTGGCATTCATGTACACCACGAAGTGAGTGTCTTCGGTAAATAGAGCCATCTGACCCTTTGCGTCGCGACGATCGGCGCAGTGCGCATAGGCTTCGACGAGTTCACGGACAGCGAGGCGATCGGCAGCTTCTTCGGGCGAGATGGTGACGTGTTTGCTCATAGGCTTCTCTCCTGATTCATTCCGTTAGTGAAGCTCTCCTTGTTGCTTTGCGCGCGGAGGATGGCCCCATCCAAAGAAACATCATTTGGACCGAAACCCGTGAGCCAACGCGTTCAGAACAAGCGCATTCCCATCTAGCCGCGACCTTGCAATAATCGTGATCAATACGTCTAAGATTTTGTTTCGATCAAACCGATGCCTGGGGGATATCAAATGGAACTTCGGCATTTGCGTTATTTCGTGGGCGTTGGGGAGGAGCAACATTTCCGAAGAGCAGCCGCGCGCCTCCACGTCGCTCAGCCGTCCCTCTCGCGGCAGATCCAGGATCTAGAGAGCGAGATGGGATTTCCGCTGTTTGACCGATTGCCCCGAGGAGTCCGATTGAGCGCGGCGGGGAAATTGTTTCTGAGCGATGCGCGACGTATCCTGCAGGATGTTGATGAGGCGAAACGGCGCGCCGAGCGGATTGCCCTTGGCAAAGCCGGGACGCTTCGAATCGGAATTGCCATGGCGCTGTCCTGGCATGGGATGGTTGTCGAGTCCTTTCGCGAATTCCGGCGCCGCCAGCCCGATGCCGAGCTCGTGCTGCATCATCTGCTTTCCATTCATCAGGTCGAAGCCGTCTTGTCGGGCCGACTGGATGCCGGGTTTGCCGCCGCCATCACACCGTGGAACAAGGAACTGGCACATTGGGAATTCGCGCAGGACAGAATCTTACTCGCAGTACCCAAAGGTCATCCCTTAACAAAACGACGAAAGATTCGGTTGCGTGACCTGCGAGACCTGCCGTTCATTTGGTTCCAGCGCTCGGCCAATCCAAAATTCGACGATCAATTGGTACGGGAGTGCGCGCGTGGCGGCCTAACCGCCCCACGCATTATTCAACAAGCAACCGATCGCGATACGCTGATAGGTTTTGTTCAATGCCGGATCGGGATCGCTTGGCTAACCGAATCCATACGCTGGCACTGCCCCCGAGGCGTTGTCCTGCTTCCGGTAGCTGATATGAATCTCCGGCTCGCGTTTAATCTGATCTGGAAGAAGGACAATTCGTCGCCTCTGCTACAGAAATTTGTCGCCCAAGTGCAAGCGACGAGAATAACCCCCCGAAATTGAACAGACTCGCCCGAGAGAAGAAGCTGCGTAGTTACTGTAGGGGCCTTTTTCGCTTCGCCGTAGCGGAGCACATGGCGCAGAGAGGTCGCGATGGGCAAGAACGTTCCGCCGACGTCAGGCGAGACTCCACAGATGTTGCCCGAATCGCCGTTCACAACTTTCATTGAGTACTGAACCGAGCACGGCGAACGGAGCAACGGTGAAGTAGTGGGGCAGAGCGTCACCGGAAGAACGGTCACAAATTAATGTTTGGGCTTTTTCGCTTGAGCTTGGCCTGAATTGTAAATGGCATGAACCAATTGCATTACAAATATCACTTTGTATTACAGATGGGGGCATTTCACGTTCGCACGAACCGCTAGTCGGTCAGAACAGTGCGAACTTGCTTCGCGCTGAGCACGAGGTCGACAAATAGGCTTCTTTTCGGGCTCATGATATGTTGGCGAGCGTACATCCTGTGTCGAACGGTTCGATACCGCGACGAGAGTGTGTTATCGGGTAACTATCCTATTGAGATGACATCGGACTACAGCAAGCACTATGGAGGCCATTGATGAGTATTATCGATAAGGCGGTAGAAGCAAATCGCAACTATGCGAAGAACTACAAACCGGCGCCGGGGGGGCGTCCCTACCCAAAAATTGCTGTTGTCACCTGTATGGATCCCCGCCTCTCAGACCTACCCGGAATCCTGGGCCTGCCCGAGGGCGATATCGACGTGATCCGAACCGGCGGACCCGCGGTAACGGAAGATGTTCTCGCAGAGCTAATCGTTTCTAACCGCGTGCTCGGAACCACAGAAATACTGCTTCTCAATCACACCGGCTGTGGGTTCACCACATTCACTGACGATGAGCTGAACGCGAAGCTGAGCGCGTCTACCGGTGATGCGTCCCCCGCTCCCATGCGTTTCTTCTCTTTTCGCGACCCCGAGCAAAACACTCGCGAACAGATCGACAAAGTAAGATCACATCCCTGGATCGCAAAGGATGTTCCTGTGCGAGGTTTCATTTTCGACATGGAAACCGGTCTCCTGCAGGAAGTGCAGCCAATTGCACGGTCAACTAGTGCCTGAAAGAACCTGGGCTTGCAAGTGTGCGCTCCAAACCATCGGGCTCCCGGAACCTTCACCAGGCAATGACGCTGCAGTCGATGTTTCTGAATGAAGCGGCTCTGGCAGACCGAATCAGGGTACTGCATTGCAGACGGCGTTTCATCGCGCTCGCAAAATCCGGCGGCTATCACGGGCCAGCTTGCCAACTGACACGGCTGAGCTGGCCCAATATCTCGTCGGCAAGAGCATTGTGCGCATGACCGGGCGAAAAAGGATCAGCGGTCGTATTGTCGAGACAGAGGCTTACCCACCGGGCGATTCGAGCGGGCATGCTTATCGAGGACGAACTGCCAGAAACCAATCCCTCTTCCTCGGAACGGGGTTTGCTTATGTGTACTTCATCTATGGGACGTCGTTCATGCTCAACGTTACGTCTGAAGAACCGGGGGTTGGCGCAGGAGTGCTCGTGCGCGCCGTTGAGCCCGTTGAAGGAATCGACCTGATGAAGCGGTTCCGTAAAACCGGCAAACTCATGGATTTGGCGAGAGGACCGGGACGACTTGCGGTTGCATTGCAAATCGACCGGCGATTGGACGGAGTTGACCTGTGCGGGGACGGTCGGCTTTGGCTCGGGACTGCGGTTCGAGAGACTCGGAACATCCGCACAACTGTGCGCATCGGCATCACGCGTGAGGTGGGACGGCGACTGCGTTTCTTTGAGGCGGGCAGCCCGTTCGTCAGCGGCCCCCGCAGCCAGATAAAAAGTCGTTAGGCTTGCCCCGTGATTCTGCGCGAGCGACGGTCAACCCCAGGCGATGCCTCGAGGCCTGCACACTGCTCCCGATAAGTGCTGCCGGAAAATTCGCTTGAAACGGACGAATTGTATCCTCACCGCGTCGTTGAGTGGCACCCGTTTGGCTCATCGTATCTCCTCCTTTGGAGTCGTTTGGAGTTCTTGGAAGGTAGCGCGTGAGGTAAGGGAGAGAAAAAAGGAAACGGGTTTTTCCCCGAAAGAACTCTTGGGGGCGTCATGTCTGGGACAACGGCAGGAAACTAGTCCAGCAGCTTATTGAAAGGAATACCGGGGTTACTGTATTTCGTAATACCCACCTGTGGAACATCCGAGCGACTCTTGAAATCAGGCATCCCCACCGTATCTACCGAACCGCGCATCGACAAGACTCTCCTACTATATAGAGGGGAAAAATCCGCAAAACCTCACCGAGAAAATCAAAGAAATCGGCGAGAGTGTCTCCTATTTATAGAGAGGCAGAAAAAACCGAAAATGTGAGCGACAAAATTCACTTTTCCTTGGTTTCCGAGGGACGACCTTAGGCCTTCCGCACCACATACTCAAAAATCGTCGCCTTATATGTACCGCATGTGGTACACTGTTTCAGTGGGCAAGAAACCCAAATCCTCGACAGGCGTAGGTACCCCGCCTGAGGCGCTTGAGCGACAGGGCAAGAGGGTTCCGGCGGTCTTCTATTGCACGGAGGCAGGCGGAGAGCCGGTGCGGGAGTGGCTGAGAGGGCTGTCACCCGAGGACCGGAAACGGATCGGGGAGGACGTCAAGACCGTGGAATTCGGTTGGCCCATTGGGATGCCTGTTTGCAAGCCGTTGGGCAAAGGCATTTATGAAGTACGGACGACATTGGCCCAGAACCGAATAGCACGGATGCTTTTCTACATCGACAAGCAGGGCCGGATGGTGTTGCTGCACGGATTCATCAAGAAAACGCGGAAGACACCGGATGAGGATTTAGAGCTGGCACGAAATAATAAGAGCAAGCATCAAAGGGGAATGCAATGAATGTGAAGAAAAATCGCAGGAAAATGGACCACAGCGGATCAACCTTCGATAGCTTCCTCGAAGAGGAAGGAATCCGAGAGGAAGTCGAGGCGGTCGCAATCAAGCGGGTGCTGGCGTGGCAACTTGAGCAGGCCATGCAGGAGCAGCAAAAAACAAAGCAGGCAATGGCGAAACAACTTCACACGAGCCGGTCACAACTGGATCGCCTGCTTGACCCTCGCAATGTCTCGGTGACACTCGATACGATCACTCGGGCGGCACGGGCGCTCGGCAAACGTGTAATCATTCGCGTAGCCGACGTGAAAGCAAAGCGAGCGTAGTTTGTGGTGGTGGGCCAATTCCGGTTAGCCGAGCCCTCGGGGATTTGAAAGAAACGCAGTGCGGCGCTCCAGTTACGACACTAAGATATAATCCGTCATAAGCCTCATAGCCAGCTTTCAAAGAACGTTTGAGCGCCGCTGGGTGCTCGTGCTGTCAGCCGCGCTGATCGGGCCGATATCGGGCCTCCTCCTGTGGATCACTCTTCAAAACGCCAACTGGGACTATTGGATTGCTCCCAAGTTAAAAGCTCACGACTACTACATCTACCCGGAACTGAGATACACGTTCTTTGACATCATTCTGCTGCTTTGGTGCTTAGATGGTCTTGTTGCGTCTGGCCTGTCGGCCTGGAGCGCGATGACTTCTCGCAGCACCGCGCGCTGGAGATACCGGACTATAGCTGTTTACTTCGCTTTGTTCGTGGTGCTGATTTTGGGAGGAAGCCTCATGCTGTATGTGAGGAGCCGCGGATTCTGAAACACCTTGCATAGGGCGAGATGGCCCATGGTGGTCTAAGCGAACGAAGTCCCGCGTAACGCACACTAACCGGAAACTAGCCCACCACGCGCCTGCCTGCCGTCTGCGTGATCGCAGAGAAAAATGGAGCGAACCCTTGAACTGGCACAGAAAAGTAGGGCACAGTTTCCGGGAAAGGAACCACAGTGGAGAGAAAGCGATACTCCC
>Ga0210401_10006250_pt1 | contig 12133 bp, 15 predicted proteins | sample IncBWH32MmetaG_FD_150866 | JGI IMG/M metagenome (GOLD analysis project Ga0210401, IMG submission 150866) | Forest soil microbial communities from Barre Woods Harvard Forest LTER site, Petersham, Massachusetts, United States - Inc-BW-H-32-M | ecosystem: Environmental > Terrestrial > Soil >... | reverse complement strand
GATGGCGCTACCTTCGGTCAACCAGACCGCCTCCTGTATTGAACAGGTCAGGAAACCATCTCGTAGGAATTTTGGGACAGTCAGCAAAGGGATGCTACTATAATCCCACCTTGCCAGCACTGTTCTCCCGGAACAGGTTTCCCTCTCTGATATACCGCCTTACCATCTGCACCGACCGATGCCCGGTCTGTTTCATGATCGACCGCTCAGATGCTCCCGCGATCGCAGCGCTCGTAGCGTGACCGGCGCGAAGAGAATGCCCCGCGAACTTGGCCGGATCGAGTCCAGTGCGTTCGGCGAGTTTTTTCACTACGCGCGCAACGTCAATGGCTGACAACCGGCCCGCCTGTACTCGCCCATGACGCGAGATCGATCGAAACAGCGGTCCGGTGCTGATACCGGCTTGCTCCATCCACGATTGAAGGACTCGTACGGGACAGGTTTCGGGATTGGATCCGTATGGGATGCCGATCTTCCGGCCAGCCGAATCCTGATCCGTCTTGCTACGCCGTAGGTTGATCGTCAGTCCATCCTTGCCGAAGGTGCAATCCTCAACATCCAAGCCGACCAATTCGGAACGTCGAAACGCGCCTGCGAATCCGGCCAGGATCAGCGCCCGATCACGAGCCCCAATGATGCCGTCGCCAGCCGCGTCCACCATCGCGCGAATATCATCCGTTAGTGCCGGTGCCTTCTGTGCCGGTGCCATCCGCTTCGTTCTGCGGATTCCTTTCATGGTGTTCATGACCATCGCGTGATGCGTGGGCGATTCCACACTGATAGCTTTATGAGCTTCGGCGATCGCGTTCAATCGCCGCTGAATGCTGCCGACCTTGAGGCGCGAGGCGCAATCCGCAACGTAGGCCGCCACCGATTCAGGCAACGCAGGCAACGGGCAAACGTTCTGGCCTTCACACCACCCGCAGAACTCCTTCCAGTCGGCCCGATAACCGCGCAGTGTGTTCTCAGCTTTGGAAGCGCGAATGAATTCCCGAACCTGGTCAAGCGCTGGGGACGGTACGTCCGTCCCCTTCGCGTTATCAACCCCGATTATGACCGCGCGTCCGATGTTCATGCTAACCTCCGCGCTTGTTCGAGATCGTCTTCTGCCGTATTCGCGATCGGATCGATCTGTCCTGAATCGTCTACCTTCGGCGCATTTGGATCGCCGTCATCAAACGGCACGTCAACATACACGTTCTTACCAGCCGCAATGAGCCGATCCGCGTGTTGCGCTGAGACGTGCAGCAATCGCCCCAACGGGTCGCAATACGTCTGTTCGAGCGTGCCGTGGTATTCGCGGAGCTTCCACAGATTGGCGCGATTGGATAGGTTGAACTTTTGAGCGATCACTTTGCCGGTCATGCAGCCTCCACAGTGCGGGCCGAACCCGCAGCCCGCTGGATCATGAAGTCTGCCGCGTTTTGCGCTTTGCTGGCAGCGGCAAAAATGGCCCGTTTGTCAGCCTTGAGCACTTTAAGCCACGAGTTAATGTATTGGGCATGATCCTCGCGAGGTTCCGTGCTTAGTCCTAAATGAGCGCAGGTAAAAGCGGCACCTAGCTCCGCTATCAGCTCCTCAGCCGCATACGCGTTATCACCAAATCGCTTTCCTAACTGTCGGTCACAGCGATCAACCTTGGCGGTCCAGTGTGTATGCTCATGGGCGAGTGTCGAATAGTAGGACACGTTTTCCACGAATGCTCCGAACGGCGGCATTTGAATGTGATCGGAATCCGGCGCATAGTAAGCCCTGTTCCCGCCATGCTGAACGTTCGCGCCAATCGCCTGAAAGAATGCATCCGCGCGTTCAATCCGTTCCGGCATCGGCATATCCGGATCTGCCTTTGGCGTGTATCCATCCACTTGGGCGGCATTGAACACGCTGTAGCCGCGGGTGAACAGCAAGCGTGATCCCGACTTGGGCGATTCGTCGCCGTCTTCGCTTTCGGCGGCATTGTTCGCGAATTTCCAAAACACCACAGTTGTGGCTTTCTCGCCTTTCAGCACCTGTGCGCCCCGTTCCTGCCATTGTTTGTACGTTCCCCACTCGCCCGATTCGTATCCATTCGCCTGGGCAGCGGCCCATAGGCAAAGCGTGTTGACGCCCCGATAGGCTTTCCGGCTGGTGACATTGAGAGGGGAGAAAGCGTAGCGCCCGCTGGTGTGCCAGGGCATACGCCAGTTGCCTACACCGTTTTCGATTGCGTTGATAATTGCGTCCGTTACCTTCTGGTAGACGTCCGCTTTGTCCGTTGAGGTAGAGTCGATGTTAGACATCGTGAAATTGATCCTTTCGCGTTGTTTAGGGGCGGTACCAAGCTCGCTACTTGATGCCGTCCCGTTTCGCTCTAGTGTTCGATTCCTTTGAATAATCGAACATCAGAACCAGGCTCAGAATAAGCTAAACACGCTTTAGATACAAGTACCATTTCGCACTCTAAGGTAACATTTATCTAAACCGTCGTAAGATGGGATCGTGGACAAACAGACAAAAGCGTTGTTTCGCGAAATCATGCGGGAGATCGGACGCAAGGGCGGCAAGATTGGTGGCAAGCGCAGCCTTGAGACTATGACCCCAGAGGAACGATCGGCTCGGGCGAAGAAGGCGTCGCTCGTTGCCGCGAAGAAACGGACAGCAGCGCGACTAGCGCGGGAACGTCAGGCGAAGCGAAAGTAACGGATGGGACCCATGCCGGGGGACCCAACGAGACCGGGGGGTGGGTCGGTTTATTGCAGGGACTCAGGCGTCGAGACGAAGGCGCTAGCGCAGCGTGTGGCCGGGCGAACAAATTTTTGGAAGAAACTTCTACTCGGTTTGACATGCTTCTCACGTAGGCGTATCGGGGTATATGCTGCACCAGGTAGACAACTATGTATACGACCAGCACCTCCATCGAAAGTGCAAAGCGCGCTTTTGACTAACTGATCCCAGATGCCTAATCCGAACGATCACAAGTACGCTATGTGTGAAGAGAAGGACAGCGACGACTGGTCTCGTCGTCGCTGAATATCTGGTTTAGTAGCCTCACGGCCTCATTCCTTCAGCCAAGTTATAGTCAGTTCACCACCACCAGGGGCTGAACAGTAGTCGAATCAATCCACCGGACATCAATACACCGGACCCTCGCGGTCCGAAAGTGCCAAGTATATAATAGGAGCCCCTGGGGAACCGAAACTGAAATCCTCAGAGAGAACAGGACACTTGTATGCAAGCGAGACTCCCCCTTCCTTACTGCGCCGCCGCTGTCGCGCTGGCGGTCAACCTATCAACTCTCTGCTTTGCGCAATTCGCTCCGATCACCTCTCGGGCCACTGCAACGCACGTCAAAGCCGACATGCTCAATGAATGGCTGGATCTGCAGAAGAACGAAGTTGTCCCCGCGCTGAAGAAGGCCGGCGTGAAGACGCGAACCGTGTATGTTTCAGGCCTGTTTGGAACCGCTGGTGAGTACGTGATAATCCAGCCGTTCGAGAAATATGCGGAATTCGATGGCGAGAGCCCGCTTGTGAAAGCCCTGGGAGCAGCAGGCGCCGGAAGGCTGAACGAGAAGCTGCGCAAGTGTCTTCTCAGCCAGAACAGCTACGCCATCAACCGGCTCACGGATATCAGCAACATGATTGAGGGTCCCCCGGCGCCGATACTCGTAACGGCTCGGTATCGCATCGCCCCAGGCCGGATACAGGATTTCCAAAACCTGGTTAAGTCTGACATTCTACCTGTGTACAAAAAAGCGAAGGTTGGCTTGATAGTGAACCAAAGAGGACCAGGCGCTAATATTGCTGACGTGACTATGTCGACCGCATATTCCAAGATGGCCGACCTGGACGGGGGGCCATTACTAGTGAAGCAGCTCGGCCAGGATGGCGCCAACAAAATAAACGCGAAGTTCCTTGGCATCCGCACCTTAGTCGAAGTAGTTGTCAGGAACCGAGTGGCCGACCTCAGCTTTTAGAGGAGTATTGCGAAGGACAGCGGCATGGGTTGAAGTCGATCACCCTGGCGATGACTAGCCTCAATCGCGTCACCTATCCCACCCTCGCCAAGCTTGGCGGTGATCTGATAATGCGCGATGGTTTGGCCGATCATTTGCCTCCTACAGGCACGCGGCGCGCAATTCGTCAAAGAAATTCAGCAGGAAGGCGATAAGTAGGCTCCTTCTGTTCCGGAAGCGCCTTCAGCCCAGGGACTATTCGAAACCTCTTGCCGCCCGGTGCCAGGCCGTCATATAGAAACTCCGTTGAGGTCGTGAAGCTGCTGATACGAGCACATGTGCTTGGACTTGTCCCCATTTTTGACACAACCAGTCTCCAGAAACTCAACCGGTAACTTCCGGCACGGGAATGAGTTGCAGATTGAGCGAAGCGGCTTGCTTGGAGAGCCACTTCATCTGTTGCTGGCGGTATCTTGATTCGTAGGCTGCCATTCCTTTGTCGACGTATTCCGTGCCGAACTTCATCATTCTGTAAATCAATCTGGCCAACTTGTGCGCCATCGCGGTGATCGCTTTGGGAGCACCGAGCTTGGATCGTAGCCTGCGAAAATTTGCTCCCAGAGCGCTTTGGCTTCGGATCAGGCTCCAGGCAGCAAGCCTCAGAGCCGTGGCGGCGCGATTTACAACTTGCCGGGTTCCACTCTTCAGGATTTTGCCCCCGCTAATCCGGTTGTCCGGGCACAGCCCCAGCCATGAGGCGAACTGCTTCTCTGTGTTCCAGCGGCTCATGTCCACACCAACTTCGGAAATGATGGTCTGCACGGTCTGTACTTGCAGGCCCGCGACCTTCGTCAGATCGACTCCCGTAATGCGACACAGGTGGTCTTTGAGGCTGAAACGCGGCTCCTGCTTTGGGGTCGCATCGGAGGCTTGTACTGGCTCCTGCTTCGAGGCCATCGTTTTCAGATGCCGCTCTATTCGTTGATCACAGACCGCAATCTTGAGAACGTAGAGGTCGTAAAGCTCAAGACTTTGTTCCAGCACGAACAGCAACTCCTCGCGCCAGTTGCCTTCCAGGCTTCGTGCGATTTCCCTGCGACTGGCGCGCACACGGTTGTGTTTGAGAGTGGATAATCTGACCGGGTCGCGCTCGCCGGCGACGATCGCGCGCAAAATCGCCATACCGGTTACTCCACTGATATCGCTGATCACATTGGCTAACTGCACGTTCATCTGCGTAAGCGTTTTCTGCATGTGCTGAATGCACGTACTGCCCGCGGCCACCAAATTCTCCCGCTGCCGAAGGTAAGTTCGCAATACCTGGATTTCTTCCGTCGGACGAAATGAATTGTTCAGCAGTCCGAAGGTGTGCAGCTTTTGTAGCCATTGGCACTCCAGCACGTCGGTCTTGCGTCCCGGCAGCGTCTTTGTATGACGCGCATTCACCACGTTGACCTGAAATCCGTAGCTCTCCAGAATTTGGAAAAGGGCGATCCAATAAACGCCCGTTGCCTGCATGACGACTGTCTCTACGCCGCACGCCTTCAACCATTGCGCCATGCGATGCAGATCCGCCGTGAAGCTTCCGAAACTTTGCACTGGCTCGGGATCTCGCCCTGCCGGTACCGCGACATAATGTTCGGCGTTGCCCACATCGATCCCTGCCGCATTCCTGTTCAGTGCAGGGAGCCCTTCATCCCACTCTTTTTTTGTCTTTGCCTTCGATACTTTCGCCATCTTGAGTCCTCATCCATCTTTGAAATGGGACGAGACCCGGCCCGGTTGCAGTCGGTTTGAAAATGTCTCCAACGGGGTCGAGCCCGCTGATTGCTCAGCGACCTGCCACCAAATCACTGACCGCCATCACCGGAACCATGGTTAAGAACGGGCACTCACGCACCAAATGTTTGTCGGCTGTAACTGCCGAGTCGCGTCCTTCGCCCAGCCTCCCATATTGCGTGCCGTTTCTGTCAGCACTGACGGCGTGGCCGCCGTTTATTGGTTAAGACTCAAAATCCATTCAAAGGAGAATTGAGTCATGGGATTGTCGAGAAGGATGTTCAGCAAGGAGTTCAAGCTGGCGGCGGTCCAGCGGCTGGAGCAAGGGGTATCGCTGGGCGAGGTAGCTCGCGCTCTGGAAGTGAACCCGAACGTGCTGCACCGCGGGCGGCGTGAGGTGCGCCAGGGGCCAGGCAACGTATTTCCGGGCCATGGGAAGCAGCGGTGGTCGGACGGCCGGATCGCCGACCTGGAGCGCAAGATCGGTCAGCAAGCGCTGGAGATCGATTTTTTGAAGGGGTGCTTGCAGCGCATCGAGGAACAGCGGATGCTGCAGGCAGTGACTGGAAATCCGCGGTCTACCGGAAGGTCCAAGAAGAAGTGAAGGCCGATCGCGGATTGACGATCGAGCGCATGGTGGAGCTGGGCCGGGTTTCCCGGTCCGGCTTCTATCGTTTCCAGGACGGCGAACCTGGTCCGGACCGGGACATGGAACTACGCGACGCGATTCAGAAGATCGCCGTAGAGTGGCCCAGTTACGGTCGCCCTCGGATGACCAAGGAATTGCGCCGGCGCGGCTGGTTGGTGAATCCCAAACGGGTTCGCCGTCTGATGCGGGAAGACAACTTGCTATGCGTGCGGAAGCGGAAGTTCGTGGTAACAACCGACTCCAACCACGGGCGCAAGATCTATCCCAACCTGGGGCGAAGCATGATCGTGACTGGTACCGATCAGTTGTGGGTGGCTGACATCACCTACATCCGGCTGCGCGACGAGTTCGTATTCCTGGCCGTCATCCTGGACGCCTACTCACGCCGCGTCATCGGCTGGGCGCTGGACCGAACTTTGGAAGACGAACTGACGCTCGGCGCCCTCCGCATGGCTTTGGACAGACGCATCGTCCAGCCTGGGCTGGTCCACCACTCCGACCGGGGAACCCAATATGCCAGCACCGACTACACCAACCTGCTGACCGATCACGGCATCACGATTAGCATGTCGCGCAAAGGCAACCCTTGGGACAACGCCGCCTGCGAATCGTTCATGAAGACGTTGAAGTACGAAGAGGTGTATCGCAACGAATATCGTGACTTGGCCGAGGCGCGCGCTTCGATCCGCGAGTTCCTGGAGAAAATCTACAACCAGAAACGGTTGCACTCGGCTCTGGGCTACTTGCCACCGGCGGAGTTCGAAGCCAACCTCGCGACCCAGAAAAACAAGGAGGCCGCTACGCGGCGACTTTCTTTATGAGTTTTCTTAGGCATGCGCGATCTATCGGTCCGATGTGGGTTTTGGCTTCGTGCCAAGCTGAGCCAGAGTGCCGCCTCCCGTTGGTCGGCACCGGGAATCGGCACAAGGGCGCGACCGGGATCGCGCCCCTGCTCATCGTCCGCGATGAGTCGCACCGGCTATCCCTTGGCGGGTTGCTCTCCAGTGTTGGACTTCAGGAAGTCGAAACAGGGAAGGAACCTCGCGCGAGAATGGGGCGCCGGAGCCGGTGGTAAGTAGGCCGTCTTTGCAGTGGTGCTCTCATGAGCCCGTTCGTCCAGTGTGGTCCCGAGTTGCGTGGTCAAAACAGTGGTGACGGAGGCGAGCTCGCAGTGCTCGCTGATCGATCCCGTTTGGGAGAGTGCAGGTTTTCACGACTCGGACCATCGCCCGGCAAATCCATTGCTTGCTGAGGAAAACATGACACGCAAGAAAAAGACCAAGAAGAAGACAACGGTTGGCTTGCCCATCCTGAACACTAATGCCGCCGGCATCGATATCGGAGCAACGGAAATGTATGTTGCCGTTCCGCCGGACCGCGACCCAGACCCTGTACGGTGCTTTGCAACCTTCACTGAGGACCTGAATGTACTGGCTGATTGGCTGCAGCAGTGCCGCATCCAGACCGTGGCCCTGGAATCAACAGGCGTGTACTGGATTCCGATCATGCAAATCCTAGAAAGCCGTGGCTTGGAGGTATGCCTGGTAAATGCACGGTATGCCAAGAACGTACCTGGCCGCCGCACGGATGTATCGGATAGCCAGTGGCTCCAATACTTGCACTCAGTTGGTCTGTTGCGAGCATCCTTTCGTCCGGCTCAAGACGTCTGTGCAATTCGCTCGCTCCTGCGGCACAGGGATAGCCTGGTACAGCTAGCAACGTGCCATGTTCAGCATATACAGAAGGCGCTAGACCAGATGAACCTGCAGGTGCACCATGTCATCAGCGACGTGACTGGCACCACAGGGTTGGCTATCATCGATGCCATCCTTTCCGGAGAGCGGGACGTCGCGAAGCTCGCACGGCTGCGTGATCCACGCATTCGGGCCACCGAGGAAACGATTGCGAAGAGTCTGGTGGGCGATTATCGTCCCGAGCACTTGTTTACCCTCCGTCAGTCATTAACGCTGTTCCGCCAATACGAGAAGCAGATTGCCGAATGTGAGGCCGAGATTCAGTGCCTAATGAAGAGGCTCGAGACGAAGGCAGACCCGGAGGAGCGTCCCCTGCCGCTGGCCAAAGACTCGGTTAAGAAATGCAAAGTCATGCCCCCTGCGAAGGCGTTGGCCCTCCGCGAAGAGGCTTACCGTGTCCTCGGTGTCGACCTCACGACCATCCCCGGCATCAGCGTCCTACACACACAAGTCGTTGTGGCCGAATTAGGGCCCAGCCTTTCCAAATTTCGCAGTGCTGCTGCGTTTTGCTCTTGGATGGGATTGTGTCCCGACAATGACGTGAGCGGAGGAAAGGTGCTCTGGTCTGGAACAAGAAAGGTGAACAACCGCCTGGCTGCCGCTCTTAGAATGGCGGCACAGTCGCTCCAGCACAGTGAATCCGCATTAGGCGCTTTCTACAGGCGAATGCGGACCAAACTCGGGGCCCCCAAAGCCATCACGGCTACAGCGCACAAACTCGCGCGCATCATCTATCACCTGCTCGCGACAGGAGAGAGCTACGACGACAGCGTCTTCGCTCGCTTGGAGTTCACCCACCGGACACGAATCGAGAACCGCCTGAAGGCCCAAGCCCAAGCATTAGGTTTTGTCCTTGTGCCCACAGCACCACAGCCATAGGTTCCTTGGGAGCAGAGCCCGCCTCCGTTTCGCCGGATGCGTTCAGTTTGCTATGAAAGAGTATGGCCGGTCGAGGAATTTTCAGCGAACGGCGAACAGTGTCTTAACTGTTTGTGTCAGCTCAGGGGACAAGCGCACCTGCGTTTGTTCACGCTGACACACCAGGTGCCAACGTAACAAGCGCGTGATTTCCACAGCGCCGCGGCGCGACTACTGTGGAAAACTGACATCCTGCAACATTCCTGTTGCAGCAACTATACGAAGGGTTGTAAGTTCGAGTCCGGATCGGGGAGCCAAACCTTTCAAACACTTAGACGCCTCCGTTTCTGGGAACATGGCACTTCCACTGAGGAGTGTAGGGACTTTTGTGGGGATGCTATTTCACAACGGAGCACAAGTCGCGTTCCGTGCGACTATTGTCGGATTCACCGCTGTGAGCGTTGGTGCCGAGGATCAGCACTCCACCAAAGCATTAAAACAAGTTGGCGGCGTGAATAGCGGCGTTTATAAAGCCGTGCGAGTAAGTCCGGCCCAGTAATCCCCACCCGTTGTCGCCCACAACTGCGGGCGTGTGATCGGAAACGATGGGTCCAGTGTAACCGGCCTCCTTATAAGTCTTCATCGCAAGCACCATATCGATGTCACCTTCATCGATGAACACTTCGGTGTAGTTCGGCACGATTCCCTGGACAGCCCGGAAATGCACCAGATTGATCTTCTTCTGTTCCGCGAAGTATTTGATTTCCTGCAACACATCACAGCCCATTTCAGTGAAGGTGCCTTGACAGAAGGTAATCCCACTATGCGCGCTGGGCACGTCCTTGAGGAAGCGGCGCATGTTATCGGGCGAGTGGAAAATACGCGCTACACCGCGCATAGTGGCCACTGGAGGGTCACACGGATGCATCGACAGGCGCACGTTGGCCTTCTCCGCCGTGGCCACGATGGGCTTGGTGAAATAGAGAACGCGTGACCACATCTCGCTTTCGCTGACTGACCCGATCTCCGGGAAAGGAGGCATATCTTTTACGCGGCTGTAATCGAATCCCCGAAAGCCTGCACCGCCGCGGCCCGGTTTGTCGTAATAACCAACGCGGCTATCCCAATAAAAGTCCGGCCAGAAGCGCCATTCCATCATCGGGATGCCGGCCTGGCCCACGGCCTGAATGGTCTTGCAAACGTTTTCGATTTCCCGATCGCGCCCTGGTTTGCCCAGGCGCGCCTGTAAGTAGGTATCGATGGGTATCATCATCGATTCCAGAGTCATCCCTGCGTCGATGCAATTCTGTTTGTGGGGCAAGATATCAGCGACGGTGTAACCCTTGCGATCGTGATCTACATCGTCGGTGCCCTGATAAATCACCGTCGTGCAGCCAAGTTGTTTCAGCCACTTCAACGTCTGCGGCTTCACGTCAGCGAGATTTTCCGACAGCCGGGGCATCCAGGCATCCGGCTTCCTCAGCCCGCTGCGCGGAGCGGCGTGTACCGCATACGCCGTCGCTGCCGAGCTGATCATCGTGCGTCTAGTCAGTTTCATGGCAACACCTCTATGGCTTCACCAGCGATCCATCCATACCCCGTCCGGTCGTCCAATCGTCACCTGGGCGAATCAGCTTCGGCGGATACTTGAGCGCCGCTTCCTCATTGATTTCGATGCCCATACCCGGCGCATCATTCCCGTACAGGTAATGGCCTTACCCGTTGTCAACTCGTTATTGACCCCTTGGGGGCCTGGTGTAAGGAGCATAGCCCACGCGTCCAAACAAGCGCTCGCTTTCGCTGAAGTAGTGATCGATGCGGGCCAGCTTCAGCAGTATCACCAATGTTGCGTTCGAAGAACAAACCATCGCGTCGCAGCCGGACACCACCGCCCTGATCGGATTGACGTCCACCCTCGCGCCTAACTGGCTGGGGGAGTTCCGTCTCAGCTACACCAGGCTTCAAGTCAACAACTACCCGGAAAGTCAGGGCTTCAATCCCTCGACACTGGGATTCGGTCCAGGTTTCACCAACTATGCCTTGGCCAGGAAAATTCGGCAGCGGATAATAGGCGACCACCTTGGCCGAAATCGGGTTGATCCGGCTGGCCGGGATGATGTTGCCATTGAACGCATCACGAATGTATTGTCCAGGATTAACAGAGCCAGGAGCCTGGAATGCAGTCCTCTTTGGCCGAATACTCGGCACTCCTTGGCTCGGCCCCGGAGTACCGCCCCCGGGAAATGCCGGTGCCGAGGTCGGCATCGCCGCACGATGCTGAATCCCATTCAGCAGAGCCCGCCTGCCGTCGACTGATCACATCCCACAAGATCGATATAGACTAGCTTTTTTAATAGTCCCGGCGGTTGACATGCTCGCACCGGAACGGGGATCAGGCGATCGATGCTGGCAGCCCATTCTCGCCAACTCCACTCCGACTTCAGATACTCGGGCGACAGAACGGCGACAACATGCGCCGCCTGCGCTAAGGCGTGCTGAATGTCTGAAACAAAGTTTGCCCCAGGCCGAAAGTGCCAAGCCTGCAGCGTCACCGTCTCACCGGCTTCTCGCAGCTGCCACACGATCCATTCCGCCCAGCTCTGGTCGCACTGATGAAAATCACAGCAAAACCGATGCCTCGTTGGACACGCTCGTGGCCGGACTAAAGCTAGCTCCCGCCAATCGTACCCTCCGCCGTGGCACGCTGTCTGCCTCCAACAGGCAAGTCTCAGCATGTTCGAACTCCTCCATCGACATCGTTGCATTTGAGTATTTGGTTAGCCGAAGCTAACTCATGGGTTGGCTCTTGAGCAAAACTCGTCCTCGGATGGTTGACCATGCATACATCCCGCTGCGAACGTGTTTGCTAGGCGGGCTCCGATCATGAAATCGAGATCCACGACATGCATCAGAAAGAGGTCGCGAGCCGTGCGAAGCAGTATGGAGTCCGAAGCCTTCCCGCTGTCGTGATCGATGGAAAACTTGCGGGATGCTGCGCTGAACGAGGCCCAGACGAGCACGTCTTGCGAGACGCTCTTCGGAGTCCTTGACGCCTCAACTGCTGCGGGACCAGAACGCCTCAGCCGGGCGAGGCAATGCCAAACCGAGATACGCCCGGTTGACGCGAAACCCGTCTGGCGCAAAGGACGCGACCCCGAT
>Ga0210401_10006249_pt1 | contig 12135 bp, 10 predicted proteins | sample IncBWH32MmetaG_FD_150866 | JGI IMG/M metagenome (GOLD analysis project Ga0210401, IMG submission 150866) | Forest soil microbial communities from Barre Woods Harvard Forest LTER site, Petersham, Massachusetts, United States - Inc-BW-H-32-M | ecosystem: Environmental > Terrestrial > Soil >... | reverse complement strand
ACCAACTGCGCAAGAAGATCGAGAAAGATCCTGCGCATCCCCGCTACATCTTGACCGAGCCCTGGCTGGGATACCGCTTTCAGTTGCCAAGTCTGGCCTCCGAAAAACGCTCACGCCGCAAATCGTAACTCTTAGCGCACGGTAGCTAGCGTATCGAGCTCCAGATTCAGTTCCAAAACATTCACTCGCGCTTCGCCAAGAAATCCCAGATCGCGGCCTCTCGTGTACTTCTGCACAAGGACGCGCACGTCTTCTTGCTTCATCCCACGCGAATGAGCAACACGAGGAATCTGGAATTCAGCAGCAGCAGGAGAGATGTCCGAGTCAAGTCCGGAGCCCGAGCTGGTCACCAAATCCACGGGGATCGGAGCGGCAGGATTCTCCGCCTGAAGTTTTTGTACGTCGCCTTTCACGCGCTCAATCAATGTCTTATTCGTGGGCCCTAGATACGAGCCCCCACTCGACGTTGGATCGTATCCAGTTCCCGCGTTGGACGGCCGCGAATGAAAATAGCCGGGAGCGGTAAACGCCTGGCCGATAATTCGTGAGCCCACGATCTTGCCGTTTTTCTCGATTAGTTGTCCGTTGGCGCGGTCAGGGAACAGCACCTGCGAGAGCCCTGTGACAACCAGCGGATACAGCAATCCAAAGATCACCGTCGTCGCCAAAGTGAACCACAGCGAGATGAGAAGATTCTTTTTCATAAGTTCCTCAAACAACCCGAAGATACGTCAGCAATACGTCAATAAATTTGATTCCGATAAACGGCGCAACAATTCCGCCCACGCCGTAGATCAGCAAATTGCGCTTCAACAGGGCCGCTGCGCCGAGCGGACGATAGCGCACCCCGCGTAGTGCCAGCGGGATGAGCGCAACGATAATCAGAGCGTTGAAAATTACGGCCGAGAGGATTGCCGATTCCGGCGTGCGTAGGTGCATTACATTCAGGACGCCGAGCACGGGAAAAGCCGCGGCGAACATCGCGGGTATGATTGCGAAGTACTTGGCGACGTCGTTGGCAACCGAGAACGTCGTGAGCGCGCCGCGCGTAATCAATAATTGCTTGCCGATTTCGACAATCTCGATGAGCTTGGTGGGGTTGGAGTCAAGGTCCACCATGTTGCCCGCTTCCTTGGCCGCTTGCGTGCCGGTGTTCATGGCCACTCCGACATCCGCCTGGGCGAGAGCCGGAGCGTCGTTCGTGCCGTCGCCGGTCATGGCTACGAGCTTTCCCTTCGCCTGTTCGCTCTTAATGAGTGCCATCTTGTCTTCCGGCTTGGCTTCGGCGAGGAAATCATCGACTCCGGCTTGGCGGGCAATCGCGGCGGCGGTCAACGGATTGTCACCTGTGATCATCATAGTGCGGATGCCCATGGCGCGAAGTTGGTCGAAACGCTCCTTCATGCCCCCCTTGACGATGTCGGTAAGAGCGATCGCGCCCAGGACGCGACCGTTCTCCGCAACCAGCAGCGGCGTTCCGCCTGCATTGGAAATCTCCCGCACACAAACCTGCAGCTCGGCCGGAACGGCGTTACCGCGGCTGACGGTCAGACGGCTAATCGTTTCCAGAGCACCTTTGCGGATTTCCCGGCCGTCCATGTCCACGCCAGACATTCTCGTTTGTGCGGAGAAGGGGATAAAAGTCGCCGCGTGAAAAGCAAGCTCCCGGCCGCGGAGGTTGTAGCGCTCCTTTGCCAGCACAACGATGGAACGCCCTTCCGGAGTTTCGTCCGCCAGCGAGGAAAGTTGCGCCGCATCGGCCAGATAGGCTTCTTCGACGCCAGGTGCGGGAAAGAACTGGGTGGCCGCGCGGTTTCCTAGAGTGATCGTTCCGGTCTTGTCGAGTAACAGCACATCCACGTCGCCTGACGCTTCCACTGCGCGTCCCGACATCGCGATGACGTTTCGCTGAATCATGCGGTCCATCCCGGCGATGCCGATGGCTGACAGTAGCCCTCCGATGGTCGTGGGGATCAGGCAAACGAGAAGCGACACCAGTACAAAGATGTTTTGTGGAGCTCCGGAATAGATGGCAAACGGCTGAAGGGTCACAACCGCGAGGAGAAAGATAATCGTAAGACCGGCCAACAAAATATTGAGCGCAATCTCATTCGGAGTTTTCTGACGCGAGGCTCCCTCCACGAGCTTGATCATGCGGTCGAGGAAGGTCTCGCCGGGATTCGACGTGATGCGCACCTTGATTTCATCGGACAAAACACGTGTTCCACCGGTGACCGCGGAGCGGTCTCCGCCGGATTCGCGAATGACTGGAGCTGATTCGCCGGTGATCGCCGACTCGTCGACCGACGCCACACCCTCGATGACCTCACCGTCTCCCGGAATGAATTCCCCCACGGTGACGACGACAATGTCTCCGGAACGCAGTTTCGAGCTGGCCACAGTCTCTACACAGCCGTCAGCCCGCAAGCAACGCGCTTGGGTGTCCGCCCGAGCTTTGCGCAAAGTGTCCGCTTGCGCTTTGCCGCGCCCTTCGGCCATGGCCTCCGCGAAATTGGCAAAGACAACCGTGAACCACAACCAAAGTGTGATCTGCAGCCCAAAACCGAGCTGCCCGGCACCATGAAACGCGTTCCACGTGAGCTGGATCGTCGTCAGGACGGCACCCACCTCCACGACGAACATCACCGGGTTTTTGACCATCGTGCGCGGATTCAGTTTACGAAACGAATCCAGAATGGCTCGCGAAAGGATAGCGCTGTCGGCGAGAGACTTTTTCCTGATTTGAGCGACCGGGTCCATGGACACCTCAGAAAGCCTTTCCTGCGTGCATCAGCAGGTGTTCTAGTATCGGCCCCAGACTCAGCGCCGGGAAGAAAGTAAGAGCACCTACGATCAAAATGGTGGAGACCAGCAAACCCGCGAACAGGCCTCCGGTCACGGGGAAGGTTCCCGCCGATTCGGGGACCGTCTTTTTCTTGGCTAGGCTTCCGGCAATGGCAAGCACCGGAATGATCATGAAGAATCGGCCCAGAAGTTGAGCCGCGGCCGTGCTCGTGTTGTACCACATGGTGTTCACGCTCAACCCCCCGAAAGCCGAACCATTGTTTCCCGTCGAGGACACGTAGGCGTAAAGTACCTGCGACAATCCGTGCGGGCCTGGGTTGGAAATGCTCGACGTACCAAAAGGCTTGACGATGGCGACGGCGGAGAATCCCAGGATCGTCAACGTCAAAATGAGTATCGCGAGCATGGCCATCTTGACGTCGTACGATTCGATTTTCTTTCCCAAGTACTCCGGCGTTCGGCCGACCATCAGACCGGCAATAAACACCGCGAGAATCACGAACACGATGATGCCATAGAGGCCGGCGCCGACTCCGCCGAAGACCACCTCTCCCAGCATGATGTTGACCAACGGAACCATTCCCCCAAGGGGCGTAAACGAATCGTGCTGGCCATTGATGGCGCCACAGCTCGCGTCGGTCGTCACGGTAGCGAACAAGGCGGAGTTGGCAATTCCGAAGCGCACCTCTTTGCCTTCCATGTTTCCGCCCGACTGCAGGGCGCTTACCCGCTGATCGGTGCCCGCGAATAGGGGATTGCCTCTGGCCTCTGCCCAATACGCGGTCGTCACGCCGGCCAAAAACAAAAACGCCATTGCTGCCCAAACCGCCCAGCCATGCTGACGGGAACCGCTCATACGGCCGAGTGTGTACGTAAGACCTGACGGAATCGCGAAAATCAACACCAGTTCGAAAAAGTTCGAAAATGGAGTGGGATTCTCGAAGGGATGGGCACTGTTGGCACTAAAAAATCCCCCGCCATTGGTGCCGAATTCCTTGATGACTTCCTGCGATGCCACGGGGCCTTGCGCAATCACCTGCTCAGTCACCACCTGCGTTGTGGCTTTACCGTCCGCGCCAGTCACCTGCACGGTCTGGGGCTCGAGCAACTGTACCGTCGTGTACGGTCTCAAGTTCTGTACGACGCCCTGGGACACGAGCACCAGCGAGCCAAACAGGCATATAGGAAGCAGAACCCACAGAAGACAACGGGTCGTATCCACCCAGAAGTTACCGAGTTTGTCCGTTTCTTTGCGCGCGATGCCGCGGATCACCACGATGGCAAGCACAATGCCAACTGCCGCGGAAGCAAAGTTGTGATAGGCCAGCCCCGCCATTTGGGTGAGATAACTCATGGTGGATTCGCCGCTGTAAGCTTGCCAGTTCGTATTGGTGGTAAACGACGCAGCCGTACCGAAGGCCAGACCCGGCTCTACGTTGCCAAATTTCTGTGGGTTGAATGGCAGCCATTTCTGTGTGCGCTCGATGAGATAAAGCAGGGTCATGGAGACACCGCTAAACAGAAGCATGGCAATGGCGTATTCCGTCCAGCGCATCTCATGCTTCTCGTCGACGCCCGTCAGGCGGTATACGACCCTTTCCACCGGCCGAAGGATCGGATCTAAGAATGTCTTCTCCCCACTGAACACGCGCGTCATGAAGACGCCCAGCGGCTTGGTGACTAGAAAGATCACCAGAAGAAAAAACCCGATTTGGAACCAGCCATTTACAGTCATGGGCTAGAACTCCTCCGCCTTCAACAGGGCGTATAGCAAATACCCAAAAAGAAGCACGCAAATCAGCAGTACTGCCGCATCACCCGCATTCATAGGCTCACTCCTATTTCAGGCGTTCGCAGCCGCGAACGTAGAAAATTCCGATGGCAAAAAACAGCGCTGTCGCAAAGATGAAAACGATGTCAAGCATGACTTTTTCCCTCTCCGCTCCTCGTTTGCTTGCTACCGCTCTGCCGCGGTTGTTCGCCGTGGCACGAGCGATCAGTCGAGAATCGAAATACCGAGGCTCCTATTCAGAACTTCACGAGGATGGCGAAGGTCGCGCGATTCTCGCTCTTGCGCAAGTCGGGAAGCCAGGTGTTTGTCGGCGAACCGTTGCAGATACTGATTCCGGTCAGGCACACGAAGGAACCGGGCGCGCCGTTGTTGCCACCCGGAGGAGTTACGCCGCCCGGTCCCGAGAAATAAGGGACGTTGGCCGCGCGATGGTTGTATTCCCACCGGAACGTGATGTATTGGCTGGGCATCCAGTCGAACGTTCCGGAGACGTCCCAGGCCTTATAGGGATCTCCGGGATTCTCGGTGAAATAAGGTGTTCCGGTGATGGCAGTCGCGCCGTTAATCGGCGGCAGCAACACGAGGTAGCGCCCGGGATTGTTGATCTGTCCGCCGCCGATTGTCAGGCCGTAGCGGTCATTGTCGAACCAGAGGCGGTTGTAAAACATGTAGCCGAGAAAGCTTTGCTTGGGACCTTTCGCGGAACCGCCGGCGCAGCTCACGCCGCCACCATGCTCGCATCCCATGTCGCCAGTAAGTGAGAAGGCGGCTTTATCCATGAACTTTTCGGGGTTGTCATAGTATTTGATCTGAATGCTATCGTCCGTGTGATAGCGCACGCGGCCCGGCGTATTCAGCGTGTCTTCGCCCAAGGCATATTGATTTCCAAGAACCGAGAGCCAGCCGTTGGGCCGCCACAAAATCTGCGCACCGAAGCCTGGCCGATTGTTGAAGCGCCCGTAGGACTGCCAGCCGTTGACGAACCACGGCTCGATTTTCAAGTGCTCGGTGGGAAAAATCTGGACGCGAACGCCGTTGAAAAACCAGGGCGTGTTCGATGAAACATAAGAAGGCTGATACGCCCAATTGTCGAATTGGTAGTAACTGAAGAGCCCGACATAGGACATGAAGATCCCGGCGTCCACATTGATTCCATGCAGCGCGTTGAAGTGGTAGCCACCGTAGGCTTCCGAGACGTAGCGGTAAGCGTCGGCGAGATTCCATTGGCCGCGGGCGGGGCTGGCGTCATTGCGCGGAGTCGTCTGCGAGTACATTCCGAATTGGGTCATCAGGCGGGCGCGAACGTTGTCGTAATGAAAGTCGCCGCCGACACCGAGTTGCGTCACCTGGACTTCACTGGAGCGAAAGATTTCACTCGACCCGCTGATGGTGTCGTCCTTCGGATGGCGGAAGTCATAAACATAGTCGACGTCGGCGCGAATTTCCGGGGTGAAGAATTTTGTGTCAAACGCCAATTCCTTGGTGCGTGCGTTGCCGTTGAGCCAGGTGAAGTCGGCGAAAGCAAAGGGTTCTGCTTTCGCGGGCGCGGCAGCGGCAGCCGCCTTTTCTTGCACCGCTGCGGTGGCAACCGCGGGCTGCGCGGGAATGATGGTTGCGCTGGGCGCTGCCGCGGTGATCGCAGAGGCGGCACTCACAGGCTCGCCGGCTGGAGCGGCAACGGGCTGCGCTGCGGCGGCCACCGTTGCGGGAGCAGCAGGAGCGTTGCTTTTGGATTCGAGTTCGGCGACGCGCTTTTCAAGCTGCTCCATGCGGTCGAGCATCCAGCGCTCGCGCTCGGTGAGCGGGGTGGGCGAATCGGGCCTTGTCGGGGGCGATTTTGGCGGCTCAGTCTTCGCGGGCGGAGCACTGGTGTCCTTGTCGTCCGCAAATAGGCAGCTGGGAACCGTACCGGAAGACAGCAGCACAGCCAGTATCAGCCAATTAAAACCCTTTTTCTGTCCGAACGCGCGCATATGTCTCCCCCGAACCAACAATCAGAAAACAAACCATTTTTTTGAATCTGAGTCGCTATCCTACGAATGATGTGACGCCCGTCACCTTCGTAGGTATGCGAAATCTCCATCACAAACTCTGTAGCTTTTCTTCGTCTATCTCGCCATCGTGCTCAAACGCAAAAGCGAGAACCGCACTCCCGCAAGTTACTCCGAACGTAAAAGCGACACAAATCTCTTGAGCTTGAAGCAGCGCATCTTTTTCCTAGCTTCTCCTGCCCAAGCTTAACGATGCCGCGATCCTCTCGTATGCAATCCGTTCGAACTCGTCACACCCGCGCCCGCGATTGCGCGGCCGCTCTGTCATGCGCAGGACGTGGTGGGACCTGCCCCTAAGGCGATCCTGACCTTCGGTGGTCCTCTGGAAGCTTACGACTCGCGGACGTTTCTCCTCGCGTCTCTCACGGGCTTCCTTGTCAACTGACGGACGAGTTGTTGCCTTGCGCGTCGTGTCTTGTATCCAGTGAAACGGCACGTAGACGTAAAGGCACAAGCAAGGAAACAAATCGTTGCTAGGACGAGTAGAGTCATAGCGCCAAGCGACCTCACGCGCGAGTTCAGCCGCTATTCCCAGTTCAGTGCGACTTGAAGAACTCAGACAATCCCTAAAATCGAACACAAGATAGCGAAACACTGTTGAGGAAGTCCTGAGCGATTCATAAGGATTCCGTAAACACCGTTTAGTAAGTCATGCGAGACGCAAGCTCTTAGCGAGGTGTCTGTGCAACCGATGCTTTGACGAACGATTCAAGAAGCCCATGCAAGCTATCAACTCTTTGATGAAATCGCTCACGACTTCTTTACGGACGTCCCTGTATTTTCCAGACATTGCTTCGCGCACTCGAATCGCGCGCAAGGGAATAGGGGGACTCGAACATGTTGAGCAAGGTATCGTCATTCTTGATTGCAATCCTGTTGTCCGTGCCGTGGGCTACCGGCCAATCGACTTTTGGCGGCATTGTTGGCGTCGTGAAGGATCCGAGTCAAGGCGCAGTCGCAGGCGCCCAACTTACCCTCACAAGTCTGGACGATGGCAGCCAGCGCAACGCCGGCACGGATGGCAACGGAGGATTTGAATTCGTCAATCTGAGAGCCGGGCACTACGAATTGGTGCTTCACGCGGATGGCTTCGCCGACTACAAGGTTTCTTCATTGCAGCTCGACGCTCGGCAAAGCCTGCGCCTCGATGTCTCTCTCAAACTTGCGAGCTCATCACAAAGCATCGAAGTCAACGGCGATGCCGGTCCGGTGATCAACAGCGAAAACGGCACGATTGGCGACACCAAGAATTTCCAGCAGATCACCGGTCTTCCGGTGAACTACCGTGGCGCCACCACCAGCCCGCTCGCGACAAATCGCCGGGTTTCTGGAGGAGGCGGTGGATACTCGTGGCCAGTGTGGCCACATGTTTGAAGTATCCCCGTCAGACCGGCGGCTCGAAGCTCCTCGATTTCGAGGTCGGTGAGGTAGTGAGCAGACGGAACCGGCTTGCGATTGGTTCTTCCCGAACCTCGCCTTCCGCAGGCGTCCATTTTACAAAATATAGTTGAAGCTTTGGGTCTTTGACGGAATGAATTTTGATTAGTTGATACTCGGTCCGGCCCCAGTTAGCGGAAAAGAGCAGAATCCAAGCGCCGGCAATAATCCAATGTCTCAAGAGCATGGGCGAGGTCTGCGGGGATTCGCTGCGAACGCGCGGAAACAAGAAGAACCCATAAACACCGCCTAACAACCCGGCAAAAGACATTGTGAAGTAAATAGATGCTAGATCGTAAAGAAGTGCAGGAGAGAAGAAGATAATCACGCGGCCGGTGCAGTAGAGGGAAATCACGCTCAGGACGATGCGGTTGACAGGCGTATGGGATGAGACTTTTGCCAGCAGCAAGGCGGTCACATATAAAAGGACCGCGACGAAAACCCAGCTCAGTACCTGCGGGATGACTAAGCCCCAAATCACTATCCGGGGCATGTAGATCAAAAGCGCGTAGAAGTACAGGCAACCCGAAACCAAGGCCGCGCGGAAGCCGGGATGGACGAACTCAGGGGTACGCGACCAGAGGATGCCCATACCGCGCGCAAACATAACTAGCATCGCCGTGCCGCCCATTACGAAGACGATATATTCCAGGATCGTTCGAAGGGCACCGAATAATCGAATTCGAATCACACGCATCTCCGACAGGGCCTTTCTTACTTATCCCATAGGTAGCGAAAATATGAGACGAGCTGAGGACATCTGTTTCCTGATCACCAAGAGACAACCCGGTTGCCGTGGGCGAGTAACGGGCTACCCTGAAGTTATCGTTTGGATTCCAATTTCCGGTTTTCCGACCACCCGGGAGTTAGGTCGCCGGGATCTACTTCATTGGCCGCGAACCGGTGATGAGGATATCGACGAGTCGCCTCGCGCTTTGCTGCCAGTCAGGGCTGGTCGACACGTTGGCGACGCCGACAAGAGCCCGAACGAGATCCATAGGATTAAGGTCCTTCCGAATGTCCCCGCTCTTGATCGCGCGCTTCACCAGGGCATGAATCGCTTCATGGATTTTAGCGTAGGAAGCTGCGAACACTTTCTTGTGATCTCCGATCAGGGTATTCAGCGCAGGGGCGATGATCTGCTTCGTCTCGATGGCATCAACGAACAACAATAGCCAGGCTCGCAACGCTTCAATCGGCGGCACGCTTTGAGTGAACTTCCGCCCTGCTGCGGCCAGCTTTTCCATCTCAGACCGATAAACTGCCTGTAGAAGATCCTCGCGAGTCGGAAAATGGCGGTACAAAGTCCCCGGCCCAACACCAGCTTGTTTGGCGATGTCGTCCAGGCTGGCATTTGCGCCCGACCGGGTGAACGCCTCCTTGGCGACCTCCAAAATGCGTTCGCGATTCCGCTGCGCGTCGACGCGAGGCTTTCGCTGGGCAGGTTGTGATCGTTTCGTGGGCATTATCAAAAAAAGCCAAAAAAAACTTGCAACCGGAGACCGTCTCCGATTATCTTATGTAGTGCGGAGACACTCTCCGTTTTATGCGAGCCGCGCCCGCTTGTCAATAGGCACTTCCTCAAGCGGGTCGGCGGGAGGAGAAAAACATGACAGAGGCATTGGGAGGTAAATCAACCACAGAAGATGTTTTGTCCAGCATCGATCTACGCGGTAAGCGAATCCTGGTGACAGGCGTTTCGGCTGGACTCGGCGTAGAGACAGCTCGGTCACTCGCCGCCCATGGTGCGAACGTAATTGGCACCGCGCGCGACTCGGCCAAGGCCGAAGCGGCGACAGCTCAAATACGAAAGGACGCGGCGGCGAACAGTAGAAGCTTCGATCTCGTCGAGCTCGATCTGGCCAGTCTTGCGAGTGTCCGCAACTGCGCCGATCAACTGCTCCGAAAGGGCGAGCCGCTTGATGTGATCATTGCGAATGCCGGTGTCATGGCAACACCCTTGGGACATACCGTTGACGGATTCGAAACTCAGTTCGGGACCAATCATCTCGGTCACTTCGTCCTGGTAAACCGGATTGCAAAGCTTCTTCGTGCAGGCGGACGGCTCGTGAACGTGGCCTCTTCAGGCCACCGCTTCTCGAATGTGAACCTTGACGATCCCAATTTTGAGAGAACTCCGTATGATCCCTTTTTGGCATACGGCAGATCGAAGACCGCAAACATCCTTTTTGCAGTTGCCTTTGACCAGCGCTATCGCGGACGCGACATTCGTGCCGCTGCTGTCCATCCTGGGGTAATACAGACGGAGTTGGGCCGCCACATGGATCCGGCTATGGTAAAGGCGATGATGGCCCAATTGGAAAAACAGCTTGCAGCAGAGGGTAAGAGTTCTTTCCCGTGGAAGACAATTCCTCAGGGAGCAGCAACTTCGATCTGGGCAGCGGTGGTTGCTCCGACCGAGGAGATCGGTGGGAAATACTGTGAGAACTGCCACGTAGGTCAGGTGGTCCCTGACGATGTTGCGATTAGCCCCACCAGCGAAGGAGTCTATGCTTACGCACTTGATCCCAACGCTGCCGAAGCGCTTTGGAAGAAAAGCGAAGAACTGGTTGGAGAGTCTTTTTAGAGGGCGGATTTCAGCTTAGGAATAAGAAGTTGTCCATCGTCATGAAGTGAAGTAAGGAGAAATTGTGATGCGTGTATTCGTAACTGGTGCTACAGGTTTTGTCGGTTCTGCCATTGTTCCGGAACTAATCAACGCGGGCCATCAGGTGCTCGGCCTGGCTCGCTCGGATGCGGCTGCCGCGTCCATTGCCGCCGCAGGAGCCGATGTACATCGCGGTTCGCTGGAAGATCACGAGAGCTTGCGCAGCGGAGCGGTCGCTGCGGACGGGGTGATCCACACGGCCTTTATCCACGACTTCTCGAACTACGCCCCTGCCGCCGAGACGGATAGACGCGCCATTGAGACACTGGGAGCCGCCCTCGCGGGCTCTAACCGCTCGTTGGTCGTCACTTCCGGAACCCTGCTCCTTCAGCGCCAAGGCCCGCTCGCAACGGAACAGGATGCGCCCATTACCAGTTTTCCGCGCAAGTCGGAACACGCAGCAGCGATGGCCTCGCGTGGCGTGCGCGTCTCCGTGCTGCGCCTTCCTCCATCGGTCCATGGGGACGGCGATCATGGCTTCGTTCCGGCTCTCATCAAGCTCGCGCGCGAGAAGGGGGATTCAGCGTACGTGGGTGACGGTCTTAACCGCTGGCCCGCCGTGCACCGGCTCGATGCCGCTCATCTTTACAGGCTCGTACTGGAGAAGGGTTCCGCAGGAGCGAGCTACCACGCCATTGGCGACGAGGGCGTGCCCTTCCAGGACATCGCTAGCGTGATCGGCCGCCGCCTGCACGTGCCGGTTGTCAGCAAGCCGCCCGAGCAGGCCGCCCACCACTTTGGTTGGCTCGCACACTTCGTTGGTGTCGACTGCCCGGCGTCAAGCAAGCTAACTGAGGAAAAGCTGGAATGGCAGCCGAAGCAGCCGGGGATTATTGCCGACCTTGAACGAGGGACCTATTTCGAACCCGAACAGACCACGCACGCGGCCCCTTCGCACCGTTAAGGATGTGGACTGTATAAAACACATGTCGCAAGATCATGGTGTACAAAACGCAAGACTGAGCTGAAGCAAAAAGTACAGGAATACCTATGGCAAACGAAACGGTTGGAACTATGAAGGATAGAGTCGCGATCATCACTGGTGGAAGCCGCGGGCTCGGACGCAACACTGCGGTGAATCTTGCAGGGCGGGGCGTCAATATCATTTTTACTTATCGCTCGAATCAGAAAGAGGCCGACTCGCTCATCCGCGAAGTCGAAGCGATGGAAAGGAAAGCAGCGGGATTTCGGCTCGATACCGGTGACATTCACGCATTTGACGGATTCGTGGCGGATGTCCGCAAGACGCTGCACGGTTGGGGACGAGATCGGTTCTACTATCTGGTGAACAATGCGGGTGGTTCGCTCCATGCGAATTTCGACCAAACCACCGAAGCGCAATTCGACGAGATCGTGAACGTTCATTTCAAAGGCGTGTATTT
>Ga0210401_10006246_pt1 | contig 12137 bp, 10 predicted proteins | sample IncBWH32MmetaG_FD_150866 | JGI IMG/M metagenome (GOLD analysis project Ga0210401, IMG submission 150866) | Forest soil microbial communities from Barre Woods Harvard Forest LTER site, Petersham, Massachusetts, United States - Inc-BW-H-32-M | ecosystem: Environmental > Terrestrial > Soil >... | reverse complement strand
GACACTCACCCCGTATACCGCTCGGGGTGCTGGCAACTCCGTCTGCGACGCTGGCGACACTGTTTGTGTTTGCTCTTGGGGTTTTGCCGCCAATCGTACTCCCAATTGGATGAGAGACTCACCGAACTGACGGCGATAGGAGTGAAGCAGGAATAAGGTCGCCACGAGAGCCGAAATGAAGAGTCCGGTGACCAAACCGCCAGAGAACCCGCTTAGTGGTGCCGGTGCTTTTGCCTGGGGTGACACGACCGCAATCGGGGCGGAAGCACGGGGTGCGGCGTTCTTATCCGATCGGCTGCTGCCAAGCACGGGAACTGCACGTGATGACGGGATTGACGGTGCGTGGGCCTCGTCAGGGTCGAGCAGGGTAGGTCGTCTTATCAGATTACGGATTTGTTCGCGAGCTTCTACGGACAGTTTAGTGAATCGCACGCCGCCTGTCTTTTGAGTCTCGTCCATCCAGGTCAGTGCACCGACAATTTCGATTCGCTGGTTGCACTGGGAAAACCAGAAACGGATTGTCGTATTCCGCTGAATAGGGGCAATTGAATCAAAGCAAAGTCCTCCCTCAGAGACATTCAACACACTGCCTCCGTTATCCGGCTCAATATCGATATACGCGAGCCGTTCCACCATTGTCCGTGGAGTTTGGCGGCGTTCCGGTTGTGTCATTGGCAGCGTCATTGATTCGTCGCTTCTGCTACAACAGTACGGACCTTATCTGAGGCCTGGTTACAAGAGCCCAGCAGGCTCGGTAAGTGTCCTCGCAAGCCGAAAGAATGATCTGAGGTGAGATCAATGGGAACCGGCGAGAGATAGAGGGACGCCCCATCACTTCGATGGAAACTCGCCTCGACACCTGGTTGAGGTTGCATCCCCACTCCTCGCAGAGGATCAGCCCGCGAATTGGCGAAGCTTTCTCCCCTTATGCCTTGAGAAGGAGCAACCCCTTACCCCTGGTTACGCGTTACTGGACGTTAGCAGCATCATCGTGCTTCGCTCCCGCATCTAGCGCGGAGTCGGCAAAGCGCAGCATGTCCACTTTCCTATCACGCAGTGAACTTTCGTAACACTGAACGCCTGGGCGGGTGCGGTAGCCTGACCCTAACAGCTGTGGGCGCTGCGCGCGGAAGCCTCGCACGAAAGCGCTTAACACTCGATCCTTCAGACCGAATTTTCTAGCCCAGTATGCCGCCGTCTCTCTGGCCGGCAAGCACAGTTCACGTGGGAAGGTGCAAGATGGCTCTTGGGGTTGTGCGATCGAAGGTTTCTCCCAAGCAGAATCAGCCTAGCGATCGAGCCAAGACCGCGACAAAAGGAAACGCACCACTTCCCGTGTACGTGGTCGAACAGAACAGGCTCGCTGCCTGTTATCTTATTGGAATCCTTGCGAGAAACCGCGCTCTCCGCGCCGTCACCTTCGAAAATCTGATCGTGCACAAACCTGCGGAGCAAATAGCTCCCGTTTTCGTTATCGACCGCGGAGGAATCGACCTGCCATTGAGCGAGTGTCTCCGCGTTCTGAGGGAGCGACACCCAAATGCAAAATTTGTCGTGCTGGACCAAGAGCAACCGTCAGGCGAAATTGTCCGCCTAGTCTCACTCGGAATTCATGGGTTTGCAGCATATCCGCAGGTCAGTGAGCAGTTGGTACAAGCCATCCAATGCGTGGCACAAGGCAAACTGTGGATCTCGTCCAATGTATTGGAGGCCTATGTGCGACACTCCATCACATCACTGAAAACCGTCGATGAGTCTACAACCGGGCAGGGGATTACTCAGCGTGAAAGTCAAGTCATCGAATTGGTGAAGCGTCGGCTCTCAAACAAAGAAATTGGAGCGATCTTGAATATCCAAGAGAGTACCGTCAAATTCCATCTCTCGAACATATTCTCGAAGTTGCAGGTTAACCGCCGCAGCGAACTCCAGGACAAAGGTCAAGTCAGTGAAATTTGGAGAAAATTGATCGCTTCTTGATAACCAGCACTTTCCACGATCTGGTTGCGGGACCGTGGCCGCCTGAGCTCGTTTCTTTGCGACCGTTAAGTTCCCCCATTACGTTACCAACTTGGGGCAGACTCCGGGTATTGGTGCAGTTTGACAAGGAAGCGAGCCAAGCGTGCGATATTGCGTCGCAAAGAACGCGACGATTCGCACGGCTTGCCCAGATCCTTCGCGGCGCAAAGATCGCTTGCTCCAGGATGACAAATCAAACTGCACCACTACCATCCGGCTGGGCTTGACTTTGGACGGCTTTCTGCTAGCCTGCACCCGCTGTCGGACGAAGTCTCAGTGAAGGCACAAATCTCCCAAGATGCAACGACGACCTTGCGCGGAGCGATAGCGCTTGCAGATTCTGCTCCCGCCCGCGCCAGCTTTAGTTGTTTTCTGGACGCTCAGCCCGCCTCTTTGGTTCCGCGCTATTGGTTGCGGAAAAGGCAGGTAAAAGCGCTTGATCAGCACCTCATTGTTAGTCCTCGCTGCCACTTTTCCCGCGATAACAGCATTCGCATGCCCTTTCTCGACAACTCCTCGCCGGGTGAAGAAATTGCCTGGGTGTTGGATACGGCGACTGGGAGTGTTCTGCCTTTCTGGTTGGGGTCAACCTTTCGCGATCTTCTTTCCCACGCCCAGCCTGGCGAACCGGAGCCCCCGGGACTAAGTCCCAAAGTACGTTCGGTTCTGGCGGCTGCGCGGGTTCTTGTTGAACCGGAGCTGGATGAGCAGCGGCATCGCGAATACGGTCGGATGGTAAAGCGTTGTGCGGCACAATTCCGAAAGCGCGGATATGCTCCTTTGCAGGAGCTGATTCATCCTTTTCATCTCGGGGCGCTGCGCACTTACTACCGGCAATTAGTTCGCGATGGAGACCTGCATCTCGGCGACGCTCAAACCCCTGGCCGATACTATGCTCACAACGAACGCATCGCCTGTTTCTTTCATCATCAACTCGCTGCCGTGGTCGGTGATATTGTGGGCGCGCCCATAAAGCCGTCCTACGTTTACGTAGCTGCCTATCAGCCGGGAGCGCGTTTGCTGAAGCACACTGATCGCCCACAGTGCGAGTACAGCATCTCAATGTGCATCGACTTCACTCCCGAGCCGCGCAACCGGACTCGCTGGCCACTGTGTCTCGAAACCAAGGGCGGGACAGTAAAGATTTTCCAGGGAATCGGGGACGCGTTGCTCTACAGCGGGACGGAGCTTCCCCACTACCGCACGCCGCTACCAAAGGACTGCACTTCAACGTCGATCTTCTTTCACTACGTCCATCGAGATTTCGACGGGCCTCTCGTCTAACATGACTGCAAGGCATCGCATCGTCGTATCCCTGGAAAACACTCCTTTCTTTGGCTGGCAGGCGAAACTTTTCTATTACTCCTGCGTCACGCGCCTGGGCTTGCAGCCCCTGTTCATCGTGCACGATACGGGAAGGCCGTGGGAACCGGAGTTTTACGAACTGGTCGCAGCCGGAGCCAACGTGAAAATGGTGCCGAGCTATGTGATCGACGATCGCCTTCCCAGGAATACTGCAGGCACGCTGCTGCATGCCTCCGAAATGTGCGCGGACGATGATTTCATTGTGTTGTGCGACCCGGATTTGCTTTTTGTCCGCAAAGTCACTTTCTCCTCATTTGTCGCCGGAAACTACTACTCCTACCTGCAATACCGCCAGCCCTCGGTGGAAGCAGCGGTTAAAAATCTGGGTCTGCAACGTGAGATTCAGTGCCGCAAAGACCCACAATTATGTTGTGGAGTTCCTTACGTCATCCCGACTCGGGATGCCCGCCGCCTGGCTGAGACGTGGCTGGAGGCATTGGATGCGTTCCCCCAGCGTGGATTCACTGAGATGTGGACAGACATTATGTATGCCTTCGGACTGGCCTTGCTGAAACTGCGCATGAAGGTGCGCTTGACTCACATGGTCGCAACTAACTTTCTGCCTTATGCCAAACTGCAGCACGACATTGTCCACTACAGCAACGGCGATAAAGCTTGGGACAAGCGCCGCTTTCTCCACCGGCAGGATGTGCACGGAGTGTGGCAGCCGCCATTCGAAGCAAAAGAAGGTACGGTGGTACACGAGGTATTTCATCAAATAAAACAGGCGCGGGCCTTCTACAGGAATATTGCTTGTCTCGGACAAGACGAAGGTTAAGGGCTGCGAAAAGACTGAATTCAGACCCAGCGGATCGGGACCGGGCCGCACACCCAGCTCAGCAGGATGAGCTTCTCTCCACGGACCACTGGTTCGGCGCAGTGCAGGTAGGTTGCAGGAAAGATGATGGCTTTGCCGGCCCGGGGCGTAGCGGCATAGTTGAGCGAAGGGAAGCTGGTCTTACCACCTTCAAAATCCTGGTTCAGATAACACAACACGGTGAAGTAGCGGTTCGCAAATTCGTCCGCGCCGGCGTCGGTATGGGGCACGTAGTGCCCGCCCGGTTTATAGCGGACTAACTGCGTTCCCTGGCATTCGGACAAATTTACATCCCAAATCCTTTTGATCAGTGGCCCAACGACACTGTGGATCTTTTCCTCGAGCTCACGCTCAATTCCGGCTGCTAGAACCCCTTGCAGGATTCGCGCGGCGCGGGCCGCCGGATCGGGTATGGACTGGACAGCTCCATGATCGTGTCTGACGATCTCTGCATCGCTCCATTGTCGGGCCCGCCGCACGCGCGCAGTCAGCGCTGAGCAACGCTGTGAAGTGTAGAGCGGCATGGCGAAGACGCCATGGGCTTCGCGAGTATACAGAGCCATAGCCGTGTCGTTTCGCCGCAAGCTTCCCAAGGAATTGCCGCGTCCGCCGAACAATTCGATCACGGCAATATCTCTACCGATTTCCCTTTGGCCGAGCGGGAGGATGGCCGCCTGGAGTCGCGGGAGCACCACCCGCAGGGGGTTTGCCCCCGCCAGGAGTAGCCGGAGCGCCGCCGGCCGGTGGCTTGCCGCCGCCTGGAGTGGCGGGAGCGCCGCCCAACGGGGGCTTGTTGCCCGGCGTTGCTGGAGTGGGAAAAGCCGGAGGCGGATAAGCCGGAGCGTTAGTCAACCGGTATGTTTCCGAAAACTGTGCTTGTGCGTTCGGATCAGCTGGTCCCAGCAATTCCTCTGGAACGGCAAACACGATCGACCCCAACAGTTCCTCTCGAATTGGTTCGTTGTATTCGCGAAAAACCTTGGAGAGGGCGGCCAGCGATTCCAGGCGCAAACGACCATTCATCTGAAATCTGAGCCGAAGTTTCGCAACCTCCATCGCCCGTTCTTGTGTGGTCATGAAGCGGTCCTTTCTGTTTGCAAATCTCGCTCCAGTTCGACTGTCGGGTACCCTGCCTGGCGCTTGAAAGCGCGAAGTCTATAGCGAACCCGCCGCCGATGCAAGTGGAACCCTGGCCCGCTAGTGGATCGACTTCAGCCACAACAGGCGTCATGTCGGGCTTTGCGAGGGATCTGGCGCGCAGACAGGCAACGTATCCGGCGAAGCTTCCACGCGAGATCCCTCACCCGGTTGAACCGCGCCGGCTTTCGGGATGACACCTCTAAATGAGCATCGTAGATCCAAACTGAGCCACTACTCCTGCCCAGATCGAATCGCAGCAGTGACCCAGCTATGTCAACCCCGTTAGCAGATAGAGCTGTGAGAGATATCGCGCAAAGCTATACAGGCACAACTTGCCGTCGCCGGAAAGTAGAACCGTGGGGCCGCCCAGTATACCGGCCACGTCGGAAGGCACGACCTCCCGCGAGAGTTTAGTTCGTCCGCTTACCGGGTCAAGTTCATAAATCCTGATATTTTGTTCTGTACGGTAAAAGTACAGTGCGTGTCCGTCCTCAGCCCAGCGAATTACGTGGTCATTCGGACCCAGTCCTCGGATCTCGCGCCCGTTGCGTCCGTCCAAGGGAAAGAGCACGCGCTTGCCAGCGGCATCGATTGCCAGGACGGTCTTTCCGTCGGGGGAGACTAAGGCGAGAACCCCGCTCGCAGTGATGCCTTCTGGCGTAACTGCATGCGCCGCGCCTCCGTCAATATTCTGCAAATAACAGCGCGCAGACTTCCCTACTTCGCGCCCGGAAAAGAGTATCTGCTTGCCGTCGGGCATCCAGCCTCCGTCTCCGAGATCCTCGATTCCGGGATGTTCCAGGTAGCGAATTTGTCCAGGCCCGGTCGGTAATAACACGGTTTGCCGATGAGGAAAATTAAGCGCCGCCAGCACCCATTTGCCATCCGGCGACAACGCCAGAGCTGCTCCCTCACCCAGACGAATAGGTGATGACCCATCCGTCTTGCCCAAGTAAGAAATGTAGTTGGTGCCGCTTCCTTCGCCGTAATACTGCATGACAAAGCTCTGGCCGTCGCTCGATAAATCGAACAGACGCACCCCGTCCATGGATGTCAGGTCGCGCTCCAACTGCCCCGGAGCCAGTGCAACCACTGGAGTCGAATAGCTGTAGTTGGACATGAGAACGGAACCGTCGCGCGCAATGTCATGGATCATTAAATTGGTGGGAACTCGGGCCACCATCCGTTCCTTGCCACTCAGCGCGACCGCGTGCAGCGCATTCGGTTCACCCGACTTGCTCGCAGTGAACCATATTTCGTTTCCGTCGCCGGACCACGCCAGCCCCTGCTCGCTGGCCCACTCCTCGGAAAGCCGTGTCTTTTTCCCCGCCAAGTCCACTACTGAAATCCATCCCCGATCATCGTCAGGCACATCGTGTTCCATGAATGCGATGCGATCGCCTCCGGGTGAGATGCGGGGATAGCCGATCCACCCCGAGGTTTCATACAGCGTCTTGCCAATGGGATACTCCAGGCGCGAGCGCTCCCCGACCAACTGGACAACTGCCAGATTTGAGCCGTCCGACGACCAGTCAGCCTGTTGGACGTCGTCCAAGATCTCTCGAGGCGATCCACCCCCTAGCGGAACTCGAGCCAAGGTGCCTCGGTTGATGAAATGGCTCAGGTTGACGGCATGGAGCAAAACCGCCATCTCCCCAGTGCGAGATACCGCCAGCAGGTCCGCATTCGCAAGTCCCAGCGATCGCGACTCCGGACCCTCCGGGAGGGTAGAGAAAATGCTTAGCGGATTGCCACTCCAGGTGGCGCTGTACACGATGGTATGCCCGTCGGAAGCAAACCTCGCTGACCAGATTGTACCGCGACGAAAAGTGAGCTGATGATAGCTCGGGAGATTTTGCTTCCGGTTCCGCAGCGCAACGAATGCGCCCACACTCAGGATGCTCGCCAGCGCCAATGACGCAAACACCCATCGCAGGGCTCTGCGCTTCGGCGTCGCTTGCGGCGTTACCGCCGGCGGGATTACAAATCCTGAAGCTCCCGTTCCAGTACTGACCACTTCCAGGGCAAATCCCAGGTCGTGGGCAGATTGAAATCGGTTTTCGGGATTTTTCTCCAGGCAATGGCGCACGATGCCTTCCATCGCTGGGGGAATTACCGGAGCCGTCCCAGGGATTTGTAGGGGGTCTTCCTTTAAAATGGCAATCATAGTGTCGGCGTTGGTATCGCCGGTGAAGGCGTGCCGCCCACACAACATTTCGTAGAAGACCGCGCCAAAACTGAAGATGTCGCTGCGGTGGTCTACCGTCTGGCCGCGCAATTGCTCCGGCGACATATATCCCACCGTGCCTACAATCACGTTAGTGTTGGTAGCCAGGGTCACGGCGTCCGAACCAGAGCGCGCCTGATCCGGCTGGGTAAGCTTCGCCAGCCCAAAGTCGAGGATCTTTAGCCTCCCATCCCGAGAAACGAATACGTTTTCCGGTTTCAAGTCGCGATGCACAATGCGTTTTTCATGGGCTGCTGCGAGACCGCGCACAATCTGCAAGGCATATTCGATCGCCAGGCGTGGCGACAGCGCACCAGCTAGCAACCGGTTCCGCAAGCTGGCTCCCTCTAGAAGCTCGGAAACAATGTAGGGTGAGCCTTCCTCCGTGCCGATATCGAAGATGGCCAGAATGTTGGGATGGTTGAGGCCGGCAGCGGCACGCGCCTCCAATGTGAAGCGGCGCAGCCGCTCTTCATCCTGACAGAAGGCAGCGGGCAGGATTTTGAGCGCCACATCGCGCTCCAGACGCGCGTCTCGCGCCCGATAGACTTCGCCCATTCCTCCCGCGCCGATCAACTCCAGTACGAGGTAGTGCCCTAGCGTCTTACCGAGAAGCGACGAAGGTTGCGACATTCGTGGCGATGTTAGGCCACACCGCTGGCTGAGTCAATTCGGCAGTAGATAGGTTCAGTGATCGGGAAAACTGCTCCGTTCCTGATGTCGCACATCACCTCCTCCGCCCCAGGCTTTGTACAGCTGGACCAGGGCTAATCGTTCATTGGGCCGAGCCTGTACTAGCCAAGTCCGGAGGAGGAAATAGTTGCGCCGCCACGCTGTCAGAACTAGCCCTGCGGGTTAGGTTCTTGACAAGTGCGTTCGTCAGGTGTATCAATCGGTGATTTTTTGAGCGGCGAGTTTTGATTCGGTCGCTTGCTATTAGCTCTCGGTTTCCTTTTTTCTTTTCATATTTAGGGCACAGGGGCCAAGCACTTCGGGCGTCATTCGAACCATCGCGTCTTGGTTGCAAGCCAAGATCCTCCAACAACGCATGATGAAATCCTGTCACTAAGGTCATCGAGGGAAAAGTTGGGTCGCTACACCTACATCAGTTAGCGGCAGTTTGCGTAAAGAACAACGCCAGAGGAGATAATGCAATGCGTAAATCGTTGAGTGTGATGCTAACCCTAGGGTTGCTCGGATTCGTGGCGGTGAACCAAGCGACCGCCCAGGTGCGCAATGACGGCACACAAGGCACCGTTGTGACACATGGAGCTGTCACCGTCTTCACACCGCCGAGCACGGGAGCGCAAGGGGCTGCTGGGATTGACTTCGTAAATGCCCAGCCTATGGAACTCCCGAGCGCCCCAGGGCGTTCGGATGCAGAGGCACTGGCCGACCTGATCCACACTCTAACATCGCCTCCACTGCTGGGCACGCCTGGTCATTCTCCGGGCGCGCGAGGCGACGGAACAACGGAGATGATTAGGCTGGGCGCTCCACCTGCTGCTAGCGGGGTCATCTCTGAAGAATTCGGTACTAATAATCATCCCTTCAGCACCGCCAGAGCCGATCTGTCGCCTACCGCTACCAATAAAGCCTATCCTTATCGAGCGGCCGGCAAATTGTTCTTCAACATCGGCACCAGCACATTTTTGTGTTCCGCGTCCCTGATCAAGAGGGGAGTTGTCGTCACCGCGGCACACTGCGTGTCGAAGTTCGGACAAAACCAATTCTATTCAAACTGGCATTTCGTTCCCGGATATCGGAACGGCTCTGCACCCTTTGGAAATTGGACCGTTAAATCAGCCTTTGTCCTGGTAGCCTACTTGAACGGCACTGATCCCTGCGCTAACCCGGGTATCATATGTCAGGACGATGTCGCAATACTCTTGCTGAACCCCTCAGCAACAGGAGCCTACCCAGGAACTGCAACCGGGTGGTATGGGTACGGCTGGAATGGCTACGGCTTCACAGCGAATGGACAGACCGAGATTTCACAGATAGGGTATCCGGTCTGCCTCGATAACGGCGTCCTAATGGAGAGAAATGACTCCAACGGCTTCCAATCTTCTAGCAATTCCAACAACACCATCATCGGTTCGCTGATGTGTGGCGGATCTAGTGGTGGACCGTGGGTGGTCAATCTGGGGATACGACCCGTCTTGACCGGGACCACGGCGGGAACTGCTCCAGGCCCCGATACCGTGGTGGGAGTGACCAGCTGGGGGTTTACGAGTACTGGCCCCAAGGAACAGGGCGCAAGCCCATTCCTGAGTGGGAACATAGTCGCGCTGGTCAATGCGGCCTGCGCTGCGGTGCCAGGGGCCTGTTCCTGAAGGATCCCAGTTACGACCCGCCGCGCTCGGTAGTAAGCCGTTCTGAATTTTAGGCGTTTGGCCTTGCTTTGCCTTGCGACGTTGCGTCGGCGGGATACTGTGATTTCACAGGGCGTGGCAGGACATCTCACACCATCCCAACCATTGAGTTCGGTCTCAACGTAGATTTCCCACTACGTCCGTGGCCATTCCGCGATATAGCTCCTGCGAGGCGCTCCGATCGGAGCCCGGTTATGATCTAAAATTTGGCCGTTTTTGCCGTGACCCCGACTAGGTTCCGAATCGGCTTTCATATTGGAGGTCATCTTGGCATATGTCCTGGCTCTCGACCAGGGTACAACCAGTTCGCGGGCGATCCTGTTCGATCACGACGGCGCCGTCAAGTCGGTGGCGCAGCGCGAGTTCGAACAGATTTTCCCGCAGGCGGGATGGGTGGAACACGATCCGGAAGAGATTTGGGCCTCGCAGATCAGCGTTGCTGTGGAGGCCCTGAGCCGCGCCGAGCTCCGGCCTCGCGACATCGTGGCGATGGGCATCGCCAACCAACGCGAAACCACGATCGTGTGGGACCGAGAAACCGGTAAGGCAGTCTACAACGGCATCGTCTGGCAGGACCGGCGCACCGCGGTCTTCTGCGACGAACTCAAGGCCGCTGGCCATGAAGCGTTGATCCAGCAGCGCACCGGTCTTCTTGTCGACCCCTATTTCTCTGGCAGTAAGCTACGCTGGATTCTCGACCACGTAGCGAACGCACGCCGCCTCGCCGACGCCGGACGCCTCGCCTTCGGCACAGTCGACAGTTGGCTGGTTTGGAAGCTCACCGGCGGCCGATTGCACGTGACCGACGTCAGCAATGCTTCGCGGACAATGCTCTTCAACATTCATACGTGCAAATGGGACGAAGAGATTCTGAGGCTCCTGCACATTCCTTCTTCACTCCTGCCAACGGTGCGCGCTTCCAGCGAAGTTTACAGTGAAGTGACGACGACCTTGGGTTTGGGCTCGATCGCGATCGCCGGAATCGCAGGCGATCAGCAGGCTGCACTGTTCGGACAGAGATGCATTTCGCCCGGCCTGGCGAAGAATACATACGGAACTGGATGCTTCTTGTTGCAGAATACCGGTCACCTTCCAGTTCCATCCTCGCATCGCTTGATCACAACCGTGGCGTGGAAGATTGCGGACGTTGTTGACTATGCGCTCGAGGGCAGCGTTTTTATCGGTGGGGCGGTGGTGCAATGGCTGCGCGATGGCCTACATCTGATCCGTAGTTCCAACGAGGTTGAAGCATTAGCCAGGTCGGTTCCTGATAACGGCGGCGTATATATCGTGCCTGCCTTCGTGGGGCTCGGTGCTCCACACTGGGACCAGTATGCGCGAGGTTCCATCTTTGGCCTTACGCGTGCCACCAGTGCCGGGCACCTGGCTCGCGCCGCCCTGGAGAGCATCGCTTTTCAGGTCGCGGATCTTTTTGACGCGATGCAGCGCGATACTGAGATTCCATTGCCCGCGTTGCGCGTGGATGGCGGCGCTGCGGCCAACGAAACTTTGCTGCAGTTCCAAGCCGATATTCTCGGGATCCCCGTGGTTCGACCAGCCGTCATGGAGACAACGGCCCTGGGTGTGGCGTACATGGCAGGCCTCGCTGTCGCTTTCTGGCGCGATGCAGGTACGATCGCCGCTATGCCAATCGAAGAAAAGCGCTTCGAGCCGCGCATGCCTCGGTCGCGGTCCGAATCACTTCGCGGACGATGGAACCAGGCGGTGTCACGTGCCAAAGGATGGGACGCGAACCCACAACGGTGAACCCTCCATCGCCCTCAGACACGCAAATTCTGATGCGCTTCGCCGATCCCCTAATTTGGGTGAGCGACCCGAGACATAGGTAACAGATGGTACCGGACACATAGGTTACACTTTTTCCCCTTTTGGGGAGGAAGTGATGCCGTGGAAGGAGTGTTCGGTGATGGACGAAAGGCTTCAGTTTGTGGCTCGCCGGCTAGCCGGCGAGCCCATGGCGGAACTGTGCCGGGAGTTCGGAATCTCTCGCAAGACCGGCTACAAGATCTTCGATCGCTACCAGGAATGCGGGGTTGAAGGCCTGACCGACAGGAGCCGACGTCCCTTTCGGTATGCCAACCAACTTCCCTTTCAGGTGGAGAACTATATTCTGAACGTGAAGCGCGAGCACACCAGCTGGGGCGCCCGTAAGATCCGAGAGCGCCTGCTCCGGAGG
>Ga0210401_10006244_pt1 | contig 12142 bp, 10 predicted proteins | sample IncBWH32MmetaG_FD_150866 | JGI IMG/M metagenome (GOLD analysis project Ga0210401, IMG submission 150866) | Forest soil microbial communities from Barre Woods Harvard Forest LTER site, Petersham, Massachusetts, United States - Inc-BW-H-32-M | ecosystem: Environmental > Terrestrial > Soil >... | reverse complement strand
AGTCCGGGAAAGACGACGTCAACGCCGCCGTTGAGGCCGCGAAGAAGGCGTTCGAGCGCTGGCGCCTGGTGCCCGCACCCCGGCGCGCCGAGATCGTGTTCCAGGCCGCCGCCATGCTCGCCGAGCGCAAGGAGGAATACTCGCGCGACATGACCCGCGAAATGGGGAAGGTCATCAAGGAAACGCGCGGCGACACGCAGGAGGCCATCGATACTGCGTACTACATGGCTGGCGAAGGACGCCGCCTGTTCGGTCCGACTACTCCCTCCGAGCTTCCCAACAAATTTGCCATGGCGGTGCGCCAGCCAGTGGGCGTCTGCGGGATGATCACGCCCTGGAATTTTCCCATGGCGATCCCATCCTGGAAGCTGCTGCCCGCGATTGTATGCGGCAACACGTGTGTGATTAAGCCCGCGCAGGACACGCCACTTTCTACTTTCAACCTGGTGCGGACGCTTGTCGATGCGGGCGTCCCGAAGGGCGTGATCAACGTGGTCTCTGGCTTCGGATCGAGCGTGGGTGGGCCGCTCACCGACCATCCGGATGTGCGGGCGATTTCGCTGACGGGGTCGACCGCCGTCGGGCGGACCGTGGGTACGACTGCCGCGAAAAGCTTCAAACACTGCTCGCTCGAGCTGGGCGGCAAGAATCCCATGATCGTGCTGGATGACGCGAACCTGGATCTGGCGATCGAGGGCGGTCTGTGGGGCGCGTTCGGCACCACCGGGCAGCGCTGCACCGCGACCAGCCGCATCATCGTGCAGAAGGGCGTGTATCGGGAATTTGTAGAGCGTTACGTCAGCCGCGCGAAGGGATTGAAGGTGGGCAACGGACTCGATGAGTCGGTTGACATGGGCCCCGCGGTGAACGAGGCGCAATTGAAGACCGACTTGAGCTACGTCGATATCGGCAAGGATGAGGGCGCGAAGCTGGTGTGTGGCGGGAACCGCTTGGAGAAGGGCGCGTATCAGTACGGCTACTTCATGGAGCCGACCGTGTTCATCGATGTCGATCCCAAGATGCGGATTGCGCAAGAGGAGATCTTCGGGCCAGTAGTTTCGATCATTCCCTGCGATGGGCTGGAAAGCGCGATCGAAATCGCCAACGGCATCGAGTACGGCCTGTCGTCGTCGCTTTATACGAAAGACGTCAACAAGGCCTTTGTGGCAATGCGCGACCTGTACGCCGGAATTACCTACATCAACGCGCCAACCATTGGCGCCGAGGTGCATTTGCCGTTTGGCGGAACCAAGGCTACCGGGAACGGACACCGGGAAGGCGGCATCGGTGCGATTGACTTCTATACGGAGTGGAAGTCGGTATATATCGACTACTCCGACAAGTTGCAGAAGGCGCAGATTGATCGAGTGGACTGACGCAGGCGCCAGTCTGGTCGCCAGTCGCCAGCGAAAAGCTTTTAACCGCAAAGGCGGCGAAGTCGGCGCAAAGGGCGCGAAGAGGGCCTGGATCGAGAAGGCTTGCAGGGCAGGCACTCAGGTTGAGCGACAATAAAGAGTCCGGTTTTCTTTGCGATCTTTGCGGTAGTTCTTCGCGATCTTTGCGGTTAAGCTTTTTTCAGGTGCGGTTAAGCTTTTTGTAGCGTTCAAGCCAAAGGTGTCCCGCTAGCCTTCGGTCGTCGATCTCCGGAAGAGCTTTTAACCGCAACGGGCGCAAGGTTGCGCAAAGCCCGCGAAGAGGGCCTGGATCGAGAAGGCTTGCAGGGCAGGCACTCAGGTTGAGCGACAATAAAGAGTCCGGTTTTCTTTGCGATCTTTGCGGTAGTTCTTCGCGATCTTTGCGGTTAAGCTTTTCCAGCGTGCGGTTAAGGTTTTTCTAGGTTCAGAACCAAAGCCGTCCCGGAGTCTAAATGCCAGCCACCCAGGTCCGAGAAGTTGCCCCTGCCCAGCGGTTGGAGAACGTTCGCTACGCCATTCGTGATCTAGCCTGCGTGGCCGACGAAGTCGCCAAGAAGGGGCACAAGATTCTCCCGCTGAATATCGGCGATCCCATCAACTTCGACTTTCAGACGCCGCCTCACCTGATTGAAGCTGTCTACAAAGCCATGAAGGACGGCAAGAATGGATACGCGCCGTCGCCCGGAATCAAAGAAGCGCTGGATGCGATCCGCGGCGAAGCCAAGCGCAAGGAAATCATCAGCGTGCAGGACGTTTTCGTCACATCGGGTGTAAGCGAAACGGTAGACATCTGTCTAACTGCGCTCTTGAACCCGGGCGACAACCTGCTGACGCCCAGCCCGGACTATCCGCTGTACTCGGCGGTGCTGGCCAAGCTGGGGATCGAGCTCAACACCTACGCGCTGAACGAAGACGATGGCTGGCAGCCCGACCTGATCGATGTGCACAAAAAAATCGGCCCGCGGACGCGGGGCATCGTGCTCATCAATCCGAACAATCCGACGGGGGCGGTTTGCTCGCGGCGGATGCTCGAGGCAATTGCCGAGCTCGCCCGCCGCAATAACCTGGTCATCTTCGCCGACGAAATCTACGACAAGCTGATTCTTGACGAGGACCCGCACATCTCGCTCGCGGCAGTGGCGCCCGATGTTCCCATCGTGACCTTCGGGGGGCTATCGAAGAACTACCTGGCGCCGGGATGGCGGATCGGATGGGGGATTGTCAGCGGCGAGGCTGCCGCGGTGAAGCCTTACGTGGAGGGCCTTGGACGCCTGCTGCGTTCCCGTTTGTGCGCGAATCATCCCGAGCAGTACGCGATCAAGGCCGCGCTTGAGGGTCCGCAGGATCATCTCAAGGAAGTCGCCGACAAGCTTCGCTCCCGCCGCGATCTCACCGTGAAGTGGTGCGGTTCGACTCCACGCGTGAGCTGCGTACCCCCCAAGGGGGCGTTTTATGCGTATCCGCGGCTCGATATTCCCGAGAACGACGATGTTTTCGTCAAAGAGCTGCTGGTGCAGAAGCACGTGCTGGTCGTGCATGGCTCGGGATTCGGGCAGAAACCGGGAACGAAACACTTCCGCATCGTGTTCCTGCCCGATGAGCAGACGCTCTCGACCGCCTACGCGGCCATCGCGGACTTCATGAAAGCCCGCTACAAGTAGCCCGGTGCTTGCAGCCGCTTAGCGCGGCGCGTTGCCGAATGTTGCCAGGCGACGTTTTTGCAGATCACTCACGTCGATGTGATCGGCGACGAGTTGTTCCTCTTCTTCCTCCCATTCGCGGGCCTCGTTGCCCGCCAGTTTCCGCAAGAGCCCTGCGGAACATCCGGTGCAGCAATAGCCTTTGATGTAGTTTCGCTTTCCGTCTTCTTGTTCGAGGCAGTACTCGTAGCTGAAGGCCGGCGGCTGCCCGAAACAGACCGGGCAGGTTTCCGGAGCATTGATGTAAAGGGGATCGAAGGTTGCGAAGAAGAGGCTGTCGTTCATGACCCACCTCGCAATTGCTGGTTTTCTCTTACATCCCATATTTCCCGGATGGTTGCAGTGACCGGGGTCACCGAGGAGTGTCCGCTCGGCACGATTTCCCTTTCATGCAACGAGTTCCAAAATGAATCCCTGCCTTTCTTGGTGTTTGGCACTGAATCTGGTTAAATCCAGAGGAGCGTCCTTGAGACTGCCCGCGTGATCGATATCCACAGCCACGTCCTGCCCGAGGTCGACGATGGGCCTACGTCCTGGGAAGTGTCGGTGGCGATGTGCCAGATGGCCGCTGCCGACGGCATCACGCACATGGTGGCCACGCCTCATTGCAACGAACGCTACCACTACGATCGGGATTACCTGGCGGGGTGCCTGCGGCACTTGCAGGAACAAGTGGGGACGGCGCCTCAACTGAGCCTGGGGTGCGACTTTCATCTTTCCTACGACAACCTGCAGAAGGTCATGGTTGATCCCGAGCGCTACACGATCGGCGGGTCGCGCTATCTGCTGGTGGAGCTGAGCGACTTCAGCATTCCCACGCAGATTGGCGATTGCTTTTTGAAACTGGGCGACCTCGGGGTGACGCCCGTGATCACCCATCCGGAACGAAACGCCATCCTGCGACTAACACCGCAGCGCGTGATCGAGTTCGTGGAACTGGGATGCGCCGTGCAGATCACTGCCAACGCTCTGACTGGGTTCTGGGGACAGCGCGTGCAAAGGGTTGCTACCTGGCTGCTCGAACACGAGGCGGTCCACATGATCGCCAGCGATGCGCATGATGTGAAGTATCGGACTCCGATTCTATCGGCAGCGCGCGACGCAGCGGCCGAGATCTGCGACCCCGAGATAGCAGCCGCACTCGTCGAAGGCAACCCGCGGGCCGTAATCGAAGGCAAGCCCCTTCCCTACTCGCCGAAGCCGGCACTCAAGTAGAAGCAGTGGTCAGTAAGGTTTACTGCGGCTGCGTGGTCGGCACCGAGGGGCCGCTCGGGCTGTTCGCGTTGGGAGCGGCTGTGGCGTGCGGCGCTTCGGTAGCTGATGTCATTGCACTTTCCGGGTTTAGCAGGTGATCGTGGCTGGGACCGAGGCCCAGCTTGATCAGAGCGCGCGAGTCGGGAACAGTCTTGTTCTGCCAGCCATTATCGGCCTGGAAACGGCGTAGCGCATCTTCAGTCGAGGCATCCCATTTTCCCGACGGCTCGCCGTTCATGTAGTGCTGACGAATGAGCGCTTCCTGAATCTGTTGAGTGCGGTCCCCGTCGATTTTCTGCTGGCCGCGCACCGTCTTGCGCGAACGCTTCCCCTTGTGCACTCCCGCCTTAGTCGACTTCGCGTGAGCAGCTTTTGAGGACTTCGCAGTCTTCGAAGCAGTGTGTGTGTTAGAGGTCGAGCCGGTGGTTTTGTGCACACTGCCTTTGAGCGTCGTTTTTGGTTTTGCGCTGGCGGTGGAGGTGGATTCCGCATAGGCCAGCGAGCCGACCAGCAAGGCTGCCGCCCCGGCCGCAAGCAAACCCTTCGATAATTTATGCAACTGCTTCATTCTTCAGCGTTTGTCGTATCAGGCCAGAACTCTAACCCGCCTTCAGGAAGCTCTAAAATTCGGGCCGCGAACATCACCTCAAGATAGCAATCCCAACGGCCGGCACTGGAATCATCCCTGAATCGGAATGCCAGTGCCAGTGACCGTTGGGCGATGCCCTGGTTACGGAAGTGTACCCGCGATGAAGATCGTACCGTCCTGACGGCCAGCGCCGCGTGGACGGACCAGGAACACGACATCCTGCCCACTCTTCAGCGTGCCTTCGATTCGGGTGAAGTCTTCCGTCGAATTCACGGGCTGTTTGTTGATTTCAAGGATCACGTCGCCGCGATTCAATCCGATATCGTCGGCAAAGGAACCGCCGCGCACTTCCTGCACGATCACGCCTTTGCCGGCGGGGACATCCAGCCGGTCGGCGAGGTCCGGGGTCAGGGAGCGGACGGTCAGGCCCAGTTTGCTTTCCTTGGGCTGCTGCTCCTCGTTCCCTTGCTGGTCTTCGCCAAGACGCGCCGCAAACAGCTTGGAGCGGTCAGCGATGGTGACCGTGGTGTCTTCCTTTTTCCCGTTGCGCACAAAGCCGAGTTTTGCCTTACTGCCCGGCTTACGGCTGGCAATATCAGCAACCAGCTCGTCACCGTTCTTAACGTCCTTGCCGTCGACTGAAGTGATGGTGTCGCCAACCTTCAAGCCAGCCTGGTCGGCGGGGCTTCCCGGCACGACATTGGAAATCGTGACGCCCGATTGCACACCGTACACGCGCGCAATCGCCGGCACCGGCTGCGCGGCGAATTCTACACCGATCGAGCCGCGAGTCACCTTGTGCTCGGGTCCGATCAATTGGTTGTAGACCTGGACGACCGTGTTCGACGGCATGGCGAATCCGACGCCCGCATAGGCGTTGGTCTCGGTCAGAATTGCTGTGTTGATGCCGATGACTTCGCCCGCCATGTTCACCAGCGGTCCACCCGAGTTGCCGGGATTGATGGCCGCATCGGTTTGGACGAAAGACTGAAATTGCCGACCCGGCACGATGTTGCGGCCCTTGGCGGAAACGATGCCGGCGGTGACGGTCGCCTGAAGTCCGAAGGGACTGCCAATCGCGAGCACCCAATCGCCAACCTGCATGCTGTCGGAGTTGCCAATCTTGGCGGTGGGTAATCCCTTCTCCACTTCGATCTTGATCACCGCGAGATCGGTTTCCTGGTCAGACCCGATGACCTTCGCATCATGCTGCACACCGGGCGGGTCATCCTGCAGCCGGACTCGAATCCGATCCGCCTTCTCGATCACGTGGCGGTTGGTGACGATATAGCCTTTCCCATCAACCAGTACGCCGGAACCGAGAGAGCGTTCCTTGATGTCGCCGCCACCTCCACCGGGACCGCCTTGGCCGCCAAAGAAGCGATCGAAAAAATCATCGAAGGGGCTGCCGCCTCCGCCGCCATCGTTGTCTTCGTCGTCTGGTCCGGGAGGCCGAACGCCACGCCGCTGTTTGTGCGGGTTCTTGATGGTCGATTCAGTATTGATATTCACGACAGCCGGCTCAAGCTGCTTGGCAATCTGCGAAAACGTACTGGACAGTTGCTGGGGCGAGGGCACCGTCAGAGGCGTCGCGTCCGATCCTTTTTGCCCTTCTTTGCCTTTGACTCCGTAGCTGACGACGGAGCCGATCAGAATGCCAACTGTCAGGGTAGCCAGAATGCTCAGGGTATAGAGCCAGCGATTGGCCTTCAGACTCACCCAAAAAGCGCTTGCGCGCGGTTCCATATGATTACTTCCTCCGAAAAACTCCACCAGCCCGCTAGATTATACCTGTTTGGCAAAACATGAGCGGGTATGTGTCAGGTGGCAAAGGCCTTGGGAATTAGACGCTGGGAACGTCGAAAGCGTTTTACGGGAGACGCAGATTTTTGCGGATGCAGAAGGGCTACATCCTTTGGGCAAGCGCGGCCAGGAAGACTCCCGTATAGGTGGCGATCACCAGCAGCACGAGCAGGGCTCCAAACGACAGCATGGTCAACAGGCTGAAGGGGTGATTCAAACACGCCCGGACCAGCAGGAAGACCCCGAAAAATTCAGCTGTGGCGAGAACTGGAAAGACCAGCAGCGCGCACAGCGCCGCATGTGGGATCGCTGGGCGGAACACCAGGTATACGAATGCCGGCAAGAACGCCAGCGCAGGAACAATCGCGAGCGCCGAACCCCAGTAGAAAGAACGCTCACGCTGGCGCCAGTTCATTGAACCAGTGTAGCAACGGAAGCGGCCGATTTATTGGGCTTCGTAGACGGTCTTGCCGCCAACCACGGTGCGGAGAACGCGGGTCTGCAGAAGCTTGGCGGGAGCGACCGCGGTAACGTCGCGATCGAGCACGACGAAATCCGCGAGCATGCCCGGAGCAATCAGGCCCTTCTGTTTCTCATCGAATTCCGCGAAGGCAGAACCGGTGGTGTAGGCGGCGATAGCCTGATCCATCGAAATCTTCTGATCGGGGAAATAGTCCTTCTTGCCGTCTTCGCTTTTTCGCGTGGTCGCCGCGTACAGACCGCGGAAAGGCGAAAGCGGTTCCACGGGATAATCCGTCCCGAAAGCCAGGACAACGCCACGCTTCAGGAACTCGGCCCAGGCGTAAGAGTGAGCGGCTCGTTTCTCCCCAAGGCGTGATTCAGCCCAATTCATGTCCGTGAGGAGTTGGCAGGGCTGCATCGAGGCGATGATCTTGAGGTCACGGTATTTCACGATTTCAAGCGGCGTGACCACCTGCGAATGCTCGATGCGCAAGCGGTAGTCGTCGCCGCCGTTTACTGCTTTGATTTTCTTCTCCCGGCCCGCCTTCTCGGCCTCGGCGAACGCTTCGAGCGCCATTTGCGCGCCCTTGTCGCCGATGGCGTGGAACCCGATCTGGTAGCCCCCCAACAGGCGCTCTTTCGTCATCTCGTTTAATTTCGGCGCGTCGTAGCGGGGCAGACCGGAGTTCTTCGGATCGTCAGAGTACGGCTCGATCAGGGCTGCAGTATGCGAACCAAGAGAGCCGTCCATAAACCCCTTGAGCATGCCGGTGTGCAGCATCAGGTCGGTGCTCGGATGCGCGCTGCGCCGTGCGTTCAGTTGATCGAGCGAATCGTCAAATGGAAGCCATTCGCTGACTCGAGCCGTGAGCTTGCCGTCTTTTTCGATCTCTTCCAGGATCTGGAAGTCTTCCCAGCCCTTGGAATTGTCCTGCAGGGAAGTGATGCCCTGGCGCGCAGCCTCGGCCAGCGCCAGTTCCATGGCCTGACGGCGGCGATCGTGAGTCGGCTCGGGAATCGCTTCGCGAATCGCTTGCCGCGCCGTTTCGCGGAGAATTCCTGTCGGCTGGCCGTTGGAATCGCGGTCGATCTTGCCGCCCTTGGGATCGCGGCTGGCGATGGTGATGCTGGCCAGTTGCAACGCCCGCGTGTTGGCCGCGCCGATGTGTCCGTCGACGCGCTCCACGAATACCGGATGATCGCCCGAGACTTCGTCAATATCCCAACGCGTGGGGACCACTTTCACCGGCCATAGGGTTTCGTCCCAACCGCCGCCCAGAATCCAGTCGCCCGGAGCTGCGCTCTCCACCTTGGCACGGATGCGCTCACGAAATTCCTCGAGCGATTTCACGCCGACCAGGTTCACGTTCAGCGCCTCAAAACCGCCTTCGGACAAGTGGGTGTGGGCATCGTTGAAGCCGGGCATGAGGAACTTGCCGCCCAGATCGATGACCTGCGTCTCGGGGCCCTTGAGTTTCAGGATTTCCACATTTTCGCCAACGGCCTGAATCCGGCCTTCGCGTACCGCAACCGCCTGCGCCCGCTTGATGGACTTGAACGCGGATTGTTCAGCAACCCCGGTATAGATGTTGCCGTGGATAAAGATGGCGTCGGCTCTGGGCGGCGCAGGTTGTTCCTGCGCGAGCGCGGCGAAAATTGGGAACAAGACCATAAGAATCGTGCTCGCCTTCATTCGCCGACTCCCGCCAGCACAAGCAGTGTGAGAAGAATCCGCTTAAGGCCAAGTTCACGGCCGCCACAGTCAAACCATTCCTGCAAGGTATGAGCGCCTCCGCCGGAGCCGCCGCCGCCGATGGCGATCGCTTCGCGGCCAAGCGACAACGGGATATTCGCGTCAGTGGAAGCCCGCTGCACCTGCGCAACGTTGCCAAGATGCATATCGACCGCGCGCAAGGCATGCAACGACCGGGCGTTTGGATCCAGTTCCCCAGCCGGGCGATCGCCAATGACGACCACTTCGCAAGTTACCGAGTGCGTCTTGCGCTGACTGGAGCCTCGGCCCTCGGACGCGTGCTGCTCGGCTTCCATCGACTGATCGAGGCACAGGCGGAGGGCGCGCTCGAGCCGCTCCAGTTCGGTGGTGGAAGTGGATCGCAGATCGACACGCATGCTCGCCGATTCGGGAATGGAGTTGACGGAAGTGCCGCCGCGAATGACTCCAATGTTGAATGTGCTCTTGGGCGCCGCCGACACGGGTGTCTGGCAGAAACGCTCGATTGCGCGGGCCAGGATCACGATGGGATTCGGCGCGCCGAAATCGCTCCACGAGTGCCCGCCGGGACCGCGCACGATAATTTCGAAACGGCGGCTGCCCAGCGCCTCAGCCACGATCGTGTCCGAGCCGGCCCCATCCAGAATCAGGCTGTAGGCGATGGAGTCCTTCCAGCGTGGCGTCGCGAAAATGTGTCGCATTCCGCGCAAGTCGCCTTCGCCCTCTTCTCCAACATTGCCAATAAAGACAAACGGCATGGCGTGCCGCACACGCACCGAGCGGAGCAGCGCCGCGATACCGAGCATGGCCGTCACGCCGGCGCCATTGTCGGAAACGCCAGGCCCATAGAGTCGAGTTCCCTGCTGGCGAATGTTCAACGGCGTTCCGGCGGGAAACACCGTATCGATGTGTGCGCTGAGCGCAATGTAGCGCTTGCCGAAACCGGGATGGATCCCGAAGACGTTTCCCACGTCATCGATGCGGACGTCATCCAGGGCGAGTTCACGAAAACGTTCGGCGAGCCAGGCCCCACGAGCTCCCTCGCCAAATGGAGGGGCCGCGATCCGCGCCATCTCGAGCTGCCAGTGAGCCAGTTGCGGCTCCTGCGCGCGAAACCAGTTAAACGCAGAACGGACTTCCGGCGAAGCTGCGAGGCGGGCCACTTCCTCCTGAAACGTGTCCGACACTTCGGCGCGCGAGCTGCTGGGCATGAGCTGGTTTCGTCATCTTACAACGGCCAACGCACAGATTGGATTGCTTTTACCGTGGAGGGGATTACTGTCGGAGCACGACATTTGTACCCTGGGGGGCTAGTGACGCGGGCGCGATGCCGTCACGCATTCGAGAATCTCAGCATCGGTCAAGGTATGATCCGACTTCTTGGCACGAGCGAAGACGCGATCGACAAGCTCGTCGGTTGCGGGAATTCCGCGATGCTCCAGCCAGTAAACCACGTTTGACTTGCCGCTCATGGGGCCAATGTCGATGACCTGCTCGAGTCCGAAGAAATGCGAGGGCACGCCCGAGTACACGGCGTTCGCCAGTTCGACATCATTCTTCTTGAAAGCCTTGACCAGCGCCGCCGCGTGTACCCCGGTTGCCGTGCGGAAGGCGTCCTCGCCCACCACGGGGTAGTTGGCCGGGATCGGAATTCCCGTCGCATGCGCGACGGCATTGCAATAATCTTTCAGGCGGGTAAGGTCCTGCGTGGTCCAGGGATCGACTTTCATCAACTTGAGGTTGACCAGCATCTGGTCGATCTGCGTGTTACCTACACGCTCGCCCACCCCCAGCGCGGAACCGTGGACGCAATCGGCCCCGGCCACGAGGGCGGCCATCGCGTTCGGTACACCGAGCCCGCGGTCACAGTGGCCGTGCCAGTCAACGCGAATTTTTTCTCCTGATGGTTTCACCACCTGCTCGATGACGAAGCGCACCAGCGAGTAAGCACCCATCGGGGTGGCATGCCCGGCAGTGTCGCAGACCACAATGGCCCGGGCTCCATTCTCGATAGCGGTGGAGTAGAGCTTCTTGATCATCTCAGGGTCGCAACGCGTCGTGTCTTCGGTGACGTACATCGGCTCGAGCCCAAGAGACACGGCGAACTTGATGGCCTTCTCGGTGGTTTGCAGGAGGAAGTCGTCAGTCCATCCCTCGGTATAGCGGCGGATGGGACTCGAGCCGATGAAGGTAGCGGCCTCGATGCGCAGTCCTGTCTTTTGGGAAATCTCGGCGATGGGACGGATGTCGTTCTCGTGGGTGCGCGCCGCGCAGTTGGCGCGAATCTTCATCTTGCAACTGACGATTTCAGAGGCCAAGGCGGTGACGTGTTCGACCGCGCGCGGACCCGCGCCGGGCAGGCCAAGATTGAGAGAGTTGATGCCAAGCGACTCCATCAGGTGGAGGATGGCGATCTTGTCCTGAATCAGGGGATCGCGAACTGAAGGCGACTGCAGGCCATCGCGCAGCGTCTCGTCATTCAGCAGCACAGGCCCGGCGGGACGAAGCGACTGCGGGTGCGCCGTGTTCCAGTCGTAGATGAGGTCCGAGGTGTTCAAAATCAGTCGCCAGTCTTCAGTCGCTAGTCGCCAGCTTTCAGTCGTAAGTTGTCAGTCTCAAGTCGTCGGTCGCCATCTTAGAAACCCGCTCATTCCACGACCCGGCTTCGCTAAAGACTAGAGACTAGCGACTGGAGACTAGCGACTAGCGACTATTTCTTCTCTTCCTTGGGCGGCAAGGTCAGGCCGAATACGGAAATCTGTCCCTCGCCGGCTACGTTGATGCCCTGCGCTCCCTCCGGGTTCGGCAGATAGAGGGTCTTGCAGATCTCGCAGCGGTAGACCTCCGCGTCACGACCCCATGCCTTCTCGATACAGCCACATTCCTGCTCGACGGCGTCGGCGGTATAGAACCAGCGCTTCAGATGCCCGCCACAGAACTTTCCCTTATCGTCTTTCTCGTTGCAGGCGCGCTGCCCGACCTTCTTGATTTTCACCTTGTGATTGGGAAGCTGACGAGCGGCGTGCGAGATGGTGGTTTCACCGGCTGCCAAAGAGTAGTCCTCGCTTTCAGGCGGAGTAGCCCAGTGTGTCTTCGACAGGGCCATTTTACTTGAAGGGAGTGCGGTGACCAATTATTGGGGAAAAAGGCGGATCTCCACGGAACATCAACGCCGTGGTGCTGCCCT
>Ga0210401_10006242_pt1 | contig 12146 bp, 11 predicted proteins | sample IncBWH32MmetaG_FD_150866 | JGI IMG/M metagenome (GOLD analysis project Ga0210401, IMG submission 150866) | Forest soil microbial communities from Barre Woods Harvard Forest LTER site, Petersham, Massachusetts, United States - Inc-BW-H-32-M | ecosystem: Environmental > Terrestrial > Soil >... | reverse complement strand
GCCAAAAGTGGTCGTGCTCCTGATCGGCGAGCGTCCCGGCTTGGCAACGGATGAAAGTCTCTCGGCGTACATGGCATACCAGCCGAAAGCGTCCCACACCGACGCCGATCGAAACCTTATCTCGAACATCCACGCTCGTGGAGTAAGCACGGAGTATGCTGCTCAGCGGATTCTAAATTTGGCAGCGTTAATGATGAAAACTCATAACAGCGGTTACCAGCTTCGCGAACAACTGCCGCCGGGAATATCGCCTGCGCTCCCCGATTAATTCGCCTTGCGAGCGTGGATTCTGACACCTGCCCATATGCGGACAATCTGCAAAATGGGAACTCACTCCGAGCAAACCATTTCAAGGAACAGTTAGCGAGGTTCTGGACCAGTCTTCCTGTCGCCGCCCCCCAGTGACATTCGTAACCTTGTCCCGACCTGTCTAACCAATACAAAATGAAGAGTTCATTGGTGGACGGGTCTAATCTTGCCCACTCAAATCCGTGCCAGAACTTTGCCAGAGGCATGGACGATGAATTCTGAACCACTAAAGATAGCGGGCAATCTTAATGAAGTGTCGGATTATCGCGGTCCTCGGCACCAGGCCGGAAGCAATCAAATTGGCGCTGGTGATTCACGAACTGCGGCGACGGTCGGAAGAGTTTGAGACCGCAGTCGTTCATACGGGTCAGCATCGCAGCATGCTCGACCACGCCCTGAAATATTTCAAGATCAAGCCTGATTTTGATTTGGATGTAATGCGTCCAAATCAGACGCTGAACTCCCTCACCGCGCGCGTGTTGGACACTGTAGAAAATGCGTGTCACCGATTCGAACCCAATATGGTGCTGGTGCAAGGCGATACTACAACCGCTTTTGCTTCGGCGCTGGCAGCTTACTACTGCAAGATTGCTGTCGGGCATATCGAGGCGGGCTTGCGCAGTCATGACATTTACAACCCGTTCCCCGAAGAAGCCAACCGCCGGCTGGCTTCGGTCCTCACCGAAATCCATTTTGCACCTACTGCTTTGTCGCGGGACAATCTGCGGGCCGAGGGTGTACCGGACGAGAAAATCATCGTCACGGGCAATACCGTGATCGATACCTTGCGCGCACTCAGCACACTGCCGCATTCCTGGGAGAACACCCCGCTTGCCGGCATTCCGGACGACAATTCACGGCTCGTGCTGGTTACTTCCCATCGACGGGAATCATTGGGAACTGATCAGGAGAACATGTGCCTCGCGCTTAAAGATCTGGTCAAGCAGCATCCGGACATTCGGGTCGTCTATCCCGTGCATATGAATCCCAACGTGCGCAGCACGGTGAATGCGCTGCTGCAGAACACCGACCGAATTCACCTGACCGAACCACTCGACTACATCACCTTCGTCAGCTTGCTGCGACGTTGCTTTTTGGTGCTGACCGATTCAGGTGGGATTCAGGAAGAGGCACCCACATTTGGCAAGCCGGTTTTAGTCCTACGCAAACTCACGGAGCGTCCGGAAGCCTCACAGTTTGGTATGGCCAAGATCATCGGCATGTCGCGCGACGGAATCGTCAACGAGACCAGCCGCTTGCTCAACGATGCGGAAGCGTATCAGGACATGTCCGAGGGCGAAAATCCTTACGGGGACGGTCACAGTTCGGAACGGATCGTGGAGGCGGTTGCCCGGTGGCATGCGAAGAAGACTCCACTGTTAGAGGCTGACAAGCAGTTCAAACTTGCACCGAGGCCGCAGCCACGGCGCCGGAAAACCGACTCCGTGGAAAGCGCTCGCAAAGCCGCGGCAGGCAAGGAGTGAGCCCGCAGAATTCGCGTCCGGGCCCTGGTTGTGCGCCATGATTTATCTTCTCTACGCCATTGTTTTCGTCATCTGTATCTATACGGGCCGCCATTACTGGTTCACGCTAAATCGTCTTTTCGGTTTCCAAAGGCACCCTTACATCGACATTGATACCGCCGACTGGCCTCCCGTGACCGTTCTGGTTGCGGCTCACAACGAGGAAAAAGTTGTTGCCAACATTCTCGATGCCTTGATGACGGTCAAATATCCCGAAGATCGGATGCTGGTGGTTCCGGTGAACGACCGCTCCACGGATCGCACGCGCGAGATCATCGATAAGTTTGTGGAAGATTTTCCTGGGCGGATTCAACCGTTCCATCGCGCCGGAGGCAAAGGCGGCAAGGCTGCCGCGCTCAAGGATGCAATGGAATTAGTGAATACCGAGGTCATCCTTATTTTCGATGCGGATTACATTCCAGGAGCGGGACTGATTAAACAACTCGTCGCTCCATTCTTCGACTTGGAAGTCGGCGGCGTGATGGGCCGGGTGGTTCCCTTGAACGCCGGAACCAATCTGCTTACGCGTTTGCTTGATCTGGAACGCTCCGGCGGCTATCAAGTGGATCAGCAGGCGCGCATGAACCTTCGCCTCGTCCCTCAACATGGCGGCACGGTCGCAGGCGTGCGGTTGAGCGCTCTGCGAGAAATTGGCGGATGGAATGAGAATTCACTGACTGAAGATACGGACCTGACTTACCGCCTCCTGCTAAATGGCTGGAAAACCGTGTACCAGAACCGGTCGGAGTGCTATGAAGAAGTCCCCGAAATTTGGCCGGTACGAATCAAGCAAATCATGCGTTGGGCTAAGGGTCACAATCAGGCCATGGTGACTTACGGTTTACGTCTGTTACTGGGGAAAAATCGTGCCACGCTGCGCGAACGAATTGATGGAACGTTGCTGCTGGGAGTTTATGCCATGGCGCCGCTCACCTTGCTCGGCTGGGCGCTCGCTCTGGGTGTCTTTTACCAGGGCGTGGCTCCGCTACATGGCGTGATTGCGCTGCTTTCGCTGACTGCTTATGCCGCGCTGGGTAATCTTGCCGCTTTCTTCGAGATCGCCGCCGCTGCGAGGTTGGATGGGACGCGCAAACGAATCTCCCTTCTTCCGTTCCTCATTCTGGGATTCGCAGTAAGTATTTTCTCCGTTTCGCGCGCTGCGTTTTCGCAAGTTAGCGATCTTGTCACTGGAGCTGAATTTCACTGGGATAAGACCGAGCGTTTCCGGAAGGTCTCGTGAATCCCTACCTCGCAATGATGGCTCTGTTTCTGATGGTCAGCTTGATGTGCATGCTGCCTCTGGTTCCGGCGCTTGTGGAATTGCGCCGCAAGTCGGATGCCCAGCCGCTCAGAGTAGTTCAGCAAAATGCGGGTGAGATTCGCCATTTTGCCAACAGCTTTCGCGACTATATCAAGGAAATTGAGCCTACTATCCAGCGTTGCGTCACCGATGGAACTACGGCGACAGGCACTTTAGTCAATGGCGAGGAATATGTCGTGTTAGGCCGGGCTGATGAGCCGTTGCTTCGTGCACTTGAGCAGCGGGACGCTCTGCATCCGGTGGTGATAACGGCTGGTGTTGATCTGACAGTGCCGGCCGAATCGACCCTTTCAAAAGAGATTTATGCAGGCAGCCTATTTGTCGGTGGAGAGAGGAACATTTACCGCGCCATCTTGGGAGAAAACAACGTTCACTTGGGCGCAGCGAGTCAAGTCACGCGTTGGGTTCATGCCGTCGGTAAGTTTACCGCGGAACGCGGCTGCCGGCTCTACGGACGTATTTCCTCCGACTCACTAATACGCCTTCGCACAGATTGCATTTTTCTGCGGCTGAACGCTCCCCGTATCGAAATCGGAGACACGGTTGCGAATGAGGACGCCGCTTCGTCACTTGTTCCCGCAAGCGCGAATTCCGTGCCGTCTCAACGTTTCTTCCATGACGGCGACTTTGACGTTGAACCTGGCGAAATTATTCGTGGCAACATCGTAATCCGTGGAAACCTGCATATCGGGGCAGGAGCGCGAATTTGCGGCAGCGTGAAAAGCACAAAGGACCTTGTGACCGGCGACGGCGTCTCGGTCGGAGGCAGCCTGGTCAGCGCACAAAAAATGCAGATTGGCCCGAACTGCGCAGTTCACGGCCCAATCGTTGCCGAACGCGAACTGGCCGTTGCCAGCGGAACTCGCTGCGGCAGCCTGAAACACCCCACGACGGTTAGCGCTCCACGGATAGCGGTCGAGGAAGGTGCGGTTGTGTTTGGCACTTTGTGGGCCCGCGAGCGCGGGGAAGTGGTGGTCGGCCAATGATACGCCGCCGAACCCTCGTCACAACCGGTAGCGTCATTCTCGTTGCTGTGCTGGCATGGTCATGGGTCATGCACGACCGTTTTCGGTCGACTGCTGACCGCCTACTCCTGCTAGTGCCCGACGGCATTAGCTTCTCCGATCCCAAAGTCACCATGTGGCTGGATGCGGGCAGCGAAGAAGGGCTTCATGTGATTCCGGTTCACGACTCCGAATTTCTGCGCCCTTTGTGGGGAGAGTCGCAGTGCGCGGGAGTGATCTTGCCCGATTCCATTCACCAGCAGGCAAGTGATCTCTTCGTCGCCACTCTCCATCGTTTTGTTGCCGACGGCGGGAATCTCATGCTGGTCTACGATGCAGGCACGTTCTCACTGAACGGCGTTTACGCGCCCGGCCGATCGCGGCTATCGGACTTGGCAGGCGTGGACTATGCTCTCTACGACAAGCTTGGTGGTAAGACAATTCAATGGAGCAAAGTCACCAGTACCAATGCAATTGTCAGTAAGCTGGAAATACCTCCCGGCAAGTATTATCCGTTCCACACGGACGACTCCACTCCGAAAAATGGCCAACCCCTTCCTCCTGACAGAAATTTCGACGTCGAACTCAGGCGCTACAAGTATGGAGATCTGCAGTATCCCAGCTTTGTAACTTCGGGTAACTTCGCAGGCGAAGTTTTATTCCGCTCCAGCAACGGACTGGTCGCCGGCCAACACTCCTATCGAAAAGGTTCGGTCCTGTTTGTCAATCTGCCTCTCGGATATCTGAAAGGCAACACCGACGGATTAATGCTGCATGTTTTTCTGAAGTACTTCGCCAGCCATGCAGTGTCGCTACCTTACTTAATGGCAGTCCCCGATGGAGTTGGAGGGCTGGTATTGAACTGGCACATCGACTCCAATGCCGCAATTAAACCGCTTCAGGAGATGAGTTCATGGACGCTGCTGCAACAAGGGCCTTATTCAATTCACATCACGGCTGGACCCGACGCGGGTAGAGTCGGCGACCGCAAGGGCTTTGATGCTGACCACAATTCTGTGAGCCAGGACTTAATCCGCAAATATGAGAGCCTCGGCTATGAAATTGGCAGCCACGGCGGATGGATTCACGACTACTTTTCGGCACATGTCGAAACCGACAATCCAAAAGATCTTGAGCAGTTTCTCGCGCTAAACAAAGATTCCTTGGAGCGAGTGACCGGGAAGCCGGTCGAGGAATACTCAGCTCCCAACGGCAATCAGCCCCCATGGGTCACGCACTGGCTGGAGGCACATGGTTTTGTCGCCTACTACTTCACCGGCGATACCGGAATGGGTCCGACCCAGGGTTATCGCAACGGAGAACGCGAAGCGCGCAACGTGTGGGCTTTTCCAATCCTGCATCTGGATCGAGCCGCAGGCTTCGAGGAGTTTATGACGGAAGGGTATTCCGACGCCGAAGTCGCGCGTTGGCTTGCCGCCGTCACAGACTTTACGACTGACCAACATTCGGTGAGGTTGATGTACTTCCATCCTCCCGGAATTTTGCCATACCACGATCTGGTCGATCGATGGGTCGAGCAAACAGCCCGCCTGAAAGCTGATGGACGATTTCGCTGGTACACGATGACGGAGCTGGCCGACTTTCTGAATGACCGCAAACAGGTGAAATGGAAAATGTCGGACAATGGCGGGCTGATCACGGTAGAAGCGACTCACCCTCGAAGCCTTGATCACGAGACCTGGAGTATTCCAGCCACAAGGTTTGCTCAACCGAAGATCGTCGAGGGCTCCGCCAACGTGGTGCGAGATAACGATGCCTGGATGATCATCGCTGGAGAGGGGAGAGATCTTCGTTTCGAGACGGAGATGCTGAACAAATGACGATCACTCGACAACAACTTTATCGGTCTGCGTCAGTGCTTTTGGTCTTGAGCTTTGCCATGATCCAGGTATTGCGCGCCCAGGACAGCCCTGTTTCACTTGCTGCCGCTTCGAACAATTTCGCTACCAGTTCTGGGCAAGATTCACCGCAGCAGGCTGAAGTAGACCTTCCGCCCCAGACTGGACCCAAGCAGTTGACCAACTATGTGGAAGCTGGCGGTGACTATCTGACTCTGACTAACGGCTTCGGCTACTGGTCGGGCGGTTATGCTCGCGGAGTAGTCGCAAGCGGCCACAACATCTGGAACGCCGAAGTCAACGGTCAGCACGAATTCGGCGACTCCGGCGTATACATGGGTGCCGGAGATACATATACCTTCAATCCTGACTGGTATGGTTCGCTGACAGCCGGTTCCAGTGTCGGCGGTTTTTTCTGGCCGCGCTTCCGGACAGATGCCTTTATCAACAAGAAGTGGATGCGCCACAAACAGCTGATCACCACTTTCGGTTTCGGATACTACGCCGCCAAAGACGTTCACCGCGATCACAGCTTCTTCGTCGGCACGACTTACTACTTCACGACGCCTTGGATTCTCGAGGAGGGTATTCGCTTTAACGTCAGCAATCCGGGATCGGTCTTTTCTCCGGCGGGGTTTGTGGCCGTAACCCGTGGACGAAACCAGCGGCAATACCTTACGCTTCGTGCCGGTTTTGGGGTAGAGGCATACCAACTCATCGGCCCCGCTGAGGACCTTACTGATTTCGAAAGCCAGACGATAACCGTAACCTGGCGCCGGTGGGTGGGTGAAAGCTGGGGCATAAATCTGGTGGGCGACTCCTATCACAGCCCTTTCTATACAAGAGGTGGAGCTAGCTTTGGATTCTTCCGTGAATTTTGAGCATCGCGAGGACTCTGCGAAGGACCTGAAAGCCCGAACGCTGGCAGATCCTCTCGCGTCGCGTGGACATCGCGGCGGTGTGATTTCCATGCATCGCGCGCTCGCCCACTTCCGCCTTGGTCCGATGAATCTGGTTGTCGCCGTCTCTCTTTTTGTATTTTTTACCTCCATCTGGCTGGTACTTCTGCCGAAGGTCTGCCAATTCTGGGATCACATTTTGGCTTACGGGATTCGCGTACTGCCTTTGCACGCCAGACTCGGCCTGGCCGAGCATCATTTGTCGCCTTTCCTTCGGTTCGATATCCCATTTCCTCGTGTGGAACCGATGCTACCTAGCTCTCAGACTTGGGGGCTAGTCGGTGCAGCGGTGTTGGCAATCTTTGCCGTCACTTTTTTGCTGCCAAGCAACCTAATTCCGGTCAAGTATCTACTTCGAGGAACGTTGCTAGTGGCTGCAACTACGTTATTGTATTTCGCGCTTCTACCCGCGCGTTTTCCTCACACTCCCGACAGCTACATGGAAGGGCTGGTCACAGCTGGAATTGCATTGATATCTACCGTCCCGCTGTTGTTCGGATTGACTTACTACATTTTCGATTTCGGTTTAATGAAGAAGGCATTTCTGACGGCCATCACCATGACTCACCTGGCACTATTCTTGCCTCTGCAAGTCCTGGTACAAGCTTTGTTTCTGCAGAAAACTGTTATGTTTATGCCAGTGCTCTACATTGTTTTCGGCATGCCCGTAAACATTCTGATGATCATCGCCTTCTATTCCTGGGGCATGACGTGGTTTTTCCGATCGGCTCGGGAGCGTTAACATATCACCTAACAACGGTGACCTATTCATTTTCTCGACCTTTTGCTCTCTCGCAGATTTTCACGAATTTGTTTGCACCCTACGAACGAATGGCGGCATCTCTTATGCAAGCGCGTTTGACAGTTATCTGATTGCGCCCTAGAATCGACACCATAATGTTTGACCAGTACCAGAAGAGCGTCGACTGCATGTGCTGTTGTACTTGTTGTTGCGCAGTCGTGTCTTCTGGCGCCGGGAGGTTGCTGATATAGAGAGTTTCTAAGACCAGCACTTATCCAAACCCACCGCCAGTAGAAAGCTGGCGGTGGGTTTTTTATTTTTATGACCCAAACAGAAATGATTACAGAGACGAAGGCACAGCGGGTCGAGCGCCTGAAGCGGGAGAAAAACCCCTGGGAAGCCCTCGATGAGATCCGGGGCTTCGCCCGAACGGGATTTGATTCCATTCCGCCGGAATGGCTCGGCACCTACTTCCGCTGGTGGGGCGTTTACACGCAGGGAGACGGTGCCGGCGTGGTCGGCGGCAAAGGCGGCGAGGGCAAAGCATTGCCTTGCTTCATGCTTCGCATTCGCATCCCCAACGGCATCCTGCACTCCTCACAGCTACGTACCATCGCTGAATTAACCGAACGCCACGCTCGAGGGATTGCCGACCTCACGGTGCGCCAGAACATTCAGCTGCACTGGGTCACTATCGAAGCGCTTCCCGAGATTCTGGAAGCGCTGTGGCAATCCGGCCTGAACTCTATGGGCGCGTGCGGCGATGTCACACGGAACGTCACTGGTTGCCCGGTCGCAGGTGTCGACGCCGACGAAATCTGCGATGCCTCACCGCTTGCGCTGGCTGCGACGCAGATGCTCGCTGGCAATCCCGACTTTTACAACTTGCCCCGCAAGTTCAAAATTTCGATTACCGGCTGTCGCGTCTGGTGCGCTTACCCCGAGATCAACGATATCGGGCTAACAGCGATAACACGCACGCTGAACGGAAAATCGGAAACCGGTTTTTCTTTGCGTGTAGCTGGTGGCCTCTCTGCCGAACCTCATCTCGCCGCTCGTCTGAATGCGTTCGTCCGCTGGAATCAAGTCGAACCGGTGATCAAAGGCATCGCTGAACTGTTCCGTGAGTCAACTCAGTTACGCGAACATCGCGAGCGGGCTCGGCTCAAATTCCTGTTTCTTAAGCATGGCTGGACAGCTGACGATTTCCAGAATGAACTGGAACAACGCATAGGATTCCATCTGGATTCCGCCACACCTGAACATGCGCCTGATGACGTGTATCGCGACCACATCGGAATCCGCTCACAGAAACAACCTGGCTATTGCTATGTGGGAGCGGCGGTTCTGCGCGGGCGAATCACGGCAGAACAAATGCGCAACGCAGCCGATCTCGCCGATCGTTTTGCGAATGGAGAATTGCGTACCACCAACATGCAAAACCTGTTGGTGGTAAACGTCCCGCGGTTGCAGGCAGAATCGCTCGCCAAAGAACTGGACGCAATCGGACTGCGCGTCGGCGGCTCGCCTTTCTTTCGCGGAGCCGTCGCCTGTAGTGGCACCGAGTTCTGCAAACTCGCAATCACCGAGACTAAGAGTTTTTCACGATGGCTGGTGGAAGAGTTGGAAGATCGCCTTCCTGGCTTCGAGCAGCACCTGAAGCTGCACGTTACCGGCTGCCCCAACAGTTGCGGTCAGCACTGGATCGCCGATATTGGAATCGAAGGCAAGAAGTTGAAAGTCGGCGACCGTATGCAGGATGCGTACTACTTCTGCCTGGGCGGCGCGGTAGGACTGCATCAATCAATTGCCAGGCCGGTAGGCTATCGCTGTCTTGCTACCGAAGTACCCGATGCACTTGAGCGCTTGCTGCGTCGCTACTTGATTGACCGGTTCAGTGGTGAGAACCTGCGGCGTTTTTTTGCCCGCCACTCCGACGCGGACTTGCGCGCGTTTTTGGCTGGAGAGGTAGTTGAGCCCGTGCCTCGCGATCTGTCGCCGGGCCGAGTGCCCCACGGAATCGAAGGTTAACCATGAAAACTTTGTTCCCCATGTTCGTGAAGTTGGATGGTCGCGAGGTGCTGGTCGTCGGCGCTGGACGAGTCGGCGAGCCCAAGATTCGCGGACTGCTTTCCACTGGAGCAAACATTCGAGTGGTCGCGAGAGAAGCGAGCCAAGCCGTCCGGGAGTGGGGGCAGAACAACGAAATCATCCTCGAAGAGCGTAGCTTCGTTCCTTCCGACCTAGACAACGTTTTCCTCGCGGTCGTGGCCACATCTTCGCGCGATGTGAATCGGCTGATCTATGACGAAGCGCATTCCCGCCACATTCTCTGTAACGTCGTGGATGTCCCCGAGCAGTGCGATTTCTATTATCCAGCCGTGGTTCAGCGCGGCGACCTCCAGATTGCGATTTCAACTTCGGGGCAGAGTCCCTTTCTCGCACAAAGACTGAGGCATCGACTGGAAAAACAGTTCGGGCCGGGATATCAGCAATGGGTGGCAGAACTCGGTGAGACGCGCCGAAAAGTTCTCGCCAGCAATCTGCACCCTGCACGGAAACGAGATCTACTGCAGTCGCTCGCCAGCGCAGAAGCATTTGAGGCCACACTCGCCGCCGAGTCTAAAACAAACGCGAGGAGCACCATATGACAGGCAAGGTATATCTGGTTGGCGCCGGGCCCGGCGATCCCGAATTACTTACTCTCAAAGCTGCTCGGGTACTAAAACACGCCGACGTCGTGTTGCATGACGATCTAGTGGGGGAAGAAATACTCCGCCTCGCCCCAGCTCACGCCGACATCCGTAACGTCGGCAAACGCTGCGGCAAAAAGAACATCAGTCAGGAAGAGATCAACTTCCTCATGGTTACCCTGGCGGGCTCGGGACTGCAGGTCATCCGGCTCAAAGGTGGCGATCCGCTGATCTTCGGCCGCATCGCCGAAGAAATCGCAGCTCTGCGCAAAGCCAACATTGAATTTGAAATTGTCCCAGGCATCACCGCCGCTCTGGGGGCCGCATCCACAGCGCAGATTCCGCTGACTCATCGCCATGCCTCTCATGCCTTAGTTTTTCTTGCCGGACATACGGCCAGCGGGGACGATCCAACGAATTGGCGCGCGCTGGTATCTCTGGGAGCCACGGTCGTGGCCTACATGCCCGGGCACGATTATTCGAACATTGCCCGCAAGCTCCGGTCTGCTGGCTTGTCCGACGAAACGCCATGCGCGATCATTTCGCGAGCCACAACTTCCGACGAACAAGTTTTTTCAAGCAACATCGAGAACTTAGAAAACGCTCCCCACCTCCCCGCGCCGACTTTGCTTGTTATCGGGGAGGTTCTACGTCACGCCGGCCATCGCTTCTCACTGCAAGAGATCGGCTGGCCCACGAGCACACCTGCTGTCGCATTGCAGACACAATCAGAACTTTCGTTCGGTTCGAGTGTCGGAGCCAGCGTCTTTGTGGCGACGGCGCCTTGTCGGCTGTCGCGAGGGCACCCTGCCCTCGCCGCTGATACCGGGACGCCTCGACGACAGCACCCGCAACGGCGGCGCCACCCAATGTCAGTAGAACATGAACGCAGACGTGAGGAGCAGGAAGTATGAAAGACGGAGTAGAACGAATCCATCAATTGGTTGAGCAATGGAGTCCTGAAGACTTGCTACGTTGGGGCTTCGTCACTTTCGGAGGGTATGTCGAAATTGCATCGGGCTTCGGACCAGAGGGGATGGTGCTCATCGACATCGCAGCCAGAGTGCAACCGGAATCTTCACACTCGACACTGACTTTTTATTTCCGGAAACTTACAATCTGATGGAGCGAATTGAAAAGCGGTACGGCATCAGAATAGAGAGGGTCAAGTCAAACCTCGTGCCAGATGACCAGGCACGTTTCCACGGACCCGCTCTCTGGGCACGCGACCCGGACGCTTGCTGCAGTCTCCGAAAGGTCGAGCCGCTACGGAATAAGCTCTCACAACTTCGCGCATGGGTAACCAGCATCCGTCGTGACCAGACTCTGGCTCGCGCCGGAGCACTCAAAGTGGAGTGGGATGCAAAATTCCATCTGGTCAAGATTAACCCGCTCGTCGATTGGACCAACGCAAAAATCTGGCGCTACATTCACGATTACGATCTGCCCTACAATCCTCTACATGATCGAGGATATCCCAGCATCGGCTGCACGCATTGCACGCGAAGTGTGCAGCCCGGAGAAGATGCGCGAGCAGGACGCTGGTCCGGATTCAACAAAACCGAGTGCGGACTTCATACCACTCCGCCAACGGCCAGTTTGGTCTCGATTATTCATGCGTCGCCGGAACAGAGTGCCTCTGAGGCATGATCAAAGGTCGAGGCTGGACAGGCGAGATCACCATCCTAGCTGGACTCATATTCCGTCATGCTCTGATCAACTCTGCGACCGCGAGC
>Ga0210401_10006241_pt1 | contig 12149 bp, 8 predicted proteins | sample IncBWH32MmetaG_FD_150866 | JGI IMG/M metagenome (GOLD analysis project Ga0210401, IMG submission 150866) | Forest soil microbial communities from Barre Woods Harvard Forest LTER site, Petersham, Massachusetts, United States - Inc-BW-H-32-M | ecosystem: Environmental > Terrestrial > Soil >... | reverse complement strand
GGGGGCGGTTTACGGCCGCTTCGGCGAGGGATTGAACCTGCAGATTTGCGGCAGGCGAAAGAGGTCGTCGACGAATAGTCGTGAGCCCACCGACCAGAATGTCTTGGGGGACCAAATCGTTGGGGGATAAAGTCGTTGCTGAATGGCACGGGAGATGGGTACAGTTCGAAATGGCCTCCGTGTGTGGGCCAGCTGTAACGCAGATGGGCGGAGGAGGCGATATGGACTATCCTTATGATCTCGGCCGTTACTCCCGGCGGGTGACCACCGCCTCGGCGGATGCCCAGCGCTGGTTCGACCGTGGCCTCAACTGGTGCTTCGGTTACCATCACGAAGAAGCTGTCGCCTGCTTCGAAAAGGCGCTGGCGGCGGACCCGGATTGTGCCATGGCGCTTTGGGGCGTCGGCTACGCGGCCGGGCCGAACTACAACTTCCCCTGGGAGCTGATGGATCCTGCCGGCAAGGCCGCGGCGCTCGCTCGCGCGCATGACGCTTCCCGTGCTGCCCTCGCGCTGGTCAGCGGCGTCACCGCGGCGGAACGCGCGCTGATCGAGGCGCTGCCCACCCGCTATCCGCAACGCGACCCGATCGAGGATCAGGGTCCGTGGAACGACGCTTTCGCCGACGCCATGCGCCGCGCGCACCAGGCGCACCCAGGTGACCTCGAAGTCCGCCATATCTTCGCGGAAGCGATCCTGAATCGTACCCCCTGGCGCATGTGGGATCCGCGTAGCGGCGAGCCAGCTCCCGGCGCGGGTACGCTCGAGGCGCGCGACGTGTTGGAGTCCGCGTTTCGCGATCTGCCTGGTGCGATGAACCATCCCGGCTTGCTGCACCTGCACGTCCACCTGATGGAGATGTCGCCGCATCCCGAGGCGGCGCTGGTCACCGGCGACCGACTGCGCGAAGTGAGCCCCGACATGGGCCATCTCATCCACATGCCCACCCACATCGACATCCAATGCGGCCACTACCGCGACGCGATGCATTGGAATCTGAAAGCTATCGTCGCGGATCGCAAGTTCTACGATCGCGCCGGGCCGCTGAACTTCTATTCCGGCTACCGCGTGCACAATTACCACTTCGCTGCCTATGGAGCGATGTTCCTCGGGCAGTACGCGCCTGCCATTGCCGCCGCAGACGAGTTGATCGAGACCATGCCCGAGGCGTTGCTGCGGATTCCCTCGCCACCGATGGCCGACTTCTTCGAAAGCTACGTATCCATCAGGCAGCACGTCCTGATCCGCTTCGGCAAATGGCACGAGATCATTGCGCAGGACCTGCCAGTGGATGGCGAGCTGTACTGCAACACCGTGGCGATGATGCATTATGCCAAGGGCGTTGCGCATGCCGCGCTGGGCAACGTGCCGGCGGCGGAAGCCGAACAGGCGTTGTTCCGCGCAGCCGCGCAACGCGTACCCAAGTCCCGGCATATCCACAACGTGCCCTGCGTGCAGTTGATGGCCATCGCCGAGGAGATGCTGGAGGGCGAGATCGCCTATCGTCGCGGCGAGCACGGTGCGGCCTTCGCCCGGCTCCGCGCCGCCATCGCGCTGGAGGACGATCTGCCGTACGACGAGCCGTGGGGCTGGATGCAGCCAGTTCGCCACGCACTTGGTGCGCTGTTGCTGGAGCAGGGCCGCGTTGCAGAGGCCGAGGTGGTGTATCGTGAGGACCTCGGCCTGGGCGGCGCGCTGCCCCGTGCACAGATCCACCCGGACAACCTGTGGGCCCTCCGCGAGCTGCTCGACTGTCTCGAGCGGCGCGGTGAGACTGCAGAGGCCGGGATGATCCGCCAGCGCGTGGGCTTCGCGGCCGCCCGCGCCGATCTGCCGGTGTCGGTGTCGTGCTTCTGCGCGCGCGGCGAGGCCGCCTGAGCGGCAATCGGCCTCGCGGAAGGCAGCAGTATCTGCGCTGGCATTCGCCGCGTTGTGTGACATGCTTCGCTTGACAGCGAACGCTACCCAATCACGGGATACGTTCGACTGACGAGGGACGAGCGATCCATGAAAATCGTTAAAGTGTCGGCGATCCCAATGTCGGCGCCGGTGCCGGAGGAAAATCGTCACCGTACCGACCTCGGCACCAAGGTGAAAAGTGATGCGACACTGATCCGCGTTGAGACGGACAACGGGCTCACCGGCATCGGCGCGGCTCTCGGCACGCCGCCTATCGTCGCAGCCATCGTCGAGCACGAGCTCGCGCCGGAATGCATCGGCGAGGACCCGATGTTCTCGGAGCGCATCTACGAGAAGATGTATAACGGCTCGCGCAGCAGGCCGGCGCTGGCGCGCGGCGTCACGCAAGCTGATGAAAGCCGGCGCCGCGGTGTCATCATGGAGGCAATTGCCGGCGTGGATATCGCGGTGTGGGACGCGAAGGCCCAGGCACTGGGCATTCCCCTCTACCAGGCTCTCGGCGCCGTGCGCAGCTCCGTTCGGGGCTACGCCAGCGGCGGCTGGGCGCCGGGCGACGAGGCTGAGGCGGAACTCGCAGGCTACGCTGCCAAGGGCTTCAGCGCTGCCAAGATGCGTGTGGTTGGCCGCGACGGCTTCTCCATCGCCAACTGCGTGCGCCGCGTGAAGGCAGCGCGGCGGGGCCTGGGTCCCGATGTCGAACTGATGGTCGATGCACACGGCTCACTGGAGGTCGCCACAGCCATCAGGCTCGCCAGGGAGCTTGAGCCCTACGATATCGCTTGGTTCGAAGAGCCGGTCTCGCCGGACGATCACGCCGGGCAGGCGGAGGTGCGCCGATCGACGACGATCCCGATCGCTTCGGGGGAGCGCGAGTTCACGCGGTTCGACTTCCAGGATCTGCTTGAGCGCCGTGCTCTCGATATCGCGCAACCGGATGTGGCCCGTGCGGGTGGCCTGACGGAGATCAGGCGCATCGCTGCGCTGACGTCGGCGCACGGTGTTCGCCTGGCGCCGCACGCCTGGGGCAGCGGCGTGCTGTTTGCGGCGAGTATCCACGTCGCAATGGCAGCCGCCAACTGCCACATCCTCGAAGTAACCCAAGGCTACATGCCGATGATGTGGGAATTGTTCAACGAGCCATTCGACATACGTCCGGACGGCATGGTGCATGCGCCTGATCTGCCCGGCCTCGGGTTCACCTTGTGCGCGGATGCGCTGGAGCGGTTCCGTTATGTCGATGGGCCTGAGTTCGAGTTCTAGCGAACTGCCATCGAGGTCCCCGCGACGCTGCGCCGTAATGCCCGTGCGGACCGGCGCGCCTGTGCGCCAGCAGAATTGCCCGCGCCGCTTCCTTCGGCTGCTACGGTATCGAAATGCCCGATCGGGCAATCGAAGTAGAACAGCATGACAATCACCGACAGCATGATCAGCCTCGATGTGCTGCCTTCTCTGCTTGCGGCCTGCCTTGTGCTGCTGCTCGGTACCGTGGTCACCCAGCGTGTCGCGTTGCTCGCCCGCTACAGCATTCCGAGCCCGATCGTTGGGGGCATTCTGTTCGCTGTTGCCGCCGCGGTGCTGCTGCGCACCACGGGGAAAGGCATCGCGATGGCAAACGCAGCCAGATCCAACCTGCTGCTGATATTCTTCGCCAGCCTCGGGCTTGCCTCCGACCTGCGGCTGCTCCTTCGCGGCGGTCCTCGGCTGTTGCGGTTTCTGCTGGCACTGGTGCCGTTTCTCCTTGCACAGGACGCGCTCGGCGTCGCGATGGCGAAGCTGCTTGGTCTGCACCCATTTCTTGGCCTGGTCGCCGGCTCGATCACCCTGGTGGGTGGACACGGCACCGGCGCGGCCTATGTCGAGAGGTTTGGCGAGGCCAGCGCTGTTCAGGGCGTCATGGCGTTGACCATGACCTCGGCAACGCTCGGTCTGGTACTCGGCGGTATTATCGGAGGCCCGGTAGCAGAACGACTGATCCGCCGGTTCAATCTATCGTCCGAGCCGATCCGCGCCAAGGATGGAGACGTCATCATGGGTCCGGCCGAAACCCCGGTGACGATGGTTCCGCTGATCGGCTCGCTGGCGGCGGCGTTGGTCGCGGTTCTGGTCGGTCAATGGCTCGGAGCGTGGCTGGTTGACATGCCGGTGACTGTGCCGGATTTTTTGCTGTGCCTGTTAGCCGGACTGATACTGAGTAATGGCGGCAGCCTGGTCGGGCTGCGGCTGCACGCATCGGCGACAGAACTGATAGGAGCAGTCTGCCTGTCGCTGTTCCTGGCCTGGACCATGATGGCGCTTGACCTCGGCACCGTCTTCCGCACGGCTGGACCTCTGCTGGTCATTCTCGCGTTCCAGGTCGTGCTGGTGGGTCTCTGGGCATCCCTGATCACATTCCGCATTGGCGGAAGGGATTACGAAAGCGCGGTGATGGCGGCAGCGTTCTGCGGGTTTGCGATGGGTGCCACGGCGACCGCAATCGCCAACATGCAGGCACTCGCCCGCCGCCACGGCCCCGCGCCGCAGGCCTTCCTGATCGTGCCGATCGTCGGCGCCTTCTTCATCGACATAATTAATGCGGTGGTGCTGACGTTCTTTCTGTCGCTCGAGGTCATGGGATTCGGATAGCTCGGCTCGCCTCTTGCGCCTCGCCTGGCGAGTTTCAGCCAGCCGGCCAGGGTGACATCGCTGCCTTGACTGTGCTCGTTGCAATCGGCGCGGACTCGATTTGGAGCGTGCGGGTCGGAAATGCGAATGCAACCCCGATCTCATTCATAAGATCCATTGTCTGCAAAAGGATCGCCTCGCGCTCCCTGAGCTCGACACTGTAGTCCTGGACGTCGAAATAGAACATCACCAGGATATCGAGACTGCTCTCCGAGAAATTGTTGAAGCGCACCTGAAAATTGGTCTTATTGGTGAGGGGATGATCGAGGATGAGGCGGTTGATGCCGGCAACGAGTTCCTCCACCTTATCACGCGCCGTATCGTAGGTGACCTGCACAAAAAACCGTTGGCGACGCATGGCACGAAGGCTGAGGTTTTCAACGGTCGCATTCACGACTGAATTGTTGGGGATCGATATCAGCGAGTTGTCCTGCGTACGAATTCGGGTGCTGCGGAAGCCGACATCCTGAACTGTGCCTTCAGCCCCGCCAACCCTGATGTAGTGACCGATGCGGAACGGCTTTTCGACCATGATAACCAGGGAGCCAAGCAGGTTCGCTATGCTGTCGCGCGCCGCAAGTGCTACGGCCAGGCCTCCGACGCCCAGCCCGGCAAGCACCGAATAGGCTGGAAACCCCAATTCGTCCGCGCCCCGCATCAGGAATACGACGGCGACTACAACGCCGACCAGGCGCGCACCGAGCCTGATGAGCTGGCTGTCGAGGCTGCTCCGCCTCAGATGCTCGGACGAAACGACCAGGTCGCCGAGGATGACCACGCCAATGATAGAGAGCCACGCGGCACTGAAGGAAAATGCCGTGGTCTGGATGAAGTCGATGACAATTCGTGTCGTTCCGCCGATGCGGAGAATGACGCATAGGAACGGCACCAGGAAGGCAGCTACCAGGCTGATTGCCAGAGGAACCGGCACGGCGTGCCAATACAAACGCGGATTGTCCTCGACGAGGACCACAAGGCGGCGCGCCAAACGATGGCTAGCGAAGATGAATAGTGCGCCAACGAGTAGGCCCGCGGCCAGTCCGAGCCACTGCCATGCGGTCACGCCAGCGAATGGAGTCCTGGCCCAGTTCGGCAGTTGGAGCATCCAGCGGAACGGGATGAGGCTCATCAATCCTAATGGGGAACTCAGAAAGGCCTCGTAGAGCGTGTGGGTATTGCCGCCGCTCAATGCTCGATAGGACTCATTCAGCTCCTTTGCGGGCCCGGGCTTGTACGGCAGGTCCGCCACTTTCGCATAGAATTCGGGAAGGCGATTGATGGTGTCGGCAGACACCAGGTATTCGCCAGCTCGCGGCCCGTCGTGAATCAGGACGAAGTCAATTTCCGTACCCGGAATTCTCCACCGCTTCGACGCGCGAGTAGCCATCGCATCCCGGTCGGGGATGTCGGCAAGCGGGGGCAGCTCGATGCGATCCAGTATCTCCTTGAGCTGCAGCAGGCGCTCGATCGGGACCGTATCGATGAGCACCGGCGAAATCCCGGAAATATCCAAAGCTCGGATAGCCTTCGGCGCGCGCCTGAGCAGGCTTAATTGCCTCCGGCGCAGATCCGGGACCAGATAGAGCCGATCGGATTTTGTGTATTCATGGAGTATGTCCACCAGTCCGGCATAGATGCCGTCGAGGGTCTCTGTGATTCCTTGAATGGTGGCTCTCGGGCTGGACGTATCCAGCGGGCTGAGCGCATCGGTATTTGCGGCCTTGGCAGCATGCAAGCAACCAAACAGGAGGCAGGCGAGGACCGCGAGCGTGCGCATGAGAAGCCGAATGATTTCGATCATCGTACCCCCGTGAGCACTCCCTGGGCTTTCCCCGAACATGCACTTTGACAGAAGCATCAATCCGACTGCGACTCAATAGGAGGGGCTGGCAAGCCCACGGAGAAGGCCACGCATGGCGCGCGGCATTCGAGCCAAAGTCAACGCATGGGTATCTACCAGGCGAGGACTGGATGTGGGCGCCGCAGCCTCAGAAGCTGTGCCAACGCGGGTTCGGGCACCAGGCGGATGCGGGCCGCCGCCGATCAATAACCATCAACTGCAACGACAGCTTCGGCGAATGCCTGCGGAGCTTCCTGTGGCAAATTGTGACCGATACCGCCGCTGATGAGCCGATGCGAGTACTTGCCCGAGAACTTCTTGGCATAGGACGCGGCGTCAGGGTGCGGTGCGGCGTTTGCGTCGCCTTCCAGTGTGATTGTGGGTACGGCGATGACCGGAGCTTCGGCCAGGCGCTTTTCCAGACTGTCGTATTTCGCCTCGCCTTCGGCCAGGCCAAGCCGCCAGCGGTAATTGTGGATTACGATGCTGACGTGATCCGGGTTGTTGAAGGCCGCGGCGCTCCGATCGAACGTCGCATCGTCGAACTCCCATTTCGGCGAGGCAGTCTGCCAGATGAGCTTGGCGAAATCGTGCCGGTATTTGCCGTAGCCCGCTCGCCCACGTTCCGTGGCGAAATAGTATTGGTACCACCATTCGAGTTCGGCTTTTGGCGGCAATGGCATCTTGTTGGATTCCTGGCTGCCGATCAGGTAACCACTCACGGAAACAAGCGCCTTGCAGCGCTCCGGCCAAAGTGCCGCGATGATGTCGGCTGTTCGAGCTCCCCAATCATAGCCGGCAAGGATTGCCTGCTTGATCTGGAGAGCGTCCATCAAGGCGATGACATCGACAGCCACCACGGATTGCTGGCCATTGCGGGCTGTGTGGCTCGAAATGAAATGTGTCGTCCCGTAGCCGCGCAGATACGGTACGATCACCCGGTAGCCCGCCGACGCCAGCAAAGGCGCGACGTCAACATAGCTGTAAATGTCGTAGGGCCAGCCGTGCAGAAGAACGACCGCGGGCCCATCAGCGGGGCCTGCCTCGGCGTACCCGACATTCAGAAGGCCGGCATTGGTCTGCTTCAGCGAAGCAAAGGACGCGTTCGTCCCGGGTTTCACCGTGGGCAGAACCGCCGATTTTTGGGTGTTGGACTGCGCTTTCGCAGACCCGATCACGGCGACCTGGGTGGCGACGAAAGTCATAGCTGCGGTACTCAGGAAGCGGCGGCGGTTCTCGGTGAGCGCTGCTGGGCCGGTTTCGGCATGCATGTCGTGTGCTGTGTCGGATGTCATGATGACTCCTTGCCAAAAAGCGATGTCCGCGGCGGATGCCCGGCTCGATGGGCTGCGCTGCGCAATGCGACAAATGCGCGGGCAGGGCTATTGGACGATGGTATCGTTGATACTTTGGTATCGTACCGGCTTGATTGACTGACTGGCGCTACCACCTGCCACCAAGCCGGAGCGGAGCCAGTCCTGACGAAAGCAATGGATGTTGTCCTGGCTGCTATCGGGGACGCCTTGGGTGCCAGCGTTTGCTCCCCGATGACAACGACTGGCCGCCATAAACCGACACCAAAGTATGATCGACGGTCACCGCAGAGTGGCGCATCCTCGCGACTTGGTGATTGTCATGAAAGTATCGGGATGGAGAACGACCTCACCCTCGTCGTCGATGCGCTCCCTGGTTTGGTATGGACTACGCTCGCCGACGGGCGCATCGATTTCTTCAATCAACGCTGGTACCAGTACACTGGCCTTGGCGTTGACGAGGCGTTTGGCGCTGGGTGGCAGGCTGCGATCCACCCAGAAGACCTGCCCAAACTCCTCGAATGCTGGCGATCCCCTCTGGCTTCCGATGAGCCATGCGACATGGAAGTGCGCCTGCGACGGTACGACGGGACCTATCGCTGGTATCGCTTTCGCACCTCGCCTCTGGCCGATGCATCTGGACAAACCGTCACATTGTGCGGCGTCGGCCTCGACATCGAGGATCGACGGCGGACTGAAAGAGCCTTGCGTGCCAGCGAGGACCATTATCGCGCAATCGTCGATGGCATTCCGGCTCTCGTCTCTCTTTGGACACCGACCGGTGAACTGGACTCCGGCAATCGCCACTACCTGGAATATTTTGGCGAGACGATCGAGGAACTGCGACGGTGGGGAAAGGCTGACACGTTTCATCCGGATGACCGGCCACATGCATTCGCCGCGATCAGGCAGGCGGTCGAAACCGGTGATCCGTTCGACTTTGAGGGCCGTCGCCGCCGCGCCGATGGCGTCTACCGTTGGTTCCACATGCGCGGCTCACCGCTGCGGGATACCGACGGGCCCATCGTCCTTTGGCACATTCTGCACACTGATATCGACGACCGGAAACGTGATGAAGCTCTGTTCGCCGGGGAAAAGCGATTACTGGAGATGGTCGCGGCCGGCCGCCCGATGTCGGAAATACTTGAAGCTCTCTGTCAACTTGTCGAAGGTACGGCAGGCGGGTGTCACTGCGCCGTCGTGTTGGCCGATCCTGGTGGCACGCGTCTCGAATACGGCGCTGCGCGGAGCCTTCCCGCAAGCTTCATCGCCTCCATCGTCGGCCGGCCGATCGACATCGAATCGGATCCATGCGCGACGGCAATGCACTTGAACGAACGGGTGGTTGCGGCTGACCTTTCATCGGAGCCGCGCTGGGCCACCGATACATGGCTCCCCCTGGCCCTGGCCCATGGGCTGCGGGCGTGCTGGTCAACACCGATCGTGTCCACGACCAGCAAGATCCTTGGCGCAATTGCGATTTACTACGACGAGCCCAGGGCGCCGACGTCACTCCATCAAAGCCTCATCGACCAATTCACCAACATTGCGAGCATCGCCATCGAGCGTGCGCAGGGCGACGCCGCGCTGAAGCTCAGTGAGGCGCGCAAGGCCGCGATCCTGGACTCGGCGCTCGACTGCATTGTGACGATTGATCACGAGGGCCGTATCACCGAGTTCAATCCGGCCGCAGAGCGCACTTTCGGTTATCGCCGTGACGAGGTGGTGGGTCAGCGGCTGGCCGACGTCATCATTCCGCCATCACTTCGCGAGAAACATCGCCTCGGATTTGCCCGCTACCTGGCGATGGGCGAGTCACGAATGATTGGCAGTCGGATTGAACTGACGGCGCTGCGGGCCGATGGGACCGAGTTCCCGGTGGAGCTGGCGATCACGCGCATTCCGTTGGACGGACCTCCGTCCTTCACCGGCTACCTGCGCGACATCACGCAGCGCAAACAGGCCGAGGAAGGGCTGCGGCGCAGTGAGGCATTTCTGGCGGAAACCCGCCGCCTCAGTTCAACCGGCGGCTTTTCCAAACGCGTGGCGACCGGCGAAATCACCTGGTCTGAGGAAGTCTATCGCATATTCGAGCTCGATCCTGCGATACCATTGACTCTCGAGCGGATCCTTACCCGCGTGCATCCGGATGACATCCACTCGTTTCATGAAATCCTCGAACGACAGCGGCGCGGCGCCGACTACGAACACGAGTACCGGCTGCTGATGCCCAATCAATCGGTCAAGTACCTGCACGTGGTTGCTCACGCGAACCGGGACCAGGACGGTCAAGTGGATTACATCGCCGCGGTCCAGGACGTGACGCAACGCCGGCTGTCGGAACAGGCACTCGCCAAGGCCCGGTCGGAGCTCGCACACGTCGCCAGGGTCACAACCCTGGGAGCATTGACCGCGTCAATCGCCCACGAAGTCAACCAGCCGCTGTCGGGCATCGTCACCAATGCCAGCACATGCCTACGGATGCTGGCCGCCGATCCTCCCAATGTCGACGGCGCGCGCGAAACTGCACGGCGTACGATTCGTGATGGCAACCGTGCGTCCGAGGTGGTTACGCGATTGCGCGCGCTGTTTGCCAAGAAGGAACCCACGACGGAAACCGTGAACCTGAACGAGGCAACCCGAGAGGTCATTGCGCTGTCACTGAGCGAACTGCAGAGGAGCCAGGTCATCCTGCGACAGGAACTTGCGGGCGACCTTCCGTCTGTCACCGGCGATCGTGTTCAGCTTCAGCAGGTCATCCTGAACCTGCTCCTGAACGCCGCAGACGCGATGAGCGACGTCCACGATCGACCGCGAGAGCTGTTGATCAGAACCGAACGGGACCAACACGACCGCGTACGCCTGACGGTGCGGGACGCCGGTTCGGGTTTCGAACCTCAAGGTGTGCAGAAACTTTTCGATGCGTTTTACACGACGAAGCGTGGCGGTATGGGGATTGGCCTGTCGGTCAGTCGCTCCATCATCGAGAGCCATCATGGTCGTCTATGGGCAGCATTGAATGATGGTCCGGGAGCCTCGTTTGCATTTTCCATTCCTCGGCGGTCCGAGGGTGTGATCGGCGCCCACAGTCTTGGCGCCATTTGGACGTCCGCTGTGACGGACATACAGCAGGCCGTGAGGAATTTGTGATGGACATACCTTCACTCGTGTCGATCGTCGATGATGACGAGTCTGTGCGCGAGTCGCTACCCGACTTACTGAGGGAATTCGGTTTTGCTGCTCAGGCGTTCGCATCGGCGGAAGAATTTCTGGCGTCCGATTATGTCGGCCAGACCAAATGCCTGATTCTCGATATCGCCATGCCTGGGATGTCGGGACCCGATCTGCAACGGGAACTGGCGCATCGCCGTCAAGCAATCCCGATTGTCTTCATCACGGCTCACGCAGATGAGAGCGTCCGTCCCCATCTCCTTGGACAGGGCGCTGTCGAGTGCCTGTTAAAGCCATTCAGCGACACGGCTCTGCTGGGAGCGCTCAATGCTGCCTTCCGCGTGGACTGAACGATCGTCACTCGCTTGCACCCTTGCAAGTTATGGGGATATACAATGATTAGCGAGCGCGGCTGACCAGACATCGAGGTTGTCACCCATGTCGCATGCCGTACCAATCGTGTTCGTTGTCGACGACGATATCTCGGTACGGGAATCGCTGGAATTGCTGATCAGTAGCGCCGGCTGGCAGCCGGAGACATTCGTGTCCGCGCAGGAATTCCTGTCTCGCCCACGAGTTCTCGTTCCGAGTTGCCTGGTGCTCGACGTCAATCTGCCGGATCTCAATGGTCTCGACCTGCAGAAACATGTCGCCGCCGATCGGATGGACCTGCCGATCATCTTCATCACGGGTTATGGTGACGTGCCGATGACGGTCCAGGCCATGAAGGCCGGAGCGGTCGAGTTCTTGACCAAGCCATTCGGCGACGAGGTGCTGTTGAGCGCCATCCGGCACGCCATCGAGCGCAGCCGCACTGCGCTCGATCACGAAGCTGCGATTAGGATGCTGCGGGATGATTACGCTTTGCTCAGCCGTCGCGAGCGGGAGGTCATGGCGTTGGTGGTCTCAGGCTTGCTGAATAAACAGATCGGTGGCGAACTCGGCATCAGCGAAATCACGGTAAAGGCACACCGTGGCCAGGTCATGCGGAAGATGAAGGCCGGATCGCTTGCCGACCTGGTCAACATGCACGCGAAACTTGGTTTTGAACGCGCGTCAAGAGACTGATTGTCCGTTTTCCTGCGGATTCTTGCATCGCTGATCGTGTGCGGACGCGCGATGGTCGTTGCGAAACGGCGGTGCTTCCAGACAATGAATTTGACCCCGACGCCAACGACCGATCGCACAGTCGTAATATTCCGATGATACATATTGTTCTTTTTACATCATAAAGCATTTGCGGTT
>Ga0210401_10006240_pt1 | contig 12149 bp, 13 predicted proteins | sample IncBWH32MmetaG_FD_150866 | JGI IMG/M metagenome (GOLD analysis project Ga0210401, IMG submission 150866) | Forest soil microbial communities from Barre Woods Harvard Forest LTER site, Petersham, Massachusetts, United States - Inc-BW-H-32-M | ecosystem: Environmental > Terrestrial > Soil >... | reverse complement strand
TCCCCGCCGCGGTCCAGACACTAATCGGTTTGAGCTTCTCGGTGAGCTTTCCGGACATTTCGGCCAAAACTCCCAGTATCGAAGTGCGCGGTTGACCGGTCGTAAGGTCCCTCCAAACGTCCGTGAGCATCACGCCGATGAGCGGCAACGCAGTCACGACAAATAGAGGGACGTGACGCGCGGAGGTCAGCGATGCCCACGCGAAGAACAGTATCCATAGGCACTCGGTCCATCGCCGGCGCGCAAAATGCCACGCGCACGCCATTAGCCCCAGACAGAGGATTCCCATGTAACAGTACATTGCTTCCGAGCGAAATACCGGCGATTGGTACTCATTTATGTTGTCGATGGCCCAGGGGCTGTTTAGGAACTGGCGGATGTGCAGGTGCAACGCGATTCCGTCGGGATTTACCAACGATGCAGCGGCACAGACGGCCAAAACCACGGCGTACCGGCGGACTTGCGCCCATTCACGTGAAAGCGCGCAGCCAGTCGCCAAAAGCCCCAAAACGGCTAGCATGGCCAGGAACCCGGAATGCATGTTGACCCATAGAATCATCAGAGGCGTCAGCATCCAGATACGCCACGACGGGTGCACGCGATCGGCCGCAATCACCGAATTGGCGATCGTCAGGAAGAGCAACGTGAAAAGATGGGGACGTGCGTGAAAATGTATAGCCGATGCATTAGCACCCAACATAACCAGCAGCAACGCCAGCAGGCCGTTGACACCTCGCTTTACCATGTCGCGAGCAAGGAATGTGAGATACAACGCGATCACGACGCCGCACAGCAGCACAATACCTTTGAGCCCAGTCAGCCGGTTCAGTTGCGCGAATATCACTCCGGTCAGCCATTCAAATGGAAACCACCGTGCGCCTGCCTTAGTGAATGAGAACGGGTCGGTCGTCGGAATGTGGCCATGATCGAGAATAAAATCGCCCACCCGAGTGTGCAGAGCCGTGTCGCCATCCCACAACAGCCTGTCCCAGCCACTGGGATCGGCCATAAACATCCAGAAGAGCATCACCATGAAGAAAACGTCGGTGAGGGAAGCACGGAGGTAGGCCGGCCACCAGCCAGCCGCCGCGCGCGGTTGGTGGATATGTAGTGGTGCGATTTCCGTCGCCATGGCCGTATTCCTACAGCCTGTCAATCGGCCTAACTTGCTGGAATCTTTAGCAAAATGCGAGACTACGCCTAGTCTCCTGCCACCACGCCATCTGCGTTGACTTTGCTGCTCTCATGCGGCGTCGCGGATCGCTCTTTCGGCAGCCTCAAGCAGAACCGCGCTCCCGGACCGTCGCTTTCCGCCCAGATATCACCCCCGTGGTCCAAAAGCGTCTGGCGCGACAACGCTAGTCCAAGCCCCATGCCATTCTTTTTCCCCGCGGTCACGAATGGCTGGAATAAGCGCGCACGCACCACTGGGCTGATGCCTGGTCCGGTGTCGTCCACACGCACCAGAATATTGTCATGATCGGCAAGCGACTGGATCCGAACTTTGCCGCCGGAGCGCATGGCATCGATAGCGTTCTCGAACAGATTGGAGAATACACGCTCGATCCGTGCTCGTTCCATCAGGCACTCGGCGTGATCGGGCACTTCCATCTCCAACTCTATCTTGCGGGCATCCGCCGCGGGAGCCACAGTCGCCCAGGCGGCCTCTATTACCTCGCGCAGGCTGCAGACTTCACTGGCATCCGACTTGCCACGAGACACATTCAGGAGTTGCTGCAACATATCCTGGATCCCACGCGAAGCGCGATAGATATTTCTCGCCAAGCGGCGCGTTTGTTCTTCCGGCAAATTGCTGTCTATCAGCATCTCCGCGCCCGCATAAATAGCGGCTAGCGGGTTGCGAAGGTCGTGCACAATCGAAGTGGAAAGTTGACCGATCGTCTCGATCCGCTCTCGTCGGATGAGCTCCTCCCGGGCGCGTTGAATGGACGCGCACATGCTTTGAAACGTCTCCGCCAGACGCCCCAATTCATCCTGGCTGGCGATATTGATGTTGTAATCGTAGTTCTGCTTTGCAATTTCGGCCGCGGCGCGATCGAGCTCTGCGACCGGTTGCATGATTTTCCGCGCCACCAGATAGTTGACCGCTAGTCCCGCGGTCAAGGCCAACAGCCATAATGCGAACATTTGACGGCGAAGGGCCGCCAGGTGCTGGCTAGCACCGGCTAGAGATCGCAGAATGAAAAGCTGCCCCACTGGTTGACCGCCGACATCGGGAAGCGGCCTGGAAAGCTTCAGAAACTCCCCAATCTGAGGAGCGCTGAGATTCTTGATCAATTGCGGTCCAATCGCGCGCCGGGCTTCGGGAGACAAAGTCGACGTGATGATTGAATCTCCCGTCACAAACACATATTCGCTCCCGCCCGTAGAGTTTTTCAGCCGCTCGGCGACTCCGTCATCCACTCGGTATCCAGCTACCAGCACGTCCAGTAGCGCGGTGCCGCCGGCCGACTGCACGTACACCGGCGTGACCACTACCTGGAACAACTGGTCTCCCTTCTGCACGAAACCGGAAGCTTGCTTGGGAAACTGCGCGCGCGCCACCCGCACCATTGGCAGGTCGTCGTTGGGAACGAAGGACGCCGGTGCGCCAAGACTTACCAATTCTCTGCCCTGCGCATCGGACACGAGAAAAAACGCATCTTCAGGTGATACTCGGGACCACAATTCGCCGGCAGTGTCCCGAATCGTGGCCTGATCGCCGGTTCCAAAGGCGGCACGTACATAGGGCATGGTGCTAAGAATCTCGCTCACCGATGCCAGCAGAGTAGCGCGCGCCTTCCAGAGAGAATCATACGCCTGGAAGCTGGCTTTGGCTTCCTGTTCGACGCTGGCATAGGTAGTGTTTACCACGCTTCGCTGCACCAGCCATCCGGTCACCGCGAACACCAGCGTCATCACCAGTGAGGTTGGGATGAGGATCTTCCACAATAGCGAAAGGCGCGAAAAAGTCACGGCTTTTTCCCCGGATAGGCGCCCGAATCCGCGTCGGGAGGATATTCTTTTCCGTACTTGTTCTGGTGCGGAAGTTGGAGATAGCCGCTCTCAGATACGGAAATCTCCTGAAGTTGAATCCGCTCGTCGGATATCTCCACGGTCTTGGTTAAGGCCGCCAACGTCTGCTCGGTCGCTCTTTCGTGAAAGACATGCATGCGATAGGAACCGGCCGGAACACCCGTCATCTGCAAGTCGCCGTTCTTATTTGAGACGGAGAAGTAAGGAAACTTCAACACCACGATCACGGCGCTCATAGTGGGGTGAATGTTACAGAAGACCCGTACTATACCTTCGCGCCGGAAGACGATGGAGCGCGTCGAGCCGGGTGGGTAAAGCCCAATGTCAAAGAGCTGGCCATTGTAGTTCGAGAAGGCATTGTGGAAAATCGGATCGTAGTTAGGAAAATCGACAGTAGTCCCGATCATAATCGCAAGCACGTGCGGGGAAAACGTCTTGTCTTTTTGGATCATGGTCACGTGAGCCGGCTTAGCCAGCAATACTGGCAGTCCCGCGATGGGCTCAAGCCAAACCACGACTCCTGAATAGTCCTGGTGCTTCCGCACGCTGGGATCGTTTGAAGACGCGAGTTGGACGTGGGCGCTCACGGTCACGCCCAAACGGGCCCCGTATACCGGCAGGTAGAGAGCGAGCGCCGCGGCCCCCAGCCACAGCGGCGCGCCGTTCCTAAAACATGTACGCGATCGCAAGATCATAGTGATCATTCAGGCGGTTACCAGTCCGATAATACGTTGTCCTGATCTGCCCGCCTTCCAGACTGACAACCACATTCGGCGCCAGCCGATACATCACGTTACCAAAGTAACCCTGGTTCTTGGCCATAAAGCCGGACGGAAGATCCGAATTCCGGTCAGCCTGTTGGCCGCCATAAATGTCGAATGCCAGGCGCTGCGTAATCGGAAAGCGCAACTGCGCCCATCCGCCGTTGCTGGGGACCGCTATCCATCTGCCACTCAGCACGGTGAAGCCCTGCTGCAACCCGCCCAGGACCGCTACATTTCGTCCATGGAAAAACATGCCGGAGAATTCGACTTTAGAAAACGGCCGGAAAAACCAATCCACTGAATACACATTAGTCGGAACTGAGAAACGCCCGACATGATTGCGATTCGCATGGAATCCTCCGGCGATCTCCAGCCGCCCGGTTTCACTCCATCTGCGCCAAAATTCCAGACGGCCTTCCCCGCCTGGACTGGAATCCTCCGTCTGCTGGCCAGGTTGAGGCGAGGCGTAGGAATTCAGATTAGCCTCGGCATTCAAGAAACTGGTCTGAAAGACGCCCACCTGTGCCAGTAGACCGCTTCCGGCGCCCAGTGAAAGACGTTGCTCCAGCCGAATCTGCGGCTGCCACAACCACAGATTTCCGGCGCCGGTTAGGGGCGAAACGCCGACCTGCGCCAAGGAGTCTGGATCGCGTGGTGAAATGATCGGCTTTTCCTGCCCGAACGAAAGGCTGGTGCTGGTCCAATCCAGGTTAATCGACGCCGTCCGCAGCCGGACCAGATGATCCAGGGAGGCTGTCGATCCGCCAAAAAAGTCCATGTATAGCGAACCGCTGACCTTAGCCCCGCCAATCGTCAGCGGACCGTTGTACAAAAAGCCAAGAGTGCTCTGAGCTAACGTACCGCCGCCGGTCGCGTTTCCAGGGGCGAGTGAAGCTATGGTCGGGTTGACCGCTTGATTGTTATCGCGACCGTTTACGTAAGCGTTGAATAAAGCCATCCCGGTAATACGGATCGGAAATTTTTGAGAAGACTCGACTTTGGTCTGTGCCAGCTCTTCGCTACGGCTCTGTTGGACCGCCTGGCGCTCTTCGACTGTTTGCTGGCCTTCACTCGCCGGACCCTCCGAAGAGGCGGGCGTGGATGCAGCCGTTTCATCCGCGGGGCGATGCATTAGAGCCAGCTCGTCACGCAATGCGCGGATCTCCTGGGTTAGAGCGCGATTATCGTTCTCTAGACGGTCCAGCCGGGCCAGGACTTCCCGCAGTTCCGGGGTGTTCTGGGCGCATGCCATGGCCGCGCCGGATAGCCAAACCAATGACAAGATGAATTTTCGCAAAGACATTGAAAAGCTGCTCCAGTTTCTCCCGTACGGGACGATTGATCGAGGAATTGTAAAAGCAGACAGACCGGGCCGTCTCCAAATTCACGGCATGAACCGATACCCGACGCCGTGGACCGTCAGAAAATGGCGCGGCGAATTCGGATCGGCCTCCAGTTTCTGGCGCAGTCTTACAACATGGGCGTCGACAGTGCGCGTATTCGGGAACGATTCATAACCCCACACCGAGTTAAGAATCATATCGCGCGTCAAGGGGCGATCGGGGTTCTGCAAGAAATAACTCAGCAGATTGTATTCAGCGGGCGTCAACTTCAGCGGATCACCGCGCTTGCTTACAACACGGCGTTCGAAATCGACCGCCACATTGCCAAATTGCGCCACCTTGCGAGCTTCAGGCGATGTACGCCTCAGCACCGCCCGGATGCGGGCCAATAGCTCGCGGGCGCCAAACGGCTTGACGATGTAGTCGTCAGCCCCAATCTCCAGCAGGAGTACCTTATCAACCTCTTCGCCCACCGCGCTAAGGACCATGATAGGCGTCTTCAGACCGGCCGACCGTAGCTGCTTGCAGATTTCGATGCCACTCATGCCCGGCAACCGTAGGTCCACTACCATCAAGTCGGGCTTGAGGGAAAGTGCTCGTTCAAACCCGGCTTTGCCATCCGCAATCAGAACCGGATTGAACCCTTCCTGTTCGAGCATGATGCCAATGGTGTCACGCAGGCTTTCGTCGTCATCGATGACCAAAATCGTGGACATAAACAGGAGGCTCACTCAAATCCTAGCGCGAGCGGGGACCGGGATTTTACATTACCGCCTGCGTTCACCGGCGGAAATTTGCTTTTTACCAAAGATTTACAACTTAGCAACCACTCCGATGAGCGTTGGGCGGAAGATGGATTTTCAGAGGAATCAAGTGACTCCCTGCATCGCGTTCGAAGACAGCAAATCTGAGAGTTCTCTACGGGGTGAGAGTCTGCGTTCACGAACCGTCGGCCTCTTCACCCTGAGCGAGCATCTGTATCCCATTAAGATGGTTCTTCCAAAGCATGCCCATCGGGATACCTACATCACTTTTGTCATCGAAGGCGCCTTTGAGGAGCGGTATTCCAGCAGCAGCATAACTTGCCGGTCCGGTGCAGTCCGATTCCTTCCAGCAGGTGAAGTCCACGAAAACCGGATCGATTCACCGCTGCGATGCTTGCACGTGAGCGCGGACCCCGCAGCGCTTCACGGGCTGGACCGGCATTCGGTTGTCCCGTCAAACCCGACCCATATCAACGGGCTGACCGCCACCTGGCTCGCCAACCGTCTCTATGCGGAATTCTCACGCCAGGACCGGGGCTCAGCCGTCGCCATTGAGGGGCTCGTCCTGGAGATTTTGGCTGAATTCGCGCGGTCGCAGGCCAAGCCCGGCTCGATGCTGGTTCCCCGCTGGCTCCGGCAAGCGACCGATATTGTCGAGTCCAGATTCCTGGAGCCCCTCAGATTGGCTGACATCGCAGCCGAGGTGGGCGTTCATTATGTCCACCTTTCACGGCAATTCCACAAGTACAACCGCTGCACGATCGGCGATTTGATCCGCAGGCGCAGGGTGCAGCACGCTTCCCACCTGCTGGCGCACTCACAGACACCTCTCGCCGAAATCGCATTGATTTGCGGCTTTTCCGACCAGAGCCATCTTTCATTTCTGTTTAAGCGCTACATGGGGGTGAGTCCATCGAAGTTCCGCGCTCTGGCCGGCCTCGAAGCCGGACCGTTGTCAGATCAGCCGAGTCTGAATGTCGATCTCGGAGGAAAGTGTCCGGTGCACCGGACACTTGTTTGATATCTCCAGCAGTTTAGCCCGTTGTTCATCGGTTAGGGCACCGATGAACTGCAAGTCCCGCTCGATGCGGTCCAGCATTCCTTCCTCGGTTTCGCAAGTGGCGCAGTCAGCGGCGTAGATTCGTGAATGCCGCAGGCGGACCGTCACGCTTTCCAGGGGCCACACTTTGCGGCGCGCATACATCCCGACTGTCATCGACGTGCAGGCGCCTAGAGCCGCCAGCAGCAGATCGTAAGGAGTTGGTCCAATGTCCGTCCCGCCAGATTCGATTGGCTCGTCGGCCGTCAACGCGTGCGCGCCCGCCAGGATCTGCTGCGCGAAACCGGCGGCGTCGCCATGAACGATGACTTCTTTCATGCGTCAATCTCACCGGGCTCCATATTGTCGATATAACACCACATCCATCGCTCACCAGGCTCGATCGAACGGATAAGAGGATGCTTGACGCTATGGAAATGTTTGGTGGCGTGTTTGTTCTTCGACGAGTCGCAACATCCGACATGCCCGCAGGTGAGGCACAAGCGCAGATGTACCCAGGTATCGCCCATCTTTACGCACTCTTCGCAGACGTGTTTATTGGTGCTCGTAATCTTGATTTGATCCAAATGCTTGCATTGAGTTGGCATTTATCCTCCCGCCCCACTCGCGTTTCCGGGCTCTCGCTCGAGCGCGGCGCGATCCCATTTCGCCAGAGTTGCTCCAGCCTCGTAGGTGCTTTGCATGAATTCCAGCAGCGTATTTCTCGGCGATTCGGCATTGCGGACGTCGTCATACATAAGAAAAAACTCCGACATGCCGGAATGGTAGAAAGCTCTCTTGGGAAGGACCGGGTGGGTCTTCAAACCCGCCGGTTCCGGCGCCATATACGAATAAAACGCCGGGCCTTTGATCTCTCCTCCGCCGGGCCAGAAGCCTGCGCTGCTGACCGCATGCGAATAGGCTTCCCGCGTCATGGCATCTGCCCCGGGCCGCTCTGGCGCGCGCCGCCCTGAAAATCGAGTCACGGCGAGATCGAAGCTGCCCCAGAAGAAATGCACCGGGCTGCACTTTCCAATGAATCTGCCCCGAAATTCTTTGAAAATGGAGTCGATGGATACCAGGATGCGCCAGAACTTGTGAGCGAACTCCGGGTCGTAAGATTTGTGGGTGTTATCCTCGGCAAACGGGATCGGATTCGCAACTTCGTCCGGCGTGGCATGGATCTTTACGTCCAATCCGAGCGAGTGAAGCGTGCTCATAACATTGCCGTAGAAATCCGCGACAGTTCGTGGCGCGAGTTCCAGTCGCTTGGTAGAGGCATCGCAGGTTCGAACATCCAGTTTATGGTCGATAAAATCGAACTCCATCTCGAAAGTTCGATCGTGGTAGGGTATCGGCGACGTCGTCAAGCCCCGCGCAGTTACATAAAACGTGACATTCCACCAGTGATTCACCAGTGGAGTCAACGTCATCCGAATCTTTCCAACGATCTGCGTCCACATGTGTAGCGTATCGTAGGTATCTTGCCAGGCTTCGAGCGGCAACTCCGGCCAACCATCGACGATCTTGCCCATTCGATGCCTCCTCCTTCCCTGCTACCAGTTTTATTCTACGCTGTCGCGTCAGTAAAAAACTCCGGGTTAGGCGGGGCGGGCGAAAACAAGTTATTCCTTTTCAGCGGAATGCAGGTTGGAAAGTGAACTGCTTCTACCGTGAAAGGGGTGTACGGGTGAACATTAAGAAAAGATTACTCTTCGGATTCGCTGCGCTGATGAGCTTTTTCGTGCCAGGCGCGCCAAATGCGACAGCTCAGCAAGTCCAATATCGGTATGCCGTCGCTGATAGTAGCACTGAAGCGCATTATACGCCGGTCATGACACGGAGACGCCGGCGCTATTTGAGGCGACAGCGTTATTATGCTGCGTCCAGGCCCCGTTATGTCGTGAAACGGCGCAGCAAGGCGAAATCCGTCGCTATCGTGGGCGGCAGTGCTGCGGCAGGCGCCGGCATTGGCGCTCTAGCTGGCGGTCCAACTGGCGCCGGCATTGGCGCGATCGCCGGAGGGACGGCGGGCTTTATCTACGACCGGAAGACCCACAAAAAAGTGGTCCGCCAGTACTGAGCGCCATGAAAATTGTCGCCGTAGTGTTTGTCGTCGGATTTCTGGCGGCTGCCCCGAAGCCCGTAAACCGGACAGGCCGGGTCGTGCGGCCTAAAGCCCCCTCTTACGATGTAACTGCCATTAACGATAGGCAGACTCATGAGGCGGTTAGTCCAGACAGCGTAGGCTCAGCCGTCGCTCGCGCCCAGATCCTGCTCGATCGCGCGCATTTCTCGCCGGGCGAGATCGACGGCTGTTGGGGCGATAACCTTCAAGTGGCCATCGTCGGCTATCAAGCCGCCCGGATGCTGAATGTGACCGGGGTTGTCGATGACGACACCTGGAAGTCGCTGAATGCCGACACGGCGCCGGCAGTTGTTCCCTACACAATCACTCCTGACGACGTCGCCGGTCCTTTCGCTAAAATTCCACGCCAGATGATGGCGCAAGCTAAGTTGAAGGGCCTCGGCTATCAATCCGTCCAGGAAAAATTGGGCGAGCGATTTCATATCAACCCAACATTGCTGGCCAGACTCAATCCGGGTAAGAGTTTTTTGAAAGCCGGCCAACAAATTATGGTTCCGAATGTGGCGCGCGAGTATGTGGTGCCGGCCGACAAAGTTGTCGTATCCAAGAAGAACCGCACGGTGTCCGCCTATGGAGCCGATGGTATGCTGCTAGCCGAGTATCCTGCGACCATGGGCAGTGAGCATGACCCTCTGCCTATCGGCGATTGGAAGATAACCGAGGTCGACCATTACCCCTGGTTCCATTACAATCCGGCACTATTTTGGGACGCGAAGGCGAAAGATACGAAGGCTAAAATTGCGCCTGGGCCGAATAATCCTGTGGGCGTGGTTTGGCTCAACTTGTCAAAAGAGCATTATGGGATTCACGGCAGTCCAGAACCCAGCCGAATTGGCCATACGGAATCACATGGCTGCATTCGTCTGACGAATTGGGATGCCGAAGAGCTTTCGAAGATGGTAAAGGTTGGCACTCCAGCTATTTTGCAGGAGTGATCCCAGGAGTAATACATGGCCGCGCACCTATTGTCATTGCTTCTGGCCACTTCAGTAACAGTCGCTCCCACACTCATGGCGCCTCCAATTGTGGGCCTCACCGCTGGAGACCTTCACGATACCTTCGATCAGACACGAGGGCAGAGCCGGCACGAGGCCATCGATATCATGGAGCCGCGCGGCACGCCCGTTCATGCGGTAGTGGGTGGTACCATCGCCAAGCTCTTCTTGAGCAAACCTGGCGGCAATACGATTTACTTGTTCGATCAAGCCGGCGAGTTCTGTTTCTACTACGCGCATCTTGACCGCTACGTCCCCAACCTTCGCGAGGGAATGCACGTGTCTCCTGGCCAAGTGATCGCCTTTGTGGGCTCGACGGGCAATGCAAGTCCAGACGCGCCCCATCTCCACTTCACTATCTTTCAGCTTGGTCCCGAGAAGCGTTGGTGGAAAGGAACTGCCATCAATCCTTATCCGATTTTGATGCACCTGCTTAAAATGGGTGCTGATGGTATCCCAAAGTAAGATCGCACTGGTGACGGGCGCAGGCAGCGGTATCGGGCGAGCGGCCAGCTTGGCATTACACGCCGCAGGATATTCGGTGGCCCTGGCCGGTCGCCGCCCCGAACAACTGAAAGAAACCGTCGCGCGGGCCAAGTCATCCGAAGGCCTGTTGGTGGCGCCCTGTGACGTCAGCCACCCGGATCAGGTACGGGCGCTCTTCGCTGGTACGAAGAAAACCTTTGGCCGCTTGGACGTGCTCTTCAACAACGCCGGCATTAGCGCGCCCGGCATTCCGATGGAAGATCTAAGCTACGAGCGTTGGACCGAGGTCGTCAACGTCAACCTTACGGGAGCGTTCCTATGCGCGCAGGAGGCCATCCGGATTATGAAAGCGCAGGAACCGCGGGGCGGACGGATCATTAACAACGGATCGCTCTCGGCTTATGTTCCCAGGCCTAACTCAGCGCCTTATACGGCGACCAAACATGCCATCACCGGCCTGACCAAATGTATTTCGCTGGACGGGCGCGTGCACGACATCGCGTGTAGCCAGATCGATATCGGAAACGCAGTCACGGAAATGAGCGAGCGCATGGCAAGTGGCGTTCGACAGGCGAATGGAAGCAGCATGGTCGAGCCTAGAATGGACGTCCGGCATGTGGCCGAGGCCGTTGTCTTCATGGCCAATCTGCCGCTGGACGCGAATGTGCAATTCATGACACTAATGGCGACCAAGATGCCTTATGTCGGGCGGGGGTAGTTTGCACTTCGACCGTCGGCGCTAGGTCGTGGTTTTCAAACAACCGATTGAAGTGGTATTGTTCGGTCGTGGGTTCACGTATCACGATTGAATCTGGTAAGCGAACCGGGCAGCCCTGCATTCGAGGACTTCGTATCACGGTTTGGGACGTCCTCAATTGGCTCGCTGCGGGTATGACCCAGGACCAGATCCTCGAAGACTACCCTGAACTCGAACCTGACGATTTCCGCGCCGTATACGAATACGCCGCTCGCGTGGGCAAGCGCGTTCGCCCTTTGAAGCTGTTGTCGACGAGAACCTTTCGCGAAAGCTCGTATCCAATCTTTTGGACCTGTTTCCTGGCTCGATTCATTTGAGTCAAGCCGATCTGTTGCAAAGCCCCGATTTCGTGGTCTGGGAATATGCCAAAGCGAATGGCTTTGCAATTCTGAGCGCAGATGCGGACTTTTTCGACTGGCAAGCACGCTTAGGGCCGCCTCCCAAGGTCATCTGGTTACGTAGATGGAGCCATCCCACTCGGGACGCGGAACATGTCCTTCGAAGAGAAGCACTCCGGATTTCCGCCTTCGAAATCGATGCTAAGTTAGGCCTTCTTGTGCTAGATAAGGATAGCCGGAGCGCCTCGGTTAGCTCAGCAGCACAAGACATTAGCCAGAGCGTGATCGTTCGCACCCTGCTCGTGGTTCAAGCTGTTCAGGTGGCCGCTTGTCAACGTGTGGCAAGTAGCGCAACGAGTCTGGCCCCCAAATGATCCGGTCCAAAAAAGATCACTGTTGGCTGGGTCATCTTCACAGTCCCTGTCAGAAGAATATTGAGTCTAACCTCAGGATCACATCCCCAGCAAATTCGGCTCTA
>Ga0210401_10006238_pt1 | contig 12151 bp, 11 predicted proteins | sample IncBWH32MmetaG_FD_150866 | JGI IMG/M metagenome (GOLD analysis project Ga0210401, IMG submission 150866) | Forest soil microbial communities from Barre Woods Harvard Forest LTER site, Petersham, Massachusetts, United States - Inc-BW-H-32-M | ecosystem: Environmental > Terrestrial > Soil >... | reverse complement strand
CACTTTCTGGTAATAGGCCTCGTACAGAGGTATTACATCGTTCGAGCAATAACGGCGGCGGGCGTTGACACGCGCTTCCTGGCCCATCAAGCGGCCGCGATCGGGGAGCGAAAGAATTTCGATCGCATATTTTGCCGCGGCAGCTACATCGCGCGGCGGCACCAAATAACCGTCCACTCCGTTCGTGACAACTTCCGAAAGCCCGCCGACGTTCGTGGCGATTACGGGTACCTCGCAAGCCATCGCCTCAAGAGCGGCAAGTCCGAACGACTCCTCGTCGCTAGGCAATAGGAACAAATCGGCGAGGCCAAGCTTTTCCTGCACGCGGTCCTGCTTGCCAAGAAAGAAAACGTGTTTCGAGAGATGTTTTTTCCTCACGAGATATTCGGCTGCGCCGCGGTCAGGACCGTCGCCCATCAACACCAGTTTTGCAGGAAGTTTTTCGCGAACGAGAGCGAATATCTCGATTGCGTCAGTGATCCTTTTCACCGGGCGAAAATTTGAGAGATGCATCAGGATCGGCTCGCCATTCGGCGCCCAGCGTTCCCGTGCGGAGCAATCCTCGCAGCGCTTATAGAGATCGCAGTTCACGAAATTGGGGATTACCTCGATGGGCCGCTTGATTTCAAATTCACGCACGGTACGGTCACGCAGATAATTTGAAATCGCCGTGACGCCATCGCTCTGCTCGATTGAGAATTTCGTTATGGGCAAATAACTGCGGTCGTTGCCGACGAGCGTGATGTCGGTTCCGTGGAGAGTCGTAATGAACGGCAGCCTTTTCGGCGCCGCCATCATGCGGGCCAGAAGCGCGCTCACCGAATGCGGAATCGCATAGTGGACGTGCAGCAGATCCAGCGCGTTTTCCTCGGCAACTTCGATCATTTTCGTGGCGAGCGCGAGCGTGTAAGGCGGATGATCGAAGAGAGGATAAGCCGTTACTTCGACTTCATGAAAATGGATGTGCTCGCTGGTTGAGCTTAGACGAATCGGCATCGCGTAACTGATGAAATGAATTTCGTGGCCGCGCGCCGCGAGCTCAATTCCAAGTTCGGTCGCCACGACTCCCGAACCTCCATACGTCGGATAACATGTAATTCCGATTTTCATGGACTCCCTACACTCCATCGGCGTTCGCTTGCTGGCTTGCACCCGAAGGACGGCGAATGCTAGCCTTCCTGCTCCCATTAGACGACGGAAGGAGCATTAAAGGTGCTGAGACTTTCGGGCAAAGTGGCGTTCATCACGGGTGGTGGTACGGGCATCGGTCGCGCCTGTGCCGTGCTGTTTGCCAAGGAAGGCGCGCGAGTAGCCGTAGGAGGCCGACGGCCTCAGCCGCTGGACGAAACCGTTCGCGAAATATCGAAGTCGGGCGCCGATGCAATGGCGGCCGCATGCGACGTTACAGAGCGAAAGTCCATCGAAACAGCGATTGCAGACGTGGTCGAGCGATTCGGCCGCCTCGACGTGCTTGTTAATAATGCGGGGACTGCGATCGTTGCCACGGTCGAAGAGACTTCGGACCAGGATTGGGACCGCATTCTCGCTGTGAATTTGACTGGAACGTTTCTGGCGTCGCGCGCCGCAATCTTTGCCCTGCGCAAAGCTGGCGGCGGATCGATCGTGAACATTGGCTCGATCCTCGGGATTGTCGCGCGCAAACAACGTGCAGCTTATTGCGCCGCGAAAGCGGGAGTCACAGGACTGACGAAAGCAATGGCTCTCGATCACGCGCACGAAAACATTCGCGTGAACTGTATTTGCCCGTCGATCGTCGAGACTGAACTTGGGATGCAGTCGATCCTCAAGGCGGCGGATCCCGAAGCCGAACGCCGTATGCGCACCGCAGGCATTCCGCTTGGGCGCATGGGGCAGCCGGAAGACGTAGCGCAAATGGCCGTGTACCTGGCGTCCGAGGAATCGGCGTGGATTACCGGAGCGGCGATGCCCCTCGATGGAGGCCTGACGGCATACTGATATGGCGCGCGCTCCGATCAAAACCCAGGTACAATTAGCGGCCGCGGAACTGCGCGCGCGACTGCGCAACACCAATACCGCGAAACAATTCGGATTCGAGCTAGTCGAAGCCTCGCCGGGGCGCGCGATTCTAAGCATGCACGTCGACGAACGCCACAAACAGCTGCACGGAGTGGTTCATGGGGGGGTGCTTGCGGCGCTGGCCGACACCGCCGGAGGGCTGGCCAGCTATATGGCAATGCCTCGCGGCACACGCATCGCGACGATTGAAATGAAGATTAATTACCTTGAGGGAGTGGAAGCGGGCTCGGTTGAAGCCGACGCACAAGTAGTCAGGGTCGGCAAACACATCGCAGTGGTTGATTGCGACATCCGTGACGCCAATCTCCGCCTCGTAGGCAAAGCCTTGATGACCTTCTTTGTGGGCCCCTTCAGAAAAAATCGAAAGAAACGCACCAGTTGATTTCGCACGGCCGCTGCACCGTCTATCTCACTATCTAAATCGCTTGGGCGACCCTGCAGAATTTACTGCCCGTTCGACCCGCCCTGCGCCGCGTCGTCGCCTTCCTTGTACATGTACTTGATGCAGTGCTTGTAAACCAGAAGGTTGGGGCTGCCGAAGCGGGTTAACTTGATACAGTCGCGGTCGTACCACTCCACCGTGCCGCGCAGCGTTTCTCCGTCGTTCAGCACCACTGCAACGGGCGTCCGCGCTTGCATCTGCTTTACGAAGTAAAAATTCTCGGCATGCGTCTGCTCGGGAGGAGCCGGCTTCTTGCGTGGAGGCACAATTTGTTGCGGCGCGGCCTGTGTCTGGCGCGCGGGGAATTGCTCTTTCACTTCCGTAAGAGTGGGGCGGAATAGTTTGCGATTCACCATATAAACTCCTCAGTTCTACAAGAGCCGTGGGTTGCTACTTGTTATGACTACGGAAGAAGTGGTTCGGTTGCAACCGAGTGAAAAAAAAACGCGCTGCCTCGTTGCCTTAGCGGCTCCCCAGCGATGCGGTGTAGGCATCTAACCCCAACTGGCGGCCGATGTTGCGCCTCAGCCCGCCTTCCAGTTGATCGAGTCCGAGAGTAGCTCGTGAAATCCACTGGAAATCAATTCGCTTACCGAGGTTTTCCAACTCCCGCTTTAAGTCCGGGTTTCGAGGGCGACAGCTCTTTGAGCCTTGCGAAAACTCAAGCAGGTCTGTGAGCAAACTATAGAACAGGCGCAGAATATTTTCAAATGATTCCTTCTCTTGTTTGGCGAGTTGCGATGTTGCAGCAAAAATCTCCCCATACTTTTCGCCGGTTACAGCCTGCTCGAGAAGGCGCAAAACACTCTTCCGCAGCCGGGTGGATTCTTCGAGGTTCATATCGAGCGCCATTCCGGGGCTCCCGTCGGAGAGTTGCGCCGCGAGCTTGCGGTCCGCCGCTTTCGCCTCCGTGCGCTCCTTAAGGAAATCTTCGATGGAATCTGCGGGGACTGGAGCGAAATGAAACTGAAGGCATCGCGAGCGGATCGTGGGCAGTAGCGCATCGGGAGTCGGCGCCAGAAGGATTAGTGTCGCGCTTTCCGGCGGCTCCTCGAGAATTTTCAAAAACACGTCCGCATCATTCCAGCGCATCGTGTCGGCGCCGTCGAGAATGAAAACGCGTCTTCGTCCATGTGGATGAAAGTAGGCGGCACGCTGCACGGCGCGCAGCTGGCCGATGCGAATCATCGGACGCGCCACGGGAGTGCGCAAACGCACCGGGTCGGGGACAATGAGCCAAACGTCCGTGGCTTCGAGAATCAACGGAGTGCGTTCGACCATCGCTGTGTCAGCGCTCTCGCCGCGCTCTGCGAGCCCGGCCTCGATGAGCGGCAGGGGATCGGCGAGCCGCGAAATCGTCTGGCACGCCGGGCATTCACCGCAGAAATCGTCCTTCAGCCGCTCGCAATTCGCGGCTTGTGCAAACATTCGCGACAGCGTGAATTTTCCGACGCCACGCGGCCCGGTGAAAAGCAGCGCGCCCGGCGTGCGCCCGCGACGCAGCATGCCTCGAATTGCGTTGACGACGCGTTCGTTGCCGATGAATTGATCGAAGCCCATGGCGTTTACTCCGCCTGCCCAATCGCGCGAGATGCCTGGAAAAGACGCATCTCAATTGCAGAGAGAACATCTCCATGAATTTCTTCTGGCGTGCGAAGTGATGTGCGGAGGGACCTGCGAAGAGGGGGCGCGCCGCGTTTGCCGGCGCTTGTGCATTCCACTGTCGCCCAGTTCGCCTGTCGCGCCAACTCTTCGTAGACGTGGGAAGCAGTCTTCAGATGTGCGAGGTTCGATTCCATGATGTCGCGGCGCAGTTTGGTGTACTTGCGCCTGCCTTTCTCACCCACTAGACGCTGGGCTTCCCCCGCAGGCACGCGAAGATAAATCACCAGGTCTTCGACAGGAAGTAAATAGATTTTGTACTCGAGCTGCATCAGCCAGCGAAGGAATTCTTTGCGTTTCCCGCGGGGGACCATGGCGCTCTGATGCGCGAGATTCGAACCAATGTAGCGGTCGCAGAGGACGGCGCGTCCGGCGGCAAGATCGGCTTCGATCGCGGGTTTTGCTTCCAGCCGATCGCCCGCGTAGAGAAGCGAAGAGAAATGAGCGTCGACGGCTTCCAACTCGCCGAATTCGCCATTCAGAAAGCGCGCGACCAGTTTACCGAAAAAGCCGTCGTAGCGGGGGAAGCTGATCTGCTTGCACGCGATACCGCGGTCGGCGAACGCGCGAACGAGCATTTCAAGCTGCGTCCGCTTTCCGGAGCCGTCGATTCCTTCTAGGACAATGAATTTTCCGCGCGCAGGCATTGCAATGCCGTGCAGTCTATCAGAGTCGGCAGACTGCCGGAATGGAAAGGGGCCGCGAACACCTTCTCAGAACTGCAGCGCGATGATTCCGGTAGCTACCAGAGTGGAGTCCTGATCGAGCAGCAACGCCGTATTATTGTCGATCACGTAATAGACGAGAGTGTAGTGCGCCTTCGGGTTGTTCACGTCAATCAGCGCCGTTCCGCGCCCATTCGTTGCCGGTGCCGCGATCGTACTGGTCGTTGTATTCACGGGATCGCTGAAAAACACCGCGTTGAAGTTATTGATGTCGAGGTTCCCGCCGGTCAGAGCAAGGCTTCTCAGAGTGAGCTGGCCTCCCACATCTTGCTGAGCGGACCCGGGAGCGCTGTGAACGATTCCCTGGCCGGCCAGATTGGCGGCAAAACTTCCTACCACAGCAGTTGGCGCAACTGTTTGAGGGAACGCTATTCCGCTGGCAATCGGCGTGGCATCGAGTCCGAGCATCAGCAAGTTGCCTTTCGCCGTTTGATAGGCTGCGAATTCAAGCGTCTCGCTGTTTCCTGCGGTGCAATTTCCGTTACTCCCGAAACTCACAGCCATCTGAATCCGGCCCGTCACCTGGTCCACTGTGTACGGGCACGCTTTGGCCGTCGAGTTTGTGGTAAACGTTCCGGCGTCGTTGTTGTCGAAAATCCCGCCACTAATGTTCCCGGCGCCGTCGGAATTGAAAATCCCACCCGCCGCATACGCTCCGTTCTTCGAAGTTCCGCCGGCTGTAAATACATAGCTGCCTTTCGCAAGGCTTGCCGTCGAGAAAGAATTTCCTGTCGGGGCGCTGAACATCTCGCCAGCGAGGAACGCGTTCTTGTCGATTTCGATGAGGTGCAGGTGGGTGCTGTCCAATATATAGAACGCATATTCCTGTGAACCGGTATCCGTGCTCGTTATCGCGATCGTGCCTCGCCCGGTTCCGGCGAACGCCGGGTCAAAGCTATAACAGGCCGAACAGGCCGTCAGCGTGCCCTCGACCTGCGTAACCCCGCCGTCGTTAATATCTACGATACTGTCAAGCGCCGAAATGTCTCCGAAACCATCGGTCACGAACTTGCCGGCAATTCCTGCGGGCTTGAATGAAGAATCCGCTCCTGAAACATTGAAAACGTAGGGCCCGGAAATGACGATATCGCTGTTCGAAAGATCGGTCAGATTCTGCTGGTCGATCGATCCGCTGCCGGTGGCGCCGGTGTCGAAGCGAATCATCGACGCGTGTTGGTTGGTCGTCAGCGCAAACTCGAGCGTGCTACTAGACTGTGTTCCTGGATTTAGCGTAATGGTCCCGCGGCCATCCGGCGTAACCACGTACGTGCCGCTGATTGCAACCTGGGTCGCCACTCCGTTGGTGAAACTATCCTCGTCTTCCACGCCGCTCACGATGTTCCCTTTGCCGTCCGCCACAAAGCTGCCGGCGAACGCCTGGAAACCCGCTGATCCGTTGCCTGAGTACGAGAATGCGTACGGTCCGGAAAGAGAAGCGTTGGAATAAACGATGCGCGCCGTTGCAGATCCCACGTTCGCGCCATCCACGGCGTTGATCGTGACGGTAGCGCCGGGCGGCGGAAATGGAGGCGCGGTAAATAACCCGCTATGCGGGTCGATGCTGCCGTCCGTTTGCGAAGCGACGGACCATGTCACGTTGAAGTCAGGCAGTCCGTTCAATGTCGCCGAGAATTGGAAATTTTCACCGGCAGAGACAGACGTAGCCGCGGGATTCACGACAAGACCTGTTCCCTGAGTGATCGTCACCGTGGCCGCGTTGGAAGTAACGGTTGCGGTGTCTGACGCATTCGAGGGGTCTTTTGGCGCCACGGCCGTAATGCTGACTGCTCCGTTCGGCGCTGATGCGGGCGCCACGTACACTCCAATACGATTATCCGTAGGAGATGCCGAAATCGTCCCCGTCGCTGCAACGCCACCCGCAGTGCCGTTTACTTCCCAGGTCACGGTGACGGCCGTGGTGCTGGTTGGATCGCTAAGGTTCACAACCGCCGTGAAGTCAGCCGTGCCATTGAGTCCTACGTTGGCCGTAGTAGGTGTAATCGTAACGGAAGTAACCGTGACGGCCCCCCCGCTCGAACTGCCTTTGCCGCCGCAGGCCGACAACGCCGCGATGCTTGCAATTGTCAAAATAGCGAAAAAGCCATCCAGGACTCTATTCTTCAACAGAGAACCTCCCCTACGCCCGCTGCTGCTTTTCGAGTCCACGAACACGCTCCTCGTAACTGTCTCCTCGCCGACACGTATGGGCAAGGTTCCCCGTTTGCACGAAAGCTAAGCTTGTTATTCCTCACGACGCGCAATTAAGTTCCAGCTTTATCGTCGCGCTCAAGTCCTATTGACGCACCCACCGCATCCCCCCTGATTTCTCGGAGCTCGACGTGGAACTCTAGCGGACTCAGCTCACAGTCGAACGGGCCATCGATTGTACCTAATTCTTGGCGAGCCACCACCCTAATAGCTCTGCCGTTGAACAGATTCATTGTCCGCGCGTCAGGTTGTATGACCGAGGCAGAGCAGCCCAGATCTCAAGCTGTCGTTTTCATCGTGTTAGAATTGCGCGGATGTGCCCGGATTTCACTTCGATTGGACCAAATCTAGCTCTGATTCGCGAACGCATCGCCCGTGCCGCCAAGGGCGCCGGTCGTCGCGCGGATGAGATCACGCTTGTTGCGGTTTCCAAGACATTCCCCGCCGACGCCATTCGGGCAGCTTACGAAATTGGATTGCGCCATTTCGGCGAAAACCGCGTTCAGGAGTGGGAGGCAAAGCAGCCGTACTTGGTGGGCGTGAGCGCGACATGGCACCTGATCGGAAATCTTCAGAGCAACAAAGCGCGAAAAGCCGCGCGGCTGTTCGGCCGCGTGGATTCGGTCGATTCCATCGAGCTGGCGCGCAAGCTCGACTCCTGCGCCGCGGAAGAAGGGAAGCGCCTCCCAATTTTGATCGAGGTGCATCTGGGCAACGAAGAAACGAAGGCAGGCGCGGCCGAAACTGATTTGCCGTCACTGGCTGAAGTCATCGTAGCGCTCCCAAGCTTAGAATTGCTGGGACTGATGGCGATACCTCCTTTCGTCGCCGATGCCGAAATCGCCCGCCCTCACTTTCGCACACTGCGCGATCTGCGCGATGAACTCAGTGCGCGCCTGGGCCGCCCGTTACCCGTGCTTTCCATGGGAATGAGCCACGACTTCGAAGTGGCCATCGAAGAAGGCGCCACGGAAATCCGCGTAGGCACAGCGCTGTTCGGCAGTCGTCCAGTAAAGACGTGATCGAAACCGTCGAACAAAATGGAGAACTGATATTTGGGGTGCGCGTCGCTCCACGCGCCAGCCGCGACGCAATTGACGGTGAATACGCCGGTGCGCTGAAAGTCCGCGTTACAGCGCCGCGTTTGGAAGATCGGGCCAATCAGGCGGTGCGCCGTCTTCTAGCGGAGCGTTTGAACGTGCCCGTTTCGGCTGTTAGAATCGTAGCGGGCGACAAGGATCGGAACAAGCGCGTCGCGACTAAAGGCGTTTCGCGCGCGTACTTTCTCGATCTGATTTCCGAGCAGCGAAAAGCCAAGGAATAGCACGGTGCCCAACATTCAAGCGATACAAGCCGCGCTGCGCGCATCGAAAATCGACGGCTGGCTTTTCTACGATCATCATCACCGCGACGCGATTGCCGGCGCCATCCTCGGTCTGAACCCGCACGCCCTGGTCACTCGCCGCTGGTTCTATTTCATTCCCGCGAAAGGCGAACCTCGCAAACTGGTTCACAGGATCGAGTCCGTGACGCTCGATTCGGTGCCCGGCAAAAAAGAGGTCTACTCGGGCTGGGAAGAATTGCACAAAGGACTCAAAAAGCTGCTCTCCGGCGGCAAGAAAATCGCCATGCAATATTCGCCCGAGAACAATATTCCGTATATCGGTCTCGTCGATGCCGGCACGATCGAGTTAATTCGCAAACTCAAGAAAAAAGTGGTGAGCTCCGCCGACCTTGTCCAGAAATTCGAAGCAAGCTGGACGCCCGCGCAGTTCGAAGGGCACATCGAAGCGGGAAAGATCATTGACCGCATCACGCGCGAAGCCTTCACTCGCGCAGCAACGTTCGTTCAAGAAGGGAAGCCGCTCACCGAGTTCGAGCTTCAGCAGTGGATCATCGAACAATTTCGCCGCGGCGGCCTATCGACGGCGGAGCTGCCCATCGTCGCCGTCCAGCCCAATAACGGAAATCCACACTACGAGCCTACGCAAGTCGCATCGCGCCCGATTCGCGCTGGCGATCTCCTCTTACTCGACATTTGGGCGAAGCTCGATCGTCCCTCGAGCGTCTATTACGATATCACCTGGATGGGCTACCTCGGCAACCGCGTGCCGGATGCCTACGCGAAGATTTTTCGTATCGTGAAAGAGGCGCGAAACCGCGCCGTCGAGTTCATCAAGGAAGCGATCGCGGAAGGACGCACCATTCACGGCTGGGAAGTGGATCGCGTCGCCCGCGAAACGATTCGTAAAGGCGGCTACGGAAAATATTTCGTCCATCGCACGGGACATAGCATCGGCACCGAAGTCCACGGCAACGGCGCCAACATGGACGGCCTCGAAACGCGCGACGACCGCCGCATCGTCCCGCACACCTGCTTCTCGATCGAGCCGGGAATTTATCTCCCTGAGTTCGGTGTGCGCAGTGAAGTAAATGTTCACGTGGACGAACGCGAAGCGCGCGTCACCGGCGCCATCCAGGAAGAGATTCTTAGGCTGCTCGGCTGAGGACGCGTGAACGATAGCCTGAACAACAATGTCCTGAACGACGAAGTCCTGAACGATGACGCCCCTGCGAGCGACGCTCCTCCAAGCCCGCCTCCGGCCACTCAAGCGACCCCAACTACGAATCCGTTTGCCTTGTCGGCGGCAATTTTCGCATGGGCTGTCCCGGGCCTCGGCCATCTGATGCTTCATCGTCCTGCGCGCGCGATACTCTTCTTCTTTTCGGTTGGTGGACTTGCGATCGCGGGATACGTGCTGCGCGGTAATGTTTTTCCTCCGCACTCGAACGATCCCTTCGGCACTCTGGGTTTTCTGGCCGACGCTGGCTCGGGCATTTTCTACCTCCTATCCCGGGTGTTCGAGGCCGCCGGTCCCGATGTGTCGCGCGCGGCAGGCGACTACGGCACGCGATTCATCGCCGCGGCGGGCGTCGTAAACATGCTCAGCGCCTTTGACGCCTACGAAATCGCGTCCGGCCGGAGAAGTTGATTGCCCGCCGTTATCCTTAGACCCAGTCACTTTTCCGCCCTTTTGCTTTTCGCTTTTTTTGCGTCGCTGGCCCTCGGCTTGATCCAGCGCACCACCGCCGAGCGCATTCGCCATGCCGCGTGGTCGTTCTTCTTATTCCTGGTCGTCGGAATCGGCATCGCCTGGCTGATGTACCCGTTTTCGCATTAGGTTTTGCACGCTCCTCGCACTTCGTTTGACAGTTTTTTGACCCCGATGTTACAGTCGAAGTCGCGCCGAGTTAGCTCAGTTGGTAGAGCAGCCGATTCGTAATCGGCAGGTCCCCGGTTCAAGTCCGGGACTCGGCTCCATCCTTTCAGTAACTTAGCGTCTTGAGCCTCTCGTGGAATATATTTGGGTGCTCATGCATTTGCCGCGTCACCCCATTCTTCTCATGCCGTCTAGTGTCTTTTTCAGCAAGCCGTACTAATGGACAATTGAAGGGCCTCAACCCGAGCCTCATACTCTCGAAATACGTCAGGGGAATCGCTGATCTTGGGGGGCGGCATCTGTCGGCTTGACTGCGAAAGGAGTGGGTTGGGGATATGAAAAACACAACGAAATCTGCATTCTTCAGTAGTTTGTTGCTTGCGGTGGTCGCAGCTGTGGCGCTTTCCAGTTGCGGGAGCTTCGTTTGCAACCCGATCGGCGGTTCGGGCGTAATTATCCCACCCCGCGTGACTCGCAGCGGCGACGGGAACAAGCCCGCTCCGGCGCATCCGCTGTTCAACCCCGCCGCCACGCAGACCACTTGCTCGACGGGCGGTGGCGGTAACGGGACGTGCAGCAGCACGGACACGCCGACTCAGGTGATGTACAGCGTCGATAGCAAGGGCGCGATCGTTGCGTATGGCATCGATGCCACCGGCACTCTCACTTTGATTTGCCCCACGGCGACGGCAGCGCTGGGCGAACTAGTCGTTTCCAACAACAAATTTCTTTACGTGCTGGACGAATCCTCCGCCACGCCTTCCATTCTCGGTTTTATCATCGGCCATGGCAAGACTGGCACCGTGACGCCCAATGGCCAGAGCTTTACTTTCACCACATCGCCGGAGCTGCTCGACAATCTCAGCCACATCGAGGCGGATCCCACCGGCCACCTGCTTTTCGTCACGAACGCGACGGACGGCCTGATCCACGTATTTCTGATCAATCAGGGAGCCGGCACGCTTACCGAGGTTCTGCCTGCGATCAGTACCGTGACTCACCCCGATTTCCTGGCAGTATCCGTCAACGGTCTATTCGCTTACGTCACCGACAGTTCCACCGCTCAAATTCACATTTTCGCCCTCAACTCGACCACCGGGGCCATGACGGAAACAGCGAATTCCCCGGTCACCGATGATGGAGGGCTCGCAAATCCCGGTGTATTCGTAGCGGTTCATCCAAACGGCAATTTCTTGTTCACAGCTGACCTCAGCCAGATCTCCGCTTACAGTATCAATACCACGACGGGAGCTCTGGGCGCAGTTCCCGGTTCGCCCTTCAACATGCCGGCTACGATGATTCCTGAGACCTTTGCAATCGATAGCACGGGGAAGTTCCTATATGTGATCGACTTCAACAATCCCGGCGTCGGTATCGCGGGTTTCCCGATCGATAGCACCGGAACCGGCGCTCTTCAGGGACAGGTTCCCGGTTCTCCGTTTGCTCTCTCGATTACAACTTCGATCGTTACCAATCCGCTGGGCCCGCAGGTGTACGTCCTCGGCGGCACCACGGCAGGCGGTCTGATTAACATCTTCCAAATTACTGCGGGCACCGGAGCGCTCACGCCACCGACGAGCGCAACGCTCACGGCCTCGAGCAACCTGGTAATCTCGAACGTTCAGTAGAGGGCTTACTAAAACGTAGTGGAAAGTCCGGCAATCGCCAAGCGTCGCGCTTTCGCCCGCACTCGTTCAGCGTGGCGCTTGCGTGTCCCGCTTACTTACCGTCATACGGCATCAAGTGAGGAGAAGTATCGTCGGCGTCAACCAGCCATACCTGCCGTCCCTTATAATAATCAAGCAGCGGACGAAGCTCGACTCCCGGAATTTCCC
>Ga0210401_10006237_pt1 | contig 12151 bp, 12 predicted proteins | sample IncBWH32MmetaG_FD_150866 | JGI IMG/M metagenome (GOLD analysis project Ga0210401, IMG submission 150866) | Forest soil microbial communities from Barre Woods Harvard Forest LTER site, Petersham, Massachusetts, United States - Inc-BW-H-32-M | ecosystem: Environmental > Terrestrial > Soil >... | reverse complement strand
GGTCATGCTTAGTCTTCAAACCGCTCCACCAGGCGCATCTTGTTGGTCGCGTCCAGCGCCGCCACCTTGTACGACTCGGCCAGCGTCGGGTAGTTGAACACCGCGTCCACCAGGTAGTCGACGGTGCCGCCGCAGCCCATCACGGCCTGGCCGATATGCACCAGCTCGGTGGCGCCGGTGCCGAACACGTGCACCCCCAGCAGCGTGTGATCCTCCGGGGAGACGAGCAGCTTGAGCACGCCGTACGAGTCGCCGATGATCTGGCCGCGGGCCAGCTCCCGGTACCGGGACACGCCGACCTCGAACGGCACGCAGTCCGCGGTGAGCTGGTCCTCGGTCCGGCCGATGAAGCTGATTTCCGGGATGCTGTAGATGCCGATCGGCTGCAGCAGCTGCGCGGTGTGCACCGGCTCGCCGCAGGCGTGGCGCGCGGCCAGCCGGCCCTGCTCCATCGAGGTGGCGGCCAGCGCCGGGAACCCGATCACGTCGCCGACCGCGTAGATGTGCGGCACCTCGGTGCGGTAGAACTCGTCCACCGAGATCCGGCCGCGCTTGTCCGCCTTCAGCCCGGCCGCCTCGAGCTGGAGGCCGTCGGTCGCGCCCTGCCGGCCCGCCGAGTACAGCACCGTGTCGGCCGGGATCTTCTTGCCGCTGCCCAGCGTGGCGATCGCGCCGTCCTCGCGGGCGTCCACCGAGGTCACCGTCTCGCCGAAGCGGAACGTCACGGCCAGGTCGCGGAGGTGGAACTTGAGCGCCTCGACCACTTCCAGGTCGCAGAACTCCAGCATCCGGTCGCGCTGCTCGACCACGGTCACCTTGCAGCCCAGCGCGGCGAACATGGACGCGTACTCGATGCCGATCACCCCGGCGCCGGCCACCACCATGGTCCGCGGCACCCGCTCCAGGTACACGCAGCCGTCCGAGTCGATGATGGTGCGCTCGTCGAACGCCACGCTGGGCGGCCGGGCCGGCCGGGTGCCGACCGCGATCACGGTGGCGTCCGCGGTCACCGTGCGCACCCGGCCGTGGCCGTCGTCCACCTCGACCGTGTGCGGGTCGGCGAACCGCCCGGTGCCGGACAGGATCGTCACCCGGTTGCGGGTGAGCTGGCTGCGCACCACGTCGGTCTCCCGGCTGACCACGTGCCGGGTGCGGTTGGCCAGGTCGGCGATGGTGATCTCGTCCTTGACCCGGTAGCTCTGCCCGTACATCTCGCGCTGGTCCAGGCCGGTCAAGTAGAGCACCGCCTCGCGCATGGTCTTGGACGGGATCGTGCCGGTGTTCAGGCACACCCCGCCGATCATCTCGGGCCGTTCCACGACGGCCACCCGCCGGTCCAGCTTGGCGGCCGCGATGGCCGCTTTCTGCCCGCCGGGACCAGAACCGATAACTACCAGGTCATAATCGTGCACGATCTCAGTCTGCAATCGCCACCCCGGTTAGAGCCAGCCCACGCGGGCTGAGTTAACAGGCTCTTCGGCCGGCGGCCGGCCAAGTTCGCCCGCCCGGACCTGGTCGAGCAGCCGGGTAAGGGCGTTAAGCACCTCGGGCAGGCAGTTGCGCAGGGCCTGCGCGTCGCGTGCGTCGGCCGGCTGGCCGCCCGCGCCCGCCTGGGCCAGCAGCCCGTCCAGATCGGCCAGCTTGGCCCCGACCCACTCCACCGGGAACGCGGACAGCTCCCGCTCGAACACCCGGTGCCCCGGCTCCCAGCCGTGCTCAGCCACCGGGTGATGGTGCGTCCGGTCGAAGCTGCCCGCTGGCCCGTCCACCGATTCCAGCAGGTCAGCCCGCCAGATCAGCTCGCCGATCTCGATCGGCTGGGCCGAGTAGATGGATCCCTTCAGCTCCCCGGGCCGGAGCAGCCTGACCTCCAGCCGGGCGCCGTGCTCCGGGCTCTCCTGCCCCGGCATCGGGTGCGGGTCCACGAAGTACAGGTCGCTGAGCACCACCGCTGTCCGCTCGAAACCGAACACGTACAACACGCACGGACCTCCTATACCTAACGCCAGCACCCGCCCCGGGCCATCCGCCGGTACGCCCAGTCTGCGGCAGCCCGGCCCAGCCCGGGAAGCCCACCCCGGGCCGGGCCGGGCCATTCCGGTTCTTTACCGGATCCTCAGCGACACCAGAGCGCCGCTTCACCGGCGCGGCCCCGGGCCTCGCATAGTCTGGAGCCATCCCCGAAGACCTCCGAGCTGATGGCGGAAACTCATTCATGGCTAGCCTGCTCATTGTCGGTGTCGTTGTCGCGGTAATCGCCCTCTACCTGGCCGAACGGTTCATCAAGGCGCGGGCCCAGGCCCGGCGGCGGCAGGAGATGAACGACCGGCTGACCGCGGCGACGGCCAGAGTCGACGAGCAGCAGGCGGAGAAACGGGCGGAAGTCAAGGCCAGCGCGGAGCTGACCAACGTCATGCCGGCCATCAACCGGCCGCCGCTGGGCCTGCCTGGCATGGCGGCACACGGCCCGGCCCGGCCCACGCCGTCCTGCGAGCGGCCGGCCCACCGCGGCGCCCGCACCGGCGAGCGCTCCAGCTCGGGCGACCACGGGGCGGCGCGCGCCAGCGAGCGACCCGGAGCCTAACCGGGAGGCCATTCGGCCGGCCTCGGCAGGGGGGAAAAATCCCCCATAGCGGACAGAGACGGGCGAGCCCGTACTAGTTAGACTCGTGGGCAGGTAACCTCTGTCGGTTGCCCTTTGTTAACCTGCCGTTAATCCTTGCTTCGCTGACCCGAGCCGAGGTCCCGCACCGTGCCGGCGTTTTCCCAAGCTGTCGTCCTGGCGGCCAGCGATCGTGGCCAGCCGGGCGAACTCGGCGTGCTGGACACGCTGGCGCCACGGTTCTCTGTGCACAGCGCCGGGCGGTCGCGCACCGTGCGCCGGGCCTGGCTGGACACCTTCGACTGGCGGCTGCACCGGGCCGGGCTCACCCTGGAGTACGTCACCGGCGGGCGGCCGGCCGAGCTGGTGCTCACCGGCCCGGCGGGCGATCAGGTCACTCAGCAGGCCAGCCGGCTGACCTGGCCGGCGCTGGCCGGGGACCTACCGGCCGGGCCGGTCCGTGACCGGCTGTGTGTCGCGGCCGGCATCCGTGCCCTGCTGCCCGCCGCCCGCGCGGTGAGCACCGTGCAGGAACTGCGGGTGCTCAACGAAGACACCAAGACCATCGCCTGGCTCACCGTGGACCGCACCGCGGTGAGCTACCCGGGGGCGGCCCAGCTCCCGGCCCGGCTCCAGGTCACCGCAGTGCGCGGCTACCAGCCGCAGGCCGAGCGGGTGGCCCAGTTGCTGGCCGACGCGGCCGGGCAGGATGGCGCGGCCAGCGGCCCGCTGGACGCCGCGCTGGCCGCGGCCGGGCGGCACGCCGAGGACTACAGCAACAAGCTGAACATCCAGCTGTCCCCGGACATGCCGGGCCGGCTGGCGCTGCGCACCATCCTGCTGGACCTGCTGGACACCATCCAGGCCAACGTGCCCGGCACGCTGCGCGACATCGACACCGAGTTCCTGCACGACCTGCGGGTGGCGGTGCGCCGCACCCGGTCCGCGCTCAAACTGGCCGGGGACGTACTGCCTGCCGGGCTGGCCGCCCGGTTTGCCCCCGAGTTCAAGTGGCTGGGCGACCTCACCACGCCGACCCGTGACCTGGACGTCTACCTGCTGGATTACCAGGACATGGCGGACGGCCTGGTGTCGGCCAAGCCGGCCGAGCTGGCCCCGTTCCACGATCACCTGGTCGGCCAGCGTGGCATCGAGTACCGGCGGCTAATCCGCGGGCTGCGCTCGGCCCGGTTCGCCCGGCTGATCAGCGACTGGCGCGCCGCGCTCAGCGGCCTGGGCCCGGCCCGGAGCGGCCCAAGGGCGGTCGACCTGGCTACCGCCCGGCTGCGCCGGGCGCACCAGAAGGTGCTCCGTCAGGGCCAGGCCATCAGCCCGGACTCTCCCGCCGAGCGGCTGCACGACCTGCGCAAGAAGTGCAAGGAGCTGCGCTACCTGCTGGAGTTCTTCGCGTCGCTGTTCGATCCGCAGGCCTACCAGCGTGCGGTCAAGGACCTGAAGGGCCTGCAGGACTGCCTGGGTGAGTTCCAGGACCGCCAGGTCCAGCAGCAGGAACTGCGCGAGTTCGCCAGCCAGATGATGGCCGACCGGGATACCCCGGCCACCGCGCTGCTGGCCATGGGCGAGCTGGCCGGGCAACTCGGGCTGCGCCAGCACCAGGCGCGGGACGAGTTCGCCGGGCGGTTCCGCGACTTCGCCAGCCCGGCCAGCGAGCACCGGTTCCGCGTGCTGACCGGCGGGGCCAGCCAGTGAAGGTCCTGGCCACGTACAACATCAAGGGCGGCGTCGGCAAGACGGCCACCGCGGTCAACCTCAGCTACCTGGCCGCCATGGACGGGCTGCGCGTGCTGCTCTGGGATCTGGACCCGCAGGCCGCGGCCAGCTTCCTGTTCCGGATCCGGCCCCGGGTCAAGGGCGGCGGGAAGGCGCTGATCCGCGGCAGCCGGGAGATCGACGCGGCGATCAAGGGCACCGACTTCGACCGGCTGGATCTGCTGCCCGCCGACTTCACCTACCGAAATCTCGACCTGGTGCTCGGCGCGACCAAGAAGCCGACCCGGCGGCTGGCCCGGCTGCTCGCCCCGCTGGCCGCCGACTACGACGTCATCTTCCTGGACTGCCCGCCCGGCATCTCGCTGCTGTCCGAGAGCGTGCTGCAGGCCACGGACGGCCTGCTTGTCCCGCTCATCCCGACCGTGCTGTCGCTGCGCACCCTGGACCAGCTGACCGAGTTCATCGGCGGGCTGAACGGCAAGCGCCCCGATGTGCTGGCGTTCTTCTCTATGATTGACCGGCGCAAGCGGCTGCACCTGGACATTGCCAGCCAGTTGCCCACCGAGCGCGACGACGTCGCGGCCACCGCCATTCCCTCGCTGTCGCTGATCGAGCGGATGTCGCTGGAGCGGGCGCCGGTGGCCGCGTTCGCGCCACGCAGCCGGGCCGCAGAGTGCTATCGCCAGCTCTGGGCGGAAGTCAAAGACCGGGAACTCTGATACCGCTGCCCCCCGCCAGCCACTCCTGTGTCGTTATTCGGCTGCGCTCCGTAACTCTCCAGGTCTTTGTCGCGGAAATGACCACCGCTGCCGCGCGACGCCGGAGCATGCTAGTAATTTGACATACGTACGGGCATAGGGGGGAACACATGAGCCGTCGGCTGATCCGACTGGAAATGCCTGTGTTTCCTGACCGCCGGATGTTCCGGGTGCACGACTCGACGGTCGACCCCGATGCGCCCGGCGGCCCACTGGCCCCGGTCGGCACGCTGGTCAGCGTGAACCGGGAGCAACTGTGGGTGGGCAGCCTGCAGGAACACATCGGGGTCCGGCTCACCATCGAGGAGTGGGACACGCCGCCGCCGCTGTTCGGCGACGCCTGGGAGGACGAGGCCAAGGCCACCGTGTACCTGCGCGGGCAGCTCACCGTGGACCGGGCGGTGGACCGGCTGACCCTGGCCGGCGGGGTGGGCGACTACGTGATCCGGGTGTACGCGCGGAACCGGCGCGAGGTCATGCGGCTGTACGAGGAACTCTTCGAGCGAGGTGTGGACCCGCTGAGTGACGAGTTCCAGCGGGCGCGCATGGACCTGGAAGGCCTGGAGCAGTACCTGCTCCAGCTCTGGCGCGAATACTGACCCGGGCCGGCTACTGCGAGCCGACCGCGTGCGGTACCGGGCTGGCCGCCACGTCGGACGAGATAGCCGAGATAGCCGGGGTAGCCGGCTTGCCGGTCGCGGCGGACGGCGCCAGCTGGGCCTGGTGCGCCGGAGACGCACTGGCCTTGCCGCCGGCCGGCCGGTCCGCCCCGGCGCGGAACGGGACCACCGCGTATACCACGAGCGATACCACCGCGACCACCAGCAGGGTGCTGAACGAGGCGAGCAGCCGGATCCGGCGCATCCGCGCGGTCAGCGGCCCGCGGGGCGCACCGAACGAGGCCATCCGGGACGCCAGCGTCGGGTCACTGCTGGCCAGGCCACGCTCGATCTCATCCAGGATGCGCTGCTCATCCATGGATAGCGCCATGAGGGCTACCTCCACCGCCGGGCCGGAGCGGACTTTCTCTTACTATCCCCCACAGCAAGATCGTTAGCCTTAGATCCCGTTGCTGTGCTGTATTTGCGCCGTTGCGGTCGGGACATAACGCATCGCACAGCGCGCCGCGGGTGACTCGATCAGGGTGCCGGGCCAGGGACCGGCGTTTGCCAGTGGTCGAACACAGATTCTATAGTGGCCAGCATGCGCTGGGATGGCATGCGGATCGAGCCGGACGGGACGCTGCGCGGCGACCAGGGTGCGGCGCCTGCCCTGTTCGAGCGCGGCGCCATCGCCCGCACGTTCGACACGCCGGGCTTTCGTGGCCAGACCTACTTCGAGGTACAGGCCAGGAGCGCGATCAACCGGGTGCCGGACGCCTCCCGCATGCCGTTCCGCTGGACTATTAATCCCTATCGAGGATGTAGCCATGCATGTGCTTACTGCTTTGCCCGGAACACGCATACTTATCTGGACCTGGACGCGGGGCACGACTTCGACTCGAAGATCGTGGTGAAGGTGAACGCGCCGGAGCTGGTGCGCAAGGAGCTGGCCGCCCCGAAGTGGCCCGGTGAGCACATCGCGATGGGCACCAACGTGGATGTCTACCAGCGGGCCGAAGGCAAGTACCGGCTGATGCCCGGCATCCTGCAGGCGCTGCTGGACGCGCGCAACCCGTACTCGATCCTGACCAAGGGCACGCTGATCCTGCGCGACCTCGATCTGCTCACCGCGTCCGCGGACGTCACCGACGTCGGGCTGAGCGTGTCGGTGGGCTGCACCGACGAGGAGCTGTGGCGGACGCTGGAGCCGGGCACGCCCAGCCCGCTGCGGCGGCTCGGCGTGTGCGCCACGCTGAGCGAGCACGGGCTGCGCTGCGGCGTGCTGATGGGGCCGGTGGTGCCGTTCCTGTCCGATTCTCCGGCCCAGCTCGAAGCCACCGTGCGGCAGGTGGCCGAGGCGGGTGCCACGCATGTCAGCCCGATCGTGCTGCACCTGCGGCCCGGCGCGCGGGAGTGGTTCCTGGCCTGGCTGGCCGAGCACCACCCGGCGCTGGTCCCGCGCTACCGCGGGCTGTACGGATCACGCGCCTACGCGCCGCGGGACTACCAGGAGCGGATCGCCGGGCAGGTGCGCGAGCTGGCCGAGCGGTACCAGGTCGGCCGGGGCAGCCCGCCGCCCACCCGGCGCTGGCGTGGGCCTGCCGCGGCGCCCGCTCCGGCCCCCGCGGCGGAGCAGCTAACGCTGCTCTGAGGCTAGGCCGACCAGGTCGATCCAGTGCACCTGGCCGTTGTCCACCCGCTCGAACCGGGTGTTCAGGCCGGTGCCCAGCTCGACGACGGTGCCGGCCGGCTGCCGTGTTTTCGCTTGTCATCTCCGCATCCATCTATTCGTTGCCGTTCCGTCCCGCGGCCCGGCTCAGCTGCCCAGCAGCCAGCCGTTCGCACTGGCCAGGCGGACCGCCTCGGCGCGGGTGCGCGCGCCGGTCTTGCCGATGGCCGCGGACAGGTGGTTGCGCACCGTGCCCTCGGACAGGTGCAGGGCCGCGGCGATGTCCGCCACGGTGCCGCCGTCCCGGGCTGTGCGCAGCACTTCGGTCTCCCGCGGGGTGAGCGGGCTGTCCCCGGCGGCCAGCGTCTCCGCGGCCAGGCTCGGGTCCACCACCCGCAGCCCGGACGCTACCCGGCGGACCGCGTCGGCCAACTGCCGGGCCGGGGTGTCCTTGACCACGAAGCCGCTGGCCCCGGCGGCCATCGCCCGGCGCAGGTAGCCGGGGCGGCCGAACGTGGTCACCACCAGCACCCGGCAGGACGGCAGCGCCGCGCGCAGCTTGCTGGTGGCGGTGATGCCGTCCAGGCCGGGCATCTCCACATCGAGCAGCGCGACGTCTGGCCGGGTGCGCCGGGCCGCGGGCAGCACATCGTCGCCCCGGCCCACCTCCGCCACCACCTCGAGATCCGGTTCCAGCGCGAGCAGAGCGGCCAGCGCGCCGCGGACCAGGGCCTGGTCGTCCGCGAGGAGCAGCCGGATCGGTGTGGTCACGGCCCGATCATGGCACCCGCACCCGGAGCAGGAAGCCACCTAGCGCGGACCGGCCGACGCTGACCACGGCGCCCTCGGCGGTGGCCCGCTCGCGCAGTCCGGTCAGGCCGTGCCCGGCAGATGGCCGGTCAGGGCAGAGATACTGGAAGCCGTCCTCAGCCACGTGCCCGCCCGGGACGGGCCCAGCCGGGACGGCCCCTCCAGGGGCCTCGGCGCGGAGCGGCGATCGGGGGCCGGGGGGTCCGGCGGTAGTCCCCCGGGGAAGCGGAGCGGGGGGTCGTCCCCCCGGGCCAACACCGTCGTCGCCGATCTCCACTTCGTCGGGGGTGACCCGGATGACGCAGCGGGTCGCCCCGCTGTGCCGGATCACGTTGGTCACCCCTTCGCGGACCGCCCAGCCGAACAGCTGCTGACGCAACCGCGGGATGCCATTGATCTCGTGGTCGGGCAGGTCGGCCTCGATGCCCGCGGCGCCCAGCGCGGTGCTCGCGCTGGCCAGCTCCCCGTCCAGGGTCACCTCGCGGTAACCGCCCGCCGCGGCCCGCACGTCGGCCAGCGCCTGCCGGGCGATCCGCTCCACGTCGGCGATCTCGGCCTCGGCCCGCGCTGGGTCCAGCCGGGACAGCCGCCCGGCCAGCTCGGCCTTGACCGCCACCACGGTCAGCGAGTGGCCCAGGATGTCGTGCAGGTCCCGGGCGAACCGGTTGCGCTCGTCGGCCAGGGCCAGCCTGGTCAGCTCGTTCCGGGCCGCGGCCAGCTGCATGTTGCGCTGGATGAGCTGGACCACGCCGAACGAGGCCAGCGCCGAGACGACGATCTGGAAGGCCAGCGTCCCGTCCGGCTGCCAGCCGCGCATGGCGGGCACGGCCAGCGAGGCCCCGACGGCCGCCGCCACCACCGCCCAGCCGGCCCGGACGGGCAGCAGGAACACGGCCATCACGCTCAGGTAGATGAGCAGCGCCGAGGCGTCCCGGCCGATGGTCAGGTAGCCGACCCCGATCAGGGCCGCCTCGGCGGACAGCGCGGCCACACCGAACGCGCGCGGCACCTGGCGGTCGGCCCGCCGCCGGGACAGCGCGAACGTCACGATGAACACCGCCGCGAACGCGATCAGCGTGGCCAGCCCTAGGTAGCGGGGCACCAGGTCATGCTGGGCCCAGACGGTGCTGGCCGGCTGGGCCAGGTAGACCAGCCAGATCGCGGCGAACATCCAGCCGTACCGGCGCCACCGGGAGCTGGGCAGTAGGCCGTCTAGCGCCGGGTCCGCGACGGCGGGGCCGGTGCGGGCGTCGGCTTCGGCGGGCAGCCGGGCTGGAGCCTGGGTCATGGCCCGGAACTGGGCCAGCCACCGGCCCGGCCGGCGGTCCAGCGCGGCCTGGTCACGAAGCAGCACATAGGACAAGTCTGCTCGATCCGCGCGCTCTGGGCCACCTGACCGGTTCCCCGTGCCGGTGGGTGCGGCGCCGGCGCGTGCCGACGCCCCCGCGGTCAGCATCGCGTCGGACATACCCCCGATCTTGCCCGCTGATCGGCCGCCCGGCCGCTGCCGTGCGTCACCGCCCGACCATGACAGATGTCATGGGCGGCCGCTCGCTAGCTGACCGGCTGGGCACGGACCACGGGGAGGCCGGCGGCGGCCCAGGCCTGGAAGCCGCCGGCCAGGTCGGTCGCCGCGGCCAGGCCGAGGTCTTGCAGTGAGGCCGCGGCCAGGCTGGACGTGTAACCCTGCGAGCACATCACGATCACCGGCAGGTCGTAGCGGTCGGCCTGGGGCAGCCGCGCGTCCGAGGCCGGGTCGAACCGCCATTCCAGCAGGTTGCGCTCGATGACCAGGGCACCCGGCACCTCGCCCTCGGCGGCCCGTTGCGCGGTGGGCCGGATGTCCACCAGCAGCGCCCCCGTCTGCATCGCAGCCTGTGCCTGGTCCGGGCTCAGCCGGTCCAGCCGGGCCCGGGCCGCGCCGAGCAGCTCATCGATCGTGCGTGCACTCGGCGGCCTCAGCTCGCTCACCATCGCTCCCCCGCGGCCTCCACAGCGGCCAGCACCAGGCCGCCGCTGGTCAATTCGTAGCGCCGCATCCCGGCTAGCGGCGGGGAGTAGGCGTGAATGCTCACCGCCGCCCCGGTGCACCTGTTCACCACCTCATGCACGTGGGCCGGCCCGAACGACCGGGCCTGCCCGACCCCGAAGTCGGCACGAGTCGGCCGCCCGGTCTCCCGGCCGCCCGCCGTGGTGTACTCGCGCAGTTCGCCGTGCAGCACCGCGAACGCCCCCGCGGACCCACAGTGGTCATGGAACCCGGTGCGCTGCCCGGGCAGCCAGCTGAGCAGCCAGACTTCGTAGTTGTCGCCCTGTTCCAGGCGGTGGTACCAGCGCTCGTCCTGGCCGTATTGGACCAGCCCGGCCCAGTCGTGCCCGGTCGCGGCGGCCTGGGCCAGCGCGGCCAGCCGGAGTGAGCTCAGCCGCTGGCGGACTCCGTTGTTCGCGAGAAGCATCCTAGTTATCCTACCGTTATAATAGGCAATGACGTACGCAGAGGCTAGCACGCTCTGGCCAGCCGGCCAGGCGGAACACACCAGCAGGTCGGCCGCCGCGGCCGGAAACGTGTTTGCCGGTGCCCGCGCCCGGCTGCCAGACTGGGCGCAGGGCGCACGGGGACTTGGCGCCCGGACCGGCCGCCCGCCAGGCTGGCCGGCACGGCAGGACCGGCCGCCGCAACGGCCTGGTCCCAGGGTGACGCCGCTGGCCAGCGGCATAAGGGGAACGTTCTGCAGGCATCAGCCGGCTCCATCGTGCCGGCGCACCGGCGCCGGGCCCAGCAGCGCGAAGCCAGCCAAATTCGCGCAACACTCGCGATATGACTTGACATCGCCGTCAAACGCGATACATCGTGTATGCGGTGCCAGCCGGACCGGCCGGCGGCACCGGTCGGGAGGATTTCGTGGCCACGGGGGCAACCAGCAGAGGACAGGGCAGCACGGGGAAACGCAGCTGGGGCCGCCGCATCGCGGCCTTGCCCAGCGGGCGGCGGACGAAATGGGCCGTGCTCGCGTTCTGGGTGATCGTGATCGCGCTGACCGGGTCACTGGCCGGGAAGCTGATGGGCGCGGAGAAGAACGATGCCTCCGCCTACCTGCCCGCCTCGGCCGAGTCCACCCAGGCGCTCAACTTGCAGGACCACTTCACGGCCAAGAACCTGAACCCGGCCGTGATCGTCTACGTCCGGCCATCCGGGCTGACCCAGGCCGACCGGGCCAAGGTGGCCCAGGACGCCCGCACGTTCGCCGCGCTGCCGCACGCCGGCCAGGTCCTCGGCCCGGTGCCGGCCAAGGACGGCAAGGCTGCGGAGATCCTCATCAACGCCCACCTCGGCTACAGCAATGCGATCACCAACTTCGTGAACAAGCTGCACAGCGTGGCCGGATCGGGCGACCCGGGGCTGTCCGCCTACGTGACCGGCCCGGCGGCCAGCGCGGCCGACTCGGTCAAGATCTTCAAGGGCATCGACTCCACGCTGCTGTACGCCACGCTGGGCGTGGTCATCGTGCTGCTGCTGTTCACCTACCGCAGCCCGATCCTCTGGCTGCTGCCGATCATCTCGGCCGGGGTGGCGCTGATCACCGCCGAAGCGTTCATCTACCTGCTCATCCAGCACGCCGGGCTGGTGGTGAACGGGCAGAGTGCGGGCATCCTGGTCGTCCTGGTGCTGGGCGCGTCCACCGACTACGCGCTGTTGCTGGTCGCGCGCTACCGGGAGGAACTCCGCGGGCATGAGGACCGGCACGAGGCCATGGCCATCGCCATGCGCCGGGCCGGGCCAGCCATCATCGCCAGCGGGCTGACCGTCATCGCCGGCATGCTGTGCCTGCTCGCCGCGGACTCGGCGGACATCTCCGGGCTGGGCCCGGTGGCCGCGATCGGCATCGCGGTCGGGCTGCTGGCCATGGTCACGCTGCTGCCCGCGCTGCTGGTGATCACCGGCCGCTGGGTGTTCTGGCCCTACAAGCCCCGATACGGC
>Ga0210401_10006236_pt1 | contig 12151 bp, 12 predicted proteins | sample IncBWH32MmetaG_FD_150866 | JGI IMG/M metagenome (GOLD analysis project Ga0210401, IMG submission 150866) | Forest soil microbial communities from Barre Woods Harvard Forest LTER site, Petersham, Massachusetts, United States - Inc-BW-H-32-M | ecosystem: Environmental > Terrestrial > Soil >... | reverse complement strand
ATATGTTTCATCTCAATGACGAGTTCCCGGCCACGAAGGTCTGATCTTGCCTCTTGACACGCATTCCTTAGCTCGGTTGTCCAGGGTGCTATGAGCTTTCCTTCGACAATCACCCGACGCTGCCTGGCGTTATCAACGAGCGAGATCTTCAGCATTGCTTCTCCCACTCGGGATAAGGCAAGGCGCACACCAAACCTGCGGGCCTGTAAGTTGCTGAATTGTCAGGAGAGGAACGTCGGAACTCGGAATATCGAGGTCGAAGGAGTTGAAAACGTCGAAGATGTCGAAGCTACGAGGCGGGCTGGCGATCAAGCATATTGCTTCGCATAGATGCCGAATTTCTTCATTCGAGAAAGAAAGGTCGTGCGGTTCATTCCCAGGCTTGCGGCAGCACCATCGGAGCCGCCGACGCGCCCCTTGCATGAAGTTAGCGCCCGAATGATCTCATCACGCTGCCTTCTTTCATATTCGTCCGCAACGCTGGTTTGGTCGCTTTGCGAGCCTGTTCTTCCTTCAGCGACTTGCTCGACGTTATGCTGCTGAGCATGAGGGAACGCTATCGTATTTGTTTTCCGGAGTTCTCCAACTGGCGCCTCAAGCGATTTGCCGCGCGTTACGATCACCGCCCGCTCGATGAAATTCTCCAGCTCGCGAATGTTGCCTGGCCACTCCCAAGCCGTAAGCCCCTTCATGACGGCAGGAGAGATAGCTTCAATTTTCTTCTGCATGTGCTTGGCAGATTTCTGGACAAAGTAACTCACCAGTTGCGGAATGTCTTCCTTACGTTCGCGAAGAGGCGGTATCCGGATCGGAAATACATGCAGGCGGTAGTACAAATCACTTCGGAATTCGCGGGCTGCAATCATCTGTTCGAGATCGCGATTGGTCGCCGCGACGAGCCGAATATTCACTGTTCGCGTGTGAGTGCTCCCCAGTCGTTCAAATTCGCGCTCTTGTAATGCACGCAACAGCTTCGGTTGAATTTCGATGGGAATGTCTCCCACTTCGTCGAGGAACAAAGTGCCTTGATCTGCCAGTTCCATTCGGCCGACTTTTTGCGCAATCGCGCCGGTGAACGCTCCCTTTTCATGTCCAAACAGTTCACTCTCAAGCAGACCGGTAGGAATGGCGGCACAATTCAGCTTCACAAACGTGCGCTCCTTGCGCCGGCTGCGATCGTGAATGGCACGGGCGATCAATTCCTTGCCTGTACCTGTCTCCCCAAGCAGCAGGACTGTCGAGTCGCTGGTAGCGACCGTTTCAACGAGTTCCAGAACATGTTTCAACGCGGGGCTGTTTCCGATGATGTTTTCAAAGTTCATCTCGCTGCGGATTTCTTCTTCGAGATACAGCTTCTCCTGGGCGAGCTTGTCTTTGAGTTGCGAAATCTCGTGGTATGCCAACGCGTTTTCAATGGCGATGGCAATCTGGCCTGACGCCCGGCTGAGGAAATCGACGTCTTCCGGCGAAAACGGAGTCTCCGTCGTGCGTAAAATTGAGAGAATCCCGAGGGCCCGGCCGCGATTTACAAGTGGAATATTACAAAAGGTTTTTATGCCCTCCGCAGCCACTATGTCAGATGCCTCAGAACTAAGCTCGTTCGGTTCCCACGTGTTAATAACCACTGGTTTCAAGGTGTCTAGCGCTTTCTTAACGGCCGCACTTGGCGTAATCAGCAACTCTTCCTTAACGACCCCTTTTCCATGCGGAAAATCCATGGCCAATACCCTGAATTTCCCCGAAGCGGCATGGGGCAGTACAACTGTTACCGCGTCAGCGCGTATGACCTCGCGTATGTTCGCTGCAATCGCACGCAACAGGTCCCGAGGTTGAAGATTTGATGTGATTCGATTTGTCAGGTCCAGAAGCAACTGCAGCTGATCATTTTGATGTTGTGCGCGCCGGAGATTCAAACCATCATCAAGTGCGAAGGCGACGACATGCCCGATCAGCCCCAGGAAACTTATTTCTTCCGCGCTGAATGGATTCACTACGTCGCGGTTGATTCCGAAAACACCCAATTGACGATGCGGCGTGGTCAAAGGTACGCGGAGCCCCGACCCGAGGCACATTTTCTTTGCCCATTCTTTAAATCGCGGGTACCGCTCTTCCGTGTCCCAATCGGCAGTATGTTGTGGATCCCGGCTGCGCACAGCCTCCCACCATGGCAACTCTTCCATCGGCAAGTCCGGCAAAGGGACTTGGCCCTTACCCCAGACGAGATATTCGATTTCCTTGGAGTTCTGCTTCAACACAACGAAGTAAAGGTGGTCGAAGTGCAGAAACTTGCCAATCTCAGACGCGAGAGTTGTAGCCAGTTCCTCAGGTTCGCGGCACGCAGCGATCGCTTCACTGATACGCAGCACGGCCTCATACGGTGGGTGTCGCTCTGAGGCGCAATGATCGGGTCTGTACCCATAGACTTACAACCTAGAAACTCGCCGCTGGCCCCGTAATTCACCCCACATACCCAAATAGATGATGACTCACTTCCTCCACAGGTCGCAAGAGAAAGCGCCAAGTGACTTTATAAAGGGCTCCCGCGGGTTCAGGAAACGGCGTGGACTACGACGCAGGAGAAGCCAGCCATCCCTGGACCGACCGCCATTGACACAACAAAATCGCGGTCACAGCTTACCTCGCAAGTAGTGACGACTCAAGCCGAGTGAATGTTGCACGTATTGTGCGGCTACATCCTCAACATGGCTTCTAAACAGAAATCCATAGTTTCGACCCGTTCAACATTTTCGAGCTAATCGACGCTCCACTAACTCCTTGTTTTCCATCACTTACGTTTGCCATGACGTTTGGCATGGCTCTTGCGTCGGAGAGAGATGCGGCGGTTGGAATCAATTGTGAGCGGTATGTGGAAGATCACAACTCGCGGCTTCACGCTCGAAGAGGTGTTAATCATGGCTGCGATGAACCTCCTGCCAACGCCACTCCGCCTCCCAAACGCGAGAAACCGGCGTCGAAGCTAATTCAGAGATGATCGGAGAATGTTATGACACCGGTGATTGAGTTTTACCTTCCCGCGCGTTTAAAGCGAGAGTGAGGAGGGCGCCCCCAGGAGCAACGTGGAAACGTTATTGGGTTACGGATCTCAATCGGCTCGCAAGTTCGCTGATTTTGTGCGGGTGGATTGGGAACCGGTGATTCTGCCAACCATGAAATACGCGACCCAGAAGTCGTACGGGTATTTTCTAAGAGTGCACTTACATCCCGCGTTTGGCGATCTCTCCTTACGGGAGATTTCCCGAGAGCGGATTCAGGCGATGCTGAATGCCAAGCTGGCCAAGGGCCTGGCTTGGGAGACAGTCCACCACCTGCAGTGTGCTCTCAGCAAAATATTGGGCACGGCGGTTGAGTGGGGATACATCGAGGCCAATCCAGTGCGTATGACCAGACTTCCAAGGCGGTTGCTAAAGCGGCAACGAACGGTGCTTACACCACAGCAGTTGCGACTGTTGCTGTCGAAGCTGCCCGAACCGTCCCGGTCCTTGGTTCTCTTACTGGTTGTCACGGGCCTTCGGATCGGCGAGTTGCTGGCACTGCGCTGGCACCACGTCGACTTCGAAGCTGTGCTGCTCCGCGTAGAACAAACGGTCTACGATGGGCACTTCGATGAGCCCAAGAGCAGTCACGGTGTGCGTCTGATTCCGTTGGGATTACTTGGTGTCGAACTGTTGTCGAGCCGATATGCAGCGGCTCCGCACGATTCGGCAGCCTTGATCTTTCCCAGCCGCAGAGGCACTGTGCTGGATCGACACACTCTCTTGTCCAGGCAGCTTAAGCCTGCGGCAAAAGCGTTGGGATTCGGCAACGTGAACTGGCATTTGCTGCGCCACTCGAACGCTACATTGCATGATTCGATCGGAACACCTCTCGGCACCGTGCAGGCGCTGTTGGGTCACTCCTCAAGCGAGATCACCCGACAGGTCTACCTGCATTCGCTGACAGAAGATCGACGATCGGCAGTAATGAAACTGGAAGCGCTGCTAATTGGACCCAAATCGGACCCAAGTTTGGGAGGTCAACAGTTGAGGCTTCCAGAATTTGCTGATGCTGCAGGAAATATTGGTCGGGGCGATTGGATTTGAACCAACGACCCCCTGCGCCCAAGGCAGGTGCGCTACCAGGCTGCGCTACGCCCCGACTGTTAGATGATGCACTACGATTATATCTGACGTCGTTCTGCTGCCGTGGTTGCACCCAGCAGCCGCTTCCATCCAGCGCGCTGCACACGGCACAGCGTATAATTTGCTTCGATGATTCCGGTTCCGCGTTACGCCCTGGTGGCTTACCTGAGAAATCCAGTCGGGGAATTTGTCGAACAACTCCGGCGGGAATTGCATCCCGAGCTTCCGCATCTCGCAGCACATCTGACCATTCTTCCTCCGCGCGTATTGCACGGGAACGAATTATCCGCTCGTGAAACTCTCGGGGAAGTGTGCAGCCAGGTTGAGCCCTTTACCGTGACCCTGGGCGAAGTCGAGACCTTCTGCCCGCTTACGCCCACGGTCTTCATTCGCGTTGCCCAGGGCGCCTACCGCATGCGCGAACTGCACGACCAGCTGAACACCAAGGCCCTGGCGGCGCAGGAAGAGTGGCCCTACATGCCTCACCTGACGATCGTTAAGATGAGCCTCGAGACTCAGGCGCAGGAGGCTCATCGCATAGCCTCCGAACGTTGGAGCCAATTCGCCGGCACCCGCGACATTCTGGTCAGTGAACTGACGTTCGTCCGTGAAGAGAAACAGAATCGCTGGGTCGACCTGGCGGGTGTTCCCCTGGGCCGCCAGCTAGTTACCCCGCGATAATGTAGGCGCGAGCGTCCCGCTCGTGCTTCCGCCGATCCCGCATTCCTCAGTCCGGCCTTCCTCAATCCCATTCCATCCAGCAAATTACGAACGGCCCTGCACATGCACGGCTTTCGCGCCTGCTTGACAGCCCTAACGCCGCTTCAAACCCCCGAAGTACATGACCTTCTCGTCTATTGCCAACCTGGGGGGCGGGGCGTACATAAGATGTTGGGCTGCTGCGCCAATGCCGCGTCCCATGCGGGTTTGGGGATATTACTGCCGGGAGGCTTATGCAGACAGGAGTTTACGGGTCAGGCTATCTGGGCACGATAGTTTCGGCTTGCCTGGCGGACTTTGGAACTCCAGTAACCTGCTGCCATCCCGATAGTTCTCGCATGGTCGAAATGGCGCAGGGCAACGTGCCTTTCTTCGAAAAGAATCTCACCGAAGTGATCAAGCGCAATGTGCGCTCCGGACGCTTGGCCTACTCCACCGACATGGAGTCCTTTGCGCGCAAGGCACAGGTGATTTTTCTCGCCGAGGACACACCGCAGCATCTGGCCGACCTCGCGATTCGAATCGCACGCCTCGCTCCCAAACCTCCCATTCTTTCTATCGCGACCCCGGTGTCGGTTGGAACCGCCACCACAGTGGAAAAGCGGTTGAAGGAGGCCGGGCTGAGTGCGACCATCGTGTCACAGCCGATTTTTATTACTCCAGGCTGCGCTGTAGAGGACTTCAACTGGCCCGACCGCATCATCCTGGGAACTTCGTCCAACGATGCGGTGCTGGCGCTGAAACAGATTCTTCATCCGCTGGTGATGCGCGGAGTTCCCGTGATTGTGACCAATCACGAAACTGCGGAGCTGGTGCGGGAGTCGGCTACTGCATTTGTTGCAACCAAGATTTCGTTTATCAACGAGCTCTCGAACTTATGCGAACGCGTCAATGCGGACGCGGTCAGCCTTTCCATGGCGCTGGGGCTGGACAAGAAAATCGCACCCCGCTGCCTGCAGCCGGGAGCAGGAATGGGCGGCCTGTTCGCCGAGTCTGACATGGAGTCGCTGGCCGAGCTCGCCCGCGAAAAGGGAGTTTCACTGAAGGTCCTGACCGCGGCGCGCGAGGTAAACCACAACCTGGCCGAGCGCCTGGTGGAAAAGATTTCGTCGATGGTGAAGTCGGTGCAGAACAAAGACGTTGGAATTCTGGGCCTGGCGTTCAAGCCCAATACCAACTCGGTCGCCGGCTCATCTTCGCTGCACCTGGCCAAGAGCCTGGTGGCGCACGGCGCGCGGGTCCGGGCTTACGATCCGGTGGCGATCCCTGAAGCGCGGCTGCAGCTAAACGGCACCGTGCATTATTGCGAGACGCCTTACGCCGCTGCAGAAGGCATGGACGCATTGGTGGTTGGCACGGGCTGGCCCGAGTTCCGCGGCCTCGATTTTGATCGCATCAAGCATCTGCTGAAACGGCCGGTGATCGTCGACACCAAAAATCTTCTCGACTCAGTTCGTCTCCGCGCCATGGGATTCGAGTATGTCGGCGTGGGACGATCATAGCAGCCAGGAATTCTTCTTCCGGCAACCCGACCTAGAGCAGCGCCACCCCGAAAGAGTTTAGTCGTGAGGGATCTGGCGCGAAGCTGACGCATCTCGCGCGGCAATTGAGAGCTGAGCGCAAAATGCTTCGCAAGCTCAACATGACGTCTAAACCGGAAGACGCTTCCGACCTGCATTAACGCAGCTTCTGACAGCCCTCACCTCAGTTGCTATAATCGATAAGATACGGTGGGAGTAGCTCAATCGGTAGAGCACCGGACTGTGGCTCCGGACGTTGCGGGTTCAATTCCCGTCTCCCACCCCACTTCTAAAGGGCTTAGGTCACACTTTTGGTCAGTAACTGACTGGTAGCCCGCTCAGCGACCTTCGAAGTCGCCTCTCGCAGTGCATCGTTGACGGGGTCCCCGTACACGTTCATCGTTACCCTGATATCGCCGTGACGCATCGCACGCTGCTGCACGCTGATTGGGGTCCCAAGCTCGTCCAGCCATGCCCGGTAGCTATGGCGGAAACTGTGCGCTGAAACGTGCTTGATTCCTGCATCCTGACAAGCTCTCCCCAGTTTTTCGTAAAAGCAAGTGTAAGAGCGTGGCAGCATGCCGTTTTGATCGGGCGAAGCAAACACCCAGTCTGTCGGCTGCGTGTACTCACTCCGCTGCTTGTGCGCTCTCAGCACATCTAGCAAACGAATGTCGAGGGACAGCGGTTTCGACGAGTGGATTGTCTTTACCTCGCCCGTGATTTGTTTCACCACCGCACGACGCAAAGTCAGTTCCCCACCAAGCCAGTCAAAGTCCTGCCATTGCAGCCCGACCAACTCCGACCACCGCAGACCCAAGCAGACGCTCACAATCGCCATCGTTCGGTACGGCTCAGTGAGCACATTACGCAAACCGTGAAACTCTTCAAGAGTCATTGTCCGCGCCTTGCGACCGGGCTTCGACGCGTTCTTGACCGTGACAAGTTCCATGGGATTGCGGACGGTCGGGATTAGCTCCGCCCACATCGCATACTCGCAGACAACCGAGAGCACCATTCGGATGTGGACCCTGCTCTTGGGTTCGAGATCGAGACCTGCCAGCCAAAGTTCGACCGCACGGGGTTTGAGTTCTGGTAACGGCGTGCCACCCCACTTAGGCAGAATGTAGTTCTCGGCCCAAGTGATATATCCGCGCTGAGTTGATGCTCGTGCAGGCATCTTCTCCGTGCGGTAGCCCTCCCAAGCAGCAGCGAATGAGAGCGATGCAATGGCGGTCGTAGTGATGATCTTTGCTCGCAATGGTTCCGCCGACTGTTTCGCCTGAGCTTTGGTCGGAAACTCCTTCTTGGTGCCGATCCGCTCGGCTTTGCGTTTTCCGTCAACGTAATAACGGTAGAACCACGTCTTGGTCTTGGCGTCTAAAAAGACGCATCCTGTCTGAAATCTTTTTCTGCGTGGCTGCATCTGCTTAACTCGCTTTCCGCAGAGCAGTCGGGACGCGCATTGAATTGTAGGATGTCGTGAGTTTTAGGCCAAGAAACATTATTGCTGCATCCCCGAGGCAAGGAATGCACTGACTTCCGAAATAAGAAAGCGCCAAGTTTTGCGCTTTGAGCCGGAGATGCGATGGGCTGGTAAGCGCCCCTCCCGCGCCATTTTGGCGACGGTGCGCGGGCTGAGGTCAAGATACTTTGCGACTTCTATAGCTGATACGAAGGGTTCCATAAGTGCCTAGTACTATTTGTGGGAGCGCTCCGTTCTTCGGCATCAGACAGGTATGGCAAGACTTCGGCTGCCTAATTTGAACTCATAAGACCTCGAGCGTATGTGCTCGTGCCCACGCATACCACTCCGACTGGCGATGAATGCCCGTTGCGTGCCCGAGCGGTCCGCTCGATCGGAGAACGCCGAAACCGAATACCAGTGGCCATTCGAGACCGGGTCCTCCTTCCTTGTTGTCGCTGTGCTCTTCACCCGTCGCGCCGGACCCTCCCGCCTTGGCGTTCGCGACTTCCCAGGGGTATTGCGTTAACCAGGGCGCAGGCCCACCCCAGGGGCCGACCTTCTTGCCGGCCGGCGAGTGCTTTGCTGTCGCCAGTTCTTCCAGCGTGCCGATATTGCGCACACCGGTGAAGCCCTGCTCGGACAGCTTCGCTTCGAATCCCTCTCGCCGGGAAAAAAGAGTGCCCAGAGCCCAATCGTTCAAGACGATGATCCCCACCTCATCCCCATGCTCTGCGTACCAGGCGGTGATCGTCATCAGGCTGTTGCCCAAGCGCACCTGCCAGCCTGGAAGCCTGTGCCTGTCGCACAAATTGTTGTAACCTGAAATCAGCGCGGCGCACTCGGGCACAGCGCATGTCGTTATGCCTTCCATCGGCATTGGTTGCTTCCTCGCTTCCTATGGGATCTTGAGTTCTGCGCCGGTCGGTCACTCCGCTCGCCCGCGAACAAATAGTCCCGCTTCATCTCACGAGCACGACTGGCTTAGCTTGACCGTACCGGGAGTCCGGGAGTTTTACCGAGACAGAACGCAAGTAATTCTAGTCACGAAGTCTGAGCGTAAAAAGAAGACAGGCAGCCCTTTTCACGGCGTGTTCTGTCTGCGATTTTGTGGCAGCCTGCGGTAAACTCCCAGTTTCAGATGCTGGGACGGGAGACTCTTGAGACGGGACCGGCGTACGTGCTGTCCGTCGTTCCAAAAACGCAGAACAAGTATCTGATCGACGGCAAAATTTGGGTGGACGCGAACGATTATTCCATCATCCAGCGCGAACGCGACGACACGCCCGATCAGCCGCAGCAAATCTATCTCTTCGTCGGTAAATGGATTCACCAAATCGCGGATGATTCCGAACACACCCAATCGACGATGCGGAGTTATTAATGGAACGCGGATGCTCGAGCCAAGCTTTATTTTCTTTGCGTATTCCTTGAATCGGTGAAATCACTCCTCTGCGTCCCAATCAGGAGTATGCTGCGGGTCTCGGCTGTTGATCGCGGCCCACGTCGGCAGCTCTTCCATCGGCAGGTCCGGCAAAGGGATTGGGCTCTTGCCCCACAGAAGGTATTCGATTTCCTTGGAGTTCTCCTTCAACACAACGAGATACAGGTGGTCAAGATTGAGGGACTTGCCGATTTCGTCCGCGAGAGTTGTAGCCAGTTCCTCGGGGTCGCGGCACGCAGAGATCGCCTCGCTGATCCGACGTACGGCCTCATAATGACGGCTGTTACTTTCATGCACGATCATCGAGTCCATACTCAAATCCTTAACTTGTCACTTGGTACCGACCTCCGGACGCGAAACCCTCGTATAGCTACACGATGGTTTAACTGCTCCTAAAATTCGGCACTCCTCCACGGGACATACCGATAATTACCCGTTTTCACGCAAACAAGAAAGCCCCTATCGGGTCCCCTACAGACTATTTTGTGGATTTCGGCTACTCGTTAGTTTGAGCTGTAAACCTGGCAAAGGCGGAAAGAAAGAGTGACTAGACACCTCAGTGGGACAAGATCAGCGTTTGCGTGTGGGAATATCGATTTGCTTCCACCCAAAGATGCGGGCGTCAATCGACCATGCCCCGGGGCCTAGTAAAAGCAGTGCCACACCGACGGTTATGATTAGAAGACACGCCCAGGGATCTCGCGGTCCCCACACCGCGTCCCACACGCCCGCGATTGATGCCAGAGCTCCCGCGATCGGCGTCCATAAGCCTGCTATTAACGACAACCCCACTCCCACGAGTGCAGAGTGAGCCAGAAACACCAAGAAGTGTGGGCCGGTTCGAGGCATCCTGACTTCGTCAGCGATCAGAGAAATCCCGCACACCAGACGCATGAGCAGAAGACCCATGCCCGGCCAACCGCGTGCGAAGTTTGAAAATAGGCGGCGCAGGAAACTTCCTCCGGCCAAAAGCCTACAAGGTCGACAACTATGAGCGAAACCCCCTAATGGGTCGCGAGAGAACTCTTTGGAGTAGTTAGAGATCGATGATTCCGCGTTTTATTCCGATCGTCGCTGCATGGGTTCGATCATTGGCGCCAAGCTTGGAAAGAATATTCTTTACACGGCCTTTGACGGTGTCTTCAGTTATCGAAAGCTGCGCTGCAATCTGTTTGTTCGCATTTCCCGACGCTATCAATCGCAGCACATCGAGTTCTCCGGGAGTCAAAGCATCGTCCCCTGCGTGGTCGGCCAGTGCATAAGAGGCGTCGGCGGAGAGGGTCTTCTTGCCGGCATGGACGGCCCTGATGGTAGCAAGCAGTTCCTTGTGCAAGAGGTTTTTCAACAGATATCCTCGCGCCCCAGCCTTCATTGCGCGCAGTACCTGCATATCGCCGGTATAAGTCGTGAGGACGATGAATTTTGCGTCGGGGAATTCATCGCGAATGGCAATCATTGCGTCGAGTCCACTCATTTCCGGCATCTGCAAATCCATCAATGTTACGTCAGGATGATATAATCGGAATTGCTGGATCGCTTCACGGCCATTGGGTGCTTGCGCCACAATCAGCATATCCTGCTGGTCCCCGATGATCGTGGCGATGCCTTGCAGAAGAAGCGGGTGGTCATCGACAGCCATAATTCGAATTGGATTGGAAGCGACCGTCATTGCTATGCTGCTTTTCTAAAAACTGATGCAAGTCTGCGATACCACGCCTTCCGCTCTGTATAGACAATAGCTGCAGGAATAATCAATTCGACTTCCGTACCGGAGTTGACCTCGCTCCAAACTTCAAACTTTGCACTCAAAAGTTTGGCGCGTTCGCGCATGCCACTCAACCCCCAGTGTCTTGCTGGGCGATCCTGGGCTAGGACTGCTGGATCGATACCTCTTCCGTCATCCCGGATTCGCAACCGTAGTTCTCGTTCGCCATACCGAATTTCAAGTTCGATGCGTTTCGCACCCGAATGTTTGAATGCGTTACGAAGCGCCTCGCCAGCGATGCGGTAAACTTCGTCACGCACGATTGGCTGTAGGTCTCGGGCTATACCCTCCACTTGCATCGAAAATTCAGGAGCAGTCCCTTCCTCGTGACCGGAGCCCAATTCGCTAGCTAATACGCCTATCTGAAAGGCGAGATCGTTTGTAGTAATGGTCGTTGAGCGGAGTTGGTGTACTGCATCTCGGCCCTCAGTTATCGCTTTGGCAGCATATTCAATTGCATCATCGAGTCTTTGCTTTGCCTTCTCAGCACGCGTCGGCAGCAGGTTAGAGGCAGACTGAAATCGTAAAAGCAGCCCTTGAAAGCTCTGGAGTAGTGTGTCGTGTAATTCCCGCGCAATGCGCGTTCGTTCTCCGACGCGCTCTTCCAGGCCAACCTCGAATTGTCGCTGAAGCTCATAAAGACGCAGCCGGTACAGTCCCCAAAGCAACATGAGGAAGGTAACCCCGCAGACAACGCGGAACCACGTCGTCTGGTAAAACGCTGGCAATATCGTGAAGTCCGCAGTTGCGAATTTGTCCGACCATACCCCGTTCGTATCGGAAGCAGCTACATCGAAATGATAAGAGCCGGGAGGAAGGTTGCGATAGTTCACCGGATTTGCCATTGCGACTTCGTGCCAGTCCTTATCGTTCTCCTGCAGCTTGTAACGAAAGCGAATTGCCTCAGGATCTGAGAGGCTGACGCCGGAGTAATAGATCTGGACACTCGAAGTGCGCGCGGGAAATGAAACAGGAAAGACAGGCTCGTAGCTTTTGTCGTCCGCGGAAACTGACTGTATGGTGATTGGTGCCAGCATCGCTGCATGCCCGGTGGTAGACGGGTCGAGCGAAACCAAGCCATTCGTCTCAGAAAACCAC
>Ga0210401_10006231_pt1 | contig 12160 bp, 10 predicted proteins | sample IncBWH32MmetaG_FD_150866 | JGI IMG/M metagenome (GOLD analysis project Ga0210401, IMG submission 150866) | Forest soil microbial communities from Barre Woods Harvard Forest LTER site, Petersham, Massachusetts, United States - Inc-BW-H-32-M | ecosystem: Environmental > Terrestrial > Soil >... | reverse complement strand
AATCCATGATGTACGACCTGCATATCAGCGTTGCTTTCGCTCGATCGAAGTAACAATGTGGTACCGGTATTCCGCTGCGGCGCGCCGTGAACAACACGGATCACTGTTCTTCCGAAAGTCGAGTGGCGCATCCCGCAAGCTAAGGTCGTGAAGAACTTGGCGCTCGGTGGTCTGCGGCTTACGATTTTTTCCCGGCGTGCGCAGGCACGACATCGGGCGTTTGGTGATGCCGGACCTGAGGTTTGATGTGATAGGTTGACGCTTGTCCTGAGAAAACCGGCGCCACCGCCAGTACCCACGCGAGGAAACAAATGCAGTTCACGCACACCACACTCGATTTCGACGGACCGGTCGCCGTCCTCAAGCTCGATCATCAGGAGGTGATGAACGCAGTCTCGCTCGATATGCTGGCGGGCCTCGTCGAAGCGCTTGAGGCGGTCGAAGACAAACGAGATGAGGTGCGTTGCCTGGTGGTGACGGGCGCCGGGCGCGCGTTCTGCACCGGCGCAAATCTTCAAGGCCGCAACGTTCAAAAGCCGGGCAAGAGCGGCGCCGGGGCGGCGCTCGAGACCGCGTTTCATCCCTTCTTGCGGCGGTTGCGCAGCGTGCATTGCCCGCTGGTGACTTGCGTGAACGGGGCCGCCGCCGGCGCGGGCATGAGCATTGCGCTGATGGGCGACATGATCCTGTGCGCGCGCTCGGCGTATTTCCTGCAAGCGTTCCGCCGCATCGGCCTGGTGCCGGATTGCGGATCGACCTGGCTGTTGCCGCGGCTGATCGGCAAGGCGCGCTCGGTCGAACTGTCGCTGATGGGCGAGCGGTTGCCGGCCGAGAAGGCGCTGGAGTGGGGGCTTGTCAACCGCGTCTATGATGACGCCGAGCTCTGGAAAGAGACGATGAGGCTCGCGCAAGAACTCGCTCAGGGTCCGACGATCGCGCTGTCCCTGATCCGCAAGCTCTATTGGGACAGTCCGGACAATTCATTCGAAGACCAGCTCAACCTCGAATTCGAATCGCAGCGTCGGGCCGGCGCGACCGAAGACTTCAAGGAGGGCGTCGCCGCGTTCCTGGAAAAGCGTGCGGCGAAGTTCAAGGGTAAATAATGGAAGCATTGCTTGCCCGTTGCGTCGCCGCGTGGTGCTCGGGCGCGACCGGCGTGGCCGGCGCCGTCAGGCTATCGGGCGGCGCCAGTCAGGAGACCTGGTCGTTCGATATCGTGCATCCCGCCGGCAATATCGGCGCGATCCTGCGGCGCGCGCCGACCGGTTATGGCGCAGCTCCAGCGCGGGCGGCAGGACTCGATGCCGAGGCGGTGCTGATGCAGCGCGCCCACGGTGCCGGCGTGCCGTCGCCGCGGGTACTGCATGTGCTCAAGCCGCAGGACCAACTCGGCACCGGCTTCATCATGGGGCGGGTCGAAGGCGAGACCATCCCGCGCAAGATCTTGCGCGACGACCAATATGCGCAGGCGCGACCGCGGCTCGCATGCCAGCTCGGCGAGGTGCTGGCGGCGATCCACGGATTGGCGCTGGCGGAACTGCCCGCGCTTCGCCGCATGACGGCGACGGGCGAAATTGCCGAACTGGAAAGGGACTATCGCAGCTTCGACTGGCCGAGGCCGGTATTCGAACTGGCCATCCGCTGGCTACGCGATCACGATCCCGGTCCGCCGGAGCAGATGACGCTGGTGCATGGCGATTTCCGCCATGGCAATCTCATCATTGGGCCCGAGGGGCTGCGCGCGGTGCTCGATTGGGAGCTCGCGCATATCGGCGATCCACTGGAAGATCTCGGCTGGGTCTGCGTCAATTCTTGGCGCTTCGGCGAGATCGACAAGCCCGTCGGTGGCTTTGGCGCCCGCGAGGAGCTGTTTGCCGGATACGAGAAGGCCGGCCGCCGCGTCGATCCCGCGCGCGTCAAATTCTGGGAAGTGATGGGAACGTTGCGCTGGGGCGTGATGTGCTGCGGCATGATGCAGCGCTTTCGCATCGGCCCCGAGCATTCCGTCGAGCGCGCCATGATAGGCCGGCGGGCGTCGGAGACCGAGATCGATTTGTTGCGGCTATTGGCGCCGCGAGCGCGGGCATGATCGTGAACCGGGTTTTTTTGAACTCATTCACAATAGAGACGAGAACATGACATGCAGGACGAACCGACACCGGAAGAACTGATCAAGGCGGTCGCAGATTTTCTGCATAACGATATCGCACCTGCGATCAGTGGTCATGAGGCGTTCAAATTGCGGGTCTCGATCAATGCGCTCGATCTGGTGGCGCGTCAGCTCAGCCTGGCGCAGGCCGGCGATGCTGCGGAAACCGCGCGGCTCGGGCAATTACTGGGCAAGCACGGCTCGCTCGGCGAACTCAACCGCCTGCTCGCCGGCCGCATCGCCAAGGGCGAGGTGGACCTGCAAACGCCGGGGCTCACGGAGCACGTGTGGCAGACCACGATGGACAAGCTCGCGGTAGACCAGCCGAATTATGCCTCTTACAAGAGGGAATTGGGAGGCACGGACAACTAGCGCCGCTGCATCCAGCGCGGCCATTTTTGGATGTGCCGCGCACAGCAACAAGACGACATCAGGGAGAACCGCCGTGGACTTCGCATTGCCGGCCGACCTCGTTGCCTATCTCGCCGAGCTCGACCGCTTCATCGCGAAAGAGATCAAGCCGATCGAAAATGCGGACGATAACATCCGCTTTTTCGACCATCGGCGCGAATGGGCGCGCACCGACTTCGAAAATGGCGGGTTGCCGCGCGGCGAATGGGAAGCGCTGCTGCGCCGGGTGAAGGATCTTGCCGATGCCGCGGGCCATTTGCGCTTTGCGATACCGAAGCGCTACGGCGGCAAGGATGGCTCCAATCTCTGGATGGCCGTGATCCGCGAGCACTTTGCCGCCATGGGATTGGGCCTGCACAATGACCTGCAGAATGAGCATTCGATCGTCGGCAATCTGCCGCTGGTGACCATGCTCGACCGCTATGGCCGCGACGACCAGAAGGCCATGATCGAGGGCTCGATCACCGGAAAATACCGCATCACCTTTGGCCTTACCGAGCCCGAGCACGGCTCGGATGCGACCCACATGGAAACGCGCGCCGTGAGCGCGACCCGCGATGGCGTCAAGGGGTGGACGATCAATGGCGAGAAGATGTGGACCACCGGCATGCATGTTGCGACTCATTGCGCGCTGTTCGCGCGCACCAGCGGCAATGACGGCGATGCGCGCGGCATCACCTGTTTTCTCGTGCCGGCAAAGAGTGCGGGCGTGCGGATCGAAGAATATATGTGGACCTTCAACATGCCGACCGATCACCCGCGCGTCAGTTTTGCCGACGTGTTCGTGCCCGAGGATGCGCTGTTTGGGGAAGTGGGGCGGGGCTTATCGCTGGCGCAATGTTTCGTGCATGAGAACCGGATCAGGCAGGCTGCGAGTTCACTGGGTGCCGCGGTCTATTGCATCGAGGAAAGCGTGAAATATGCGCGCGAGCGCAAGCCGTTCGGCCGCGCGCTCGCCGAGAACCAGGCGATCCAGTGGCCGCTGGTGGAGCTTGCGACCCAGGCCGAAATGCTGCGGCTACTAATCCGCAAGACCGCCTGGGAGATGGACCGGCTGACGCAGGCCGAGGTCGAGCACACGCTCTCCGACAAAGTCTCGATGTGCAACTACTGGGCGAACCGGCTGTGCTGCGAGGCCGCCGACCGCGCCATGCAGGTGCATGGCGGCATGGGCTATTCGCGACACAAGCCGTTCGAACATATCTATCGCCATCACCGCCGCTATCGCATCACCGAGGGCAGCGAGGAAATCCAGAAACGCAAGGTCGCGGGATTCCTGTTCGGGTACATGGGCGCGGGGAAACATTAGGATCGCACGGACGTAGCCCGCATTGGGTCACTTGGCGCGAGGAGAAGCGCTATCCTTCCACCGTGTGACAGTCGTCGTAGAAGCCTGTTTTCGGATCATAATAGCAAACGGTGTGAGACCCGCTCGCCGTGGCAGATGCTGCCTTGGTGAAAGCCCATTTGCCCTTATGTTTGAGCATCACCCATTTCTGTTTTTCTTTCGTGCTGTGATTGACCTTCACCTTGGCATAACCTTTTTTCAGCGACTGTTTCGCCGAGGACGGAATTTTCCGAGGTGCCTTTGCCATGTATGTCTCCTACGGTTGGCTTCGATCGAACCTATCGCTCAGGCCTCAATGCGCCGGCAGGCTCTGAATGGCCTGGCCGACGGCCGCGCCGGTTTCCGTTGCCTGATGAGAACTCGCAGCGGCGGGCGCCAGCATGCCTTTCTGAGCCGGACCAAATGTAATGATCAGCTCTTGGGTGCGGTCGCGTCCGGCGGCGAGAAGCGTTGGGCTGGTGTTGGCGGTAACCCTGACAAGTTTCCATTGCGGGTTTATGTTTCCGCTCGAAACGATCTCGAATTTGACATCGTGCGTAATGGCATTTTGCGCGGTGGAGTTGTTGGCGTAGTCGACGATGTCGGCCCCGTAGGGGAGCAGGGCTGCGGACAGCCAGTCGTAAATCTTCAGGTCGCTTTGCAGAAACACATCGGCATCAGTCGGTGGTGGAATACACGGCTTTTCAATCGAGGGCGCGCCGTACAAAAGTTCTTTGACCGTAAAGAACATGTTCAACTTGTCGTTTCGGGTTGCCGTCGACGAAGCCGTCCCGCCGAGGCCGAGGGAGAAGGACTGCGGTGTCGTAACGGCTGCCGCTCCGGGAAAGGTAGTGGTTGCGTTACGATAAACGTTGTTGAGCGAAACACCGGGAGTGAGGGCAGTGTTTTCAACGATGATCAGATTAAGCGTTACCTGCACTGCCCATTTGTTCACGAACCAGTTCAAATCCCGCGGTGGCGGCGGTGGAGGGGCGCCCGGCGTCTGAACGAATTCAGTCGGACGGTCGGTGATGACCACCCTCCGCACGGCTCTGCGCAGTTCACATACAACCTGGCCGGCAACCTTGATCACCTTGTGTTTGGCGTCGTCCGGCGTTCCCCAGAACTCCTGGATATCGGGGACGTATGTTCCACAAGAGGTCAGAAGCAGACTGACGGCACCGAGCAATACGCGACACGCCTTGGACATGGAATCCTCCGCCCGCCGAACCAGCCCGCAATTCTCGTGAAACCAACTCCTACAGTCCCATGAGCCGACTAGATGAGCGTCTACCTTGGCGTGCAAGATCGAAAGCAGAGAAAGAGGAACAATTCTAACAAATGTTGTATTTGCGCAACGAACTTCATACAGATATTCGTCCTCGCCGTCGGCCGGCACAAAGCGTCGCTCAATTCACCTGTCGGTCTTTCCCCGCCCAATAGGGATCGCGCAGATGGCGGCGCAGGATCTTGCCGGAGGCGTTACGCGGCAGCGCGTCGATGAAGTCGACCGTCTTCGGCGTCTTGAAACCGGCGATGCGCGTGCGGGTGAAATTGACGATGTCCGACGCGGTCGCCTGCTTGCCCTGCTTCAACACCACGATTGCCTTGACCGCTTCGCCCCAGGTGTCGTCGGGGATGCCGACCACGGCGGCTTCGGCCACGTCGGGATGGTCGCAGATCGCGCTTTCGACCTCGGCCGGATAGATGTTCTCGCCGCCGGAGATGATCATGTCCTTGATGCGGTCGTGGATGTAGAGATAGCCGTCCTTGTCCATGTAGCCGGCATCCCCGGTGCGCAGCCAGCCGTCGCGGCCGAGGGTTCTGGCGGTCGCCTCCGGCAAGTTCCAGTAGCCGGCCATGTTGGAGCCGGAGCGAGTCGCGATCTCGCCGACCTCGCCCGGCGCCAATCGTTTGCCATCGGGATCGAGGATCGCAAGCTCAACGCCCGACAGCGCCTTGCCGGCCGAGCGCATCCGTTCCGATCCCTCGATGTGGTCTTCGGGTGGAAGCGCCACAATGGTGCCGGTGGTCTCGGTCATGCCGTAAAGCTGCACGAAGCCGCAGCCGAACACCTCGATGCACTCCTTCAACAGCGCGGCGGGGATCGGCGAGGCGCCATAGAGCATGTATTTCAGGCGCGAAAAATCGACTTGCCGCGCGCGCGGTTGCCGCACCACGAACTGCATCGCGGCGGGCACCATGAACAATTTGGTGATCTTCGAGTGCTCGATGAAATCCAGCACTTTGGTGGGATCGAATTCCCTGGCGATTACGCCCATGGCGCCATGATAGAGGCTGACCAGGCCCCAGCCGGAGCCGCCGATGTGGAAGACCGGCATCGCCACCAGCGAAATATCGTTCTCGGTCCACTTGTTCCAGTCGGGCTTTTCGCCTTCGCCGGTCTCCACAAGATTGAGAAGATTGGCATGCGACAGCATCGCGCCCTTGGGCTTTCCGGTGGTGCCGGAGGTATAAAGCTGGATCGCGATGTCCTGCCGGCCGATCTCGACCTTGGGGTCGTCGGCGCTTTGCGCGTCGCGCCAGGCAGCGTAGTCCTGCCATTCCGGTGCGCCGCCTTCGGTGGTGATGATGGTACGCAGGTCCGGCAATTGCGAACGGATGGCGCGAGCCTGCGCCACCAATTCCGGTCCGACGAACAGGACGGGGGCCTTGCAATCCGCAACGATGAAAGCGATCTCGGGCGCGGCCAGTCGCCAGTTCACCGGCGCCATCACCACATTGGCCTTCATCGCGCCGAGCAGGAGCTCGAAAAAGATGTCGCTGTTCTTGCCGAGATAGGCGATCCGATCGTGCGGCTTGACGCCGAGCGCCTTGAGTCCGTTGGCGACACGGTTGGTCAATTGATCGAATTGGGCGAAGCTGGTTTGCCGTCCCTCGAATTCATAGGCGACAGAGCTGCCGCGGGTCTTCGCCTGCGCGCGGATCATGTCGGCCAGGTTGGCCGGTTCCTGCAAAACGGACATGCTTCCCCCTTACGTATTATTTCTTGTTGCAGGGAGTTTGGCGTCTTCTCGCACCAAAAACAATACAGGAAAGTCTCAGCCCCTGGCGGCGCGGTCCTTTTCGTTCTGCGCCTTGATCGTCTCGCGGGCCTTTTCCCAGTCGGCGTCGGACCAGTCGCGCAATTGGTAGAAGTTGCCGCCCATCGCCAGCGCCTGGCCGCCATCCATCGCGATGGTCTCGCCGTTGATCCAGTCGCAGCCGCCGGAAATCAGGAACACCGCCAGATTCTGCAACTCCTCCATCTTTCCGACGCGGCCCATCGGGTTCATCGCTTTGGTGCGGGCGCCGGCTTCGTCGCCGGGCTTGATGCGCTTGCTCATGCCCTCGGTCGGAATTTCGCCGGGTGCGATGGTGTTGAGCCGGATGCCGTGGCGTCCCCATTCCGTTGCAAGCGACATCGTCATGGCGTGGATCGCGGATTTGCTCATCGCCGACGGTACCACGTAAGGACTGCCGTTGCGGACCCAGGTGACGGTGATCGACACGACATTGCCGGGAAGCTTGCCGGCGATCCAGCGCCGGCCGACCGCGTGGGTTACATAGAACGTGCCGTGCATGACGATGTTGGCGACGGCATCGAAGCCGCGCGGCGAAAGGTCTTCGGAGCGTGAGATGAAATTGCCGGCGGCGTTGTTGATGAGATCGGTAAGTGGCCCGTCCTTGAAGATCGTCTCGATCATCTCATCGACCGCGAGTGCGTTGCGGATATCGACCCCGTGGCTCACCATGCGGCCGCCATGCAGGTCCATCAGCTCGGTTGCCGTTTCGTCGCAGACGATCTTGCGCCGGCCGCAGATATGGACCTCGGCACCAAGTTCGAGAAAGCGCCCCGCCATCGATTTGCCGAGTCCGGTGCCGCCACCAGTGACAAGAATGCGCCGGCCTGAAAGGAGTTTTTCGCTGAACATGGCAAGGTTCCGTTCTGAAATGTTCTTGTTGGACTGGGGCTGGGCAAAGCGTCGGTATGGGCGATTACGGCGGAGCGCCGCAGCGGAGAATTCTCCTGTGTGATCGCATCATGCGGTTCGAAGCGCTGGTTTGCGACCTCGGAGCGACTGGGCGGCGCGCGCCGGCAGTGGTGGCTCCGGGAGGGCACGTACAAAGGCACTGTGCGCCGCCAACCGACGGCCTTCGCTGAAAAGCAAATGTTGGCGGTCATGCTGGCAGGAATCAATACAAATCCACACGTTTTGCAGCCCGCAGCCGGATTTTCCTTGCAAAATTAACTTTCCTTTAACTCTAATCCGTGTGGGCCTCAATTTCTGGTAGAACAACAAACTGTAATGGGGATGGTGGATGGAGTTTGTCATGAGCGAAGTTGAACGGAATGACGGCAACAAGGGCGAGCCGAGCTGCGCTTATTTCGGAGAAGGCGTCGTATTCAAGGGTTCGATAACGGCGCCTGAAAAGATAGTTGTACACGGGTCTATCGAGGGGGAAGTCGTTGCGCGCGACTTGCTTGTCGGGCCGACAGGCACGATCACGGGCAAGGTGAGCGTGGACCAGGCTGACATCCAGGGCAAGATTTTCGAACGCATCGAAGCCAAGGTTTGCCTCTCGCTGCGGAAGACGGGCCGCATCGAAGGCTCGACCATTTACGGTGAAATCGAAATCGAAAAGGGCGGCGTTCTTTCGGGCGAAGTGGCAACGACCAAGGGGACCGAGGGCTATCGCGCCACGCCAATTCCGAAAATCCAGACCAACCTGCCGTTGCCGCCGCATGTGGTGTCGAGTTCCAACACCAGCCCAGGCGCTGCCGATCAAAGGACCGGTGTCGAAAATGGCCGGGCAAAAACCGCCGCTGGCGGCCAGAAGTTGTTCGACACCAAAGCCGGCAAGGAACAGACGGCATCCACGCTGGAGCCCTCGGCTAAAAACGGGGCTTGATCCGGCGGTTTTTTGGGCCGGCGCGTTTGGACGCGTCGGCCCAACAGTCTATATTGAGCGCGCCATCGTTCCCGATGATCCACGGCGGCCTCCGCAAAGGAGTGGCAGGGGAGAATTCGCATGGATGATCGCGTGCAGGTCACGATCTCGGAAGGCATCGCCGACGTTCGCCTGGTTCGGGCGGACAAGATGAATGCGCTCGATGCCGCAATGTTCGAGGCGCTCGTTGCCGCCACCGAGCGGCTCGCCACGGAGAAGGGACTGCGCGCGGTTGTTTTGTCGGGCGAGGGCCGTGCGTTTTGCGCCGGCCTCGACATGGGGCGCTTCGCCGCGATGAAGGAAAGCGGCGGTAATGGGATAGCCGGCGGCGAGAGGCGGGACCTGACCACCCGCACCCATGGTCTTGCCAACTTTCCGCAGGCCGCGGTTTGGGGATGGCGGCAGCTCCCGGTGCCGGTCATCGCCGCGATCCAGGGCGTGGCCTTCGGCGGCGGCTTTCAACTCGCGCTCGGCGCCGACATGCGTTTTCTGAGCACCGACGCGCGGATGTCGATCATGGAGATCAAATGGGGGCTCGTTCCCGACATGGCGGGAACGCCGATTCTCGCGAGCCTCGTGCGCGACGATATCCTGCGTGAACTCACCTATACCGGCAGGATATTCTCGGCGCAGGAGGCTCTGAGTTATGGCCTCGCGACCCGCATCTGCGATGACCCGCGTGCGGCCGCCTTCGAGGTCGCGCGTGAGATCGCCGGCAAGAGTCCCGACGCGATCCGCGCCGCCAAGCGGCTTCTGAACAAGCTCTCCGTCGATCCGGGTCCGGCGCTGCTGGCCGAATCCGTCGAGCAGATGAAGCTGTTGGGGAGCGCCAATCAGCTTGAGGCCGTGCGCGCCAATATCGAAAAACGCATCCCGCGCTTCGCCTGATCTGATAGGCCGCCGTCGCCGGAATAGGCTACGATGGCGTTCTTGGTCGCATTCGCCCGTTTCTTGGTCTTGCGCTGGGTCCAAAAAATTGCGACTCAAGGGCGCCGGGCAGTTTCTGGAGCATTTTTGCGATGTCACCCCAGATCATGCCTTCCGACACCGAGCTCAAGTCCAGCCGCGCCGAGGAAGTCTCGGCGCTTGAAGAAGACGCCAGGCTGCGGAATGACATCCGGCTGCTCGGGCGTATTCTCGGCGACACCGTGCGCGACCAGGAAGGCGCCGACGTGTTCGATCTGGTCGAGCGCATCCGGCAGACCTCGATCCGGTTTCACCGCGATGACGACAAGCCGGCCCGCCGCGAGCTCGAGCTCATCCTCGACAGCATGTCGACCAGCCAGACTGTTCGTATCATCCGCGCCTTCAGCTATTTTTCGCACCTTGCCAACATTGCCGAGGACCAGAACAACATCCGCCAGATGCGGGCGCGCTCCAAGGCCGGGGGAACGCCGCGCCCGGGAACGCTGGCCTTGACCCTGTCACATGCCGGCGCGGCCGGTATTGGTGCGGCCGACCTGCGCAAGTTCTTTGCAACCGCTCTCGTCAGTCCGGTGCTGACCGCGCATCCGACCGAGGTGCGCCGCAAGTCTACCATCGACCGCGAAATGGAGATCGCCGCCCTCTTGGACCGGCGCGAACGCATGCAGCTGACGCCGGAAGAACTCGCGGCGAGCGACGAGCAGTTGCGCCGGGCGGTGCTGACATTGTGGCAGACCAACCTGCTGCGCCGCACCAAGCTCACGGTGCTCGACGAGGTCGCCAACGGTCTCTCGTTTTACGATTACACCTTCCTGCACGAAGTGCCGCGGTTGCATTGCGGGCTCGAGGACCGGCTCAACGAGGGCGAGGGCACCGTGCAGGGCGAATTGACCTCGTTCCTGCGAATGGGAAGCTGGATCGGCGGCGATCGCGACGGCAACCCGTTTGTCACGGCTGAAGTAATGCGCGGCACGCTGAAGATGCAGTCGAGCCGCGCGCTGCGCTTCTATCTCGATGAACTCCATCTGCTGGGCGCCGAATTGTCGCTCGCGGCGCACCTTGCCGACGTCTCGAAGGATTTGCGCGCGCTTGCCGAGCGCTCGCCCGACACCTCGCCGCATCGCAGCGGCGAGCCTTATCGGTTGGCGGTGTCCGGCATCTATGCACGGCTCGCCGCGACCGCCGCGCGGCTCGATGTTGAGACGACGAGAGCGCCGGTCGGCGAAGCCGCGCCTTACGCCAATGTCGGGGAGTTCAAGGCCGATCTCGATATTCTCTACCGCTCGCTGATATCAAACAATTCGCGCGTGATCGCGCGCGGGCGGTTGCGCCATCTGCGACGGGCGGTGGATTGTTTCGGCTTTCATCTGGCGAGCCTCGACATAAGGCAGAATTCGGCCGTGCATGAGCGCACCGTCGCCGAGCTGATCGACGCGGCGATGCCCGGCATGTCCTACCTGGCGCTGAATGAGGAGGCGCGGATCGCACTGCTCATGAACGAATTGCGCAACGCCCGGCCGCTGACGTCGGCATTCGTCAAATACAGCGAGGAAACGGTGGGCGAACTTGCCGTGTTCCATGCGGTCACTGAGGCCCATGCCAAATTCGGCACCGACGTGATTCCCCAGTGCATCATCTCCATGTGCAAGGGCGTGTCCGACATGCTCGAGGTCGCGCTGCTCCTGAAGGAGGCCGGCCTTGTCGTTCCCTCCGGCCGCAGCGCGATCAATATCGTGCCGCTGTTCGAGACCATCGAGGATTTGCAGGCTTCGAGCCGCATCATGGACCGGCTGTTGTCGATGCACGACTATCGCAAGCTGGTGGATAGCCGCGGCTCCGTGCAGGAGGTGATGCTGGGTTATTCCGACAGCAACAAGGATGGCGGCTTCGTCACCTCGGGCTGGGAGCTCTACAAGGCCGAGATCGGCCTGGTCGAAGTGTTCGAGCGCCATCATGTTCGTCTGCGGTTGTTTCACGGCCGCGGCGGTTCGGTCGGGCGCGGCGGTGGTCCGAGTTACGACGCGATCATCGCGCAGCCTGGCGGCGCGGTGAACGGTCAGATCCGGATCACCGAGCAGGGTGAAATCATCTCGAGCAAATATTCCAACAACGAAGTCGGCCTCAACAATCTCGAAGTTCTCGCCGCGGCTACTCTGGAAGCAAGCCTGTTGCAGCCCAAGCATAGCGCACAGAGCGCCGAATACCTGAAGGCGATGGACCAATTGTCGGCACTGGCCTTCAAGGCCTATCGCGGGCTGGTCTATGAAACCAAGGGCTTCGCCGATTACTTCTGGTCCTCAACCGTCATCACGGAGATTGCGACACTCAATATCGGAAGCCGGCCGGCGTCGCGCAAGAAAACCCGCGAGATCGAGGACCTGCGCGCCATCCCCTGG
>Ga0210401_10006230_pt1 | contig 12162 bp, 10 predicted proteins | sample IncBWH32MmetaG_FD_150866 | JGI IMG/M metagenome (GOLD analysis project Ga0210401, IMG submission 150866) | Forest soil microbial communities from Barre Woods Harvard Forest LTER site, Petersham, Massachusetts, United States - Inc-BW-H-32-M | ecosystem: Environmental > Terrestrial > Soil >... | reverse complement strand
GCACGGCAAACCCCGGCACCCGGACGATGAGGGAGCGACTCCCGACCGCCTCCCGGATCAGCCCGACGAGCTCGATGAACGTGGGTCGATCCGGCCCCACCGCGTCGACAACCGTGTCGGTGCGCTCCGCGCCGGCGGCGACGGCGAGGGCCGCCAGGTCGTCTATGTGCACGGGGCGGATCCGGTAGTCGCCCCTGCCACCGACGCCGAAGACGGGGAGGTGCCGCAGAAGCCAAGCGATGTTGTTGATGAGGACGCCGTCGCCGCCGAAGAGGATGCCCGGGCGGAGCACGGCATAGGGCACTCCGACTTCCGCCAGCGCGCGCTCGACGTGGGCCTTGCCCCGGAAGTAGCCATACGGGGACGAGATGCTCGGATGCGTGATCGAGACGTGCACGATCCGCTCGACGCCGGCCTGCCGTGCCGCGTGAAAGAGGGTGCGCGAGTTGGCGACGGCGCGTTCGTGGTCTTCGTTCCCGTGCGGGAACCGCACCCAGTACGTGTTGTAAAGGGTCGTCGCACCCTCGAGCGAGGAGGACAACCCGACGACGTCGTCGAAGTCGAGCGGCCGCACGTCGATCGCCGTGTCCGGACTGGCCCGGCCCGGATGACCGGTGAGCGTGCGCACCCGCCGCCCCGACCGTTCGAGCTCGCGGGCGATGGCGGCACCCGAGTAACTGAACGCCCCCGTGACGACGTCGAATCCCTCGTCGGGAAAGTCGCGAGCGCCCACGTTCTGTCCTAATACCCCGAGCTCGGTCGCACCTGTCATGGCTTCTCCCTTCCTCCTGGCTCTCCCTCTGGAGGGCCACTCAACGCCTCGACGAGCACGGCCAGCTCCCGGGCGCGGGCGAACAGCGCCAGAGCGGCCGTGCGGTCCCCGTCGAGGTGCGCCAACATCTCGAGCCCGAGGTAGAGGGCGACGACCGCGTGGGCCGCGACGTCGGGCTCGATGACACCCGAGAGCGGAGTGTCGGAAAGAACGCCGCCGAGCGCGTCGGCGGCGAACTGGCGCCACGGAGCGATGCGCGCCGCCACCTCGGGCGCCAGGCCGGGCGTCGCTGACGCGCCTGCGATCATCTCCGCCAGCACCGCGATGTGGCCGGCGTCGAGGTCCTCCTCGAACACCGCCTCCGCCGCGTCCACCAGTTCACCGAGTCCCGTGGCCCGCTCGACAGCGGCCTGGTAGTGCGCGTGGCGCGCCGCGCTGACCTCGTCGAGCGCTGCCAACAGGAGATTGGTGACCGAACCGAAGTGATAGAAGACGAGGCTCTGGTTGCAGCCCGCCCGGCGTGCGATCTCCCTTGCACTCGCCCCGGCGAACCCCTGCTCCTTGAGGGCGTCGATCGCTCCCCTGACCAAGGCGTCCCTGGTCTCCTGCGCGCCGGCAGCGGCTGGACGGCCCATCACTGCCTTCATGCCCGACTTGGCCACCTGCGCTCACTTCCTTCAGCGATCGTTTTGAGCAACTGCTCAAGAGCATAAGACCGGCCGCTCGGAATGGCAAGAGGGCAGGCCAATGCATGAGGGGGCGGCCGGAGTCGTAGCGCCGCTAGCGGAAGGGCTGTCGCTAACGTGCGCTCCGTGTCACCCTTCGCGCTCGATCCGGAGCTCAAGGCGCGGTGGGACACCGACGGCTGGTGCGTCGTCCCCGGTGCCATCCCGCCCGACGAGTTGGCGGCCGCACAAGATGCGGTACACCGCTACTTCCCGACCCCGGCCGAGCTGGCCGAAGTGGGTGGCGCGAAGTCGGGCCAGTGGCACACGTGGGACGCCCCCTGGCCGGAGTTCCCGTTCCACAGCAAGCGCCTCAACACGCTCGTCCTGCACGACAATGTCATCGACCTCGCCGAGTCCTTCCTCGGCACGACGGACCTCGCCTGCTACATGGGCATCGTCACCGCCAAGTACGCGCAACAGGCGTCGGGCTACAACCAACTGCTACACGCCGACTACCCCAACCACATGCTCGTGGTCCCTCGCCACGAGCCCGGCTATCAACAGGTCGAGTTCTTTGTCTACCTGACCGATGTCGCCACGGAGGACGGTGCCACGCGCTTCGTCTCTTGGCAGAGGACGAAGGACATCCCCGTCGAGCGACACACGCTGAACTATGTGGACTACGCCGCCCTGTACGACGACGCATCGGACGCGGCGGCACCGGCCGGTTCCGTGGTGGCCTATCGCCCCGACATCTATCACCGTTCCGTCGATCACACGGACCCCACCCGGTACCGCGTAATGATCCATGTCTCTTTCCGCCACCGCGACGCAGGATGGGGCGGGTATCAGGCGTGGCCCTTCCGGGGGTTCTCGCCTGAGCTCATCAAGTACGTGCAGGCGGCGTCACCGCGTCAGTTCGCGCTCCTCGGTATCCCACTGCCCGGACATCCCTACTGGGACGAGGCGACGATCGCCGGCATGCAGGCGCGTTATCCCGGCCTCGACATGTCACCGTGGCGAGCGGGCTTGGCCACGAACTAGCCCGTAGGCTCGACGTTTAGCTCGAAGCTCGCTATGCGACGTGCGGCGACGCCGGCGCCACCAGCGGCCACGGCATCTCCCGCTCGGCCACGAGCGCGAGGTCGAGCAGCAACTGCTCTCGGTGGTGGCCCGCCAACACCTGCAGCCCGACCGGCAAGCCGTCGACCACGCCCGCCGGGATGCTGACCGCCGGGCTGCCGTTGAGATTCGACGGTGCCGTGAGTGCCGCGTTATTCATGATGGCCCGGGTGAACCCGATCTCGTGGATCAGGTCCCGGCCCGGCAACGTCGAGGGCGGCGGTCCCTCCGCGCTGAAGGCCACGTCCGGATGGGTCGAACAGAAGACGAAGTCCGCCTGGTCGAACAACACCGCCATGGCCTCGTTGAGCTGGCGCCGGTACAGCTCGATAGAGGCGGCCCGCTCCAGGGTGTAGCGCTCTTGCGCACTGCGGAGCTCCAGGATGAGCTCTAGGGACAGCTCGTCGATGCGGTCGGGATACGCGTCGTCGAGGTCCACCACCCTGGGCGGCACGTTCGACAACGACCACGCGCCGCGCAGGGGTGGCAGTGTCGGCTGGACCGCCACCATGCGCAATCCCGCTGCCCTTGACAACTGGGCCGCTGCCGCGACGACAACCTCAGCTACCTCGTCGCGTACCTGCGCGATGCCGAGATCCACGGTGATTGCCGCGGTCAAGCCAGAGAGGTCGTGGCTGCCGAGGGCGGCCTCCCAATCCTCGACCCTTGGGAGACTCAAGGGGTCGCGCCTATCGAACCCGTTGCACGCGTCGAAGTAACGCGCCGTGTCACGGACCGAACGCGTCACGCATCCGAGCACGGTGGTCATCGGCTCGATGGTCCCGTCCGGGCCCTTAGGGATCCGTCCGTACGTCGCTTTCAGCCCGAAGAGGCCGCTGAAGCCCGCCGGCCCGCGGATGGAGCCACCACCGTCGCTCCCGGTCGCGATCGGCAACAGTCCGCCGGCAACGGCGGCGGCGGTGCCGCCCGAGGACCCGCCAGGCGTGCGCTCCTGGTTCCACGGGTTGCGCGTGGTGCCATGCAGCACGCTCGACGTGCAGTTGAGGAGGCCGAACTCAGGCGCTGTCGTCTGGGCGGCCAGCAAAGCTCCGGTCGAGCGCAGCCGGACCACCGACGTGTCATCGTGGCCGGCCACGCGGTCGCGGAAGACGACGGATGCCCTGCTGTCGGGCCAACCCGCGACCTTCTCGAGCTCCTTGACGCCGAAGGGGACACCACCGAACGGCCGGCTCACGTCGGCGCGCACGGCCGCGTCCCGGGCCCGTTCGAAGTCGGTGAAGCTGAACGCGTTGAGCGGCGACTTGTGGATGGCGGCAATGCAGTCTTCGAGTGCCTCAGCCGGCGAGAGCTCCCCCGCCCGGAACGCGTCCACCAGACCGCAGGCGTCCCCCAACCAGGGCGTGCTCACGAGGGCGGAGAGTACCCGAGCGCCCGAGCGAGCGCCGGGCCAGGCCGGAGGCGGCTCGCTAGCCTCAGCGGCCGTGAAGCTCTCTGAGTTGACGACGCCCGCGCTGGTGGTGGAAGCCGCCGCGCTCGACGCAAACCTACGCACGATGGCAGACGCGTTGCCGGGAGGACAGCTGCGTCCCCACGTTAAGGCGCACAAGTGCACCGCATTGGCCGCACGCCAGGCTGCACTCGGGAACAGGGCGTTCACTTGCGCCACCATCCGGGAGATGGAGGGCATGGCCGAGGCCGGCCTCGGGGAGGACTTGCTGCTAGCCAACGAGGTCGTCGACGCCAGTCGGCTCGGTGCGTTGGCAAGACGTGGCGCACGCGTCACGTTGGCCGTGGACTCCGAGGCGACGATCGACGCGGCCGTGCGGGGCGGCGTGGCCGAGGTGCTCATCGACGTGAACGTGGGACTCCCCCGCTGCGGGTGCACACCGGAGGACGCCGGGCGGCTGGCCGAGCGCGCCCGGGCGGCCGGGCTCGTCGTGCGCGGCGTGATGGGGTACGAGGGGCACATCGTCGGGCTCGAGAGCCGGGCGACACGGGAGGAGATGATCGAGGTCTCGATGGGGCAACTCGCGCGCGCGCACGACGACGTGGGCGGCGACGTCATCTCGGGCGGCGGCACGGGGACGTACGACATGAACAGGTGGGTGACCGAAATACAGGCGGGGTCGTACGCCTTGATGGACACGGCGTACGCCAAGCTCGGACTGCCGTTTGTCCACGCTTTGAGTGTGCTTTCGACGGTCATCTCGGTCTCGAAGAGTTGGGTGGTGGCCGACTGCGGGCTGAAGGCGCTCGGCATGGATCACGGCAACCCGTCGGTCGAGGGGGCGGAGGTGTGGTTCTGCTCCGACGAGCACCTGACGATGGCGCCGAGCAAGCCGATGCGCGTCGGCGATCGCGTGCGCGTGTTGCCGGCGCATATCGACCCGACGGTCGCGTATCACGAACACCTGCACATCATCGACGGTGACGACGTGGTCGAACGCTGGGCCGTCGATTTGCGCGGCTGGTAACTCAACGATGCGTGGTCGTCACGCCGGCTTCTCGGGAAAGTTGCGCATCCTGCACATCGCCTGGAGGACGAACTCGCTGATCATTGCCGCACCCCTCGAGCACTCTGGCTCCTCGCTCGAGCGGCAACCGCGCTAAACCGGACCCGTGCGCACTCGTCGCATCGCATATGTCGTGTGCGCTGCGGTGCTCCTCGGTTGGTGCGCCTGGGTCAGCGGGTTCCACCGCGGCAGCACGCCAGCCGAGATCACGTGGGTCGTGTCGCTGGCGATGGTCATCGCGGCCGCAGCACTGTTCCGGCGGGGGCGTTCGGGCGCGGTGTTCGGCTGGAGTATCGGGACGGCGAGCCAACCGTGGCCCCGGGTCGGTCGTGTTGGCGGTCGCAAGGCGATGGGCGGGGTGGCGCCCTGGTTGGGCGTCATCATCGTCGCGGCGGCGTGGGACGCGTTGGGCATCGACACCGGCCCACACGAGTACCACTTGACCATCAGCGCACTGTCCCAGGCGTACCGTCCATTGAACGCGCTGCTCCTCTTGGTCTGGATGCTCGTGGGTATCGGGTACGCGGCGGCAAGGGCGCGCGCACCGTCAGGAATGCGACGCCGCGACGCCCGCTCGGGTCTGAGCGTCGAGGCGGAGAGGCGGAGTGGTGGCGCCTTGTGTGCGGCGGGCCTGGCGCCGGGGAGCGGCACCGGCCACTCGCTTATGCCGGCCCTCCTCTTGCCTTCGAACCGGCCGGTCGGTGTCGTGTTCTGGGTCGGACTCCTCGTCGTTGTCGTGGTCGTGGACCTCTTGGCTCGGCGTTCGGATGGTCGGGTGGCGACGGCCGAGGAGTTCGCCCGTTTCATCTCGTCGGCGGCGCTGGCGAATGTCACCCTGATCGCGGCGTGGGCCTTTGCCGGCTACCACCTGTTCGCCCGCTGAGCTCAGGAGACCTTTTGGAGCCGGCGCTGCTGGCTTATCTCGCACAGGCCGTCGGAGCCGACGCCGAGACCGAGGTTGGTCATGTTGGCCAGGTGCTCGCTGGCGACGAGGTAGGCGATCTCGCAGATCTCGCGCTCGCTGAAGTGCGCAGAGAGGCGGGCGAAGGTCGCCGGTTTGACCGATTTGTTGGTCGTCAGCTCCCGGGCGTAGTCGAGCGCGGCCCGATCGGCGTGGGTGAACAGGGGGTTGGACTCGTACTCGGCAACGGCGTCGAGGCGGGTCAGGGTCTCGGGGGACTTCTTCAGCCCGAAATAGCGCCCGATGTCCATGCACGCGGTGCACATGTTGATGCTCGCCACCTGATGGCGGACGATGTACGCCGTCTCGGTGGACACCTGCAACTTCTTGTCCAACCGGTAGGCCTTGGCGTAGTAGGTCATGAAGGCCGTCGGCATCCGCGCGGTGAACACCTGCGTGCCGGTCGGCACCAGGCCGAACATCCGGCGCATGATGCCGTAGGTGACCTTCTTCAACAGTCCCTTGGGCCGCTCAATCGGGGGTAGGTACGTCGCCATGACAGCGGGCTCCTCTCTGGGCCGCGGGGCGCGGCCACGTGCTGCTCGCGGTGTAGATGACCCGGAGGAGCGCGGGAGTGTGACGGCGGAGCCGTGGCCTTACGGTCCGACACGCGAACCGGCGGAAACCACGGGGCCGATGGAAAGGAGCGCGACGGTGATCGACGTTACGGGCGAATCGTCGGCGCGAGTTCCAACTGCGCCGTGCGCTTCTCCTCCAGGCCGTCGATCCAGCGCTGGATCCAGTCGAGCAGCTGTTGGTGCCCCTCCTCCACTCCTGAGAGCCCTTCGACGATGAGGCCGAGCTGGAAGCTCGTCACGGCGGCCACAATGACTTTGAGCGGAAACTCGTCCTCATCGAGGCCGTAGTCGCGCAGGGCTTGCCCGAAATGGTGTTCGAAGATGTGACGGAACCGCGCGTGTACCTCGGCAATCCGCGGCTGAAGCGACGGCATGTTCCACCCCATGGCCAGAAGCTCGAGCAGAATCTTGGGAAAGCGTGACGTCGGCTCCTCCACCCAGAACTGGGAACCCAGGCGCCACTTTTCTGCGAAGGTGAGGTTCGGGTCGTCGTAGAGGGCTTCCAACGCCTCAGCCAGCTGATCGACGAATCGCTCGAGCGTTTGCGTTAGGAGTTCGTCCATCGACCCGAAGTAGTAGTGGACAAGCCCATGGTTCACGCCGGCCGTATCGGCCACGGCCCGGGTCGTGACTCCCGCATAGCCGACCTCGAACAACAAGTGCTCCGCGGCGTCCATCAACGCGATGGTCGCCTGCTGGCGCGCGTCTGAGATCTTCTTCTGCTCCCAGGCTCTCGCCATCAGCGGACGGTGGGGACGGCCGCCGCCGTCGATGCGGACACCGTGGGCTCTTGACGGTTAGTCACTCGTATTAGATACTAGTCCAAGTCGATCGACCTTGGTGGACAATTCCGGACGTGGCGGTCAAGTCTCGGAGGAGAAGAGGGTGGCTGATTCTTACGACGCCACAAGAGAGGCCAGGCGAACCGGAGCCTTAGCCGGAGCTCTGACGCTTACCTCGAATTGTCGCTTTCGCTGTCGGGCAGTCGTGTGACCACCCCTGGAAGAAGCCCTTGCCGGGAGCTAGAAATGGCTTTGCAACTCCCAGATCGAGAGCATCGCAACGCCGCCCAACGGGGATGTGACTGATGACGATCACCGAAGCATTGGCGGCTTGGGGTTCCTACGATCTGGACGACCCGTTCCCGCTGTTCGCGCAGGTGCGCGACCTCGGCCCTGTACATGCGGTGACGTTGGCCGATGGGCATGGCGCCTGGCTGGTGGTCGGCTACGAGGAGGCTCGGGCCGCCCTCAACGAGTCGCGACTCTCCAAGGACATGCATGCCGCACTGGCAACAGGCTCCGGCGTCGTCGCCGAAGGATTGCCCGGACCGGCCTTCGCCCGCCACATGTTGACGGTCGACCCACCCGATCACACCCGGCTGCGGCGGCTCGTTTCAGCCGCATTTTCGGTGCGGCGCGTCGAGGCGTTGCGCGTCCGGATTCAGGCCATTACGGATGATCTGCTCGATGACATCGCGCGGCAGGGGCCCGACAGCGAGATCGATCTCATTGCAACGTTCGCTTTCCCACTTCCCTTCACGGTCATCTGCGAACTCCTCGGCGTACCCCATGACGACCGTGCCTCGCTCGGTGAGGGGTTCACCAAGCTGCTTGTCCCCATTTCCACGCCGGCCGAGTATGCGGTGGCCAAGGAGGCGTCCGACGCCGTCGTTGCCATGTTGAAGGCACTCGTCGAGGCCAAGCAGGTCGACCCCGGCGACGACCTCGTCTCCGGTCTCATCCACGCCCGCGACGGAGAAGAGAGCCTCGACAGCCAAGAACTGCTCTCAACCATTTTTCAGCTGATCGTCGCCGGTCACGACACAACGGCCAGCCTCATTGGCAACAGCGTCGTCGCGTTGTTGCGCAACCAGGCTCAGCTGGCCCAGCTCCGCGCCGACCGCGCAAGGATCCCAAGAGCGATAGAGGAGTTCCTCCGCTACGACGCACCCGTCCCTCATTCGACGTTTCGCTACACCGCCGCGCCGCTCACGCTCGGTGGAGTCGAGATCCCAGCCGGTGAGCAGGTGATCATCTGCCTGGCTGCGGCGAACCGGGATGCGGATCGATACGCACGCCCAGAGGAGCTCGACGTCGACAGGGACGAGGCACGTCACCTCGCGTTCGGCCACGGCATCCATCACTGTCTCGGTGCTCCGTTGGCCCGCCTCGAAGGCAAGATCGCCCTGGAGTCGCTTCTACGCCGGTACCCAGAGATGTCCCTCGCGGTACCGGCGCCAGACTTGCACTGGCGACACGGCGACGGCCTCGTCCTGCGAGGGCTCTCGGCGCTCCCCGTGATCCCGGGCCGGGCCCTCCCGAGGTCAGGACCGTGACCGGGGATGCGGAGTTCTCGAACCGGCACGATGGGAGCTGGCGCGGGGTCGACGAGGGCTGGGGCCGGCTGGCCGCGGACTTCTCGACGCTCGCCGAGCTCTCCAACTGCCGGGAATATGTCGCCCTTCATCACCGGCTGGGGGTGAGCGCAGGCGACACACTGCTGGACATCGCCTGCGGGTCGGGTCTCGCGGTCGAGCTGGCAGGTCTGCGCGGCGCGCGCTGCGCAGGTATCGATGCGGCCGCGCGCCTGATCGCCGTGGCCCGGGATCGCAACCCCGACGCCGACCTGCGGGTCGGGGACATGCACTCCCTGCCATGGGAGGACCGGTCTTTCGACGTGGTGACCAGCTTCCGCGGCATCTGGGGAACGACCCCCGGTGTGATGAGCGAGGTGCGCCGCGTCCTGGTTCCCGGAGGCCGGGTCGGGCTCACGGTGTGGGGGCACATCAAGGCTTCACCGGGCGCCTGGGCGCTGACTCCGCTCTCCCTCGCGGCGGCCCCCAAGGTGGAGAACCAAGCCGCCATGGTGGCGCTCGGCCGACCGGGCGCCGGCGAGAGACTGCTACAGGAGGCCGGCTTCACCGACGTCGAACGCATCGACATCCCCTTCGTGTTCGAGTTCGCCGATCCAGAGCTGTATGCACGAGCCATGGCATCGACCGGTCCAGCTTTCGAGGCCATCCAGGCGGTCGGCGAGGAGGCGTTCATGCAGGCGGCGGTCGACCTTGCTCGGGACAAGGTCCGCGACGGTCTCCCACTCCGGGCGCCCGTTGCGCTCGTCGGCTACATCGCCAGTAAGCCCGCCGCATCGGCCCTCAATGGCGACCACAAGGCGACCGACCGAGCCGTTGCGTCAGGTGCGGGCTTCCTGGAAACGCCGCCGAACACGCCTGATTCACAACGCCTGTTCGACGCGGACATGGATGATGTCGGCTACGTGATGAATGTGTCGCGGCTGTGGGCGTACATGCCGGCCACGCTCGACGGCTTGTCCGACCTCATGGGACAAGTGACTGAAGCGGGTTCGCTGTCCTTCCGGCAACGGGCTCTCCTCGTGACGGCCGCTGCATCAACACTTGGTGACTCCTATTGCTCGCTGGCGTGGGGCAAGAAGCTGGCGGCGGAGTTGGGAGCAGACGTTGCAGCGGCGGTCATCCGTGGCGAAGACGACGATCTGGACGCCGAAGAAAGGGCGCTGGCCCGTTGGGCTCGATCCGTGGCCACCGACCCGAACGCCATCGAGGCCGGAGCGGTCCAGGGTTTGCGCGACGCCGGATTCGACGAGACGCAGATCTTCGCCATCACCACGTTCGTGGCTCTCCGCCTGGCCTTTTCGACCGTCAACGACGCGCTGGGGGCCGCGCCTGACTTCCAACTGGGCATGTCGACGCCGGCGCCGGTTGTTTCCGCCGTTACCTTCGGCCGCCCGTTGGGGCCCGATCATGAGTAAGCGGACGGGTGTTCTGAGAAGGCCGCCCTTTTTGCCTTCATCCGTCGACCCGGGGAAAGCCTCGGGACCTTTGGTGTGGTGGCGCCCGCCACCCGAGCAGGTGTTGTAGCCCCGCGGGGACGTCCTCCACGGGCAGTTGAGAAAGGAGCAAGCACATGACCACTACGGACACACCCGTAAACAACGGTGTCAACGTCGAATTCCTCTTGGGAGCTCGCGGGTTGCTCACCGAGGCGCCCCAGGCGGCGCAGTTCCAGTGGCGGGCAACCAGTGAGTGGCAGAACGGCACACACAGCCGCTCGACGGTCGAGGGCTTCTTCGGTCTCGGCGAGGAACAAACCCACCGCACCAAGTACGTTTTTGACGCTGACCACCCGGAGGTCTTCGCCTCCGAGGACAACGGTGCCACCCCCGTCGAATACGTGCTCGTGGCTCTTGCCAGCTGCCTCACCGCTGGTGTGGCCGCGGTCGCGCAGAACCGGGAGATCCAGCTGCGCAGCGTCTCGGCGACGATCGAGGGCGGGATGGACGTCCGCGGCATCCTCGGTATGGACAGCGATGTGCGCAACGGGTTCAGCGACATCAAGGTGACCTATGACATCGACGCCGACGGGTCACCGGACGACATCAAGGCGCTCGTTGCCCAGTCCCAGAAGCGTTCTGCCGTCTACGACATCATCACGAACCCCACCAACGTGAGCGTCCAGGTTCGCTGATCACACTCGGTGCCGAGGGGGAGGATGGGTTCTCTGCACGTCACAACCGTCGTCATCGGTGCCGGTCACAGCGGGCTGGCGATGAGCAGATGCCTCTCTGAGCGCTCCATCGACCATGTCGTCCTCGAACGGAGCGAGGTCGCCAACTCGTGGCGGACCGAGCGCTGGGATTCGTTGCGTCTGCTCACCCCGAACTGGCAATGCCGACTGCCCGGACATTCTTACGGCGGTAGCGATCCAGACGGCTTCATGACGATGCCGGAGGTCGCCGATTTCATCACCGACTACGCGGCGCTGATCGCGGCACCCGTGCAGTCCGGCACGCCGGTCTCTTCGGTGCGCCGCAGCAATGGCGAGTACCGCGTGACCACGAACCGGGGCGAATGGCGGTGCGAGACGGTGGTCGTCGCCACGGGGGCCTTCAACGTGCCCCATGTCCCGCCGTGCTCGGAGGCGGTGCCTTCGTCGGTGGCAACGTTGACGCCCCGGGAATACCGGAACCCTGACCAACTCGGCGAAGGGGGCGTGCTCGTGGTTGGTGCATCGGCGACTGGCGTCCAGATTGCGTCCGAGATTCAAGTCTCGGGCCGCCAGGTCACCCTCGCCGTGGGCGAGCACGTACGCGGACCGCGCACGTACCGGGACCGGGACATCCACTGGTGGATGGAGGCCGCCGGAGTACTCGATGAACGATACGACGAGGTGGACGACATCGTTCGGGCTCGGGGCGTTCCGTCGATGCAGCTCGCTGGCACGCCCGAGCGGGCGACGTTCGACCTGAACGCGCTCACGAGCATCGGCGTCAAGCTGGTCGGCCGACTCGCCGGCATCAATGAAGGGAGGGCCCAATTCTCTGGCTCCTTACGAAACAAGTGCGAGCTAGCAGATCTCAAGCTCGGACGACTGCTCGACACCATCGACGAGTGGGCGTCTGCGAACGGTCTCGACGACTCGGTACCGCCACCACATCGGTTCGCCCCGACTGAGGTGGACGATTCCCCCGTGTTGGGCCTCGATCTCGCGAGCGGTGAAATCGAGACAATCGTCTGGGCGACAGGATTCCGGCCGGATTACTCCTG
>Ga0210401_10006229_pt1 | contig 12164 bp, 8 predicted proteins | sample IncBWH32MmetaG_FD_150866 | JGI IMG/M metagenome (GOLD analysis project Ga0210401, IMG submission 150866) | Forest soil microbial communities from Barre Woods Harvard Forest LTER site, Petersham, Massachusetts, United States - Inc-BW-H-32-M | ecosystem: Environmental > Terrestrial > Soil >... | reverse complement strand
GCCGCCAAACTTCGGCTGTTCCGCGATCTCGTCGTTGCCGGTGGCGCTGCTGTGATCTCGGCCGATCATGCGTGTTCGCAACAGGTGATCGATGCCGCGCGGGCGCGAGCTTTGCGGATCGTCACGGTCGGCGGCCAAGGCGACGGCGCAGGCGAGGGCATTCGCCTGGTTGACGCCGTGATCGATGGCTTTGCCCAAAAACTCATGCTCGAACATCGCGGCCGCAAAATTTCGATCCGGCTGCCGCTGGTTGGCGAATTCCAGATCGAGAACGCGCTGGTCGCCGCCGGCCTTGCGATCTCCACCGGCAGCGACGCCGCCACGGTATTCGCGAGCCTCGAACATCTCGAAGGCGCGAAAGGCCGTCTCGAGCGGGTCGGCGAGCGCAACGGCGCATCAATTTTCGTCGACTACGCGCACAAGCCCGACGCGCTCGCCAAAGCGTTGCAGGCGCTGCGGCCTTACGCCAAGCGCAAGCTCGTCGTGGTGTTCGGCGCCGGCGGCGACCGCGACGCCGGCAAGCGGCCGCTGATGGGCGCGATCGCGTCGGAAAATGCCGACCATATCATTGTTACCGACGACAATCCGCGCCGCGAAAATCCGGATGCGATCCGTGCCGCGATCTTGAGCGCTGCCAGGGGCGCCAGGGAAATCGGCGACCGCGCTGCCGCGATCCGCGCGGCGATCGACGGCCTGGAGCCGGGCGACGCACTTCTGATCGCCGGCAAGGGTCACGAGACCGGGCAGATCGTCGGCGACCGCGTTTTGCCGTTCAGCGATCACGACGCGGTTGCTTCAGCGCTTGCGCCGAGGGTCGCATGAACGCCCCGCCACTGTGGACGTCGCAGGCGATGATCGAGGCCATGCGCGCCTCGCGCCACGGTGCGTTGCCGGACGCGGTCACGGGCCTGTCGATCGACAGCCGCACCATCGCCGCCGGCGAGGCTTATTTCGCGATCAAGGGCGACATTCATGACGGCCATGATTTCGTCGCGGCGGCGCTGAGCGCCGGTGCCGCGCTGGCGGTGGTCGAAAACGCGCAAAAGGGGAAGTTCGCGCCGGACGCGCCGCTACTGGTGGTGGACGATGTGCTGGCCGGCCTGATCGATCTTGCCCGCGCGTCGCGGGCGCGATCGAGCGCGCAGGTGATCGCCGTCACCGGTTCGGTCGGCAAGACCTCAACCAAGGAGGCGCTGCGCCGCGTGCTGGGCCAGCAAGGGCCGACCCACGCCTCCGCGGCATCCTTCAACAATCATTGGGGCGTGCCGCTGTCGCTGGCGCGCTGTCCGGCGTCGGCGCGCTTTGCGGTGTTCGAGATCGGCATGAATCACGCGGGCGAAATCGAGCCGCTGGCCAAGATGGCGCGCCCGCACCTCGCCATCATCACGACGGTTGAGCCGGTGCATCTGGAATTCTTCGCCGGCATCGAGGCGATCGCCGACGCCAAAGCGGAAATTTTTACCGGTGTCGAGCCAGGCGGCACCGTTGTCCTCAACCGCGACAATTCGCAATATACCAGGCTGCGGCAGAATGCCGAGAAGCTCGGAATCTCGCGCATCATCTCGTTCGGCGCCGACGAGAAATCCGATGCGCGGCTGCTCGATATATCGTTGCAGGCCACGTGTTCGGCCGTGCACGCCAACATCCTTGGCCACGACGTCACCTACAAGCTCGGAATGCCCGGCCGCCACATGGCGATGAATTCGCTCGCGGTGCTGGCGGCGGCCTTGCTTGCGGGCGCCGACCTTGCGCTTGCGGCGTTATCGTTGTCGCAGATCGAGCCCGCGGCGGGCCGCGGCGCGCAGCGCGCGCTCGGGCTCGTGGGCGGCGAGGCGACCTTGATCGACGAAAGCTATAACGCCAATCCGGCCTCGATGGCGGCGGCGCTGAACGTGCTGGGAAAAGCCGCGATCGGCGCGCATGGCCGCCGCATCGCAGTGCTCGGCGATATGCTCGAACTCGGACCGGCCGGCCCCTCGCTGCATCGCGGGCTGCTCGAGGCCATCAAGGCCAATCACATCAATCTCGTATATTGCTGCGGTCCGCTGATGCGCAACTTGTGGGACGCGCTTTCGGCGGGTAAACGGGGCGGCTATGCCGAGAATGCCGCTGGTCTCGAAGCGCAGGCCGTGTCAGCTATTCGCGCAGGCGACGCGATCATGATCAAGGGATCGCTCGGCTCGAAGATGAAGACGATTGTGAACGCGCTCGAGAAGCGTTTTCCCGGCAACGCCGCGCATGACGAAGCCGCGGTATAGGGCGGACTGAATGTTTTACTGGCTGATCGAGCTTTCCAACACCGTTCCCGGGTTCGGCGCGTTTCGCTCGCTGCTCAATGTTTTCCGTTACATCACCTTCCGCACCGGCGGGGCGGTGGCGACCGGAGCCTTGTTTGTGTTCCTGTTCGGCCCCTGGATCATCGATCACTTGCGGCTGCGCCAGGGCAAGGGCCAGCCGATCCGCACCGACGGCCCGCAATCGCATATCATCTCGAAAAAGGGCACGCCGACCATGGGCGGCCTGATGATTCTATCCGGGCTCGTGGTGTCGACCGTGTTGTGGGCCAATCCACTCAACCCATACGTCTGGATCGTGCTCGCGGTGACGCTCGGCTTCGGCTTCGTCGGCTTCTATGACGATTATCTGAAAGTGACCCAGCAAAGCCATGGCGGCTTCGCCGGCCGCTCCCGCCTTGCCATCGAGGCGATCATCGCGCTCGCCGCTTGCTATGCGCTGGTCCGGCTTGGACGCGACGTGTCGTCTACCTCGCTGGCGGTCCCGTTCCTGAAGGACGTGATCATCAACTTCGGCTGGTTCTTCGTGATCTTCGGCGCGTTCGTGATCGTGGGCGCCGGCAACGCGGTCAACCTGACCGATGGTCTCGACGGGCTTGCGATCGTGCCGGTGATGATCGCGGCGGCGAGTTTTGGCATGATCGCCTATCTCGCCGGCAACGTGGTATTTTCAGATTATCTGCAGATCAACTATGTCGCCGGCACCGGCGAACTCGCGGTGCTCTGCGGCGCCGTGCTCGGCGCGGGCCTCGGATTCCTCTGGTTCAATGCGCCGCCGGCCTCGATCTTCATGGGCGATACCGGCTCGCTCGCGCTCGGCGGCATGCTTGGCTCGATCGCGGTGGCGGTGAAGCACGAGATCGTGCTGGCGGTGATCGGCGGGCTGTTCGTGCTGGAAGCGGTTTCGGTGATCGTGCAGGTGGCCTCGTTCAAGCTCACCGGAAAACGCATTTTCAAGATGGCGCCGCTGCATCATCATTTCGAGCAACTGGGCTGGACCGAGCCGCAGATCGTGATCCGGTTCTGGATCATCTCGGTGATGCTGGCGCTCGGCGGCCTCGCCACGCTGAAACTGCGATGATGGTGTTGGATACTCGCTGCTGTCATTCCGGGGCGCGCCACGCACGAACCCGGAATCTCGAGATTCCGGATTGCCGCTTCGCGGCCTCCGGAATGACGGGGAAAAAACCATGATCCCGGTCACTTCCTTCGCGGGCAAGACGGTCGCGGTGTTCGGCCTCGGCGCTTCGGGGCTCGCGAGCTGTCGCGCGCTGAAAGCCGGCGGAGCGAAAGTGATCGCCGGCGACGACGATGCCGACAACGTCGCCCAGGCGGCACAGGCCGGTTTCATCACCGCCGATCTGCGCACCGTATCCTGGGCGAATTTCGCCGCGCTGATATTGACGCCCGGCGCGCCGCTGACCCACCCGAGCCCGCACTGGTGCGTGTTGATGGCGCGGCAGGCCGCCGTCGAGGTGATCGGCGACATCGAATTGTTCTGTCGCGAGCGGCGGCGCCATGCGCCGGATGCCCCGTTCGTCGCGATCACCGGCACCAACGGCAAATCCACCACCACAGCGCTGATCGCGCATCTGATGCGCTTTGCGGGTTACGACTCCCAGATGGGCGGCAATATCGGCACCGCGATCCTGTCGCTGCAGCCGCCACGGATGGGACGGGTCCACGTCATCGAGATGTCGTCCTACCAGATCGATCTCGCGCCCTCGCTCGATCCGAGCACAGGCATCCTGCTCAACATCAGCGAAGATCATATCGATCGCCACGGCACGCTTGCGCATTACGCCGCGGTGAAGGAGCGGCTGGTCGCCGGCGTGCAGCCGCAAGGCACCGCGATCGTCGGCGTCGATGACGGTTTTAGCCGCAACATCGCCGATCGCATCGATCGCGCCGGCACGCGCGTGGTCCGCATCTCCGTGAAGAATCCCTTGCCTGACGGCATCTATGTCGAGCGCGAAACCGTTGTGCGCGCCTCCGGCGGCGCGCGCAGCGAGATTGCGAGACTTGGCGGCATCGGTTCGCTGCGCGGCCTGCACAATGCGCAGAACGCGGCCTGCGCATCGGCCTGTGCGCTGGCGATGGGTATCGGCATCGATGTCTTGCAAAACGGCTTGCGCAGCTTTCCCGGCCTCGCGCACCGCATGGAACAGGTCGGCCGGCGCGGCAACGTGCTGTTCGTCAACGACTCCAAGGGCACCAATGCCGATGCGGCGGCGCACGCGCTGTCGTCCTTTTCCGACATCTTCTGGATCGCCGGCGGCAAGCCAAAACTCGGCGGCATCACCGGCCTTGCCGACTATTTTCCGCGTATCCGTAAAGCCTATCTGATCGGCGAGGCCGCCCAGCAATTCTCCCTCACGCTCGGCGATCGCGTGCCGCATGAGATTTCCGAGACGCTCGACGTCGCGGTGGCGAGCGCCGCGCGCGACGCCGAAGCATCAGGGCTCGCCGATCCGGTGGTGCTGCTGTCGCCGGCCGGCGCCTCGTTCGACCAGTACCGCAATTTCGAAATCCGCGGCGCCGCCTTCCGCGACCTCGTCACCGCGCTGCCCGGCGTCAAGCCGGTGGTGTGACCCCGGATGGGTTGAGCCCTTCGCGAAACCCATCGCCCCTCAAGCGGCAATGATGGGTATCGCTTCGCTCCACCCATCCTACGCTGTCATCATCCGCGAAAGCGGATGATCCAGTATTCCAGAGGCGCCAGCGATCAATCGAGAGGCTCCGGCGTACTGGATACCCGCTTTCGCGGGTATGACGACCGTCTGTTAACCCTTCGGAAACCCTCATGGGCGACCAATGGCAGACACCCCTGTTGGTTGGGAACGCCCATGCTCTCCCGTGAAGAACGCAACCCGCTTTCCGATTGGTGGTGGACCGTGGACAAGCTGCTGCTCGGGGCGATCATCGCCCTGATGCTGGCGGGAATCATTCTTTCGCTCGCGGCGAGCCCGCCGGTGGCGACCCGGATCGGTCTCGATCCCTTCCATTTCTTCAATCGCCATGTGCTGTTCCTGCTGCCGTCCTTCATCGTGCTGGTCGGCGTGTCCTTTATGTCGCCGCGCCAGATTCGGCGCAGCGCGCTGATCGTGTTCGCGATCTCAATCGCCCTGATCGTGGCGACGTTGTTGATCGGCCCCGAGGTGAAGGGCTCGCGGCGCTGGATCACCCTGATCGGCGTCAACATCCAGGCATCCGAATCTGCCAAACCCGCCTTTGTCGTGATGGCGGCATGGCTGTTTGCGGAATCAACGAAGCGCCCGGAAATGCCGGCGACCTCGATGGCGCTGGTGCTGTTGATGATGCTGGTATCGTTGTTGGTGATGGAACCCGACTTCGGCCAGACCATGCTGATCCTGTTGGTGTGGGGCGCGCTGTTCTTCATTGCCGGCATGCGCATGATCTGGGCGGTGGGGCTGGCAGGCGCCGCGGGCGCCGGACTGTTCGGCGCTTATCTTTTGGTGCCGCACGTCGCCGGACGCATCAAGCGCTTCATGAACCCGGCCTCGGGTGACACCTTCCAGGTCGACACCGCGATGGAAGCTTTTTGGAACGGCGGCTGGTTCGGGCTTGGACCGGGCGAGGGCATCGCCAAGCGCAGCCTGCCGGACAGTCACACCGACTTCGTGTTTGCGGTTGCCGCGGAAGAATTCGGCATCATCCTTTGCCTGGCGCTGGTCGCGCTGTTTGCCTTCATCGTGATCCGCGCGCTGTCGCGCGCCTACGCCACCGACGACATGTTTGCCCGGTTTGCCGCATCGGGGCTTGCGATCCTGTTCGGCGTGCAGGCCGCGATCAACATGTCGGTCAATCTGCAACTGATGCCGGCCAAGGGCATGACGCTGCCATTCATCTCCTATGGCGGCTCGTCGATCGTCTCGCTGGCTTACGGCGTCGGCATGATGCTGGCGCTGACGCGGCTCAGGCCACGCACCGAGATGGAATCGTTGGGCGACGGCAGCACGCTGCGCGGTTACGCTTGACCGCGAGGTAAGTCTAACCCCGTCATTGCGAGGAGCCAACGGGTCGCGCGAATGCGCGCCCGATGACAGGCTCTGCGACGAAGCAATCCATCTGTCCGATATGCGGAGCCATGGATTGCTTCGCGGAGTTTATCATCGGGCGCGCATTCGCGCGACCCGTGGCTCGCAATGACGGCTTATTGCCTATAGAAGAACTCCCATGAACTACGCGCCTCTCATTCTGCTGGCCGCGGGCGGCACCGGCGGCCATCTGTTCCCCGCCGAGGCGCTTGGCGTCGAACTGATCAAGCGCGGCTTGCGCGTCCGTCTTGCGACCGATGCGCGCGCACTGCGCTATAGCGGGTTGTTCTCCAAGGACATGATCGACGTGGTACCGAGCGAAACCGTGCGCGGCCGCTCGCCATGGTCGCTCGCCACGACCGGCATCAAGCTTGCCGCCGGCACCGCCGTTGCGTTCAACCTGATCCGCCGCCTGAAGCCTGTGGCTGTGGTCGGCTTCGGCGGTTATCCGACCTTGCCGCCATTGATGGCAGCGCGATTGCTTGGCGTGCCCGCGGTCATTCACGACGCCAATGCGGTGCTCGGGCGCGCCAATCGCTTTCTGTCGCGCCACGTCAACGCGATTGCGACCTCGCTGCCCGGCGTGCTCGACCGCGATCCGGCACTGGCGGAAAAGACGGTGACCGTCGGCACACCGATGCGGCCGGCGATCCTTGGCGCCGCCGCGATCAACTACGTGCCGCCGGAAACCACCGAGCCGTTTCGGCTGCTCGTGGTCGGCGGCAGCCAAGGCGCGCGCGTGATGAGCGACATCGTGCCCGGCGCGATCGAGCGGCTTGAGCCTGCGCTGTGGCGGCGGTTGATCCTCACCCAGCAAGTGCGCGACGAAGACATCACGCGCGTCCGCGCGGTCTATGACGGGCTCAAGATCAACGCCGAGCTGGCGCCATTTTTCGCCGACCTGCCGGCGCGGCTGGCCTCGAACCATCTGGTGGTTTCGCGATCTGGCGCCGGCACGGTGGCGGAACTCGCCGCCATCGGCCGCCCCTCGATCCTGGTGCCGCTGCCCGGCTCGATCGACCAGGATCAGTTCGCCAATGCCGGCGTGCTGGCGCAGGCCAAGGGCGCCTTGCGGATTGCGCAGGCCGATTTTACCTCCGACCGGCTGGCGGCGGAGATTTCCGCGCTCGCCGCCGAGCCCGCCCATCTCGCCGCGATGGCCGCCAATGCCCGCACCGTCGGCCGGCTCGATGCAGCCGAGCGGCTGGCCGATCTGGTCGTGAAAGTCGCGGGTATTTAGGCCAAACGGCCCGGATTTGGGTATTTTGGCGTCATGGCCGGGCTTGTCCCGGCCATCCACGTCTTGCATGAAGTGAGCAAGATTCGTGGATGCCCGGGACAAGCCCGGCCATGACGGGAACAAACGAGACAAACCATGAGACTGCCGCGCGAGATCGGACCCATCCACTTCGTCGGGATCGGCGGCATCGGCATGAGCGGCATCGCCGAGGTCTTGAGCAATCTCGGCTACATTGTGCAGGGCTCGGATGTTTCCGAGAGCGCCAATGTCAGCCGTTTGCGCGACAAGGGCATCAAGATCAGCGTCGGCCACAAGGCTGAAAACGTTGCCGGCGCCGACGTGGTCGTGGTCTCGACCGCGATCAAGCGCGACAATTCCGAATTGACGGCGGCGCGCGCCCAGCGGATTCCGGTGGTGCGTCGGGCCGAAATGCTGGCGGAATTGATGCGGCTGAAAAGCTGCGTTGCGATCTCCGGCACCCATGGCAAGACCACCACGACCTCGATGGTCGCAGCCCTGCTCGACGCCGGCGATCTCGATCCGACCGTGATCAATGGCGGCATCATCAATGCCTACGGCACCAATGCGCGGTTAGGGGCCGGCGACTGGATGGTGGTCGAGGCCGACGAGAGCGACGGCACCTTCCTAAAACTGCCGGCCGACGTCGCCATCGTCACCAATGTCGATCCCGAACATCTCGATCACTTCAAGACCTTCGAGGCGGTGCAGGACGCATTCCGCAGCTTCGTCGAGAACGTGCCGTTCTACGGCTTTGCCGTGATGTGCATCGACCATCCAGTGGTGCAAAGTATTGTCGGCAAGATCGAGGATCGCCGCATCGTCACCTATGGCGAGAATCCGCAAGCCGACGCCCGCCTGGTCGACCTGGTGCCGATGGGTGGTGGCGGCTCGAGCTTCAAGGTCACCTTCCGCGATCGCAAGACCGACGCGGCGCATGAGATCTCAGGTCTGATGCTGCCGATGGCGGGACGGCACAACGCGCTCAATGCCACCGCGGCGATCGCGGTCGCGCATGAGCTCGGGCTTTCCGACGATGCGATCCGCAAGGCGATCGCGGGCTTCGGCGGCGTCAAGCGGCGCTTCACCCGGACCGGCGAATGGAACGGCGTCACCGTGATCGACGATTACGGCCATCATCCCGTCGAGATCGCGGCGGTGCTGAGAGCGGCGCGGGAATCGACCAACGGCAAGATCATCGCCGTGGTGCAGCCGCATCGCTATAGCCGCCTGCAATCGCTGTTCGAGGAATTCTGCACCTGCTTCAACGATGCCGACGCGGTCGTGGTGGCGGAAGTCTATCCGGCCGGCGAGGCGCCAATTCCGGGCATCGACCGCGACAACTTCGTGCTGGGCTTGCGCGCGCACGGCCATCGCGAAGTGATCCCGCTGCAGAAATCCTCCGATCTCGCAGGCTTAATCAAGGGCCTCGCCGGCCGCGGCGATCTGGTGGTCTGCCTCGGCGCCGGCAGCATCACGCAATGGGCCTACACACTGCCGGGCGAATTGAAGGCGCTGGGGTGAGGGATCTCGATTGACGTTCCCCGACATCACCTCCGACCTCAAAGCCGCGATGCCGCGCTTGCGCGGGCGGCTGCTCGCCAACCAATCGCTCGCCGAATTGACGTGGTTTCGCGTCGGCGGCCCGGCGCAGGTGTTTTTTACGCCCGCTGATGAAGACGATCTCGCCTATTTCCTTGCGCACTTGTCGGGCGAATTGCCGGTCTATGTCGTCGGCGTCGGCTCCAATCTCATCGTGCGCGATGGCGGCATGCCGGGCGTGGTGATCCGCCTGTCGCCGCGCGCGTTCGGCGACGCCGGCGCGGAAGCCGACATGGTCAGCGCCGGCGCCGCCGCGCTCGACAAGCGCGTCGCCGAGACCGCGGCGGCAGCCAATATCAGCGGACTCGAATTTTTCTTCGGCATTCCCGGCACTATTGGCGGCGCGCTGCGCATGAATGCCGGCGCCAATGGCGCGGAGACCAAGGACGTCCTGATCGAAGCCACGGGAATCGGCCGCGACGGCAAGAAGCACAAATTCTCCAATGCCGATATGAAGTTCGCCTACCGCAACTCCGGCGTCGATGCTTCCGTCATCTTCACCTCGGCGCGCTTTCGCGGGGTCGGCGCCACACCGCAAGCGATTCGCAAGCGGATGGACGAGGTGCAGAGCCATCGCGAGACCGCGCAGCCGATTCGCGAAAAGACCGGCGGCTCGACGTTCAAGAACCCGCCTGATAACAGCGCGTGGAAGCTGATCGACGCGGCCGGCTGCCGCGGCCTCAAGCTCGGCGGCGCGCAGGTCTCCGAAATGCACTGCAATTTTCTGATCAATACCGGCAACGCCACCGGTCATGATATCGAAGCGCTGGGCGAGACCGTTCGCGCGCGGGTGAGGGAAAATTCCGGAACTGAGCTACACTGGGAAATCAAGCGGATTGGGATCGAACCTAAGTGACGCGGATCACCATTTTTTTCGGAGGCACGAATACCGAACGCCTGGTGTCGGTGGCGTCGGCGCAGGCCCTGCATCAGGCTTTGCCCGAGGCCGATCTGTGGTTCTGGGACGTTGCCGACACCGTGCACGACGTGCGCTCCGAAGCGCTGCTCAACCATGCGCGCCCGTTCGAGGACGAGTTCAAGCCCGGCAACCGCGGCGTCGCGCTCGAGCAGGCGCTGGATCAGGCACATGTCGAGGATCGCCTGCTGGTGATCGGCCTGCATGGCGGCAGGGCGGAGAATGGCGAGCTTCAGGCGATGTGCGAGATGCGGGGCATCCCGTTCACCGGATCCGGCTCGGCCTCCTCGCATCTCGCCTTCGACAAGATCGCCGCCAAGCGTTTTGCCGCGCTAGCCGGCGTCAAGGCGCCAAAGGACGTCGTGCTCGAACAGCTCGACGCGGCTTTCGCGGAGTACGGCAAGCTGATCGCAAAGCCGGTGCGGGACGGATCGAGCTACGGCCTGATATTTGTCAATTCCAAGCAGGATCTGGTCGCGGTTCGCCGCGCCGCCAAGCTTGAAGACTATCTGATCGAACCGTGCATCGCGGGCGCCGAGGCGACCTGCGCCGTGCTGGAGCAATCCGATGGTTCGGTGATCGCACTGCCGCTGATCGAGATTGTGCCCGCGGACGGCGGGTTCGATTATGTCGCAAAATATCTCGCCAAGTCGACGCAGGAGATATGTCCCGGCCGCTTCACCCCCGAAACGACCGAAGAAATCAAGGACCAGGCGCTGCGGGCGCACCGGGCGCTGTCGTGCACCGGCTATTCCCGTTCCGACTTCATCGTTTCGGACCAAGGGCCGATCTATTTGGAAACAAACACTTTACCCGGCCTGACCAAGGCTTCGCTTTACCCGAAGGCGCTCAAGGCGCAGGGCATCGAATTCGCCGATTTCCTGCAAGACCAGATCAAGCTGGCGGCAGGCCGCGCGCGGAAATAAAGCGTGCTCTTAGGGGGCGGGGCGGGCGGATTTCGGGAATCGAGGCCGCGAATAGGTAAAATTATTAACATTTTGCGGCAAAGTATTCACAGGGCCCATCAAAACGCGCCCGGTCCTGATCTGATTTACCATTTGTTTACCAGGAAGTCAGAAGGTTAACGCTGGCGGCGCAAGTGGCGTCTGGCTGCCGGGGCGCGAGCTGTTGCGGATTTCCGCTTCGACGACCGCATCGAGGGAAACTCAGCACCCAGCCCGGCAAGACCGAGACGTTATTTGTGCCAAAACTCGCAAGCGTTTGCGGGCAACATTTGACGAGCTCGTGCAATGGATGGTGCAGGACGCCTCAATCGATCGGCCAGATCGCTGGGGCCCCAGGCTGACCCGAAGGCGACCGCTATTGGCGCGGTCGCGCTGCTGCGCGAGCGGCTTTGGCGGCGCCGTCCACACGCCAGGCCGACGCTCGATCGCGAGCCCCCCGATCGCTTGATTGCGCTGGTCGAGCGCTATCTGCCGGCCCGCGCCGGCGTCGCCGCGACCGTGCTGTTTCTGCTCGGCAGCGCAGGCTTCGGCATCGTGAGGGGTGGCCACGTCGAGGAATTGAGCACGGCTGCGAGCGATACCCGCAATGCCATCGCTAATTCCGCCGGGTTCCGGATCGCCTCGGTCGCCATCAACGGCCGCAAGCAATTGAGCCAGGACGAGGTGCTCGCGATCGGCGGCGTCAACGGGCGCTCCTCGCTGCTGTTCCTCGATGCCGCGAACGTGCGCGACCGGCTGCAGGCCAATCCCTGGATCGCCGAAGCTACGGTACTGAAATTTTATCCCGGCCAGCTCCAGATCGATATTGTCGAACGTTCGGCATTCGCGCTGTGGCAGCAGGACGGCAGGATCTCGGTGATATCGGATGACGGTGCGGTGCTCGAGCCGTATCTGTCGCACCGCTTTATGTCGCTGCCGCTGGTGGTGGGCAAGGGCGCCCAAACCCACGCCAAGGAGTTCCTGGCGCTGCTCGCGGGTTATCCGCAGGTCAAGTCCGTCACCAAGGCTGCGATCTTCGTCGGCGAGCGGCGCTGGAATCTGCGACTCAAGGACGGTCTCGATATTCGCCTG
>Ga0210401_10006228_pt1 | contig 12167 bp, 7 predicted proteins | sample IncBWH32MmetaG_FD_150866 | JGI IMG/M metagenome (GOLD analysis project Ga0210401, IMG submission 150866) | Forest soil microbial communities from Barre Woods Harvard Forest LTER site, Petersham, Massachusetts, United States - Inc-BW-H-32-M | ecosystem: Environmental > Terrestrial > Soil >... | reverse complement strand
CCGAATTGAAGCAGGCGGCGTTGAATCTGGAAAACGCCGGGACGGACTTGAAGGTGACCAAAAATGAGTTGCTGCCGTCAGTCAGTATTTTTGGAGAGTACATCGCCAGCGGGCTTGGCGGGGTCCGGAAATCCACAATCACGACGCCGGCTGGTTCGTCGACAACCATTTTCCCGGGCGGGGCGGGGCAGGATCTCAGCCGCCTGTTCCACGGAAACTATTCAACCTTTGAGGGAGGAATCAATTTCACAGTGCCGATTCGCAATCGCGCGGCGCAAGCAGACAACGCCCAGGCGGTGTTGAACGAGCGCCAGCAGAAGACCCAGTATCGCCAGGAACAAAACGCTATTTTTGTGAGCGTTCGCAACGCCCTGATTGCCATGCAAGAGGATCGCGCCTCGCTGGCCGCCGCGGAAGAGGCGCGAAAATTGGCCGTTCAAACCTTTCAGGATGAGCAGGAGAAATACAGGCTGGGCGCGTCCACAAGCTACAACGTCGTTCTGCGCTCCCGCGACGTCACCACCGCGGAGGGAGTGGAGCTGCGCGATCGAATCAACCTGCTCGAGGATGAGTTGAAATTCAACCAGGCGATGGGCCGCACGCTCGAGGTGAACCAGATCAGCGTGGCGGACGCGCTGAAGCACTGAAGCGCATGCATCAAAGTTCGTCGAGCGGTCTCGAAACTTCGAGACCGATTAGTTGCTGGCGGTCTGGAAGTTGTAGCGCCGGCGTCTCGCCGGCATTCTCTCCCATTTCCACGCATCGCAAAAAAAAGCCGGCGAGACGCCGGCGCTACGAAACCCTCCGTGCTTTATTGAGTTGTTGGGTTGAGTTCTAAATGATGAGGAACGTGGCGAAAAATAGGGGTTAGCTGACTGCGAACTGTGAGTCGTTCAAAAAAGCTTTCATGAATGATTCATTCTTGATTTAACCTAAAAACCTTCTTCGATTAGGCGGGAAACGGTGAGACGCGATAACGGGGATGGGTCGCGCGATTCTAATAGGCGCTCGACATATTTTGCGAGGATGTCGCACTCGATGTTCACGGCGTCGCCGACTTGGAGCGTTGAAAGATTCGTGTGCTCGTACGTGAAGGGGATGATGGCGGTTTCAACGATGCCGTCGCGCCAGCCCGCGACGGTCAGGCTGATGCCGTCGAGCGCGATCGAACCTTTCATCGCAATGTATCGCGCGAGGTCCGAGGGGACTTGGACACCGAACCACCAGTTCGCGCCTTCGGGTTCGAGTCGTGCGACGCGGCCGACTCCGTCCCCATGGCCCTGCACGAAGTGGCCGCCGAGTTCTTTCATCCCCGTCAGTGGGCGCTCCAGATTGACGCGTGTGCCGGGCTTCATTTTGCCGAGGCTCGTTCGGCGCAGCGTTTCTCCGGAGAGATCGGCGCTGAAAGTTTCTTTTGAGATTTCGACCGCCGTCAGGCAACAGCCGTTGACGGCGATGCTCCCCGATTTTACGAGGCCATCGAGGAGAGGCCCGCCGCGTACACGGATGCTTGCTCCGATTTGATCGGGGCGAACATCGCTGGAATCAGGGCGCGCGCCGATGTCGGATAATTCCACCGATTCGATCGTGCCGACATATTCAATGAGTCCGGTAAACATCGTGGAGATACCCCTCAACTGCAAAATCCGGTCCAAATGGTTCAATGGTGACGTTCTTCAATTCTTGCATTGGCCGGAGGCGCGTGGATGCCGAATTCGCGCCCGGTTCATCCCCGACTAGCCCGGCAACTTTAGGCGAGAAGAACACCCGCATTTTATCCACAATTCCGGCGGCCAGGGCAGCGGAATTCAAGATGGCCCCCGATTCCAGTATGACGCTGAGTAGTTCGCGACGGCCAAGCTCAGCGATAACCATCCGCAGATCTAGGTTCGAGCCGCGCCCGGCCAGGCTCACGACCTCAACACCTGCTCGCCGGAGGGAACGCGCAACCGGAGCATTTTCTTTTGCGCGGGTAAAAGCGAGTACATCTCCGTCTGCCGAGCGCACCAGATTCGAGCGCAGCGGCAAACGCAAGCGCGAGTCCAGCACGACGCGCAGCAGTTTTCTCCTTCGCGGGAGTCCCGTGCGGTCACTAAGGAGCGGGTCGTCCGCGAGCACGGTTCCGATGCCAGTGACGAGAGCGTCGACGGCATGGCGCATCCGCTGCACTTCGGCGCGCGATTGGGGCGATGAAATCCAGCGGTCTTTTTGTGACATGCGTGCGCCCATGCGGGCGTTTTTTTTGGGTTGAGGAAGGACGAGCTGGCCGTCGAGCGTGAGGGCGGACTTGAGCGTTACCAATGGCTTGCGCGAAACGATCCAGCAGGAGAAAGCTTCATTCAAACGCCGTGCCTCGGCGTCCCTCAAACCGATGCTCACCGCGATTCCCGCCGCGCGCAATTGTTGGAAGCCTCGGCCGGCCACCGCCGGGTTCGGGTCTGGCATTGACGCCACGACGCGCGCGACGCCTGCGGAAATTAACGCCTGCGTGCAGGGGCCGGTACGTCCCATGTGGCAGCAGGGTTCGAGATTGATGTAGAGCGTTGCGCCGCGCGCGGATTCGCCGGCCGCTTCCAAAGCGATGACTTCCGCGTGGCGGACACCGTCATAGGTGTGAAAACCCTCGCCAATTACGCGCCCGTCGCGGACCAGAACCGCTCCCACCATCGGATTCGGGCTGGCGAGCGCAATTCCGCGCTCCGCCAAATCAAGCGCACGGTCCATGAAGACGGCGTCGGCAGCAACTCTGGAGGCTGGCCGGTAAGTCGCTGAAGGCGTCATCTAGTCTCGCAAGTTCCAAAGTCAGTGGACGGTTTGAGTGGCACACCCACTCTTGGTTGTGCGTGATTTGCCATCAAATGTTGCGTTAAACGTGCGGCCTACCAAGACTCAAGAGTTTACAAACCCGCACGGCCAAGTGTGGCTGTGCTACGAAAATCGCTCAATCAAAAAGGGAAGAAACAAAAATCTCCGCGTCAAATGGCACCAGGTCTTCCACAGATTCACCCGTGCCGACATATTGAACGGGCAAGCCGAGTTCGCGTGTGATGGCCACTACAATGCCACCCTTGGCCGTGCCGTCGAGTTTGGTCAGCACAATGCCGGTGACGCCGGCAGTTGCCGTAAATTCGCGAGCCTGCGAAAGCCCATTCTGACCGGTGGTCGCGTCCATCACCAGCAAAACCTCATGGGGCGCGCCGGGGATTATTTTTGTGGCCGTGCGTTTCATTTTGTCGAGCTCGGCCATCAGGTTCATTTTGGTGTGCAGGCGTCCCGCGGTATCCACGATCACCACATCCGCGTTCTTAGAGCGCGCCGAGGATAGCGCATCATAAACAACGGCCGCGGGATCTCCGCCGGATTTAGTCTTTACTATTTCCGAGCCAGTGCGAGTGGCCCACACCGCAAGTTGCTCAATGGCCGCGGCGCGAAACGTATCGCCCGCGGCGAGGACCACATTCTTGCCGTTCTGGTGCAGGCGGTTCGCGAGCTTCCCAATCGTCGTTGTTTTACCGGTGCCGTTCACACCGACAACAAAAATGACGTGCGGGCGCGGCTCTTGCCCGGCCGGGGATCTTCCATTCTGCGATGGCACGGCGCGCAAGGCATGCAAAAGCTGGTTTTTCAGTTCTGTCTTTAGGTCAGCGGCGCTGCCGAGCGCGTGGCGCTCTAGTTTCTGGCGGACAGCTTCGAGAATTTGATGAGTCGTCCGAGGTCCGAGATCGGCGGCCAGCAACGCGTTTTCCAACTTCGTGAGCAGCTCGGGATCGATTTTCTTTTCGCCCGAGATAAGGTCTTCGACCCGGGAGGTTATCTGCGTGCGGGTCTTCGAGATCGACTGTTTTAGCCGGTCGAGGAGCGACCCGCCTTCCGCGGGTTTTTTCGTTTCGTCGTCCTTGCCGAAGAGGGAAAGCATAAGTGTTTCGCTGCTTTGCGCGGCGAATTATTTATTCTAACAGAAGATATCCTGGTACAGCGCTGGGTGGATTGCATGGATGGCAGTTCAGCGACCTCTTTCCATTGTGGGATAGGGATCGTATACTCCTCAGCAAGCATGCCGCTGACAACAGGCGCAAAGATTGGGCCATATGAAGTTCGCTCCCCCATTGGCGCGGGAGGGATGGGAGAGGTTTACCGTGCCGTGGACTCGCGCTTGGGACGGGACGTGGCTCTCAAGGTTCTTCCCAAATCATTTGCTTGCGATTCCGAACGACTACATAGGTTTGAGCAGGAAGCCCGCGCGGTAGCCGCGCTCAATCACCCCAATATCCTCGCCGTATTCGACGTGGGCGAGCAAGACGGAGCGCCGTATCTGGTCTCCGAGCTTCTCGAAGGCGAGAGCCTGCGCGCGGTCGTTGACCGCGGAGCCTTGCCACAGCGCAAGACGATCGAATATGGAGTTCAGATCGCCCAGGGGATGGCGGGGGCGCACGAGAAGGGCATCGTCCACCGGGATTTGAAACCGGAAAATATTTTCATTACCAAAGACGGACATATCAAGATTCTGGATTTTGGACTTGCAAAACTCATGCAAGCGTCGCCGGAAGAGGCGGACGGCGCTACGCTTGCGCTTGGGACAATGCCCGGCGCGGTGCTCGGAACACCGGGCTACATGGCCCCGGAACAAGTGCGAGGACAGAAGGCCGATGCGCGAACAGATATCTTCGCCTTTGGCGCCGTGCTTTACGAAATGATGTCCGGACAAAGAGCGTTCGTACGCGACACTCCTGCGGAAACTATGACCGCAGTCCTGAAAGAGGATCCAGCGGAAATTTCCAATCAAATACATCCTGTCTCGCCGGCCCTCGATCGAATCGTGCGCAGATGTCTCGAAAAGAATCCGGAACAGCGTTTCCAGTCAGCGCGTGATCTCTCGTTTGCTTTGGGCGCGCTTTCGGGAACTGACGCCAGCGGAGTTACGCGCGCGAGCGAAGCGCCCAGACGAATTTCATTTAAGCTCTGGATTCCAGCAACCCTTGCGCTGATGGCGGTTGCCGCGGTGACTTGGTTCGTTGCGCGGCTTCCCGCTGGTCCCTCAGCTCGTTTGGAATTTGCGATCCCGGTTCCGGGTGAGGTCAGCCACATGGCTATTTCCACTGACGGGCGCATGCTGGCATTTGTTTCACCCGACGAAAAAACCGGCATCCCTATGCTTTTCGTGCAGCGGGTCGGCGCGCCCGTTGCCAGAGAGTTTCCTGGAACAGAGGGAGCGAGTTACCCGTTTTGGTCGCCCGACGGCGCCTCCGTCGCATTCTTTGGCAACAGTAAGCTGCAGCGGGTCGCGGCCAGCGGTGGCTCCCCGCAGACTCTGGCCCATGTGAACAATGCGCGCGGTGGAAGCTGGGGCTCGAAAAACGTGATCCTTTATACGCCCGATCCTGGAGGCCCGATTTGGAGAGTGAACGCAGACGGAAGCCACGCGGCACCTCTCACAGATAAATTTATCGGATCTCAAGATTCACACCGCTGGCCTCTTTTCCTTCCAGACGGCGACCACTTCCTGTTTCTTGCCGCGAATTTCGGCACAGCGGATCGGAACGCTCAAACGGCCATTTATATCAGCTCGCTTGAGGCCAAGGAAAAAACGCTGGTCGTCCATGCGTTGTCTAATCCGGGTTACGCGCCGGGTTACCTGTTCTACGGGGACGAACAATCGGCTTTGAGAGTACTGCCCTTCAATGCCGCGAAGGGAACGGTTGAAGGGGATTCCCGAGTGATCGTAGACAAGGTCGGCTATCAGCCGTCCGTCTATTGGGGAGCGTTCGTGGTCGCGGAAAACGGGACCGTCATTTACAGCAAGACCGCCGAGGCTGCGCAATCCGTGTTGACGTGGTACGGCAGGTCCGGGAAGGTGCTGAGTCGAGTCGGCGAACCCGGAGTGCAGGCGAACCCCTCCATCTCTCCGGATGGCAGCCGCGTTTCTGTGGACATCACGGATTTGAAGGCGAACAACCTCGACGTGTGGATCCAGGATTTGAACAAAGGCACCAGCACTCGCTTTACCTTTGATCCGGCGGAGGAGACGACGGGGGTGTGGTCTCGCGATGGAAAAGTAATTGCCTTCCGTTCTGTGGCGGGCGGGTCGGGCGTCAACTTAAAAGACGCGGACAGTCTGAAACCGGAAAAAAATCTGTACAAAGTTGGCCGCGCATTGAACGGGGCAGGCAAAGTGGGGAATTTGGACACCTTGGCCAGCTTCGATCTGATTCCCAATTCCTGGACGCCAGACGACCAACAAATCCTGTCATCGCTGCAAACGGCGGCGCAAAATTCGCGGTCGATCCTCGTTTTGGTCCCGGTCAACGGCACCACGCCCACACAATTCCATCAAAGCGACGCCAGCGAAACGAACGGGCAGATTTCAGCGGACGGCAAATGGGTAGCCTACGCCTCGAACGAGTCCGGCGCGTGGGAAATTTATGTAACGACCTTCCCTTCAGCCGCAGGGAAGTGGCAGGTCTCGCGTGAGGGCGGAACGGAGCCCCGTTGGCGAGCTGACGGCAAGGAACTCTTCTATATTGGGCAGACGGGTACGCTGATGGCCGTGCCGGTCGAAGCGGGCGGAACTTTTTCCTCTGGTGCGCCCGCTCCTCTGTTCCAGATTCGTGGGCGGGCACCGATTTCCTCGACAGATCTTTTTACCTACGACGTGACCAAAGACGGGCAGCGTTTCCTCGTGAACGAATATCTCAAGCCGGATCATGTGCCGCCATTGACGATCGTGCAGCAGGTATTCGCCGAGCCTCCAAAGTAGAATTGGAGTCGATCGAGCGGAAGTATAGGTAATGTTCTAGTTTGGCCGAGGGTCGCTGGCAATTCGGTTTCGGAGGTCGGGACTTCAGTCCCGACGTAAAGCATTCTTTGATCACGGGCTTTAGCCCCTGAAGCTTCAGGGGCTAAAGCCCGTGATTACATAGAACGTGAACGGCCGAGCTGAAGCTCGGCCCTCCTGAAAACCAAAAATTCTGAATTGGGATATTCCCGAAGAATGCCCCGCCATGAGTCTTCAAGAATTTCATTCGCTGTGACGCGAAACTCGATGCATCTGTTGTATGATGGCGGCAATTATTGAGCTGCCGGGTTCAGACAGCCACGTTTTCAAGTTCACTCCAGGGGGTAAGCGATGAATTCGGGTCTATTGAAGTTCGCGCTGGCAGGACTTCTTTTTCTCACTTTTTCCGCCGCTAGTTCGCGGGCCCAGGGGACATCCAACCGGGACGCGGATACCGCCGCCATCAAACAAACCGTGGCGGCATTTCAAGACACCTGGAACACGCACGACGCGCACGCCCTGGCCATGAAATACGTGGAGGACGGCGACTTTTCGAGCGTCAAGGGTGAGGACAGCCATGGCAGGAAGCAACTGGAAGATCACTATGCAACCGTCTTTGGTACTTTCCTGAAGAACGCCCACACGACCGATACCGTAAGAAGCATTCGCTTCCTCGGTCCGGACACCGCCTCCGTGGACATCGATTGGCTGGTGAACGAACCCAGCGCGCCAGGGGGCGTGCTCCGCAAGGGACTTCTCACCTGGGTCGTGACCAAGCGCAACGGGCAATGGATGATCATGATTTACCACGAGCAGTCGTTCTAAATTGACCTTAGTGTTTTGGATTTTCTCTGCGCACGACGGATGCAAAGCGAAAGCGCGGAAATCAGGAGGGTGCGATGTTTTCGGCTAAAGCAAAATTTATTTTGGCGGTTCTTTTGGTTGTTCCATTTTCTGCGCGCCCTTCCCGGGCGCAGACGCATTCCAACATGGATGCTGATTCGGCTGCCATCAAACAGTGCGTAGCGGCCTGGGAGGACGCCTGGAACCGCCACGATGCCCACGCCACCGCCATGGCCTATGTGGAAGACGGCGATTTCTCGAGCACCACGGGAATCCCCAGCCACGGTTGGAAGGAACTCGAAGCTCATTACAACGAAATCTTCACGACCTTCCTCAAGGACGCCCATCGCACCGACACCGTGAAAAGCATTCGCTTTCTAGGCCCGGACACCGCCTCCGTGGATATCGACTGGCAAATGACCGGAGCAAGAACGCGAGACGGCAAAGATGCGCCGAATCGCAAAGGTCTTCTCACCTGGATCGTGACCAAACACAACGGACAGTGGATGATCACGATTTACCACGAGTCCGTCTTTTAACCCGCATTCCTCACAGGCTCCAATGACGTCGGTTAGGAAGAGTTCCTCTTTCTCAAGCCCGCGGAGAGATTCTTCGAGGCACAAAGCGCCTCTCAGAATGACACACTGCCTTAAGCTGTCATTACTAAGCGGAGCGAAGAATCTCTCTGAATCCCTCAGTACACGAGAACCATGAGCCGAACTGGGGAGAAATGCGGGTTATTCTCCTGTTTCTGATGAAAGCTGAGTGGTAAAAAAATCGAGGGAGGCCGTGTTGCGCCTCCCTCGAACTTTCGGCGGGCGCCGACTAGAGCCCGCCCGTGATTGTTGGACTGACTAGAACGTAAGCTTCAACCCGACTTGCAACACCCGGTTGCTTCCCGAACCGACAAGCGGATTGCCGGCCACGACGTCAGGTGTGCCGCAACCGCAGCCGAACGATGCGGAGTTCGAGGGGTCGTTGCCGGAGAGCCCACCATTCGCCGCACCATACGGATTGGAGATGATGGGGTGATTAAAAATGTTAAAGAGTTCAAGCCGGAACTGGGCGCTATACCGCTCACGGTACGAGAACGTCTTGAATACCGAGAAATCGACGTTCTTGAAGCCTGAGTCACGGAAGATGTTCCTGCCCATCGTGCCAAAGGTTGCGAACTTGGGAGGAACTATGACCGAAGTGCCGCTGACGTAGCAGCCGCCTGTAGCAAGCGTACTCGGGTCCGGGGCGACGGCGAGGCATTGCGAAAACTTGGCTTGGGAACACGTGCTATCGCAAATAGCAGTCCCGTAGACGCCGCTGGTTTGAGAGCAACCGGCAGCGGTGCAGTACGTAAAGGAGTCCGGACCGGACTTGAAGTCGGCTGGGTTCCCAATCAAATTCCAGCGATCTCCGAAGTCGTTGCCGCTCGCGCTGAAATCGTTGTTCTGGTCGTTCACGAGCCACGGCACACCGCCCTGAATGCTCACGATCGTGTTGAGCTTCCAGCCTTCCAGTAACTGGGCAAAGCCTTTGATCCCGGGAAGATCGTAAGTCGCCGTCAGGGTGAGGCGGTGCCGGATGTCAAAGTCGCTGTTGCCGTACTCCGCCCCTGGATCCGAGCTGTTCTGCGGCAGGTTTCCGAAACGATTCAGGGAACCGTTGTCGAGGCCATGCCCGAACGTGTAACCGGCGGTGAAAGACAACCCGTGAGTAACCCGCTCGGTCAACGTGCTCTGCAGGCTGTGGTAGTTAGAGCGGGCATCATTCACCGTCATGTTGATAAACCTCAGGTAGGGGAACGCAGTGCCGAACGGACGGTCGGCATTGGCTTCGCAGTGGCCACAAGCGATCTCCGCGGGGTTACTGGGGTTAATCTGATTGAGGTCGACAAAACCCGTCATATTGGAGCCGTGATTGCCAACGTAGCTAACCTCCAAGGAGAGGTTGTTGTTGAAAGCATGCGTGATACCAAGGTTCCAACTTGACATGAAAGGGGTTCGAAGATTTGGGTCCACCGTGGTCAGGTCGCAGCGGTTCTTGGGATCCGCACAAGCGACCCCGGCACCCACCGGGAAGGCTACTCCGTTCCAATTGATACTTGAGCCGGGGAGTGCCGCGCTTCCAAGTCCGATACTGCCGCCAAAGGTCTGACCCCCAACCGACGTACAGGTTGCAGGCGGGGTGAAGGGCTTCGTGCAGCCTCCTGTCGGGACGGCGGCGAAGGTGCCATTCTTGAAGTTCTGGAACGGTGACTGCATGAACTGGGCTGGGGTGAAAATCGAGTAAATTCTACTGAACCCGCCGCGAACCACTGTGGTGCCATTGCCGGAAAGGTCCCAGGCAAAACCCACGCGCGGCGAGTAATCCTTGTGATCGGGCTTCCAGAGCGTATCGCCAATCGACGGTTGACCCTGCTGCACCATTCCGAGGGTCGGAACGAAGGTGCCAAGGAGGCCGTTGATTTCTTTCATCGGCGATACGAAGGAATAGCGCAGGCCCAGGTTGACGATCAATTTCGGGGTTACTCGCCAGTCATCCTGAACGAATCCCGCATAATTCATCCAGGTCATATCGCGAGCCGTTGCGCCTACGAGTTGACTTGCCCTGGTCGGATTTCCGGCGAAAAAGTCTTCGAGTGGGCAGGATTGTGGGGTACCCGAACTACTCTTGCAGTCGGTGAGCCCCGCGGTTTTGCCGCCCAGGAAATCGATCCGGCCCCGTGTGTCGTGGATATTCACAAAGGTCTCGATGTGTGTGATCTCGGCACCGAACTTGAAGGTGTGCTTGCCCGCCAAATACGAGACGCTGTCCTGATAATCGTAATACGGGTTGACGAACTCGAGGGGACGGCCACGCCACGCGCCCAAGGGAGCAAAACTACCTATGGTGACAGTCGGGAACCCACCCACGCTCGTGATTCCTGTATCGAGCGGGTAGTCCTTGCCATTGGCGAACTTCGCGTTGTCATCGGAAAGAAGGGCGAAGCTAACTTTGTCCCAGCCAAATCGGGCTTCGTTCACCAGGCGGGAAGTCGGTGTCCAAACCCAGTCGGCAGAGACCGTATATGTACGTATGGGAGATTGATTCTTAAAGGTTGCGTTTACGACGGGGTGATCTTCTCCATCGCCAAGGTAGTTGCCGATTAACAGCATGCCATTGAGTGAGTGCTTGCTGTTGATGTGGTAATCGATTTTCGTTACGCCATTGTCGCTGACATTGGTGTTGGGGAAGCCGCTACTGTAGTTGACAACGCTCGATGGGCCGTTCTGGATGAGGTCCCCGGCGCCGCCGCAACTGAATGTCGCTCCCGAAGGGCTGCAACCGAACAGAGCCAAGCTGACGGGACTTATTGCCCCCGCGCCGAGGGCGGTCTTAATGCTATTGAGAGCATCCACCATGCTTTTCGACGGGCCGAGACCTGCACCTGTAGCGGGGACAGTCGCGGGAAAGGCATTGCCGACGAACGAACGCAGACCCTCATAGTTGGCGAAGAAGAAGAGTTTGTCCTTCTTGATTGGCCCGCCCACCGAGCCGCCGAACTGCTTCAACTGCGTAGGCAGCTTGTCACATACGTTCGGTAGGCCTGTGTTCTGCAGACAGGTTCCACCGACCTCGTCGGCGTTGTAGTGGTTGCGGGCGTCCCATGCGGCGCTGCGGTAGAATCCGTAGGCCGAGCCGTGAAGCGTGTTGGTCCCCGATTTGATTCCCACGTTTACGACGGCACCCGGCCTCCAGCCGTACTCCGACTTCGGATTCTCCATAAGGTTGAATTCCTGGATGGAGTCAACGGGCAGAATGGTGGCCCCGTCCGTAAACGGACTTGGCATACCGCCAATGGGGCGATAGTCATAGAGATTGACGTTAAGGATGCCGTCGACCATCCAAACGCTTTCATCGGGCCGGCTGTTGTTGGTGCTCTGGGTCCAGGGTGAGCCGCCCGCATAGGTCATTACGCCAGGACGCAAAGACAATAAATTTTGGTAGTTACGGCCATTCAAGGGCATGTCGATGATGTCCGCGTTGTCGAGTGTGCCGCCCAGTGTGGCGTTGGTGGTTTCCACCAGTGGTATCGATTCGGTGACCGTGACGGTTTGTTCTTGCTGCCCGGGCTGTACGATCAGGTCGACTCGAATTTCCTTACCCACGCCCAGCTCCACGCCCACCCGTTCGATCTTCTTGAAGCCTTTAGCCTCGGCTCGAACCGTATACGTGCTGGGAGTCAGGTTGGGAGCGTTATACTCCCCCGCGTCGTCGGTGCTCATGGTTCGTGACACATTCCTCTCCGTGTCCACCACGCTTACCGTAGCGTTCGCTACCACGCCGCCGCTTTGGTCCGTGACCGTTCCGAGGATATGGCCGGAACTGCCCTGTGAAAACGCAGGAAGGCACAGCAAAAGCACTCCCACCACCCCAAATAACACATGCAAAGTTTTTCGGAAGAAAATACGCCAAGGACTGCCGGTTGAATTGATGGAACTCATTTCTGGACCTCCTGTCCAAAAAAGTCGATTTTTGAATCAGGCCCCGAGCCCTACCCGTGGTTTGGTCCCCAACC
>Ga0210401_10006226_pt1 | contig 12169 bp, 12 predicted proteins | sample IncBWH32MmetaG_FD_150866 | JGI IMG/M metagenome (GOLD analysis project Ga0210401, IMG submission 150866) | Forest soil microbial communities from Barre Woods Harvard Forest LTER site, Petersham, Massachusetts, United States - Inc-BW-H-32-M | ecosystem: Environmental > Terrestrial > Soil >... | reverse complement strand
GCGGTACCGGCGGGTTGCCGCGTACGGCCAGTCCAAACTGGCCAACCTGCTGTTCAGCTACGAACTGCAGCGGCGGCTGGCCGCGGCCGGGGCGCCGGCCAGGGCGCTGGCCGCCCACCCGGGCACCGCCCTCACCGGGCTGACCCGCTACTTCCCCCCGGCCATGGACCGCGCTTACCACGCCATGGGCCAGCCCATCGTGCAGAGCGCGCAACTGGGCGCGCTGCCCACGCTGCGCGCGGGCACCGATCCGGCCGCCCGCGGCGGCGACTATTACGGCCCGGACGGCTGGCTCGAATTCACGGGCTACCCGCACCGGGTCAGCTCCAGCGCCCGGTCGCATGACGCGCAGGCGCAGCGCCGGCTGTGGCAGGAATCGGAGCGGCTCACCGGGGTGCAGTACCTGGATGCCTGAGCGCTAACGTCGACCGCGTGGCTACCGGAACCGAGCATGTCAGCAGTCAGATCCTGGACTACGTCCTGACCCACTCCAGCCCGCCGGACGCGCTGCTCACCGAGCTGCGGGCGGAAACGACCCGGCGTTTCCCGGGCCGGGTGACCCTGCAGATCGGCGCGGAGCAGGGCACGTTCATGACGATGGTGAGCCGGCTAGCCGCACCGCGCCGGGCCGTCGAGGTGGGCACGTTCACCGGTTACTCATCGATCTGCCTGGCCCGCGGCCTGGCCCCGGGCGGCCGCCTGCTGTGCTGCGATGTGAACGCCGAGTGGACCGGGCTGGCCCGCGAGTACTGGCAGAAGGCCGGCCTGGCCGGCCAGATCGAGCTGCGGCTCGGCCCGGCCACCGACACGCTGCGCGCGCTGCCCGTGGACGAGCCGATCGACCTGGCCTTCATCGACGCGGACAAGACCGGCTACGCCAGCTACTGGGCGGAGATCGTGCCGCGGACCCGCAGCGGCGGGATCATCCTGGTGGACAACACCTTCCTGCACGGCCGGATCTTCGGCCCGGACCCCGACCCGGACGCCCGGGCCATCCGCGACTTCAACGAGCAGGTCATCGCCGACGACCGGGTGGACATGGCCATGCTGTCCATCGGCGACGGGGTGATCTTCGCGCAGAAGAAGTGACGTGGGCAAAGCTATGGTCATAGGAGTCCGATTGGGCCCACAGCTTGCCGGCCGGTGCGCCACAATGACCCCGATGGCTGCCGCACACAACCCGGTGTACCTGCGCGTCCTGGAAGATCTGCGGGATCAGATCCGGGGCGGGACGCTCGCGCCGGGGGCCCGCGTCCCGTCGCGCAACGCGATCATCGCCAAGTACGGCGTGGGCGAGACCGCGGCCAAGCACGCCCTGCAGGTGCTGGCGACGGAAGGGCTGATCGAGGCGCGCGCCGGGTCCGGGTCCTACGTGCGCAAGCGCCCGGCGCCCGCGCACCTGGAGCACGACCGGCCGCACTTCCCCGGCTCGCCGTTCGGCCTGGCCGACGGGCCCGGTGACGCTGACCAGGCGGTGCCGTCGCCCCGGCTGTCCTGGGAGTACCAGGCCGACCGGGTCATCCCGCCCGGCCCGGTGGCCCGGCGGCTGGGCCTGGCCGACCGGGATCAGCCGGTGACCCGGACCAGGTACCTGATGAGTGCGGACGGCGCCCCGGTGCAGCTGGCCACCAGCTACGAGCCGGACCTGGGCAGGCCGCCCGCGGCCGACGCCGCGGGCCGCGCGGTCACCGACCGGATGCAGGCCATCGGCATCACCGTCGACCAGGTGGTGGAGGAGATCTCGGTCCGGCCGGCGCTGTCCGGCGAGGCGGCCGTGCTGGGCCTCCCGGCGGGCGCGCCAGTGCTGGTCATCGAGCGGGCGTACCGGGCCGGACCGCGGACCGTGGAGGTCGGCGAGGTGGTTATCGCCGCCGACCGGTTCCGGCTGCGTTACCGGTTCCCGGCATGATCAGGCCAGCCCGGGCCGCCGACATCCCGGCGATCTACCGGCTGATCCGGGATCTGGCCAGCTACGAGAAGGCGCTGGCCAAGGTGACCGGCAGCGAGCAGGACCTGCGCCGGACGCTGCTGGCCGAGCCGCCCGCGGTGTTCGCGCACGTGGCCGAGCACGACGGCGAGGTCGGCGGGTTCGCGTTGTGGTACCTGAGCTTCTCTACCTGGGAGGCCAGCCACGGCATCTACCTGGAGGACCTCTACGTCCGGCCGGAGCTACGCGGACTCGGGCTAGGCCGGGCGCTGCTGGCCGAGCTGGCCCGGATCTGCGTCGAGCGCGGCTATCCGCGGCTGGAGTGGGCCGTGCTGGACTGGAACACCCCGTCCCGCGGCTTCTACGCCTCGCTCGGCGCGGCCGAGATGTCCGAGTGGATCGTCAACCGGCTGTCCGGCCCGGCCCTCCGCAACCTGGCCGCTGCTGAGCAACCTGGCCGCTACTGACTCCCGCTGACCGCCTTGTCGGCGTGCTTCAGGTCCGCGACCAGCTGGTCGGCGGCCATGTCGGTGGCCTTGGAGATCATCTTGTTGGCCGCCTTGATGTTCGCCGCGACCTGCTCGGCCAGGTTGGCCTCGTACACCACGAGCAGCCCCGCGGTGCCGTCGTCGAGCGTCTCGCCCAGCTCCTTCAGATCCGTCCGGCTCATCCCGCCGCTGGCGTGCCCGGCGACCGCGCCGATGGCGGCGCCGCCGCCCGCGCCGAGGGCCAGCGCGCCGAGGATGCCCACCGGCGGGAACAGCGCCGCCGCCACCCCGGCGGCCAGGCCCCAGCCCAGCCCCACCGCGGCGCCATGCCGGGTCGGCTGCTCGTGCTTCTTGACGATGCTGACCTTGCCCTCGGCGTCCTTGGCGATGACCGCCGCGTCGAACTCGTGCGAGGTCTTCACCGCGTAGTACAGGGCCTTCACGGCCTCGTAGTCCTCCACCGCGCTGGGCACGCTGTCGTAGGCCGCGGCCAGCACGTACAGGGTGTCTGGGTGCGCCATCGCTGCTCCTCCCTGGGTTTTCGGCCGACGCTAGGCGGCGGGCCTGACCCGGGCGTCACCCGGCGGGAGTGAGATCCGGTACTTGTCCCGCCGCCCCACATGATGTCAGTATCACTGAGATGCAATGGTTTGCAGGATGGCTGGGAAGGGACTGCGCATGACGGACAGCGACGCCGACATCGTGGTGGCTGGGGCCGGGCACAACAGCCTGCTGGCCGCGTGCTACCTGGCCAAGGCCGGGTACCGCTGCCTGGTCCTGGACGCGCGGCCGGTGCCCGGCGGCGGGGCGGCCACCGAGGAACTGCTGCTGCCCGGCTTCGGCATCGACACCTGCGCCACCGGGCACACCATGATCCGGGTCAACCCGGCGCTGCTGCATGACGAGCTGGGGCTGGCCGCGGACTACGGGCTGCGCTACGCCGAGCCCGACCCGGTGGAGCAGGTGGCGTTCCCGGACGGCCGGCAGCTCACCATGTGGCTGGACCGGGACCGGACGGCCGACGAGATCGGCGGGTTCTCCGCCGCGGACGCAGCCGCCTACCTCCGGCTGCTGGATGAGTACGACCAGGTCAAGCACATCTTCAGCGAGGCCCAGTTCACCCCGGTCGGGTACGGCCCGTCGCTGGAGGCGCGGCTGGCCGACCACCCGCGGGGCCGGATCTGGGCGCGGCGGCGGCAGCTGTCCGCGCTGCAGGTGGTGCAGCACGAGTTCACCAGCCGGCACATCCAGGCCTTCCTGCTCTGGATGGCGTTCCAGGTGTTCCAGCCGGTGGACGAGCCGGGCTCCGGGGTGCTGCCCTACGCGCAGACGTTCGGCCGCCAGCAGCGCAGCTGGTCCGTGCCGATCGGCGGCTCCGGGCAGCTGACCGCGGCGCTCACCGGCTACCTGGCCGATCATGGCGGCACGGTGCACTGCGGCCAGCGGGTGACCCGGCTGCTGCTGGACGGCGGCCGGTGCACCGGGGTGGAAACCGCCGATGGCACCCAGTACCGGGCGGGCACCGCCGTGCTGTCCACCATCCACGTGCAGCACCTGCGCGACATGGCACCCCGGCCCGCCTGGCCGGAGGAGTTCCACTACGGGGTGGACACCTACGACGTGGGGGTGCCCGGCTTCGCCACCTACTACTGTGCCACCGCGCCGCCGCGGTTCCGGGCGGCGGACGGCCCGGCCCCGGACAGCAGGCGCACCGCGGTGTCGGCCGGGCTGGCCGGCTGGCCGGAGGAGATGATCCAGATGGGCGCTGACCTGCGCACCGGCCGGTTCATCGCGGATCCGCCGTGGGTCCTGGTGGCCACCCCCACGCTGGTCGATCCGGGCCGGGCGCCGGCCGGCCAGCACACGGTGAAGATCCTCAGCCCGCAGGTCTACCAGCCGGCCGGCGGCTGGGCCGAGCTGAAGCATGAGCACTCCCGGCACCAGCTGGACCGGCTGCGCCGGGTGGCCGACTTCCCCGACGAGGCGATCCTGGCCAGCCTGGTCAAGTCGCCGGCGGACATCGAGGAACTGAATCCGCACATGATCCACGGCGCGTTCCACGGCGGGAACCGGGGGCCCGCGTTCAGCGGCCCGCTCCGGCCGGCGCCCGGCTGGGCGGCGCACCGGATGCCCATTGCTGGCCTGTATCAGACCGGCGGGTCCACCCATCCGGGCGGGTCGATCACCGGCGCCCCGGGCCGCAACGCGGCCATCGTGATGCTGTCCGACCTCGGCCACGACCCGGCCGAGGTGATGAGCTCAGCGGCGCACCGGCCGGTGACCGTTCCGCAGCACCCGGGCTGAGCGGCCGCCGCCCGGGAGCAGCCCGACCGCGTCCAGGTCGGCGGCCAGCTCGGCCACCTCCGCCTCGGTGTGCGACAGCACCGGCAGCCGGACCGGCCCGCCGGACATCCCGACCAGCCCGGCCCACGCCTTGATCGAGGCCAGCGCGTCGGCCATCCGCTGCTTGCCGTGCAGCCACTTGGCCGCCACCGCGCGCACCGGGTCGAGGGTGGCCGCGACCTGGCCGGCCCCGGTGAAGTCGCCGCCCAGGGCGAGCCCGGTGTACTCGCGCATCGGCTGCCACTCCGGGGTCTGGTACAGGTACGGCGCGGCCGAGGACATGAAACAGCGCTGGCCGTGCTCGCGCATGTTGGCCAGCCAGGTGCCCTCGTGCGGCTCGCAGACCATGATCTGGCCACCGACCCGGTCGAGCACCCGCAGGTAGTGCGCGTGGTCCCGGCCGACCTTGATGCCGCACACGTTCTCGATACCGGCCAGCCGCTCGACCAGGTCCAGCGACAGCGACACCCCGGAGTAGGCCGTGTCGAACAGCCAGATCCCGATGTCCACCGCCCCGCAGACCTGCTTGAACCAGCGGTACAGGCCCTCCTCGGAGGCGGCCGGGTAGTACGGGTTGATCAGCACCGCGAAGTCCGCGCCCGCCTTCTGCGCGTGCGTGGTCAGCTCGATGGCCTGCCGCGCGGAGTGGTGCCCGGTGTGCGCGATGACCGGGCATTTCCCCCGGCTGGCGTCCACCACCACCTCGACCAGGCGGCGCTTCTCGCTGCCGGTCAGCGACCAGAACTCGCTCATCACGCCACCGCAGAAGATGCCGTCGATGTGCAGGCCGCCGGTCAGCCGGTCCAGGTCGCGGCGCAGCGCCGGCCAGTCCAGCTCGCCGGCGGAGTCGAACGGCGTAGTGGTCGCCGCCCACAGCCCGGTAAAGCATTCCCGGGCCGCCTGCTTGGCTTCCGCCTTGGTGTACTCCATGGTCAACCCTCCCGGGTACTCAGCTGGCCGGCGCCCAGGTGCACCGGTCCCCGGGCACCGGCCACACCGTGTCGGCCGGCGGCGGTGCCCAGAACTCGACGAATGCGAAGTCCGCGTCGCTGTCGTTGACGAACCAGTGCAGCTCGGCCGGGCCGACCAGCGCGCTCATCCCGGCGGTCAGCCGGCTCACCGCCCGGTCGGTGCACAGCAGCCCGTCCCCGGCCAGCACGCAGAACACGTGGTGGCAGCCGACGTGGAAGTGGGCGGCCGCGCTGTCCCCGGGCCGGTATACCACCCGGTCGGCGCGGATCTGCCGGGCCCCCACCGGCACCGCGTCGGTGACCAGATCCAGCCGGTCTCGGGTGTCCCGGGTGGACACCAGGTGCGGCAGGTCCGCGGCGGCAAACAGCTCCGGCCGCCCCCGGCCGCGCGGCGCCGCGCGGCCCCGGGCGGGCGCCTGGGCGATCAGCACATCGAGCCCGCGGGCCCGGGCGCGCAGTGTGACCTCCGGGCAGCCGCCCAGCCACAGCAAGCTTTCCAGGCCGACCGCGAACCGCCCGCCGCCGGTTTCCGCGGTGCCGGACCCGGCCATCACGTAGAGCAGGCCCTCCGGGGCACCCAGCCCGATCGGCGGGCTGACTGCCATGGGGGACAGCGACCAGCGCCAGGCCTGCATGGGCACCGGGGCACCTAACTCCTGCGGGCCAGCCCAGGCTTGCTCGGCCCAGCCGGCGCCCTGCCGGGTGGGCAGGTCGCCCGGATCACGGACAACTGGCATCGGGGCTCCTTGGCCGCCCGGCGCTAGGACGGCGGCATGGTGATGATGGGGCGGATGGACTCCCGGCGGGCGAGCGCGCCGAACGCCGCGGCGACTTCGGACAGCGGGTAACAGTCAGCGGTTAGCGGCCCGGAGCGGATCACCCCCGAAGCCAATAGGGAGATCATGGCCGGGTATGCGTTCGGACTCGAACGTACCCCGAGTACGTTCAGCTCGTCGAGGGTCACCCGGTCCACCGGCAGGTCTGCTATGGCCCCGCCGGCCAGGCCGAGCAGCGCCACCGACCCGCCGCGCCGGACCGCGCCCAGCGCCTGGGCGATAACTGTGGTGTTGCCCGAGCAGTCGTACACGTGGTCCGCGCCGCGGCCGCCGGTCGCCGCGCGGATGCCCGCCACCGGGTCACCCTGCTCGTAGTCGACCACGGCGGTGCAGCCCAGCTCGCTGGCCACGGCCAGCCGCCGGCCCCGGCCGACCATGATCACGTCAGTGGCCCCCGCGGCCCGGGCCACCTGGATCATCAGCAGGCCGAGCAGGCCGGGGCCGAACACGGCCACGCTGTCCCCCGCGCCGAGCCCGGTCCGGCGGGCCGCGTGCACGGTGAGCGCCCCCTGGTTGACCAGCGCGGCGGAGACCTCGCTGACCGAGTCCGGCACCGGGTGCAGCGCCACCGCGGGGCGCACCGCGTACTCGGCCAGCGCCCCGGGGGCGGTGTGCCCGTACAGCTTGAAACCGGGCTCGCGCACTCGCTCGCACAGGTTGTACCGGCCCGCCCGGCACATCGGGCAGCTCGCGCAGCCAGTGTGGTTCTCGGCCACGACCCGCTGCCCCGGGCGCAGCCCGGTCCGCTCCGCGCCCGGCCCGAGCGCGGCGACCTCGCCGGACCACTCGTGGCCGATGATGAACGGCAGCGCGGGCGGCCAGGTGCCCCGGTACGCACCGTTGACGATCTTGAGGTCGGTGCCGCAGATACCGCAGGCGCGCACCCGGACCAGCACCTCGCCCGGGCCGGGCACCGGCCGGTCCACGTCCTCCACCTCGAGCTGGCCGAACTCGCGGAGCACCGCGGCGCGCATCGTGGCGGGCAGCTCAGCCGTCATGCCTGCGCCCCCAGTGCGGCCCAGATCTCCCGGGCCCGGGCCACCACGTGGTCCGCCACCGCCTCGGCGATCTCCTCGGCCCGGCCAGCCTCGGCCAGCTCCGGACGGCCGTACCAGCCGGTCGCCGCCACCTGGTGGAAGTCGCGCAGCACCGGGTACACGTCGGGCCGCCGGAACAGCCCGTGCGCGGCCTCCCCCGCGGCCCGCTCGCTCGGTTCTGTCGCCCGGCCCAGCTGGACCAGGCCGGGCTCGTAGGCCAGCACGGCGGCGGTTTCCATCGACCCGGCGTGGGTGAACTCCATCTCGTCCGGGAAGCTGCCATGCGTGATCACATGCGCCTCCGCGATCACCAGCTGCACCCCGTGCTGCTGCTGCGCCTGGTCGGCGCCCAGCCGCAGCGTGGCGGAGTTGCCCTCGTGCCAGTTCACCACCAGGAGCCGCTGCGCGCCCGCCGCGCCGAGGCCGCCGCACACGTCGACCAGCACCGCGGCCAGGGTGGCCGGCCGCAGCGACAGCGTGCCCGGCCAGGACAGGTGGTAGTGCGCCACGCCGACCGGGCCGAGCGAGGCGACCACGGTGTCCAGCCGCTCGGCCACCCGTTCCGCCACGGACAGCGCGGCGAACGTGTCGGTGCCCAGCGGCAGGTGGCCGCCGTGCTGTTCCACGCTGCCGGTGGCCAGCACGGCCACCCCGCTCGCGGCGAGCAGCCGGGCGGCTTCCGGCTGGGACATCCGCTCGATCTGGCGGTCGGGGTGACGGGGCACCAGGCTCAGCCTCCATATCCAGGGGTAGCCGTGGCGGGCTGGTCACCCGCCACCGCCTTGCGGTGCGCGCTGATCGGGGTCTGCCAGGCGTCGGTGACCACGTCCAGCAGCGCGGGCGGGCCGGCCAGCCCGCCGTGCAGCGCACCGGCCAGCCGGCCGGGCTCGCTGACCCGCGCCGCGTGCAGGCCGAAACCACGGGCCACGTCACCGAACGCCACGTCGGCGAAGTCGTCGTCTTCCCAGCCCCGGCCGAAGGTGATCCGGCGATACCAGCGGATCCAGCCGAGCGAGCGGTTGTTCAGCACGATCACGGTTACCGGCAGGCCGAGTTCGGCCACCGTGGCCAGTTCGCCCGCCGCGTAGCCCAGCGCGCCGTCGCCGGTCAGTACCACGGTGCGGCGGCCCGGATCGGCGGTGGCCACGCCGATGGCGGCGGGCAGCGCGTAGCCGAGGCCGGCCTGGCCGCGCGGGCAGAGCACCCGGCGGCCCGGGCGGCGCTGCTCCAGGTACATCCCGCCCCAGCCGCTGGCCAGGCTGGCGTCGCAGATCAGCACGTCATCCGGCCCGAGCGCGGCCTCCAGCTCGGCCAGCACCCGCTGCGGCGCGATCGGCAGCTGGTCACTGGCCCGCTCGGCGTCCCGGGCGGTCCGCCAGGCCGCGGTCAGCCCGGCCAGCCGGGCCCGCCACCCGGACCGGTCCGGCTCCGGCGCCTGTCCCTCCTCGTCGTCGGCATCGAGGGCGGCCAGCAAGGCCGTCAGCCCGGCCCGCGCATCACCGAGCAGCGCGGCGCGCAGCGGGAAGGCCCGGCCCAGCTCGGCCGGGTCCAGGTCGAGCTGGAGCACCGCCTGATCGGCCCGGGGCAGCGTCCAGCCATAGGTGGCCCCGCTGCCGGCCTTGCACCCGGCCAGCAGCACGACGTCGGCCTCGCTGAGCGCGGCCGCCGCGGCGCTGGTGCCCATCGAGCCGGTGACCCCGACGCTCAGCGGATGGTCCTCGGCCATCGCCCCTTTACCGGACAGTGTGGTGCCGACCGCGGCGCTGGCCCGCTCGGCCAGCGCGCTCAGCGCGGGCCCTGCCCCGGACAGCTGCACCCCGCCGCCGGCCAGGATGAACGGGCGGTGCGCGGTGCGCAGCACGGCGGCCGCGGCGGCCAGGTCGGCCTGCTCCGGAGCGGGCCGGAACGGCGGGAACCGGCCGAACCGGGCGCTGCCGGCCAGTCCGGCGGCCCCCTCGGGCAGCTGTCCATCCAGCACGGGCCCGTCCAGCATGTCCTGCGGCAGGAACAGCACGGCTGGGCCCGGCCGGCCGCTGGTCGCCACCCGGAACGCTTGCCGGACCAGGGCGGGCAGCACCTCGGCGGTGGGCACCGTGGCCTGCCACTTGGTGACCGGGGCGAGCAGCCCGGCCTGGTCCAGGGCCTGGGACGCGGCGCCGCGGTAGCGGTGCGGGGCGAGCCGCGCGGGCAGGTCGCTGACCAGCGCGACGACCGGCACCGAGGCACCCAGTGACTCGCTCAGGCCGGACGGCAGCTTGGCCGCGCCGGGCCCGACCGTCGCGTCGCACACGCCGACCTGGCCGGTCACCCGGGCGTACCCGTCCGCCGCGTAGGCGGCCGAGCGCTCGTCCCGGGTCAGCACGTGACTCAGCCCGGCCTGGTCCAGGATGCCGTCGTACAGCGCCAGCGTCTGCCCGCCGGGCACGCCGAACACATGCCGCACCCCGTGCTCGGCCAGCAGCGCGGCGAGCAGCCCGCCCGCGTGTGGGAACTCAGGCATTGGCGGCCAGCGCCAGCAGCCGCCCGGCGTTGCCGCCCAGGATCAGGTCTTCGCCGTCGCCCAGGCCGAGCTCGCGCACCTCGGCCACGCAGTTGTCGCTGCCCATGTCGAACGGCTGGTCGGAGCCGAGCAGGATCTGCCCCGCCCCGGCGTAGCCGACCAGGTCGGCGAGCAGCGCGGCGTCGTGGGTGACGCTGTCGTAGTAGAACCGGCGCAGCGACCAGTCCGGGCCGTGCCCGGTCCGCGCGGCCGCCTCCGGCCGGACCGCGTAGGCCCGGCGCAGCCGGCCGCGGAGCACCGGCAGCGCGCCGCCGCCGTGCGCCAGCAGCACCCGCAGCGGGGGGAACCGCTCGAGCACCCCGGCCAGCGCGATGTGCGCCGCGGTCACCGCGGTCTCCAGCGGGTTGCCGACCGAGTTCCACAGGTAGTAGCTGTCCAGCGCTTCGATGCCGAAGCCGCGGGTGGTCGGGTGGATGAAGACCAGCGCGCCGGTGCCGGCCGCGGCCGCCCAGAACGGCAGGAAGACGTCGTCACCCAGGTACCGGCCGGCCACGCTGGACGGGACCTGCACGCCCGCCAGGCCTGCGGCGAGCAGGCCGGCCAGCTCCCGCGCGGCCAGCTCCGGATCCTGCAGCGGCACCGCGCCGACCGCGCTGAGCTGCCCGGGCCGGGACGCGACGAGCCGGGCCAGCGCCTCGTTCTGCACCTGGCAGACCAGCTGCGCGTCGCCGGGCGCCGCGTCCACCGGCACCAGGTTGATCCACGGCGACAGCAGCAGGTGATCGACCCCGGTCGCGGCCGCCTCGGCCAGGATGACGTCCACGTCGCTGAACTCACCCAGCACCGAGTTGATCTCCCGGCCGCGGAAGCTGACGACGCTCCGGCCAGCCGCGGGGCGGATAACCGGCCGCCACGCCTCGGGCACGCTGCGCGCGGTGATCTCCGGGACGATGACGTGGCGGTGCGCGTCGATGATCAACGAGCGGCTCCCGGCGCCGTCCCGTTCGCGGCGGACTGCGGCTGGTCCGGCTCGGCCGCCCGCTCCTCGGCGGCCTTCACCTCCGGGGTCTGCTGGTCGGACACCGCGCCACCCAGGTACAGCGCGCCGATCTCCGGGTGGTTCAGCACCTCGTGGCCGGTGCCGGACAGCCGGACCCGGCCGTTCTCCAGCACCACGCCGTGCGTGGACAGCCTCAGCCCGGCCCGCGCGTTCTGCTCCACCAGCAGGATGGTCTTGCCCTGCGCGTGCATCATCCGGACCGCGTCGAAGACCGACTTGAGCACCTTCGGCGACAGGCCCATGGACGGCTCGTCCAGGATGACCAGGCTCGGGTCGAGCATCAGGCTCCGGGCGAACTCGACCAGCCGCTGCTGGCCGCCGGACAGGCTGCCCGCCTTCTTGCTCAGCCACTCGGTCACCTGGGGGAACATCTCCAGCACGGCGGCCAGCCGGCGGTCAGCCAGCCCGCGCTCGCGCAGGATGTACCCGCCCAGCACGATGTTCTCGCGTACCGTCATCTCGCGGAACAGGCTGTGGTTCTGCGGCACCAGCACCACGCCCGCGTCAAGCACCTGGCGCGGGGTCCTACCGGACAGTTGCTCGCCGCGCAGCGTAACCTGGCCGAGCCGCGGCTTGATCAGCCCGCAGATGCTGCCCAGCAGGGTGGACTTGCCCGCCCCGTTGGGGCCCACCACGCAGGTGATGCCACCGTCGGCCACCTGCATGGTCACCCCGTGCAGCACGTCACCGCCGCCGTAGCCGGCCACCACGTCCTGGATGACCAGGGCGGGGGTGGTGTCGTCAGCCGACCTGGATGTCATCGTCGTCCTCCTCCGCGGTGCCGAGATACGCATCGAGTACCCGGGGGTCGGTCCGGATCACGTCAGGCGGCCCGGAGACCACCGCGGTGCCGTAGTCCAGGACGGTGACGTTGTCGCACAGTCCCATCACGAAATCCATGTTGTGCTCGACGATGAGGAACGTGGTGCCCTGCTCGTTCAGCTGCCTGATCCGGTCCGCGATCATGGTGATCAGGGTCGGGTTGACCCCGCCGGCGGGCTCGTCGA
>Ga0210401_10006223_pt1 | contig 12175 bp, 13 predicted proteins | sample IncBWH32MmetaG_FD_150866 | JGI IMG/M metagenome (GOLD analysis project Ga0210401, IMG submission 150866) | Forest soil microbial communities from Barre Woods Harvard Forest LTER site, Petersham, Massachusetts, United States - Inc-BW-H-32-M | ecosystem: Environmental > Terrestrial > Soil >... | reverse complement strand
CACGGCATCGTTCCCAATTCAGCAGAAGTCGCCGCCCACTCCTTCCAGGTCCTCGGAGAAATCGGGCTAGCTGATCCTAATCCTCCAGCCATCATCACGTTCTGGCTCTATTCGCATCCCCCGCTGGCGGAGCGCTTGGTCTTCGCCTACAGCTACGACCCTTGGTCCAAGGGCGAATCCACCAAGTACGTAAAGCCGCGCCTGCAATAGCCGCAAATCACGACACCCGCCGGCGCGCAAAACTCGCCACCTTATGCCGGTTCCCGCACACCGCCATCGAACACCACCTCCGCCGGTGCGTCCGCGACGTATCACAAAAAAACAATCCGCATCCAGGATTCGCGCAGACTCGAATCCGCGTCTCCGCCCTTTCCACGAAAATCTCCGCCGCGGAACGGGCAATCGCAGCCAGCAGCCAATCCAGCCCGCCTTCGCGCGCGATAAACTCCAGCCTCCAGTTCCCAGCGGTGTGGACTAGTTCATCGTGTCCCTCGGTGATGCGCAGGATCTCGTTGATGGGTTGTGCGCATTCCGGAGCGACACGTTCGTTTTTGGCCATCGCGCCGAAAGCGCGGCGCAACGCGTCGCGCAGCCGCACCGAGCGCGACAACACGGCAAATGCCGCTCGAGGATCCGTTTGCGATAGGGTGAGCAGTTGAGCCCCGCGCTCCGCTGAAACGATTCGCGAGACTTCCAGGAAAGCCACTAACTCTTCCCAAGAAAGATCACGGTCCGGTGCACCGGGGTAGGAAGGGGCGTTGGCAAAGTCCACGGCGAGTCGTCCGCCAAGCAGGACTACGATATTGGGCGTTTGAGACATCGTGAGCCTCCAAGAAAGCTAATCGGAAGCGGAATCAAGGGCACGCCCCATTAACCGGTTAAAAGTATCACAAGGGTTATGATCACTCTAGCCTTTCCAACAACTCAATCTCGCATTTTCATCCGTTCAGACGAGCTGAGACGTATTATCATCCGTTGAGGATGGCTGACTCGCCCCTTACCGTCCCGGCTGACTCCCCTTCACCCAATTTCTTTCGCAATCCGCAGCTCCCTTTCGTCCTCTTGCGCGTCTTCATTTACCTCGTCCTCGTGGAAGCATTCACCTACGAGTTCTTTTGGGTTGGCAACGTCGCAGGGCTGATCGGGCGTCCCTCCTTGACTCCCCAGAGTCTTATCACTGGCGAATCCATCCGCCTCGCCGGCGTTTTGGCGGCCGCTTGGGTGATGTCGCGACTCGAGCGCCGCAGCTTCGGAGATTACGGACTACCATTACGCGGCGCGCTGGGGAAGCGTTTCTGGCAAGGAGCAGCCTTTGGCATCCTGGAGATCAGCTCGGTGCTCGGCGCGCTCGCCGCGCTCGGCTACTATCACTTTGGCAACATTGAAATTCAAGGCGCCAAGCTTTTCCAGTGGCTGGCCTTTTGGCTCGTGTTCTTCCTGGTAGTAGGGCTATTCGAGGAATTCGCGTTTCGCGGATACGCCCAATTCGGGTTAACCCAAGGCATCGGCTTCTGGCTGGCCTCACTGCTTACGTCGCTCACTTTTGGTGCCGTGCATCTCACCAACCCGGGGGAAAGTTGGGCCGGAATTGCCGGAATCATCCTCACCGGATTGTTCTGGTGTTTCACCCTGCGCCGAACCGGTAGCCTCTGGTTTGCCGTCGGCATGCACGCCGCCTTCGACTTTGGCGAGACCTTCCTCTACTCCGTCCCCGACAGCGGCACGGTCTTCCCCGGCCACCTCTCCAGCGCCACTCTCGCAGGCCCGACCTGGCTAGTAGGCGGCTCCGCAGGCCCCGAAGCCAGCATCTTCGATTTCGTCGTCCTCCTCCTCTTCTTCTACGCCTTCCACCGCTTCTATCCCACCGCGCCCAAGACCAACACGTCCCAGCAAGCCGACTAAGGATTTCATTTGACCCGAGTTACCCATTCTGTTATAGATATAACAAGTCTACATACGCCTTAAGTAACACAGACACTCCTGTCCGTGTCCACTTCCAATGATAACGATACGCACCAACGCGGCATAGTTCGCGCCTATCGATCGTTTTTCTGGGCCGTACCGACCAAATTTTCCCAGCGATCTGAAGCTCGGTCCCGCCTAACACTCTTAGAATCAAATCACTGCGCCAAACGAAAGCAGATCTCCTTTGTTTTCAAATCACTGCACAAAAAGGAGGGGAGGGGGTACAGAAGAAGAACGCGAAAATCAGCCACCAGCCCGAAATACAACTAGTGAACAAGCTCCGAAGCAAACACCAACTGGACGCCCTGCGACTTCGCCTCCGGCAACACTTCAGCAAGCGCCTTCAACGTCGCCGGATGCGGATGCCCGATGGCGATGCCCCCGCCTTTCTCCCTAGCTTCACGCAACGCTAACCGAAGCTGTTTACTCACCGCCGCGACCTCTGCCACATCATCCAGAAACGGCACATTGCGAAACCCGGACTGCACGCCGGCGCGCTGCGCCGCATCATACGCCACGGTAGCGGCGGTAGTTCGACTGTCGATATAAAAAAGCCGATGCTCGCGCAGCACCGGCATCAATTCATCCATTAACTTCACGTCCGCCGTCGACTGCGAGCCTTGGTGATTGTTGACGCCGGCCACATCTGGCACCGCGCGCAAAAATCCGTCCACCAGCGCATTCACATCGCGGCCGGACATCCCCGGGCGCAACTCCTGCGATTCCGGCTTCCCTTGCCCGACGGATTCCATCGGAAGATGAAGCATCACCTGGTAGCCGCGCCGATGCGCCTCCTCGGCAATCTCCACGGAATGAACATGGTTCGGCAGCACTGAAATTGTCATTGGATACGGCAGAGCAAAGATGGCCTCCGCGGCGGATCGATCGTTGCCAAGGTCATCCAGGATAATCGCCAGTCGCGCAAGGTCGGGCGCTGGGGCATTTTGTGTTACCGCAGGCGCGAATTCGATATGGATGGTGTGCGTCGGGAATCCCCGGCGGCTATACCGGAATATGATTTCTCCAGGGTTCTCCACCGGAGCCTCCTGCGTCAAGCCATGCCTGGTCGCAACCCCCCCGAGCGACTGCAGCACTCGCGCCGTCGCCCCAGAGGGATCGTTAGCGTTCGGTCGAATGGTGATGTCCGCACGGTCACTGCTATGCGGACTTTCGTCCGACGCCTCGAAGTAGCTATGCAGGTCCGAGGCGGAGACGCCGGCAGAAGCGGATGCCGCCAAGAACTCTCGCGTAATGGCGTGAATCTCCGAGGCGTGCAAGGGCCTCTCAGCCTTCCGGCATCCACCAAAGAATGCGGCAAGCGAAAAACCAACCGATAGAAGCAGCCTGAATAGGTGTCCTGACTCGGGAAGATAACGAGGATCTGATTTGGGGCAAAAATTAAAAAAGGACGGAAGTATCCGTCCTTTTGCGGAAAGAAGCTGGCGGATTTCCCGCCGTCGAGTCGATCCGGTCCGCCAAATCACCTGCCGCTAGGCGGCTTTCTTGGCAGGCGTCTTCAGCAACTCAAGCGCTTTCCGGTAGATCGGATCTTCCGGCGAAAGAGGACGCGGCCCGGAAGGTTCGGCTTTCGATGAGTCACTCGCGGATGCACCGTCATCGTCCCCGCTGTCTGCTTCGTCGGTCGCGGAGGCTCGAACCACCTCGTTCGGTTCGACGCCATCTTCCAAAATCGGCTTACCTGCCGCGTTGAAGTAATTTGCCACCGTAAGGAACAGCGCCGAGCCGTCGTCCATGGTGATCAGTTTCTGCTCCGACGCCACACCAAAGGTGCGCTCCCCCACCACATCGCCGCGATGATTCGCGACCATCGCCGAAGCCAACACCTCCGCGGCTCCCGACGTCGTGCCATCAATTAGCACCGACACCGGACCCTTCCACACCACCTTACTGGATTCTGCCGTGAGAACCTGTGGCGAAACCGTCTGCCCGCGCAGCGTCGCAATCGTGCCCGATGGCACAAACAACCGCGCCACCGCGACTCCTTCGGTTACCGGTCCGCGGCCGCACTCGCGCAAATCCAGCACCACTTTGTGGATTCCCTGCTTCTCCGCCTCCAACAACTTATTCCGCACATCGTCCGCTCGCCCGTTATCCAGCGAAAGCAGCCGCAGCACTAAAATGTCGGGATCCGCTTTCTGCACGACGGTCTTCGAGTACCCCACCTTTTCGCGCACGATGTCCACTTCGTCAGGATCCGCTTTGCCGCGCCGAATTACTCCCACCTTCACGCCGCTGCCCACTTGCCCGTTCAGCAAATTGAGCGCCTGCCCCACCGACATGTCTCGCGTGGTGAAGCCCGCGATCGACTCAAAAATATCTCCGCTGTGAATGCCGGCTTTCTCGGCGGGGCTGTCCGGCAAGACCGAGATCACAATCACGTACCCAAAGCGTTTGCTCATGGTCAGGCCGGTTTCGCCGGTGCCGGCATTCTGCTGCTTCTGCTTGTACTCGGTGTACTCGCGCGGAGTCAGATAGCTGGATTCCGGATCGAGCGATTCGAGCAAGCCGTGCAGCGAGCCCGCTGTAACCAGGTGCATGTTCGGCTCGTCCACATAATCGGCCTGAATCTTTTGCAGCACTTCACCGAAGACCGTGAGCGACTTGTAGGCTCGGTCATCGGGCGTGCGGCCCAGTACATGGCCAATACCCGCGTAGCAGAAAATCGCAACCGAGACCGCAATTATGCCGAAGCGCGCTTTTCGATTCATTTCCCCACCTGAACGCAAGAATTCACTTCTCAGTATAGCATTGCAAAGCTATGGGACGCGCCAGGAAAGCGAAAGGAAGCCTGCCATTTGGTTTCGCCCCCGAATATCCGAAAACAAGGGAACTGCTGTCGTTGGGACACGGAACCAAGTTCGACGAGGAGGGGCGAGGCTGCGGACGGCTTGAAAGACACGACAAACGAGCTAATTGTTGTACGTTTACCACAGCAGATTCCGCCGCTAGCCATTTTGTGCCCTTAAGTTATTGATACTATGGAACAAGCAATAGAATATCTGGACAACAAAGTGGTATCATATTCCGTTCATGTTTCAGACGACCATTCTCCGCTCATCGTCTGCTGAGGGTGTGGGGTTACACACCGGCGTCCACGGCCATATTCGGCTGACTCCCGCTCCAGCTGACACCGGCATCGTTTTTCGCCGCATCGACCTCGACAATTTTCCAATTGAAGCGCAAGGCCACAACGTCGCGCGCGTCAGCTACGCGACCAGCCTGATGAAGCAAGGCGTCCTGCTCTCCACAACGGAGCATCTTCTCGCTGCGATTTACTCCTGCGGAATCGACAACGTCTTCATCGACATCGACTCTATCGAAATTCCCATCCTCGACGGCTCAGCCGAGCCTTTCATGCAGATGCTGGAACAATCCGGGGTCCGCAAGCTCCGCCGAAGACGCCGCTACCTGAAAGTCTTGCGGCCGCTGGAAGTCGTCGAAGGCGATCGCCGTATTGGTATCTATCCAGCCGATGAATTCCACGTGCGCTGCTACGTCGATTTCCCACACCCGCTGGTCGGCCAACAGGAAGTGGAAATGGCCGTCAACCCCGATACCTTTCGCCATCTCCTGGCCCGCGCGCGGACCTTTTGCTTCGAGCGTGACATTGAGCCGCTCCGCTCCATGGGCCTGATTCGCGGCGGTTCACTGGAAAATGCCATTGTCCTGACCAACGACGGCGTGATGAACGGGCCGTTGCGCTTCTCCGACGAATTCGGCCGCCACAAAGCGCTCGACCTGATCGGCGATCTGGCCCTGGCGGGCCTGCCGCTCCTCGCCCGAGTCGAAGCCCACAAAGCTGGCCATGCCCTGCATACCCAACTGGTGGGCCGCCTGCTCGCGGATCCCTCGCTCTGGACCATAGCGACCGATGAAGCTTCGCATCCCGCCCACGAAGCGGTCTTGTCCCTCATGGCCCCCGCTCCCGCCACCGATTGAACCTTTCGACTCGCGTTTACAAATCAATACTTTGCGAAACCCTCTCTGCTCCCCCAAAATGAACTGACGCCATGGCTCCTATTGACCTTGCTATCGTTATCCTTGCCGCCGGAAAAGGCACCCGGCTGAAGTCCAGCCTTGCGAAGGTGCTCCACCGCGCAGGTGGACGCGCCCTGGTCGAGCAAGTTCTACGAGCCTGCGCTCCCTTAGGCGCTAAAAAGACCGTCGTCGTTGTGGGCCATCAGGCCGAGCAAGTCATGGCGGTGGTGGAACCCAGCGGCGCGACGACCGTCCTGCAACAACCGCAACACGGAACCGGCCACGCCATGCAGGTCGCTCGTCGAGCGATAGGCAATGCCAAGGTTGTCGTGGTGATGCCGGGCGATGCTCCACTGGTGCGCACCGAGACGTTGCGCGCGCTGGTCCACGCGCACCGGACTGGCAACGCCGCTGCAACCATCCTGACGGCCGTGGTCAGCGATCCAAGCGGCTATGGGCGCGTGGTGCGCAAATCCGAAACTCAAGTCGGGGCCATTGCGGAAGAATCGCAGCTCACCGACGAGCAGCGCGACATCAACGAAATTAACTCCAGCATTTATTGCTTCACGCTCGAAAAACTCTGGCCCGCTCTCGCGGATGTAAAGCCGAACAACAAGCATCGCGAGGTTTATCTGACCGATGCCATCGCCATCCTGGCGGGCAAGGGTGAAACTGTTCTGGCGCAGATCGCTCCGGATCCTCGCGAAGTTCTCGGATGCAACACTCGCGCGGATCTCGCGGAAGTTGACCGCATTTTCCGCGAGTGGAAGCGCAACGCGTTGATGGCTGCGGGCGTTTCGATCCAGCTGCCGGAAACAGTTTTGATCGATCCCGAGGTGATCGCCGGGGAAGACACGGTCATCGAGCCCGCCGTCCATCTGCTCGGTAAAACGAAAATTGGTGCGCGTTGCGTGATTCGCACCGGGAGTGTCTTAACCGACGCTGTGCTGGGCAATGATGTGATCGTCGAGCCGCACTGCGTGATCGCCCACAGCCGGCTTGACGAACGCGTCACGGTCGGTCCGTTCGCTCGACTTCGCCCGGATAATCATCTGAAGGCAGGCGTACACATCGGCAATTTCGTGGAGCTAAAGAAAACCACCGTGGGCGAGGGCAGCAAGGCGGGGCACTTGACCTACCTGGGAGACGCCAAGATTGGCGCAAAGTCGAATATCGGCGCGGGTACCATCACCTGCAATTACGATGGGTTTCACAAGTATCCGACGACCATTGGCAACCGCGTTTTTATTGGGAGCGATACGGCGCTGGTCGCGCCGGTGCGGCTGGGTGATGGTGCATACATCGCTGCCGGTTCCACGATTACCGACAACGTTCCCGCGGAGGCGCTGGCAATTGCGCGCGGCCGCCAAGTAAATAAGCCTGGTTGGGCCGCCAAGAAACGCCGCGAATTGGCCGCCGCGGCCAATCCGAAGAAGTCTTTGCGCAAGTCAAAGAGAACCCGTCGGCGGTAGGTGGTTTCCCTATCGCCTCGATTTACGAACGCCGGGCTGAAGCCCAGCGCCTGCATTACGCAGGACGTTGTTGGTTTACGCCGACGCCCCTTTCGCTATTCCTTTTTCCAGGGACTGCCATTCGGCACCGGTTAGCTTCAACTCCGCGGCTGCCAGGTTTTCTTCTAAATGTGCGACGGACGACGTCCCCGGAATCGGCAACATGACCGGTGAGTGATGCAGGAGCCATGCCAGCGCGATTTGCGCTGTCGTGGCGTTGTGCGATGTTGCGGCGCGCTCCAGGACGCTGCCCGATCTGTTCAGCTTGCCTTGTTCCATTGGGAACCATGGGATGAAGCCGAGGTGGTGCTTTTCGCAGAAATGCAAGACGCCTTCGTGGGTGCGGTCGGCGATGTTGTATTTATTCTGCACGCTGACAATAGCGACCGTTTTTTGGGCGCGTTCGATTTCTTCCACGGAAACTTCGGAGAGGCCGATGTGGCGAATCTTGCCTTCGGCTTGCATTTTCTTCAGTTCTCCCAAAGAGTCCTCCACCGGCACCTGCGGGTCGATGCGATGAAGTTGATAGAGGTCAATGCGTTCGAGTTTCAAGCGACGCAAGCTCATCTCGACGCATTGACGCAGGTACTCCGGGCGTCCAACGATCGCCCACTTGTTGGGCCCTTGACGCGTGAATCCGCCTTTGGTGGCGATCACGAGTCCCGTCGGGTAGGGATACAGAGCCTCAGCAATGAGATTTTCGCTTACTTCCGGGCCGTAGGCGTCCGCCGTGTCGATGAAATTCACACCCAGGTCCGGCAGGCGCTTCAGGACGCGCTTTGCTTCTTCGCGATCTTTGGGTTCGCCCCAGATCCCGGGGCCGGTAATACGCATCGCGCCGAAACCCAGGCGATGGATCGAGAGGTCTCCGCCAATGGAGAAAGTGCCGCTTTCCGCTGCGTTAGGTGTAGCCATGCCCGTTGGATTCTGGCGAACGGCGGGTGGTTATCTACGAACGAGAAGTGAAATTCTTGGCGGGTTTGCGGGTCCCCCGGAGGCCGGAACGGTGACCGGCGGCGCGGACGACGGTGCCATACAATAGCTGTCGTCAACGAGGACGTAGCCTGGATTCACGCAGTAGTAGTTGTTTTTCAGGTACGGATTCCGCGCGCCCTCAATGAGATGAATCCCCGTCAACAACAGTGGTACAAGCGGCGCGCACGGGCGCACGAACTTGTGTGGCGAGTGGCGCATGCTCTGGTTCAAATAGGTGGCCGCGAAGGCCTCGACCGAACCGGCGGCGATCATGCCTGTCCAAGTCGGCCGGGATCCCAGCAGAGAATGGGACACCGGATCCATCTCGATACAGGTACTGCAGTGATGCAGGAAATATTTTGTGGTCACGCCGTCAAATACCTCGGACGTGCCCTGGACCAGACCAAAGACGATCGCGGTACGGTCCAATGCAAAGCGGGAGCGGTTCATGGCGACTGGTCCGTGGACTATGGGTCCACGCGTCGCGATGAGATGGGGGTCGGGTGCAAATGCCGCGTCGGCAAAAAGAGGTACAAATGGATCAGTTCCTTCTAATGCTTCGAGAGTTGGAATCGGCGAATCGATGACTTTTGCTTCTTGAGCGTAGGCATGATGGCCAATCGCGGTCGAAAGAAGAGAAAGACGAAGCGTCGCTCGTAAGAGAATTCTGATTTTCCAGAAATTTAGCCGGGCCACGCGGGATTGAGGAGCAAGTCTGCGTCCATCTGCTGGCAGATCGCGCCGCTGCTAAGTAGTGCGTTCAGAAGCAAGGGCGGGTTGCGCGAGCCTTTCGCAATTTTCAAAACGGAACGCAGCTAAGTGAGTTTTGGCAGGAACATGCCTGTGTGCCGAGTGTGCTCGTTGAAGTTGGAACCAAACTCCTGGGCCAGGAACGATTCTTCGCGGCGCGCCTTGATGTAGAACGAGGCCGAGATGATGGCCAGGCCGATCAAACCGCGCACCTGACCGATCAGCACGGCATTGCCGAGGAACGCGATTAGAATTCCCGTGTAAATCGGATGACGAATGGCGCGGTAGGGGCCCGTGCGGATCAACTCGTGACCTTCTTTAAGGGTGACGACGCCACTCCAATTGGAGCCCAGATGAAATCGTGCCCAAAACGCGATCGCCACGCCTGCGGCGGTAATGAGCACGGCAAGCCATTGCACCAGCGGCGTGTCCGGCACAAATCGCGTACCCAGCAAGCCATAGCCGAAATTGTAACGATACAGAAGGTAGAATGCCGCGAGCAGCGGCAGGATGTAGAGCATCCTCTGCACGATGGACTCGCGGCGCTTCGTCTTTTTCCGATTCAGCGCGGAGACCAGCCAGTACAGAAGGAACAAGATCCAGAGATCGCTGATGATCCCGGCTGGCGTGGGCCCGAAGTTCACCCACAGGCTGTGAGCGATGGAATAGAAATTGTCCGCGTTCATGAATGTCTCCTATTCGTGGACTACGATACCCTTTGCAGCTTTGTTTCTCGCCTGGACTTTCGGGCCAGTGTGGCGATCCAGACGCGTTCCGCGCTAATTTGCTCGCGGTAGAAGCGCATTACTTCGCTGCTCCACGTGTCCGACTCAACTGCTCTGGAGATTCGTGACAGGCGCTGCTCGCGTGACGCCAGGAATTGATCGCGGCTGCTAAGAATGCGCTGGCGGGTTTCGGAGGCGAGAATTCCGAACAGGCCTACGCGCAGGCGGAAGCCGTTATCAGACGCGGCTTCGCCTTCCGCATCGTCGCTTAGGCGGCGCAAGAGTTCCTGCTTGCCCTTGGCGGTAAGAGCGTAGACTTCGCGGGTTTGTCCGCGCTGGCCCGCGGATTGGCGCTTGCTGACCCAGCCGTTTTCGACGAAGCGGCGGAGCAGTGGGTAGACAAGATTGTTGTGCAGGTCGCGCCGGCTGGTGAGCAGGCCGACCGTTTTTTTGAGGGCGTAGCCGTGCTGGGGACCGGCAAGCAGGGCGGCGAGAAGCAATAGATCATTCATGACTGTGTCAATACTGGACTAATGAGAATTGGTTGTCAACTCGCGAGCGCGCCTCGCCGGACTGCAGCCCGGCGCCTGCATCCGCCAATTTGGAGCTTGCCGGATGGCAAAAGGCGGCCAAACTGGCGGTCATCATGAAGAGCAAACCTCCAATGAAGCACCGCCGGCAGGATTCTGGCCGAAAACGTGGCGCGCAGACTCAGGCGATTCACGCCGGAGAAAGCGTGCGGCACGGCGTGGGAGGACCCGTAAGCGCGCCGATTTGCAGGACGTCCACGTTTACGTTTTCTTCGACAGCGGAGATGAAGCGTTGGGCCGAGGGGAAGAGCAAGGCGTACATCTACACGCGGTACGGCAATCCTTCACTGGCCATCGTGGAAGGCAAGATCGCTGCGATGGAGGGCGCGGAAGCGGCGGTGGTGACCGCTTCGGGAATGGCCGCGATTTCGCATACGTTGCTAAGCGCGCTGAAAGCCGGCGATGAAGTGATTTCCACCGCGCAGGTTTATGGCGGCACGTACCGGCTGATGCGCGATGTGTTTCCCAACATGGGCATCACCGTGCACCAGGCGGGCACTGATCTTGCCGGCATCGAAACGCTGGTGACGCCGCGCACGAAAGTCTTGTACGTGGAGACGCCGACGAATCCGACGGTGCGGCTCGTCGATCTGCGGAAAGCGATCGCTTTCGCGAAAAAACATAAACTCATCTCCATCATCGACAACACCTTTGCAACGCCGGTTTTGCAGCAGCCGCTCGCGCTGGGCTTCGATATGGTGGTGCACAGCGCGACGAAAGCCCTGGCGGGACATTCGGACGTAATCGCGGGCGTGGCTGCCGGGAGCAAAGAGTGGATGTACCGCGTCCAGCAGATGGTCATCTACCTCGGCGGCTCGATGGATCCCGAGGCGGCGTTCCTGCTGAATCGCGGGATCAAGACTTTGGCGTTGCGGGTGAAGCGTCAGGGCGAGAATGCGATCGCGGTGGCGAAAGTCCTCGAGAAGCATCCCAAAGTTGCGCGCGTGCATTACCCGGGGCTAGCATCGCATCCCGACCACCAATTGGCGAAGCGGCAGATGCGGGGATTCGGGTCGATGCTGGCATTCGATTTGAAAGGCGGATTGCCAGCCGCGCGCAAGTTCTGCGATAGCGTGCAGCTGTTCATGCTGGCGGCGAGTTTAGGCGGCGTGGAGTCCCTGGTGGTGCTGCCAGCGTATACGTCGCATTACAACATGAGCCTCGAGGAGTTGAAAAAGGCGCATGTGATGCCGGGGACGGTGCGAGTGTCGATCGGGATTGAGGATGCCGAGGATTTGATTGAGGATTTGCGGCAGGCGCTGCGGTAGGGTTCCTGAATGACCGTCATCAGGAGGAGGCGGAGTGACGAAAGAGGAGGCTTGGAAGCTGGCCAACGAGTGGGTTGCGGCCTGGAACGCTCATGACCTGGACTTGATCATGGCGCACTATGAGGACGAGGTCGAATTGACTTCGCCGGTTGCGGCCCGATTGTTGGGAAAGCCAGACGGCAAAGTGGTTGGCAAGGCGAACTTGAGGGCTTACTTTCAGCGAGGGTTGGAGGCTTTTCCGGAACTGCAGTTTCGGCTGGAAGACGCGCTGTGGGGCTTGAACAGCGTGGTGCTTTACTACGCCAATCAAAAAGGGACTCGGACAGCGGAGTTTATGGAGCTGTCGGCGGCTGGGAAAGTGGCGCGAGTTGTGGCGAACTACAATGGCTAGG
>Ga0210401_10006220_pt1 | contig 12177 bp, 10 predicted proteins | sample IncBWH32MmetaG_FD_150866 | JGI IMG/M metagenome (GOLD analysis project Ga0210401, IMG submission 150866) | Forest soil microbial communities from Barre Woods Harvard Forest LTER site, Petersham, Massachusetts, United States - Inc-BW-H-32-M | ecosystem: Environmental > Terrestrial > Soil >... | reverse complement strand
GACCAAAGAACAGCCAGTTCTCGCCGGGCGCGCCGGTGGCTTTGCGATCGAGCAGGAAGGCGCGGAACGGAGCGATGCCGGTGCCGGGTCCGATCATGATGATCGGCACCTTTGGATCCTGCGGCAGCGCGAAACTGTGCGCCTTCTGGATATAGACCTTCACTTTGTCACCCGGCTTGATGCGTTCGGCAAGGAAAATCGAAGCCAGTCCAAGCCGCCTGCGCTTGCCGACGACGTAGCGCACGCAATCGACCGTCAGCGACAGTTTGCCAGGGGTGGCGTTGTGCGACGACGAGATCGAGTAGAGCCGTGGCTGCAGCGGCTCCAGCGCTTCGACGAACGCTTCAGGATGCGGGCGCACGCCGGAGAACTTTTGCAGTGCCGCCATCACATCGAGCGTGGCGGCATCGCCGTCGGGATCGTCGCCTTGCGCCAGCGCGCGCGCCTTCTCGCGCTGCGCGCCGCCGGTAATGAACGAGATCAGTTCGAACAGTGAATCCGGCGCGGGCGCCAGCGATACTTCGTCGGTCAACACGTCGCGCAACGTCCTGCCTCTCACTTCGGTCGTATGCGAGGCGCCGAGCAAGGCAATGATCTGGTCGACATGGCCAAGGTCATTGCTTGCGAAGATGCCAAAGGAATCGCCGACGACGTAATCGAGGCCGCTGCCCGTCAGATCGAAATCGATATGCCAGGTTTCCTTTTCCGACCCCGCTTTGTTGAGCAGGCGCCGCGACACGAACGTCGTCGGCACGGGATTGTCGCGCGAACGGCCTGGCTCCGCAGTGGTGGGTAGCGCCGCCACGGCCGCTGGGCCTGCCGCAGCCGCCGGCGCTTTTTCCAACTCCTCGTGCAGCGCTTTCAGCATCCGGGCGGTTTCCTTGCCGCCGGGGACGCACAGGTTCAGACGCGCTTCCGCCCTGCTCGCAATCGCTTCGGAATAGTTGTGGCAGTCGTAGCCACACTGGCCGCAATCCTGCTGCGCCATTGCGGCCATCATGCGCCTGCGCAACGGGCGGCCTTCCGCAAGCCTCATGCGGTCGGCGATCGGCATGGTCTGGTCGTGCCAGGGTGCCTCGCCGTCGTCACCGTCACCTGTCGGCCCTTGCATCACAGCGGCGCCCTGCTCCGCCGACAATGGCGCCGGACCATCCGTCGACAGCAATCCGGCGAAGAAGCCATTCAGCCATGAACGCTGCGCCTCGGAAAACGGCGCGCTCGAAGGGATGATCTCGATCTTTGGCGGAGGCGTCATCTGGTTCATGTCGAGGTCTCCGCATCCGCAAGCTTGCGCAGCGTCTCGCCATCGTGGCGGCGCGCGAAAGTCAGGAAGGTTTCGTCGGGCGACGCGCGATGGGTGAGATAGGCCTTGAGCAACTTCTCGACCGTCCTCGGCGCGTCCTCGGCCTTGACGTCGTGGTAGACCTGCTGCCCGATGTCGGCATTGGGGCCGAACCCGCCGCCTGCGAACAGGTGATAGCCCTCAACCGTATCGTCCTCCTCGCCGACCGGCACCTTGGCGGCGATCAGGCCGATATCGCTGATGTAATGCTGAGCGCAGGAATGGTGGCAGCCGGTCAGGTGGATGTTGAGGGGCGTGTCGATGTCGACCCGGGGCTCGCACCAGTCGCCGATTTCGGCGGCGTGGCGCTTGGTGTCGGAGGCCGCGAATTTGCAGCCGGCATTGCCGGTGCAGGCGATCAGACCGGCGCGGATTTGCGACGTCTTGACCGCCAGCCCGGTCGCCTCGATCGCCGCAACAGCAAGGGCTACATTCTCGTCGCGCACGCCCGAGATCAAAAGGTTCTGCCAGACCGTCAGGCGGATATCGCCGTCGCCAAGATCGCGCGCGATCCTGGCCAGACCGCGCATCTGCTCGCAGGTCACCTTGCCGAGCGGCAATGAAACGCCGATCCAGCTCAGGCCTTCCTGCTTCTGCGGGTGCACGCCGATATGCGCCATCCGATCGAAGGCCGGGCGCGGCGCCAGCGCCGCCGCCGGCACGCGGGTGAAAGCGTGGCCGAGTTTTTCCTCGACCAGAACGAGGAACCTATCCAGTCCCATGCCGTCGATGACGTATTTCATCCGTGCCTTGAGGCGGTTGGTGCGATCGCCGGTGTCGACGAACACCCGTACGATCGCATCGGCCACTTTCGTCGCGTCCGCAGGCTTGACAATGATGCCGGTCTCTTTGGCAAAATCCCTGTGGCCGGTGATGCCACCAATCCCGAGCCGGAACCACACGCCAGGTTCGACACCAAAACCGTCCTTCACCTCCACGGCGGCAAACGCGATATCATTGGTGTCTTCAAGCACCGCGATCTTGCCGGCGCCGTCGAACGCGACGTTGAACTTGCGTGGCAGCCCCGTAAGCGAGCGGTCGTTGAGAATGTGGTAGTGCCATTCGCGGGCGTATTCGCGGGTGTCGATCAATTCCTGCGGATCGATCCCGGCGGTCGGCGTGCCCGTGACGTTGCGAATATTGTCAGCGCCCGAACCGCGCGAGCACAGCCCAAGTTCCTGGATACCCTCGATCAGCGCGATCGCGTGCTTCGGCGGGATTTCACGGACCTGGAGATTGGCGCGGGTCGTCACGTGGCAAAATGGCCCGCACAGGCGCTCGGCAAGATCGGCCATTCCCGCGAACTGCCAATGTTTGAGCACGCCGTTGGGGATTCGCAGCCGGCACATGTAGGAGTCCTGTGCGGGAGCGACATAAAACAGGCCGTAAAAGCGCCAGCGAAAATTATCCGCCGGCGACGGGGGCGCATTGGTCAGCGCCTGCTGCTTCAATCGCGAATAGGCATCGAAGGGATGCTCCTCGCGCTTGAACTTTTCCTGGTCCGCAAGCTTTTTGCCAGACGCCAGAACCTTATCCTGCGCCCTGAAATGCGCCGCGTCCGGTCCAATCGGTTCGGCGTTGGTCTTGGCCGCGCCCGCGCCGCCGAAGCCCCGCCCGACCTTGCTGATCTGCAAGCCGGTGGCAAAGCCTTCGAGATAGCGTTTCTGCTCGTCGGTAAACTCGACTGAGAGAGTGTCAATTTTCATGGCGCGTGACGAAGCTCCTGCAGCCACGATCGGTGGCATCAACGAGAAACGGAATGTGACCGAGCGGAAACCGGTGTCGGCGTCAGAGGCCGGCCTCGATTCCGGATGCGGTCCGACCAGCCTCGTTGCTGCGGAAATCCATCTCGGACGAACGCCAGCGGGCATCTTCGACGGCTGGCTGCAGCGCAATATTCAAGTTGCATGCCATGCGGGCTCGCCAGAAATACCTATGTTTTACAATGGACTAGGCCAACCAATTGGAACCTTACGCCGGCGCTCAACACCAAATTCGAGCAGGTAGCCCAAAAATTAGCCTGCGCGGAAGCCTGCTCAATAAAGGTTCAATCGCCCTAGGTCAGGGGCTTCGTCGGATATTGAACACCGCCAGATGGCCGGCAATATCGTCGGCATCGAACGTCGGACCTGCGAAAGCTCCCACCGCATGGGAAACAGGTTCGAGCTCCCCCTTACGCCCCAACGCCGCATCGTAGAGGTCCGGTCTGAACACGGCCTTTGCGGTCGCGAGAGCTTCAGAGCTGATGGCCGCCTGCCCCCAACGCACCATCTGTGCGTACAGCCATGCCGCCTGGACCGGTTCCGGCCGCGGCGCGTCCTCCCTCCCCACCAGCAAATAGCGGCTGCTTTCGCGAATGGTTCCATCCGCGGAAATCTTCAGGCGGCCCTCCAGCGTTCGCAGGATCACATCGGCATCGACGCCGATGTGCTCCGGACGCGCCAACATGCGCGCCACCTCGACCCGATTGTCCGGCTGCTCGATGAATTCGGCCCCGCAAAAGATGGCCCGCACCAGGGCCGCGACGAGCTCCGGGTTTTTCCCAGACCAGGCTTGCCGGAGCGCCAGCACCTTCTCAGCGCTGCGGACCAGAATGTCCGAGCCGAAATGCATGATCTGGCCAACGCCGCGATCGGCCGCGATCGAATTCCAGGGCGCGCCTACGCAAAACCCATCGACCTGGCCGGAGGCGATGCTGTCCACCATGTAGGGCGGCGGCAGCACGACGAGACGAACGTCCTCGTCCGGGTCCACCCCGCCGGCGGCCATCCAGAACCTCAGCTGGTAATTATGGGACGAAAACGGAAAGGTCATGCCGAAGGTCAAAGGCTCGGCTCCGCTGCTGCGCCGCGCCGCAACCACACGCGAAAGCGCCAGCGCAGTTGCCATCGGATCGAAGCGGTCGCCGTCGATTTCCGCCATGATGGCGGTGTGCAGGGCCGGCGACACGGTGATTGCGTTCCCGTTAAGGCCAAGGTTGACGGGCGCCACGATCGGCACCTTGATGTGTCCGAGACCGAGGCTTGATGCGATCGCGACCGGCGCCAGCAGGTGTGCGGCGTCAAACAGGCCAATGTTGAGCTTGTCGCGGACGTTCGACCATGACGCTTCCCGCGCCAAGGTGACGTCCAGTCCCTCCGCCGCAGCAAAACCCTTCTCGACAGCGACGATCAGCGCGGCGGCGTCGATCAGCGGAATGAAACCGATGTGGAGCGGTTTGCTCATTTCAGCAACTCCGACGCCGTCAGGATCGATTGCGCAATTTCCCCGATCTTCTTCTTCTCGCGCATCGCGGTGGATCGCAGCAGGACATAGGCCTCGTCTTCTGTGAGGCCCTTCAGCTTCATCAGAATTCCCTTGGCGCGATCGATGACTTTGCGGTCCTCAAGCGCGGATTTGGTGCGATCGAGTTCATCCTGCAGCCTGGAGAAGGCGTTGAAGCGCGAAATGCAGAGGTCGAGGATCGGCTTGAGGCGCTCTTTCTTCAGTCCGTCGACGATATAGGCGGAGACGCCGGCGTCGACGGAAGCCTGGATCGAGGCGGCGTCGCTCTGATCGACGAACATCGCGATCGGCCGCCGCACCGCTCGGCTGACCTGGAACATCTGCTCCAGAATGTCGCGGCTCGGGTTTTCCAAATCGATGACGATGACGTCGGGATCGAGCGCATAGATGCGGCTCAGCAAACTCTGCATTTCGCCGATACGGACGACATCGGTGAAACCCGCCTCCCGCAACCCTTCCTCGAGAATTGCGGCACGGATCGGGCTTTCGTCGACAATCACGATCTTAGGAGACGACTCGGCGCCCATCGATCACTCGCAGTCCGGCGAGGTAGTGATAGCACGTCGCAGGCCCGCTCAAAGTCTTGTAATTGTGCGCAATTGGGGTTAGCTCCTGCCCATCAATTGGACATCTTGGAAATGCAACAGGCCGCCGCGCCCAAAGTCAGTTTTGTTTCGCTGGGATGTCCCAAGGCACTGGTCGATTCCGAGCGCATCATTACTCGCCTGCGTGCGGAGGGCTACGAACTGGCGCGAAAGCACGATGGCGCGGATCTCGTCATCGTCAATACCTGCGGCTTTCTCGACAGCGCCAAGCAGGAATCGCTTGGAGCTATCGGCGAGGCGATGGCGGAGAACGGCAAGGTCATTGTCACCGGCTGCATGGGCGCGGAGCCCGAGCAGATCGAAGCGGCCTATCCCGGGGTGCTGTCGATCACGGGGCCGCAACAATACGAAAGCGTACTCGACGCCGTCCATCGCGCGCTGCCGCCGCTGCATAATCCGCATCTCGACCTGGTGCCCCCGCAGGGCATCAAGCTGACGCCGCGACATTACGCGTACCTCAAGATTTCCGAAGGCTGCAACAACCGCTGCAGTTTCTGCATCATCCCGAAGCTGCGCGGCGATCTGGTGTCGCGGCCGGCCAACGACGTGTTGCGCGAGGCCGAGCGGCTCGTCAGCGCCGGCGTGAAGGAGCTGCTGGTCATTTCACAGGACACTTCCGCCTATGGCGTGGACGTCAAATATGCCGCGAGCCCATGGAGGGACCGGGAAGTCCGTGCCAAATTTTTCGATCTGGCAGAGGCGCTCGGCGAGTTCGGCGCCTGGGTGCGGTTGCAATATGTCTACCCCTACCCGCATGTCGACGAGGTCATCAACCTGATGACCGAGGGCAAGGTGCTGCCCTATCTGGATATTCCCTTCCAGCACGCGAGCCCGGAAATCCTCAAAGCCATGAAGCGTCCGGCGGCGCAGGAGAAGACGCTGGCGCGGATCAAGTCGTGGCGCGAGCAATGTCCGGATCTGACGCTGCGCTCCACCTTCATCGTCGGCTTTCCCGGGGAAACCGATTCCGACTTTGCCTATCTGCTCGACTGGCTCGAGGAGGCCGAGATCGACCGCGTCGGCTGCTTCAAATATGAGCCGGTGGCGGGAGCCTCGTCGAACGCGATCGGTCATGCCGTGCTCGACGAGATCAAGCAGGACCGCTGGAACGCACTGATGGCCCGGCAGCAAAAGATTTCCGCACGCCGCTTGAAGCGCAAGGTCGGCACGCGGCAACAGGTCATCATCGACGAAGTCGGTCCGACCGTTTCAAAGGGCCGCTCGAAGGCTGACGCGCCCGAGATCGACGGCGCGGTCTACGTCTCGAGCCGGCGACCGCTGCGGGTCGGCGAGATCGTCACCGCGAAGATCGAACGATCGGACGAATACGATCTTCACGGCAGCGTCGCCGGCTTTTAATTTTTCAGCGAGTCGTCCCTGCTAAAGCAGGAACGACGATGGAAGCGCGCGCTTGACATCGCTGGCCATTCGGTTGTATGGCGGCGGCATGATCTTCAACCGGACCCAACTCCGCGCCACTTTCCGTCGTCGCTCGTTCGACGATGATGGGTCGCGCCGTGTCCGACGACAACGCTGAAAACTTAAGATCAGCAACGTTTTCGAGAAGGCCGCACCCTCAAAAGTGCGGCCTTCTTGCGTTTTGTCGGCCTTTTTCCTCCAATCGCAGGAGTTTCGAGATGAACATCGCTACGCATCCCTTTGACGCCTTGATGGAAATAACCGCCCGCCCTCCGGTCGTGTTCATCCGGGGCGATGGCTCGTTTTTGTGGGACGACAGCGGCAAGCGCTACCTCGACTTCGTGCAGGGTTGGGGCGGTCAATTGCCTCGGTCATTCACCGTCCATCGTCGCTGACGCACTTGCCGCACAGGCAAAACGTTTGCTGACGCCAAGCCCGGCTTTTTACAACGGCCCGAGCTTGAGGCTCGCCAGGACTCTCGTCGATCACAGCTGCTTCGACCAGGTGTTCTTCGCCAATTCCGGCGCGGAAGCCAATGAGGGCGCAATAAAACTTGCGCGCAAATACGGCGCTCTGCATCGAGCCGGCGCGCACGAAATCATCACCTTCGAGGGCGGCTTCCACGGGCGAACGCTGGCGACAATGTCGGCCTCGGGCAAGAAAGCGTTTGAGCAGCTGTTCGAGCCCAAGGTGCCAGGGTTTCCCAAGGCGCAGCTCAACGATCTCGCATCAGTGGAGCGCCTGATCACCGACAGAACCATTGCCGTGATGCTGGAGCCGATCCAGGGCGAGGCCGGCGTCTGGCCGGCGAAGGACCAATTCCTGCGTGACCTGCGCGAGCTGACCCGCGCGCAGGGCCTGCTGCTGATCGTCGATGAAATCCAGACCGGCATCGGCCGCACGGGAAGACTTTTCGACTATGAGCACGCGGACATCGCGCCCGACGTCATGACGCTCGGCAAGGGCATTGGCGGGGGCGTTCCCCTCGCCGCGCTGCTTGCTACGAAAGCAGTGTCCTGCTTCGAGCATGGCGACCAGGGCGGCACGTTCAACGGCAACCCCCTGATGTGCGCGGCTGGCCTTGCGGTCGTGGAGCACGTCACAGCTCCTGATTTCCTGAAATCAATCGTCGATATCGGTCTTTACCTCGAAAGCGAGCTGCAACGGATATCCGCGCGGCATGGTCTCGGCGAGGTCCGTGGCCGCGGCCTGCTGCTTGCGCTCGATTTGAAAATCCCGATCGCCGCATCGATCGTCGCGCAGGCCTTTGGCGATGGCGTGCTGCTCAACGCGCCACGACCCGATACGCTGCGATTCATGCCGGCGCTCAACGTCACGCGCGAGGAGATCGCCCTCATGATCGATTGCCTGGACGCGGTGTTAACAAAAACGGGGGCGGCAAGGCGCGTAGCGTAGAGATAGAAAGCCGTCATTGCGGCGGAAGGCTGCTCGCGAGCCCTTACGGCTTCAGAATCGAAGCCCCCGTCGTGGCCCGGCTTTCCAGCTCGGTATGGGCCTTTGCCGCATCCTTCAGCGCATAGGCGTGGTTGATCGGCACGTGCAGTTTGCCGTTGATGACGGCGGCAAACAGGGTGTCGGCGCCCTCCAGCAATTCCGAGCGCTTGCCGAGGTAGTCGTTGAGTTTCGGCCGGGTCGCAAACAGCGAGCCGTGATTGTTGAGTTCGGCGATCGAGAAAGGCGGCACCGGCCCTGAGGCGTTGCCGAAACTCACGAACAGGCCCCGCGGCTTCAGACAAGAGAGCGAACCTGGAAACGTGGTCTTGCCGACGCCGTCATACACGACGTCGCAAAGTTCATTGCGGCTGATCTGCTTCACACGGGCGACGAAATCCTCCTCGCTATAGAGGATGACGTGATCGCAGCCATTGGCGAGCGCGAGGTCGGCTTTGGCCCTGGAGCCGACGGTGCCGATGACATGCGCGCCCATTGCCCTCGCCCATTGGCATGCGAGCAGGCCGATGCCGCCGGCGGCAGCGTGAATCAGCACCCGATGATGCGGCTCGACCTTGAACGTCTTGTGCAGGAGGTACCAGACCGTCAGCCCCTTCAGCATCAGGACCGCGCCCTGCTCGTAGGTGATGTGGTCGGGCAGCTTGACCAGCTTCTCCCAGGGGATGTTGCGCTCGTTGGCGTAGGCGCCGAGATTGGCATAATAGGCGATGCGGTCGCCGGGATGAAAATTCGTCACACCGGGGCCGACCGCGAGAACCTCACCGGCGGCTTCATTTCCGGGAATGAACGGCAGTGAGGGCGCCTTGTAGAGGCCGGTGCGGTAATAGACGTCGATGAAATTCAACCCGACGGCGTGCTGGCGGATGCGAACCTCGCCGGGTTCGGGTGCGGGTACGTCCGCGTCTTCATAGACCAGGGCTTCAGGACCGCCCACCTTGTGCACCCGCACGGCCTTGGTCATATCCGGGTCTCCCTCGCATTGCTCTTACTATCGAGCGAAAGCCATCGAGACTGCATTGTCAACTCGGTGGCGCGCGCGGACGGCGAACAATTAGTTAACGGTCTTTCGGCGATTCCGCCTGGCGAGCACATTGAAGAATTCGACCGCTGCCGAAAACGCAATGGCAAAATAGATGTAGCCGCGCGGAATGTGAAATTTGAATCCGTCTGCGACCAGCGCCACGCCTATCAATACCAGAAACGCCAGCGCCAGCATCCTGGTGGTCGGATGCTCTGCGACAAATCGGGCAACCGGACCCGATGCCGCGTACATCACGAGGCAGGCGATGATCACGGCCGCGATCATGATGGCAAGGTCCTGCGCCATGCCGATCGCGGTGATGATCGAATCCAGCGAAAATACCATATCGATGATGATGATCTGGACGATAACCCAGAAGAACGCACGGCGTGCCGGCGCAACGTCACTCGCTTCGTCGTCCGCTTCCACCTCGTTGTGGATCTCGTGGGTTGCCTTTCCGATCAGGAAGAGCCCGCCGCCAATCAGGATGATGTCACGCCATGAGAAAGCCGAGCCATGCACGGTGAGGACGGATTGGGTTAGTCCGATGAGCCACACCAGCAAGCTGAGCAGCAGGATGCGGAATACCAGCGCCAGCGCCAATCCGACTTGCCGCGCGCGCTTCGCCTGTGCCGGCGGAATGCCGGAGACGATGACGGACAGGAAAATCACATTATCGATGCCGAGAACGATCTCCAGCGCCGTCAGGGTCAACAGCGCCGCCCAGGCTTCCGGGCTGGTCAGCAGGTCGATCATGCGTTGAGCGATCTGACGAGCCGGATCGCCGCGTCGCATCCCACGATATAGGCGGCGATCACGCAAAGCGCTGCGGTGACGGGCATGCTGACGTTGAAATCGTCGGTCAGCACGATCATGGCAAGAGCGGCCCAAGCGCCGATCAGCGACAGGGTCAGCCAGCGCAAACGCACGACGCGGATCGGATGAATAACGCGGAAGGGAACAAACGTCAGCACGATCAGGACGGCGACCCCGAAGCTGGACCAGGCCGCCGGCAAATGCAGCAGGAACAGATAGAACGCCGCGACGTTCCACAATCCGGGAAAACCATGGAAATGGTTGTCTGCAGCCTTCATGCGGCGATCCGAAAAATACAGTGCGCCGGTAACGGCAATGCCCACGCCCAATAACGGCGCCGCCACCGGGAGCAAAAGGCCGCTTGCGGTGATGGCGTAGGCGGGCACGAAGACGTAGGTGACGAAATCGACCACTAGGTCGAGCACCTCACCCGACCAGTTCGGCTGCAGGCGCACAACATCCAGCCGCCGTGCCATCGGACCGTCCAGGGCGTCGATCACGAGCGCGACCCCGAGCCACCAAAACATCGCGGCCCAGTGCTCGCGCACGGCTTCCAGCAACGCGATCAGGGCGACGCCCGCACCCAATGCCGTGAAGATATGCACGGCAAACGCGGCGGCGCGCGCCATCCGCGATGCGGAAGAAACATCCTGCGGGCTTGCCTGATCCATTTGGGTGTCGCCGATTTGAAATTCCTGTACCGAATGCCGCAATTGCCGACCAGACATCAAATCGAACAGCCGCATCGGGAATGCATATTTGCCAGTGCTATCAGGAATCGCCTCGATTTGCACATCCGCCGTTGCCGTGCCTGGCCGCCCAATTAGGTGGAAACATCGAGGCGACGGCGGGCTTGAAAATGCCGCGGGGAACGTCAATTGTTCCGGTATGAACGATGCATCCATCGCATACGACGTGGTTGTGGTCGGTGGCGGTCCTACGGGGCTGGCGGCTGCGATTGCGCTGGCACAAACCGGCGCGCGCACCGCCCTGATTGCCCGGCGTGCGCCTTACGCCGACAATCGGACCACGGCGCTTCTGGGCGGTTCGGTCGGGTTTTTGCAAGCGCTGGAGGTCTGGCCGCGCTGCAGCGGCAACGCCGCCGAGTTACGGGTCATGCGCCTGGTCGACGACACCGATCGTCTCATTCGAGCACCTGAAGTCCGTTTCTCTTGCGAGGAAATCGGTCTCGATGTGTTCGGCTATAATATCGAGAACCGGCACCTGGTATCCGCGCTGGAAGAGCGCGCTGCCGCGCTTGTCAATTTGGCGCGATTCGATGATGAAGCTGCTGCGATCAGCCCTGAAGAAGGAATGGTCGCGATCAGTCTGGGGAATGGCGGATCGGTGTCGGCGAGCGTTGCGATCGGCGCGGACGGACGGCAATCGCTGTGCCGCGAAGCGGCCGGCATCGCCGTCAACCGCCGCGAACTGGACCAGGCGGCGCTCACGTTCAACATCAGCCATTCGCGTCCACATCGGAATGTCTCGACGGAATTTCACACCCCGCAGGGGCCGTGCGTGTTCGTGCCACTGCCCGGCGACCGCTCCAGCGTGGTGTGGGTCTGCGCGCCGAAGGAAGCCGAACGGCTGAAGGCATTGAGCGACGAGGAATTGTCGCAGGCCGCGGAAACCCAATCGCACTCCATTTTGGGCCGCCTTAAGGTCGAACCGGGACGGCATTTGTTTCCGCTCGCGATCGAGCGGCCCCGGCAACTTGCCCGCGCCCGCATTGCTCTCGTCGGCGAGGCCGCGCATGTGTTGCCGCCGCTCGGTGCGCAGGGCCTCAATATGGGGCTGCGGGACGCGGCGGATATCGCCGATGTCGTGCGAAAGGCGCTGGCGCAGGGTGAAGACCCCGGCGCGCCGCCGGCGCTGAACCGCTATGCCTGGGCGCGGCGGGCTGACGTCATCAGCCGGACATTCGCCATCGATATCGCCAACCGTTCCCTGCTCAGCGCGATCTTGCCGATGCAATCGCTGCGCGCGGCGGGCCTGCATCTGATCGGCTCGGTCGGGCCGCTTCGCCGTCTTGCCATGCGTGAGGGACTGGCGCCATCGTGGCGAACTTTGCGGGCCAGCTAGATTTTGTAACTCCCCGAGAGGCCGGCCATGGTTGCTTCGCGGAAGGAAAGCCGCCCCACCAGCCTGCCGGCAAATACGGCAAGGGCGAAAGCAATGGTCGTTCCGAGGGTGGTCGCAATCAGGAATGGCGG
>Ga0210401_10006219_pt1 | contig 12177 bp, 11 predicted proteins | sample IncBWH32MmetaG_FD_150866 | JGI IMG/M metagenome (GOLD analysis project Ga0210401, IMG submission 150866) | Forest soil microbial communities from Barre Woods Harvard Forest LTER site, Petersham, Massachusetts, United States - Inc-BW-H-32-M | ecosystem: Environmental > Terrestrial > Soil >... | reverse complement strand
GTCACCACAGATTGAACCGGGAAGCATAAAAACTTTACGGCTCAATCAAACGAGGGCGCAACAGCTTAACGGCTGATGCGCCCTTAATTTTTCCTACCTGAAAATCTTCAATCGACCAAAAAACACGCGCCGACAAGCATCGTGATTTGATTGGTGCTTCATTGCGGTATGGCGCTCACTGCGAAAAAGCGATCATACGGGCGCCCGCCAACATCGGGAACAGGAGTTCGCTATACGATCAATCTCAGTCAGTCGTGGGTTCACCGCCCGGTTTCTCAGGACGCGAACGGTCGTGGCCTCGCGGCTTCACGGTCTTTTGAGCTGCGCCTTCCTCCGGTGTCGTCGTCGCTGGCGAGTCGCGCTTTGCCGAATCCGAAGCTTGCGGAGCAGGACTGGGGGAGGACGTCGCCATTGTCATAGGACGGATCATGCCGACCAGGAAGAAAGATAGGACGAAGAAAACGACCGCGAGGAAGGAAAGCGAGGCAGCGCGACCGCGCGATATTTGCACGGCGGTCGAATCTTCAGCGGACTGCGTCGAGTTGCGGGGCGATCCAGCATCACCTGCAGGCCCGGGCTCAACAGCCGGCCGTAGTGACTCCACCGGCTGCTCCTCTGGAAACCCGGGTTCCTTTGGAAACCAACTCGCACCAACGGACGGCGAGTTCCCCTCCCGCTCTTCAGCCAAAGGAGTCGGCGGTGCCGGGAACGGGTGCGGTGGTGCTTCTTGGACAGCTTGCGCGCTTGTTATCGCTCTGGGAGCGATAACAGGAGCAACCAAATTGGCGCATTCTTCCAGTACATCAACATCCGGAGGGGAGATTTCCGAAGGCCGTGAAGAGAAAACCTCTATAACGCCAATAACACTCCCTTGCATTTGAATGGGCACCGCCACGGCCGAACGAAAGTGCAAGCTCTTTGCAACCGATGGCAATATTCGTGAATCATTTTCCGTGTCTTCACAGAGCACGACCTCGCCCGTTTCGAGGCACTCTCTGGTAAAGGCCGAGTCCGGTTGCAGTCGTGAGCCCACCGGAGGAGCTTCGCCAGTGCTGGCTAAACAGCATGCGCCCTCCGGATCGCGAACAGCAATGACGACTCCGCTCGCCGACATCGCAGAGCGAATTTGCTCCACAGTCGTCGCCAGGAGAGCGGATATCTGCTGATCTCTATCGTTGTTTGAATCGTCTCCCGACCGATCGGCTTCCTCTTTCAGTCTCGTTTCGGGCATGAATGGCCTCCGCAGGGCGAATACGATTTATTTCCGACGGCGACAATGGAAAGAACATTTCAATTGGCAACCTCCAGCATTTGCTACAAGGAGCGGTTAGGACCGAGGGCTGCGATCCGCCTCTTCGCCCTCGCGCGTCTAACCACGAGTCGACAGCTAACGCCACCTGTTCCTGTTGTCCTGATGTCGTTCGAGCGGGCTGGGATTCGTTCGAGCGTAGGTGAACCGAATTCGTAACGAGCGTTCTTTTCGCTGAGACCGCGTCCAAGTAGATTTCAAACTAAGTCAGGTTGCTCTTCGACGGGAAGAATTGCGTAACTCTTGGCGCGAACGTGCCCGGAGCAGTCATGCAGATACTCTCTCGGAACTCCCGCAAGGTTCATTTAGAGTTCCACCGCCTCGCGCTGACCCGACCCGCCGACGCTACCCAACCCCCACAATTGTTGTCAAGCTCAAAGTAGAAACCGTCGGTGGAAATTCGGAATGTTGATCTTTGTTAAGCAAAACACCTTGTCAGGAACTGACGAAAAACTTCAAGCTGAACGCGGCTTGGACGGTTGCGCAGTGGCAGTGAACATCGGCACTTGTTCGCGGCGGAGAAACAACCGCGTTATATTGCTTCGACTGTCCGGGGCCACCGCAAAAGTGACACAGCCGCTTTAGGGCAGCATCGCCACACCGGTGGGCGTGTTTGCGGCACCCACGCCGGCGGCACTCGCCTTCATCACCTCATCTTTCGGCGCTTCCGACTTTTTCTCGCTGTCGACGGGCCTGCCAAATGGACTGCTGATCGCTTGTTCCAGCTGGGTCATCAGGGTTCGCAGGTTCTCGTCACCATTATCCAGGACAGTACGCAGCTCAGCACTTGCCGTCATGGCTTGTTCGTACGAATTCCAGGCTTGATGTAAAAGATTGACATGTTGCAGGAATTCCTTGGCCGATCTTCCGAACTCGTCCGCCGCGCCGATGTATGTCGCCAAGATATGGTCCGTTTTTTCAGGCATCGATTCACTCCCCGACTCTCTGACTCCTCTGCGGGATAAAGGTTGCGAGGACCGGATTATGAACTTACGCTTTACAAGCGTCAAACTGATTTTCAGGTTTGCCCCCGCGTCAGAGCCCAGCTTCACAGCGCCTTTTCGTTGAAGGGAAGATCAAACCCATCCTCAAACGAGCCCACGGAAACGCATGCCGAGACAAACGATTCGAAGCAATTTGTCAGGGATGCGACAAGAAATTCTGGGGACCGTCCATCCGAATGCCGAATTGAATGGCCAGCCAGCTTTTTCTGTCATCGTGGCCGATTTGAAGGTACCCGCCTTGCCGCTTGCCGCCTTGCCTCTCTTCACTCTCTATAAAATTTCAAATGTTCGATGAGTCCGGTGGGAGTGCCTGATCTTGACGGCGAGAACTTTCGGGCGTCGGAATATCCAAGGTGCGCGGCGTACTTGAAATCTTCGTCGTCCCGTTTTGCCAACGCGGCACACAATTCTGCTAGCTTCTGGCCCCGCCCAAATAGGTTTTCGAATGTTTGTCGTAGTGCCAGTGCAGCCACCGATGTGTCTTTTTCTTTGCCTATCGACTCTAGGTTAGCGAGCACCATCCCGAAGATGTAAGCCAGAACGAAATCATCGTCGGAAATATCTGAATTCAGTTCGCCGTCTTCGTCAGCAACAGACACTAGGCAAACACGGAGAGACTTCTCGAGGCGTCCCGCGATGCGGTTAGCATGTCGTGACTTCCATGCGCTAATAAGACGATTGAACAAGGGGCATTTCTAATTTGGGTAAACAGCGAAGCTTTCGGGACGGGGCCGATGGTGGATTCCGGGCGAAGCCTATAGCGACATCAGACCACAGTCAAGCTAGTTTCCTAATCCGTCCCGCGGTTCGTTTTTCTTCTATTCCAATTCAAAAGACAATCGACAACAACACACGAAACTAGGCTCTACACTGCAGTCCTCCCTACCGCGGCCTGCTTCGTTGCGTCAGATTCCCGTGGCCGAGTCGTACCAAACTTTGGTACCAAAGCACAACCGGGATTTCGGTGTAGCCTGCTGCTCAGGCGCAAGCGTTGAAGATGCATTTGGGCGTTTGCGATTTTTGGGGCGAGACACATACATTTCTCACGATCGCGGAGGGCCGATGAAACAAGGCTTTCCAGTAGTTAAGTCCGATATCGAACGCCTGCGCGCGCGGCTCCGGGCAATTCCGGACAGCCAACTTCAACAAGTCGGGCAGGCCGCCAAGATGCTTTGCAGCACGGAAATCAACTCTGACGGGCCGCCGCTTGAGCTTTATGTTGTGCAATTGCGTGAAGCGCGCGAGGAATGGCGCCGGCGCCATCCAAAACTGCCGTTGCGTGACGCATTTTGTTAAAAAATAGCCTGCGGTCGTTGACCCTCTATTAGCACCGATCTGTGATACGATTTTCTGCGTGCCCGAGTGGCGGAACTGGCAGACGCAGTGGACTCAAAATCCACCGGACTTCGGTCCTTGTAGGTTCGATTCCTATCTCGGGCACCATCTCGCCGTCTCGCTCGCCATTTCCCTATTGTTGCCATCATTTTCATTGTGACGCCTTTTGGCCGCTCCGCTCCGCTCCGCCTCGGCCATCGCGGCGGCGAGCCGCCTCATGCCGTCAGCAGGACTCGTAGAAAACGCAGCCTTCGCCTGATCAAGAAACGCATCAGCCTTTTCGCCCGCAAGCATGATTCTCTGCGTAAGCCGAGTTCGTCCATCGTCGAGCCCGTCAACACGCCATTTAAAAAATATCGAAACACCCTCCCCCACCTTCAACTCGATCGTGGCACTGTTTGGAGCGGCAACCTCTCGGATGACCCAACTCAAAGGCTCCTGCCCAGGGAGTCGCGTGGTGCCCCGAGACCCTGGAGCAAACGGCCCCTCCAATGCAAACTCAGCGGGCGGATCATCCCAATGCGCCACGTTCGTCCAGTAGTTCCAAGCGAGGCCGGGGCTGGCGCTGGTCTCGACCGTGTGCGTAATCTCCCATAATCCAGTCGTCATCACCCTAGTTCCTGTTGCAACATCTTCTGAAACTCGCTCGCACTGAGCACGCTCCCAAATCGCGGAAAGTGTTTCTCCAGTAGAGTCTGGTGGAGTTCCGCCTCCAGATCCGCACAGCAATCGTTGATCACAAGGACCTCGTAGTCGGCATCGACAGCAACCAAAAAGGTCGACAGCACCACCCCGCTCGTCGCCACGCCCAACAAGATCAGGGTATCGATGCCTTGCGCCCGCAGCAGCAAATCGAGATCGGTCCCGGCAAACGCACCGATCCGGCTCTTCGTCACCACCAGATCACCCGCCGCCGGCGTGAGCGCCGGATGGATCGCCCCACTCTCTCCCTGAAAAAACTCCTGGTGCCGCGGCGAAGCCTTCAGGGCGCTGAGAAATCGGTTTCGCGGGCTCGCCTCCGGCACATTGGGCCGAAATCCGACCTTCACGTGAACGATCGTCAGTCCCGCGCCTCTCGCCCGCTCAATCACCCCCGCCACCCTCGGAATAATGCCTTCGTCTTTCACGTACATCGACACAATTCCGGCCTGCAAGTCCATGCTCAGCAAAGCCGATCGCTTCGGATCGAACGCCATGCGACCTCCTCTCGATTCCCGCGATTCAACGCCGACCACGAGAATCGAGGCCGGCTCGAATTTTGCATTTGACCTAAGATAATTAATCTGCTATAGTACCGCCAAGTAAAAGCACGTTCACGTCTCGTCCAACTGCGGCAAAATCCGTTTTTACCTCGAGATCGGTAAGCCTATTAGAATGAATACTTACAAAAGTCTATCAAAACAAAGCACCTTAACCACCTCTAGAATGAATACTTACAAAAAACCCAGGGGGGCCCTCTGTAATCTCCGTGCCCTCTGTGCTCCGATCTCTGTGCACTCTGCGTTAAAGCTTTGTCTTCGTCTGGATTCCCAGTCCCTTCCCTTTGGATTCTCGAGCAGCTAAACTCGGCCAATCCTTGGCTAACAAACCAGAAAACTCAGCCCCCGTTCCTCAGTCCCCCACCAGCCTCGTCGGCTTCTGGGCTCTAGTCGCCGTCCAATTCCAAAACGCCTTCAGCGATAACGCCCTCAAATGGCTAGTCAGCTTTCTGGTCCTCGAAACCGCCCTGACCAGGCAACAGCGCGATCTCTGGTTCATCCTGGTCGTGCCTCTACTCTTTGCCGTCCCGTTCCTCCTCTTCTCCATCCCCGGTGGCTACTTCGCCGACAAATACAGCAAGCGCAGCGTCACCCTCGGCACCAAGCTCCTTGAATTCATCGTGATGAGCCTGGCAACCATCGCCCTGGCCCGCAACCGACTCGACCTCGCCGGCGCCGCCCTCTTCCTGGCCTGCACCCAAGGCGCAATCTTCGGCCCCACAAAATACGCGCTGCTCCCCGAACTCCTTCCCGAATCGAAACTAAGCTGGGGCAACGGCATCATCGAGTTAACCACGCTCCTCTCCGCCATCTTCGCCGCGCTTGCCGGTGGCTTCTTGGCCACCCATTTTCGCGGCCGCCAGGTTTGGTCCGGCATAGTCTTCCTAACGCTGACGATTCTCGGTCTGCTCATCAGCTTGCGGATTACGCGACTCCCTGCCGCCGATCCCACCCGCCGCTTCGACTGGAACGTCCCTCGCGAATTCTTCGCCGAAACAGGCCGCCTCTGGCGCGACAGCGTCCTCCGCGTCGCGGTCATCGCCAACACCTTCTTCTGGTTCCTGGGGTCGCTCCTTCTCCTCAACATCGTCCTCTACGCCACCGACATCCTCCACGTCGATGACCAGTACAGCAGCTACCTGCTCGCGGCCCTGAGCCTCGGCATCGGAATCGGCAGCTTCCTGGCAGGCTACGCCTCCGCCGGCAAAATCGAACACGGCATGATTCTCCCCGGCATGATCGGCATCACGGTTATGGCCGCAATCCTCTCGCTCGCAGGCCTGAGTTTCGCCACGGTGGCAATTCTGCTCGCGCTGCTGGGCACCGCCGGCGGCTTCTTCGTGGTCCCAGTGAACGCGCTAATCCAGCGCCGGCCCGCGCCCGAAGAGAAAGGGCGCACTATCGCCGTCGCCAACCTTCTCTCCTTCGTGGGAGTAGCGCTCCAGCCGCTAGCCCAATATGGGATGCTACGCCTCGGACATCCGGATCCTTCCCGAGTATTCCTGGTCGCCGCTGCGATGACCCTTTTGATGGGAATTGCGCTGCTCCGCATGATGCCCGACCTCGGCGTTCGCGCCCTGGACTGGACGCACCTCCGCTCAAGAGCTACCCTATAGGACCCGTTCGAGCAGGGGCTGCACCCACCGCAGCGTCGAACGGTTCAGTCGAGGCTCTGCATGTCCACGGTTGCTACCCTTCCCGGTGCGCCCAGCGCGCACCGTGGCCTCAGTTATTGGATGGAGCGTGTGCTCAAGGAACTTGAGCACGTCCGCAAAGATCCCGCCGCCGATCCGGTGCACGACCTGCGCGTTGCCATTCGCCGGTGTCGCTCCGTCGCCGCGGTGATGCAAGAGGTCGATCCCGACCCCGCCTGGCGCCAAATGCGCCGAGTCCCCAGAAAGCTTTTTCGCAGGCTGGGCGCGCTGCGCGACGCCCAGGTGATGGACGAATGTGTAAGGCAGCTCGCCGCCACCGATGATCCGCTGCGCGCAAAGTTACATGCCGCGTTCGCGGCCAACGAACCGGATCTTCGCCAGCGGGCACTGCGAGCCACGGAAAAATTCGAGGAAAAGTCGTGGTCGCGTCTCGAACGAAAGCTTCGCAAGCGTGCGCGCTTCGTCCCCTGTTCGAGTCTGGCCGCTCAGTGCCTGGCGGTCGAGCGCTTTGAAGAAGCCAAAGAACTGCACGCTCGTGCGCAGCGCACCGACAAACCCAAAGCGTGGCACGAACTCCGCATCGGCCTGAAACGCTTGCGCTACACCGTGGAAAGTCTCCTTCCCGAGCAATATGCGTTGTGGAGCGACAACCTAAAGCGCCTTCAGGACCTGCTGGGCGAAGTCCACGACCTCGATGTGCTAGCCGCAGCGGTCAAAGACGTCGCGTCGCAAGGCACCACGGACGTACAGAACACCTGGGAAGAAACGATTCACCGCGAACGTAGTCAACGCATCGAAACGTATCGCCAGCTGACGCTGGGAAAAACCAGCTTCTGGAATGACTGGCGCCACGGCCTGCCGCAGGGCAAACGCCTCGCGCTCGCGTCCATGGCCCGCCTTCGCTCCACCGCGCGCGCTACCGATACCCATCCGCGCCGCACCGCGCAGATCTCGCGCATCTCCATCGGGCTTTTCGATGCCCTGCGACGCGCTCACGCCGCACCCGCGTTCAGCGAACACTCCATGCGCCGGGTTCTGCGCGCTGCGGCCCGCTTGCACGGGGTCGGTGACGACGACGGGAACAAATCTCCGCAGAAAGCCGCGCTGCGGTTCTTGCGCGAACTGCCACTGCCGCCGAGTTGGACGGTTGAAGAATGGGAATTGCTCGGATGGGCCGTGCGCTACCATCGCGGTCCCGAGCCTACCCCCGACGGCGGACACTTCTCCAGAATTGCGGAAGACCAGCAGAAGAACGTCCAGGCGTTAGCGGGTGTGCTGCGGCTGGCGCGGGCCCTCCGGAAATGCGACGTGGACACGTGCGAAGGAATGCATGCCGAAAAATCGGCGGACGCTATTATTGTTCACGTCCCGGGCCTGGTTGACTCGGTCGAAACGGCTGCGCGCCTCGCCGCTGCGAAGCATCTCCTCGAGACCTACATCGCCAAGCCGATCATCCTGAAGCACACACCAAAACCGGACAACGTGGTGGCCTTGCTCCGCGAGTTCCAGGAGCATCGCCAGGTCACTGCTTCGGCGGCCGCCTCCGACTGATTCGCGTCACGTTGGTTTCTCTCAGTCTGGGTTCGAGCTCTCCGCCCTGCCGCCTCGGTCATGTTTCATCTAAACCCCGCCGTCTCGGAGACGGCGGCTACAGGGCGGTTCCGTGTGCTCGCCGCAAACGAGAGCGGCCCGCACTCGCGAGACTGCCGATCGCGCCTGAGCATTGCAACGCACGGGGGTTCCGTGTACGCTACCGCGCAACGGAAGGTTGGAACACGAGTTCCGGATTCATTCCTTTAGGCCCTTACCAACAAATCAGCGCCCCACACCGCCTTCGGCGGAGAAAAAATAGGAGAACGAAGAATGCGCATTCGATCGATTGGTGTGTTTTTGTTGTTGTGTGTGCTCGCGATGGTGCCACTCAGTGGTAACCGCGTGGCCGCGCAATCGCAAAGCGCGGAGAAGCCCGCGCTGTATACGTATGTTTCGGAGTGGACCGTGCCACGCGCTATGTGGGCGGACTATCTGAAGGGCGATGCCGCCGATATCGACATCATGAAGAAGTCCGTTGCCGACGGGTCCATCGTTTCGTTCGGAAACTATGTGGTCGTCAACCACCAGGAAGGCCTGCCGACGCACGGCACGTGGTTTTCCGCAACTTCGATGTCCGGCATTCTGAAAGTGCTGGAAAATGTTCGGACCGCACCCGGAGCTACCGCGCCACCTTTGGCGGCAGCGAAGCATTGGGACTACATCATGGAGAGCCACGACTACGACTCTCATTCCGGTACATTCACGAACGGCTACTTGCGCGTGGGAACGTGGCGCACGAAAGCGGATTCGAGCGATCCCGGCGGCAAGATCCTGAAGGCGACATTTGTTTCCCTTCTTGAAAAACTGATGGCAGACGGCGCGCTCCACGGCTATCAGGTGGACCAGGAAGTCATACACTCGACCGATTTGGGAACGCTATTTGTTGTAGTCGTCACGAACGGACCGGAGGGCGTCGATAAATTCAACGCGGCCCTCGAGGAAGGGCAGAAAAGCAATCCGGCCGCCTGGGCTGGTTTGCGTGCATCGCTGGACCCCGCGGGCCACCGCGATATGCTGGCGCGCGTCGGGACGATGACACACAAGTAAGGGTCGATTGACTTGAGAAAATGGGCCGCATCAGCTGATTTGGCCGGTGCGGCTTTTTTTCGCTCAGGCGATTCTGGAATTACGGAAAAGTGAGGAAAGAAAAAGCTTTCTTCGGCGGCAAATGTCCTTGTGGGGAACGGGTATGCTGGGCCCTGCGAGGCTCACGATAAACTGAAGTTCTGGCCTCCTCGGAAAGCGAAGAGCCGGCAGGATGCCGGCGCTACCAGTTCGCGGTCACGCTAGTCGAGGTTGTCTAGGGACGAAGATTGCTGTTCAAGAGGATATTAGGTCTCGCTGAAATCGATGATTACCGGGGCGGCGCGGAATCCTCGCGTCTTGATCGCCACATAGAGTACCCCGATGGCGAACCAAATTCCGCCGGCGGTCTTGGCTAGTGGATTCAGATTCCACCAGATGACCGCGCAGAAGACGAATCCCACGAGCGGAAGAATGATGTCGACTACGATGCGGCGCTTGCCGCCCGCTATCTTGAGCACGCCGAATTGCCAGAACGCCGCCAGGTTCACGCCCATAAACGAGAGAAAGGCTCCGAAATTGAGCAGTTCGCCGGCTTGTTGGTAAGCGCTGCCGAATTGGTTCAGGAGCTCTGCTCCGGCAAAGCTCAGCAATCCGATTAGGATGATGTTGTAGGTTGGCGTGCTGGTTCCTGGCGCCAGGTGCCCGAAGAATTTGCGCGGCAACACATTGTCGCGACCCATGCCAAACAACAGTTTTGCCGCTCCCAGGCCGCCCGCCAGTCCGCTGCCGAATGCGGCGAGAATCAAAACGAGTCCCATGGCGTTGAATAGCCACGGACCACCGACGCGGCCGCAGACATCCATAAATGCGGTTTCCAGCGATGTGAAGGAATGCCAGTCGGGCCAAACGCGCTGGCCCAGGTAAACTTCCAAGCCGCCAAAGATTCCGGTGAACACGCAGACCAGGACGGTGGCGAGCAGAATGTTGCGCTTGGGATTCTCGGCGTCCTCGGTCAACGTGGTGATGCCGTCAAAACCTATATAGGTGAGCGCGGCAAACGAAGTCGCGCCCAAAATGCGATGGGCGTTAAACGTTTTCGGATCGTAGAACGGCTGCGTGGAAAAGAGGCCGCCCCATCCCTGGGTCCCGAACAGAAAGCGCACCGCCAGCACGATGAAAAATCCAATGACGACGAACATGATGAAGAGCAGCACTTTATTCTGGCGCGCCGAAGAACGAATGCCGCGCAGGTTCAGGAAGGTGATGATGCCAGCGACAATCGCGGCCCAGACGACAAAAGGAATCTTGGGGGTGTAGACGTTGTGCATGGCCGCGGCGATCCACACGGTATTGATCAGCGGCAGCAGCAGATAGTCGAGAAACATCGCCCATCCCGCCAGAAATCCGAGGTGCGGGTTGAGACCCTTTCCAACGTAGGTGTAAGCCGACCCTGCGGACGGGAAAAGGGCGGCCATTCGTCCGTAGCTGACGGCGGTGATCATCATGGCGAACATGGCGAACAGGATGATGGCGGTGAAGTAGCCGTCGGAGAGTTTTTGGGCTACGCCGAAGAGCGGGACCGGGGCGATCGGCTGAATCAGCACGATGCCGAAGAAAATCAGGTCCCACAGAGTGAGCAGACGCTTTGAGCGGCCTGCGGCCGGTATGGCCGCTGCTGCGGATTCAGCCATCTTTAGTTTCCCGCGCCACGCGCGATCTTGCGATCTTGAATTCTTGAGGTGACCAGATGGCGCCTCCTTCGATTTGGTGCAGAGCCGCGCACAGTTTATAGCAGCTTTTGGAGTTCAAAGGATGGCGCAGTTGTGATTCTTGTAGCCGTATGAGCACGAAGCGTATGGTCGGCAGTCCCAATTAGCCTCTGGTGTGCATAAAATATCAGCGATGGCTCTACTACTCGTTGCCGTGCTAACCACCTTCTTCACGGTCCTTGTCCATTCGCTTCTTCCGGGAGCGATCGTCAGGGGTGTCCTCCATCATATTGCGCATGGCCGGGGCGGTATCTGGTTCTGGGACGTGATCCTTGTGATTAAATTCACGCTGTTGGCGCTTGCTGCCCACTTCGTCGAGATCGCGCTCTGGGCGTTAGCGTTCGTTCTGTGCGGCGAGTTTTCAAACTTCGCTTTCGCCCTCTACTTTTCGGGGGTCACCTACACGACACTCGGAGATAGCAACACAGGATTATCGGCCCGGTGGAGACTGCTGGAACCCATTGAAGCAGCCAATGGAATGCTCATGTTCGGCGTCACGACCGCCATAATCTTCGCTGTAATCGTTCGATTGATAGAAGCAAAATTCGGCCTGCAACGCGACCCACCAGCTAAAACCGGTTAAGGTTCCCGCACCGAGAGCACCACGACCACTGTTCAGTCGGCAGTATGTCAGGCAACCGTACATGTTCACGGCCAATGGAAGCCGTCAACGTCGGGGAGGGCCTTTTCCAGTTGGATACACCTAATCTTTATGTTGCAATGACGCGCGGTTCAAAGTTATTGCTTTTATGTTCGAAGACGATGGTGCTCAATCCGAGTCGAAAATGAGAAATGTAATCTTCGCAATCAACATTACCTTAGATGGCTGCTGCGACCACACCAAAATGACTGGCAACGAAGAAATACATGAATATTTTACGGACCTCATGCGAGATGTTGACCTGCTCGTCTTTGGGCGTAAAACCTATCAGTTGATGGTTCCTTATTGGCCTGATATCGCAAAAAGCCAATCTGAGACAAAAGCAACGAACGAATTTGCTCAAACATTTGACTCCATCAACAAAATTGTTTTTTCACAATCATTAGACAGTGCTGAAGGAAATACGAGAATTGTTCGTACGAACCTTCGAGACGAAATAGTTAAATTGAAAAAGGAACGAGGCAAAAATATTTTAATCGGTGGTGTGGATATTCCTTCACAACTTATAGAGCTTGGTCTAGTTGATGAATATCGTTTTGTCGTTCAGCCAATCATTGCAGGGGAAG
>Ga0210401_10006217_pt1 | contig 12179 bp, 7 predicted proteins | sample IncBWH32MmetaG_FD_150866 | JGI IMG/M metagenome (GOLD analysis project Ga0210401, IMG submission 150866) | Forest soil microbial communities from Barre Woods Harvard Forest LTER site, Petersham, Massachusetts, United States - Inc-BW-H-32-M | ecosystem: Environmental > Terrestrial > Soil >... | reverse complement strand
GGCTAGCGGGAAATCGGGACCGGGCAAGCTGATTCTGCTGGCTCTGTTGATCCCAGGCCTATGCCTCAGTGGAGTCGGGATGAGCAACACGAACCGCAGGAAACTCCTGGGCTTCGGGATTGTCATTTTAATATGCACCGGCTGCATGCTGCAGACCGGATGCGCCGGAACCAGTACGTCGGGCACGACGGTTCCGGGAACACCGCGAGGCTCGTACACGGTGACGGTAACCGGAGGTGCCGGCGCCATGCAACAAACCACGGCGGTTGCAGTCACAGTGCAGTAAAGCCCAAGAATAGGCTCTTCCCCAAGTCACCCGCTGTAACCTGGCGCCGGACGAAAAGTCCGGCGCCAATTTTTTGAGCTGAAGAACTCCTTCAACCCCCAAGCCCGCTGTGAAAGGGCGCGGCTTCCAGTGTGCTGAAAAGCGCTGTTTCTCGTAGATTCGGGAAAGGCACGGTTTGGGAAGGGCACGACTTCAGTCGTGCCGTTAAGCCCTCTAAAATCAGCCGCGCTTTAGCGCCTGGGGTTTGGGGTGGCCATCGATGAGAGCGAAAGGCCCGCCTTACCAAATTTCTATCCGAGCGGTTACTGGATCGTCCCAACCGTTAATGAGGCCTCGGAGATCGTCGCGCGCCTTCGATAGCGAATTAGAATCTTAGTTCCCGGCTGAAGATGACTGACCTGATGTGTAAGGTCCCCAATCGTAAACAAATAGAGATCATTAATCGCCAGAATTACATCGCCTCCTTTGATACCAGCACGGTCAGCAGGTCCATCTGCCGTCACTGCCGTGATCGCGACTCCATCGTGCCGAACATCGGGTTTGCCTTCAAAGAATATGCCGATGGAGGCTTGCGTCGGCGATTCTGAATCTGGCGATGCCCTGACAGCTTTGGGCGCGTCGACGGCGGCACGAATGTCGGGTGCTCGCGAGTACGGCAAACTTGCTGCCGCTGGGCTGAGCAAGTGCATCGGTTGTACCCCGAAGTCATAAACAAAGGCGGCCATGCCTTCTCCACGTGACAGATACAAACCGTATTCTCCCTGGCCTAACTCGGTTGCCGGCATGATCCGGTAGACGCCGGGCTTCACTTCTTCTCGGAGCAACTGAATCTGGTGCGTAAGAGAAATGCCCGAACTGCTTCGCCATGCACCTCGAGCCGCGATTTCAAACTGCCTGCGCTTAGGCTTCTCCTCAAGCCGAATCAGAATCAGATCGCCCGCGTTTACCCCCGCGTCAGCTTCCTGTTTGGCAGGCATAAAGTAAAAGACCGGCTGCGGGGAAAGGACGGTTTGAGCGTGCGGTCCCAATAGCTGGATATTTTCCTTTCTCGTTTTAATGCCTGCCGTGATGTCTGACACGAGGAGACTGCCGCTGCGCTTAAATTCGGCAATTTGTCCGATGACCTTGGTCAAGCCACCTGATACTTCGACATACATCCCCGGCTCAGCCGGAGAAGCTACGACCGCTGTTTGCCCGGGGCTTGTAACAGCGAACAGTATCGTCGCCAGAAGGCTGCTCAGCACGAGTCCTTTCACAGCTATCTTCCTCGCAGTTAGAAAATCGATTGAATCAGCGCCCATCATCCTGCTCCCCTACCAAATTGGGGTCAATAGCACCTAAGTGGACTGTAGAAGTTGAGTAGGCTGACGAGGTAACCGCGTCGACTTCCCGCGGTTGGCCACCCTTGCGTTTTGTGCAGGGTGGGATTCCCGAATAACGTCTTGATGGATCACAGCCAGCCCAACACGCTAATCTCCGAAGACAAAGGCAGCGCCGATATTATTCGTGCCGGCCGCGCCCACGACAATGTTTGCTCCGGAAACCCAAACCGTGCTGGCATAATTTCCTGGTTCTCCGCTGCCGTTGGGCAAAGGCAAATCGCGAGCATCAGTCAAGATACCTATAACAGCCTGCTCCTAGCAGACCCAAATCCCGAGGGCGGCAATTATAACTTCTGCAACATCGTCACAATTAATGGCCAGTCGGTTAATGTAGCTGACTTCAGTTGCTTCATGAGCCGCTGTGGTACGCTTGACAGTCTTGATTACTCGCATGGAGACAAGACGTTCCACATCGATACCGCAAATCCCTGGTTCTTCCCAATCGGGACAGCCGAACACACGATAGTGGATCTTTTCGGCGGAAATACATGGTGGCGTGGAGGTATACCGAGAAACCCATGATGCCGGGAAGGGTTCTGACATTAATTCTTTGGGTTTTTATGGTGGGCTTGAGCGCGGCGCCCGAATCAGCAACTTCTGATGCCAACTTGCCGGTTTGGAAGCGTGACCTTGTACTCGGCCTTGACCCACGGCATACGGAAACGCTTCAAGATAGCAATCGAGCCGGAGTGACGTTTCTCTCAAACCAGCAGCTGCTCGTTTACGCCGTGTACCGCAACAGCGAGGAGCTCTCCTCGCGCGAGAGCCCTGAATTCGCAAGTCCGTTCCGATTGCACGTTTGGACTGTTGATTCCCAGTCGGGCGATGTCCAAACGCACAACGAGTGGAAAACGCGTGTGCACGATTCCGCTGTACAGGTAACAAGCGGGGGTGTGTTGGTGAAAACTGGGGGAATAGTAAGGTTGTACTTGCCAGGTTTCACAGAGATTCGCAATTTGCCACTAACATGGCCTCTCGAGGGAAATGCTCAGGTCTCAACGCATGTTTCTCCGACCGGGAAAACCTTTGTGATTGATCGCCCCGTTAGGGCACCGAACGACAGACCCTGGTCAAATCCTGGCTATAACCACCTTGAAGTCTTCGACGCCGCCTCCCTCAAGACTCGATATTCCTGGAGCATATCTCCTCAATTGTATGGACGCTACTCAATTTCGGACGTTGCAGTCGTTCATTCACCGACCACCGGTAGGACTATCCACTCCGCGCGCTTCGGTGGTTCAAGATGGGATGTCATTTTTGACGATCCGAGTCGGACTTGCGTGTTTGATAGTCCGATTGCAATCTCGGACGAATCGGTCGTCCTACACCACTGTAAAGATTTAACGGTTATAACCAGCCCAGGTGTGTCTTATTCTTTGTCAATCGATCTCGGGAGTTCTAGAGATATCCAAAAAAATGTCTGCGAGGCCTATGCTGGTAGCAATGGTGATAAGACAACTGTCGCGTTGGGGTCGCAAGTTATTGCACTATCTTTGCCTGCCTTGAAGTATAAGGCACATTTCCTGACGGAAGGCAGACTTTGCTTAACGGCGTTGCGGGTCGTTGTTTTTGATCTCGCCCATAAGAAACAGATTTTCACCGTGAACCTTAATCCCGTGCCAAAGAGCGACTATGACTTTGCGCTTTCCCCGGACGGCTCGAAGCTTGCGGTCCTTAACGACCGACAGGTTGCTGTCTACGCCATGCCTTCCCCAATGTGAACCGTATACATCCGATGAGGGACAACCTGGGGACAGACGCTGCGTTTTGTGCAAGGGTGGGATACCCGAATGCGGACACTACAAGATTTTGTTTTTGACCTTGGCAGAGCGAAGAAGTGTCCGCCGCTACTGAGGCTGCCCGACGAACCCGCAGTTTTACGGGCCGATCTAGTCCCCTTTCCACAGCCCCCGTGTGACATCCAACCTTGCGCTCGATTTCAATTCGCTTCATCATTGTCCCAGCACAGGCAGTAGAGCGAGTGCGCACAACGCGCCAACTTCCGAGAGAAAGGCAGCGCATAACTGCTTTGTTTCACGGATTTTGATACTTAAGTCTTTTAGACCATCGGATCTGGCGGGAATTTCCCGCTACCACCAAGATTCCAAAAGACCGGGGGGTATGGGGGTATACCCCATTTTGATCCGGGCACGCAGCCTAGGGCCAGCCCACTCCGGGAGTCTCCTCGAATTTATTTTCGGGCTGACGGCATCGCCAAAGCGATGCCCTGATACGAAGCATGGAGTTATTGCAGCGCGTGGCTCGACGACCCTGAGCCCGAACTTCCACTGATGTTGTAGCGTTTGAGTTTGCGGTAGAGGGTGGCACGGCTGATGCCGAGCATGCGTCCGGCGAGGGCTTTGTCGCCTTTGACTTGCTCGAAGACCCGCTGGATGGTGGCGCGCTCGATGTCCTCCAGGTCGGTAGTAGAGGGCGAGACCGCGACGCCGCCCTGGCTCGAACCGGATTCGTTTGTCGCTGCGAGTTCGGAAGCTAATTCTGGGCCCGATTCGGAAGGTGGCCGAGTCTCGCGCGAATTCAAAGCGATCGACGCCGGAAGATCGCCGAGGTCGATCAGGGTTCCGTCGCCCAGAGCTACGGCGCGTTCCACGCAGTTTTCCAGTTCGCGCACGTTGCCTGGCCAGTCATAGTTCATCAGTGCTTTCATGGCTGCATTCGAGACCCGCAGATCGGCTCCGGGAGCGTAGCGTTCGCAAAACCAGTTCACCAGCATGGGAATATCGCTCCGGCGCTCGCGCAGGGCCGGGACATGCACAGTAACGACGTTGAGCCGGAAATAAAGATCTTTGCGGAAGGTTCCGTTCTTGTAGGCGGCTTCGAGATCGCGATTGGTGGCGGCGATAATGCGCACATCCACTTTGACGCGCTGGTTGCTGCCCACTGGTCGCACTTCTTTTTCCTGCAGAACGCGCAGCAGCTTGGCTTGCAACTCGAGAGGCAGTTCACCGATTTCGTCGAGGAAAACCGATCCCGTATCGGCGGACTGAAATAATCCGGCCTTGGATTTTAAAGCGCCGGTGAAGGCTCCTTTTTCGTAGCCGAAAAGTTCGCTCTCGATCAGTGTAGGAACGAGCGATCCGCAATCGACGGCGACGAAAGGACGGTTGGCAAAAGCTCCACGGAAATGAATGGCGCGGGCGATGAGTTCTTTGCCGGTGCCGCTTTCGCCGGAGATGAGAACGGCAGTGCGCGTGTCTTTGAGCCGCGACGCCACGCGCAATACTTCCTGGATCTTGGCGGAGGACCCGACAATGCCATGCACTGCGGTTTCGGAATCCATCCGCTGGCGCAGGAATTCGTTCTCCTCGACCAGCCGCACCTTCTCGGCCATGCGCCGCAAGAACAGCCGGAGTTCCTCCAAAGGGGAAAATGGCTTGGTGATGTAGTCGTAAGCACCCAGCTTCATAGCCTGTACTGCGGTTTCAATGGAGCCGTGCCCGGTCATCAACGCAACTTCGGTTCGAGGAAGGAGTTTCTTCACCTTCTCCAGAAATTCCAGACCGGACATATGCGGCATGACCATGTCGCTGAGAACCATGTGCACTGGCTGCTCTTCGAGCAAAGCGAGCGCGGTCTCGCCGCTCTCCGCTTCCATGCAGATGAAGCCGAGCGCTTCTCCGACGGTCACGCACAGTTTGCGGATGCTCTGCTCATCATCCACGATGAGCAGACGGACACGAAGGTCTTCCTTGGTCATAGACGGTTTGTTCGATCCCCCACTCACCTGGCTTTCCCCATGGTCCGTTCTACCGCCGAAATAAGGTCTTGCACGCGAAAGGGCTTCTCCAGATAAAGCGCGCCAATCCTGCGCAGCGTGGTCACGGTTTCTTCGTTGGCATAGTCGCCGGTGATAATCACAACCTTGTCGATGAGATCGGGTCGATGTTGCGAAATCCAGGTATGTACCTGAGCGCCGTCGACGCCTCCGGGAGTGCGCATGTCAGAAACGACTCCCAGAAAATGACCTTCTTCCAGCATGCGCAAAGCTTCGGCGCCGGATTCGATACAGACAACGTCATATCCGTTGCGCTCGAGCGTGGCGCTGACCAGAGCCATGATGGAGGGCTCATCCTCGATGAGAAGAACGGGCGGGAAATCGGGTCGTTGAACGGCTGGGGTTGTCATGGGCGAGTGACTCCTGCCGCCACACCCAGAGAAGCAGCGTGCGGCGCTGCGGGAAAGCGGACGATGAAGGTGGCTCCCTGCCCGTCGGTATTGTTGTGGCAGAGAATCTCGCCGCCGTGCTCCTTCACGATGCCATAGCAGATGCTGAGGCCCAGGCCGGTTCCCTTGCCGACCTCCTTGGTTGTGAAGAAGGGATCGAAGATGCGATCGGGTTGAGAAATGCCATAACCGTTATCACAAAAGGAAACCTCGACGGCATCCCCGGCTTTGGTGGTCATGATTTCAATACGGGCAGGACGAGCGACTTCGTGAACCGCATCGTAGGCATTGTTGAGAATGTTGAGAAAAACCTGTTGCAACTGGTGAGCGTCGCCGATGACCTCGGGCAGACCCTCATCCAAGTGTTCGACGATGTCGACGCCGTGGCTGTTGAAGTCGTACGAGCGCAGTTGAATGGTTCGCCGAAGAATTGTGTTCAGTTGCACGGCGTTGCGCTGCGGCGGCATCTGGCGAGCGAAGCTAAGCAGGTTCTGCACGATCTGCTTTGTGCGCTGTGCTTCCTGCAGGATGACGCGCAAATCCTTTCGTGCTGTTTCCGGGAGTTCCGTATTCTGCAGCAGCAGGTCAGCGAAGCCGAGGATCGCAGTCAACGGATTGTTCACTTCGTGGGCTACGCCGGAGACCAGTTGTCCCACTGCCGCCATTTTCTCCGCGTGCACCAGTTTGTCGCGAAGGTCGGCGGAGTCTGTGATGTCAGTCATCACGACGACGATGCTATTGATGTTCCCTTGCTCATCGCGCATGGGGCTGAGATTTACCGAGAATTGTCCAGCATGTCCGTTCCCGCGCATGATCTGCAGTTCCAGGTTGTCCACCTGCCCGCCGCGCAGCGTAGCTTGTAGCGCATCGGCCAGCGGACGAACAAATCCGGGAGCAGCCAACTCCAACAGCGGCCTTCCCAAGAGCTCTTTTTGCTCGAATCCCGCTTCATACCACCGACGGTTGGCGTAGCTGATAAGGCCGGCCGTATCGGCGACCAGGATCAGACTCTGCGTGTTGCTGAGAATTTTGCCGGAGAAATCGCGCTCGCGGTGCAATTCGGATTGGTAGGTGTGGATGCCGGTCACATCCAGCATCAGGCCGCGAATTTGCAGCAGGTTTCCCAGGTTGTCATACATGCCGAAGGCGTTAATGAGCACATAGATTGGAGAACCGTTCTTGCGACGAAGAGTGGCCTCGAAATTACGCATGTGGCCATCCCTCTCCATCGTATCGCTGTGCAGTTTGCGTTGCTCAGCGGAAAAGTAAATTTGAGAGGGGATATCCACTTGTAACAGTTCTTCACGGCTGGAATAGCCCAGCATCGACACCAGGGCGTCGTTCACTTCGACAAACCGGCCTTCCGGAGTGCTGAAGAACAATCCCTCCTGAATGTTGTCGAAGAGTTCACGGTAGCGGCGTTCCGCCTCACGGCGATCTGTAATGTCTTTCAGCACGTGGATTGTTTGCAAACTCTCGCTGGCGGCTCCGTGTACCCGCGAGGTTGAAACCAGGTAGGTGCGGTCGAGCGCAGGATGAACAAATTCGTCGCTCTCGTCGCGCATGGAGCGGCAAAAAGGGCATGAATAGAGCGCACCATCGTTGCTCAGGGCCAGCAGGGCGCGCATGTTGACTCCGATCAACTCGCTGGGTGCGACGCCAATCATCGCAGCCAGAGACCGGTTTACCCGCAGAACTTTGTCGGTTTCATCATGTACGACGATGAAGTCGGTGATGGCGTCAAAAATCTCGAGCCAATGGCGATTCGCTTGTTCGATGCGGGTAAACAAGCGAACATTTTCGAGAGCCATCGCGGCATGGCGGGCAATCGCCTCGAGCAGTTCTCTATCCTCGGCGTCGAGGGGGCCTTTCCACTGGAGACAGAGCAATCCGGCAAGTTGTCCGTTGGAGGCAAGAAGCCGGACCAATACAGCTTCGACCCAGCCCAAAGTGGTCGCCAGTTCCTGGCCGAGCAAATCCGCGGCGGGAGCTGGGACGATCGCCTCCGCGTGTTGGGAGGCAAACTCGGCTAAGGAGTCGCCAAGGCGCCGCTGCAGGCGGTTTTTCTCTTCGTCGTTGCCATTGTCATTGGCTTCGGCCTCAGACGCAGAGGGAGCGGAATCGGAAAAACTCTTGCCAGATCGGAATTCACTTGACAGTCCGCCAGCTAAACGATGAAGCGCGACGGTTTGGACCCGTCCATCTTGCATCAGAACTACCACGCCCGAGCGAGCCCCGACCAGCTGAATCGCCCGCTCGACCAACTTGCGGGCGAACTCCGGCAGGCGTAATTCACCGTCAATCTCCCGCGCCAACTGGGTAAGCGCTTCCGCGCGGCGGCGGTGCCGCTCCGACTCGTGTAGATTGTGCGCGACCTCGAGGACTACGGAAACCTGTGCGGCCAGAGCGCGGGCGCGGCGAATATCCTGTTGCGAAATTCCGGTTCCGTCCAGTCGATCAAGCACAGCACACATGCCTAACAGCTGTCCGTTGGCGCCGAGCAACGGTACGGACAAGATCTGGCGTACTTCGTACTTCGCGACAGCCTCAAGATTGGAGCCGAGAACTTTGCTCGCCTCATCCGTCCAATAAACTTCCTTCGCGCGCAAAGTTTGCGTCGTGGGGCCTTCGGGAAAGACCAAATCCAGCTTTCGAGGCTGGCCTCGATCGACTCCGTAGCGCACGCGAAACTGGTCATCCTCAAACAACGCAATCAGGCAGCGGCCGAAGCCGAGAAAATCCGCGGCGCGAACGACGAAGGCCTGCAAGAATTCTTCGAGATCGCCGCTGGAACTCAGCTCGGACGAAATCTCAAGCAATTGGTGAAGTTCCTGCGCCTGGGCCTGCGCCGTGGCGCACAGCTCCGCATGAGCAACCGCGACTGCGCCAAAACCCGCAATCGCCGATACCAGTGACTTTTCCTCCGCCGTGAAACTTCCCTCCGGACGCGGGTAGACAAGAATCGCTCCTTGCGTGCGCGTGGTCCGGAACGGCGCTGCGATCAGCATGCCGGTGGAGATCAGACTGCCCAGCGAGTGCTGATCGCTGCTGATGGAAATGGTAATTGCCTCTCCAGCCGATACTGCTCGTTGTGCCATTTCTGCGGCGAAACGGATGGTCTGGCGGTCGTGCGCCGCCCGGAAAGAGTTGGCCATTTGTGAGGTTTCGGCAGAGACGGCGCGCAACTCAAAAGGCCCCTCACGACGCAACAGGACCGAAACCAGCCGGGTACGCAACAGCAAACGGAGACGATCCGCCAACGCCTCGATCACTGCCGCCACATCTGGTGTTCCATGCAAAGCGTGGGCAACTTCAGCCAGAATTTCGGCGCGGCGCTGCTCCTCACGCGAGGCTTCTCCCAGCCGAGTCGCTTCCAGCAAGCTTCCGAGTTGTCCGGCCAGAATCGTAGCTTTGGCGGCGAGATCCTCGTTAAAGAATTCGTCGTCCGCATCGTGCAAAAACGTAGCCGCGCCGATCACTTCATCAAAAACAACAAGAGGCGCCGCCATCATAGACTTGGCTTCGAACTGAACTACCGCCGGAAACGCCGGATTGCATTCCACATGGTTGACGAAAATCGTTCGGCGGCTGCGCACAGCCTCGGCAGTCACCACACTCTGTCGGGGGAGCAACCGAAGTCCGGCGAAACTCCCAGCCAGCTTGCCATCGGCCTGCTCGCCGACAAGTTCATCGCCTGCATGACGCCGCCAGAAATAGACGCCACTGACCTGGAAGAATTCGCGAGAAGCGGCGCAGAACAGCTGAATGAGGGCTGTTGCGTCGGGCCGTCCAGAAGCGGTAGCAGCGATCCGCAGGAGGAGTTTCTGAAAGGCCTCATCAGAGTTGGAAATCGCCCGGTCTTCCGCCAAGGGCTTCGAATTGCCTTCGAACTCTTTCAGGATTTCACCGCTCGTCAACAAAACCTTTTCACGATTCTCACAAGTGATTGAAACTAATGGAAAAGTATCGTTCATCTCAATTTGAGTCAAGTGAAATGGCAGGAAGGGGTGCCTAAGTGTGAAATCCCGAGAAAGTGCGCTGAGGATGTCTCAGTGTGAGAATCGTGCTTGCCGAAGCGCGGGCTGAGACAAGCCTAATCTTCATCGTCGGAGCAGCAAGGGAGCTTACGGGTGGAGTTAAGCCACTAATTCTTCATGCAATTACGTGGGGTTACCTTGGTTTTTCCAAAAGGTGACAGGTGGCCACGGCGTTGCTCCGTTTGGCGTTGCAAGACTGTTGCCCGGAGGAACTGTGTCTTTCAGAAAGATCGGGGTGCTGTTGGCGATACTGGTGGTCACTGCAGGCAGTGGGGTAGGACTTCGCGGACAGGAAACGCAAGGGGAGATTCTAAGACGCGTCAAGACCAGAGTTGAGCCGGCATATCCCGAACTGGCGCGGAAGATGAACATCACGGGCAGCGTGAAGGTGGCAGTTGTGGTCGCGCCAAACGGCTCTGTGAAAGAGGCCAAGGTGGTGGGTGGACATCCCCTCCTGGCGAATGCCGCACTGGATGCTGTTCGAAAGTGGCGCTTTGAGCCCGCGGCCATCGAAAGCTCCGGCGTGGTGGATTTCAAATTCGAACCTCGCCGATAGATATACAAGACAGGCGGCCGGGAGGAAACGGCATGACGATTGGCAAGAAATTGTACTTAAATTTCGGAATCATCCTCAGCATGGTGGTGGTGCTGTTCCTCGTCAACCTGCTGGCGGTCCAACGCGAGCACGCCGCCAAAGCGGCGGCGACAGCCTCGCTCGAATTGGCAAATGCCACCAATGAAGTGCGCTTCCAGATGATGCAGAACCGCCTCTACCTGAGCAACTATCTGCTCAGTGGCGACACCCGCGAAGTTGAGCGGATGAACGAAGGCCTGCGGATACTGAATGAAAAGCTTCAGCAAGGCAAAACTCTGGCAAATTCCGAGCAGGAACGGACGGCGCTTACGAAAGTGGAACAACTGGAGCAGGCCTGGGGTAAGGACTTTGCCCAGCCGCTAATCGATAAACGCAAGGACGTCGATTCCGGCAATGCGACCGTCGCGGAATTACAGATTTACTACCTCCAGAAAGATGCCTCCTCCTGGGTGAAGAACTCGACCGAAGCACTCGACGTGGCTGACGGAGAAAACCGCAAGCTGGTCGAAGCCCGGCGCAAATCCGATGAAACCGCCAGCACCTACACGATTCTGGCCGCAGTCGTGAGCACTCTGCTCGCTCTGGGCCTGGGCATCGCGGTGGCTTACACGACAGCCAAGTCGATTACAGAGCCGCTTATCAATCTGATGAAAGTATCGCGGCAGATTGGCGATACCGGCGATCTCGAGCACACCATCGATGTGAAGCGCGAAGATGAAATCGGAGAGTTGGCGCGCACCTTCGCCAAAATGGTCACCTATCTCAAAGAAATGGCGGGGGTTTCTGAATCGATTGCCGGGGGAGATCTCACGGTTGAAGTGAAGCCTCGCTCCGCCCACGATACGCTGGGTAACGCATTCGCGAAAATGGTGGAAGGCCTTGGCCGCCTGGTTCGCAGCGTTCGCGACGCTTCGGCACAGGTAGCAGGCGCTTCTGGGCAGGTCGCGAACGCCTCAGACGACTCCGCCAAGGTCGGCTTGCAGGCCTCGTCCGCCATCGACGAAGTCACCAGCACCATGCATGAGATGAGTGTAAACGTGCAAAACATGGTGAAGAGCACGCAGCTGCAGGCTTCCAGCGTAAGCGAAACTTCGGCCTCCATCGATCAGATGGTGGCGTCCATCCAGCGCGTGGCCGACACGGCCAAAGTTCTGCTCGACATCTCGAACCGCTCACGCGAGGAGGTTCACAGCGGCATCACCACCATGGAGAAGGCCACCGACGGCCTCAACCGCATCAACTCGACGATTACTAACTCGGGCGAAATCATCGGCGCATTGGGCCAGCGCGCCGACGATATCGGCAAGATCATAGAAGTTATCGATGATCTGGCGGAGCAAACCAACCTCCTGGCGCTGAATGCCGCGATTGAAGCGGCTCGCGCTGGAGAACACGGTCTGGGATTTGCGGTGGTCGCCGACGAAGTTCGTAAGCTGGCGGAAAAATCGGCGCAGTCGACCAAGGAAATCTCGGAGTTGATCCAGAGCATTCAGAAGGAAGCGCGGAAGGCGGTTGAAAACATGGACCGCTCCACCGGAATCGTGAACGAGGGCCTCGATCTCGGCGGAGAACTGAACGCGGCGCTGCGCAAGATTTCTAATGTGGTCACCGAAGTGTACAAGTTCGCGCAGGAAATCGGGGCGGCCACCAACGAACAGTCGCACGGCTCATCGCAAATCGCGCGCGCCACCACG
>Ga0210401_10006212_pt1 | contig 12181 bp, 8 predicted proteins | sample IncBWH32MmetaG_FD_150866 | JGI IMG/M metagenome (GOLD analysis project Ga0210401, IMG submission 150866) | Forest soil microbial communities from Barre Woods Harvard Forest LTER site, Petersham, Massachusetts, United States - Inc-BW-H-32-M | ecosystem: Environmental > Terrestrial > Soil >... | reverse complement strand
CACCAAAAATTTAATCGCTGCCCGCCCCAATGAATGACGCCTGAATCAGCCAAGACGAGTCTCGCTGTTCGGATTCGCTAAAATAGCCCATGCCCGACTCCCCGCTCTGGTGTGACAACGACCAGGCTGCCCGCCTGGCTGAACTGACCGCCGACACCAGCGATCCGGCCAAGGAACTCCCGCTTCGTCGCGATGTGCGCTCGCTTGGGATCTTGTTGGGCCGCGTCCTCGTCGAGCAGGAGGGCGAAGCTTTCTTCGCGGTCGTCGAGCGGTTGCGCCGTCTTCTGATTCAACATCGCGAACAGCCGCCCGCCGGAACCGCTGCAGAGGAATTTGAAGCTGGCCTCATGGCCCAGGCCCGCGAAATCATCAGCGGTCTCTCGGTCGACGATGCCTATCGCATCACCAAGGCCTTCGCCATCTACTTTGAACTCACGAACCTTGCTGAGACCAATCACCGGAAGCGCCGTCGCCGCGCCGCCCGTTTGCAGGACGGCCGCTCTCCCGCCGATGGTTCTTTTCGCGGGACGTTGTTGCGCCTGCGCGCCGCCGGAATTCCGCTGCACTCGATTCTCGAAGCCCTGCGGAAAATCCGCGTCACACCCGTGTTTACGGCGCATCCCACCGAGATTACGCGGCACACCATCCGTCTCAAGCGTCGGCGCGTCGCCCGTTATCTCGAACGTCTCGATCAAGTCCTCCTTTCCCGTACGGATGCCCTCGAATACCAGTCGCAGATTCTCGCCGAAATCACGGCGCTTTGGCAGACTGACGAGGTTCGCTTAAAGAAGCCGACCGTCCGCGACGAAATCCACATGGGACTCGATTACTTCCCGATGGTCCTGTTCGAAACCCTGCCGCGGCTCTATGCGGAACTGGAAGAATCGTTGCGTACTTTCTACGGCCATGTTCCCGGAGAAGCCGCCCTTCCGGAACTTCTGGATTTCGGCTCCTGGATCGGTGGCGACCGCGACGGCAATCCGTTCGTCACGGCCGACTGTACCCGCGATGCCCTGCGCATGGCGCGTCACGTTGTCGTCGATCACTACATCGGTGAGATCACGCGACTGGTTGGCCAGTTGAGCATGTCTCTGCGCCGTATCGCCGCATCCGAAGCCCTCACTCAGCGTGTGCGCCAATATGAGTCCATCATCGGCGAGGAGCACTCTCGCTGGAAGCGCATCACCGAAGCGGAGCTGTACCGTCACTTCCTTGATTTCATCGCTGCGCGACTCCGCTTCACGCGCGACTCGGCCGCCCATGACAAGGCCTACAAATCTGTGGAAGAGTTCGAAAGGGATCTTGTTCTTGTGCGGGAAAGTCTGTGCGCCAATCGCGGCGAGCGGCTCGTGGATCTCCTGATTAATCCTCTCCTGCGAAAAGTTCAGACCTTCGGCTTCCATTTGCACGCACTGGATATCCGCCAGCACGTGAGTGTGCTCACGCAGGGGCTCTCTGATCTGGCATCGGCCGTAGTTTCTCCCGGCAGTCACCAGGCCGCGCCCTTGCGATCGCAGTCCGCAGAACTTCTGGGAACATTTCGCGCCATCGCCGAGTTAAAGCACACCCAGGCTCCGCAAGCCATTCGCCAATTCATCATCAGCAACACGCAATCCGAAGAAGACATTCTGGCAGTCGTTCGGCTGGCGTCCGTAAGCGGCGTTTCTGTTGCTCGCACGGGAGACGACCCTGGACTTATGCCCGTGCCGCTCTTCGAGTCCATCGACGCGCTTCGCGCCTCGGGTTCCGTCATGAAACGGCTCTGGAGTTCTCGCGAGTACGAACCCCTGCTTCAATCCTGGGGACGCAAGCAGGAAGTCATGCTGGGCTACTCCGACTCCAATAAAGACGGCGGCATGTTTACCAGTACCTGGGAGTTGCACAAGGCCCAGCGGGATCTGCATCAGGCCGCCCGCGAAGCGAAAGTCCAGCTGCGTCTCTTTCATGGTCGCGGTGGCACGGTTGGCCGCGGCGGTGGCCCAACCCACGCTGCCATTCTGGCGCAGCCACCCGGCGATTTCTCCGGCGAGATTCGCATCACCGAGCAAGGCGAAGTCTTGACCTGGAAGTATTCCGACCCTGTGCTCGCTGAGTGGAATCTCGAGATCATGATCGCGGCCTGCCTGGAGGTGCTGGTAAATCCGTCCCAGCCACCGTCCGGTCACGCGCAACGCTGGCATGACGCCATGGAGAGCATGTCGCGGGAGGCCTTCGCCTTCTATCGAAAACACATCGCCGAGAATGCCGATGTCCTCGAATATTTCGAACAAGCCACACCCGTAAACGAATTGGAACACGCCCGCATCGGTTCCCGTCCGGCCCGCCGAAGCGAGAGTCGCCGCCTGGAGGATCTGCGCGCCATCCCTTGGGTCTTCGGCTGGATGCAGAGTCGGCACGCCGTTCCCGCCTGGTTCGGTGTCGGACATGCGCTTGATCGCTTCGCTGCTGGTGACCCCAAACGCATGCAACTTCTTAAAGAGATGATGCGCGGCTTCCCGCCCTTTTCCAGCCTGATTCGCAGCGTCGAGATTGCGATGGCCAAAGCCGACATGGCCATCGCGCGTCTCTATGCAGGTCTCGTGACGGACCCCCGTCTGCGCGATCGCGTGTTCCAAATGCTGCGCGAAGAATTCGAGCTCACTCGCCAGCAAATCTTACTTGTTACTGGACAGAGCGAACTTCTCGAGAAGAACTCCGTCCTGTTCCGATCCATCCGGCTTCGTAATCCTTACGTCGATCCCATGAGTTTGATCCAAGTCGACTTGCTCCGCCGCAAACGGAATGGAAATTCCAACGCCTCCGTCGACTACGCGATCGGCGCCACCATGAACGGCATCGCCGCCGGATTGCACAATACTGGGTGAGGAAAGCGGGTGTCAGGTTTCAGGTGTCAGGTCTTAGGCCATGGGATCTGAGCGTTAGGTCACTGAACTTCGCACATGGAAGGTACAGGCTAGGTCTGCAGCTGAGTCTCACGATGCCTTCGAAAAATACCAGCCGTGAGCAATTCGATTCCCGTCTGCGGCTCTTCGTCTACCGCCAGATGATCGGCCACGGAAAATGTCCGACCGTCACGGAAATGGCGAAATCTCTCAAGTCCCCGCTTAAAAATGTCCGCGCCAGCTTGGCTCGCCTGAGCGAGAGCCACGCCTTCATGCAACAAGAGAACGGCGAACTCTGGCGGGTGGCGCCGTTTTCAACCATCCCAACGCCATTTCCTGTCACGATCGGGAAGCGTTCCTGGTTCGGCAACTGCATCTGGGATGCGCTCGGCATTCCCGCCATGCTTGGGAAGAACGCCCGCATCGGAGCTTCCTGCGGCTGTTGTAATCTCGCCATGCCCATCGCGGTCAGCTCGGGCAAGCTGCTCTCGACCCGCGGTATCATCCACATCGCCGTACCCGCTCGCGAATGGTACAAAGACGTCGCCTTCACCTGACGCACGATGCTCCTGTTCCGGTCGGAACAACATATCGATCTCTGGTGCCAACAGTGGAACCGTTCTCGTGGAGGAACGCTCTCGCTTCCTCAGGGATGGAAGCTGGCCCAACTCTGGTACGGGGACCGCCTGAGCCAAGATTGGCAACCCAAGACGGCTGCCGCCGCCGAATCTGTGTTCCGCCAAGTCGGACTTGTGGGAGAATTCTGGAAGCTTACGGGATAAGCATCTGCCACCCATCGCCGTGCATCCGAATAGAAGAGTTGGGCGTATGCGTCGGGTCTTCCGCTCCCGCATCCTCGGATTCGTTATCTGCGCACTGAGTATTTTTGTCTTCGCGCTGCCCGCTCACTCTCAGGACCTGGCCAAGCGACTCTACCTCACCGACGGCTCCTACCAGTCGGTCACCAAGTACGAGATCAAAGGGGAGCGTGTCCGCTATCTGAGCGCCGAGCGTGGCGAGTGGGAAGAACTTCCCAAGTCGATGGTCGACTGGCCCGCTACCGAAAAGTACGCGAAAGAACGCGCCTCGGGTGCGCCGCCTCCCGAAGCTGCTGCTCTCGAGAAAGAAATAGAAGCCGAGCACGCGGCCGAAGAGGCCCTGTCTCCCCACGTGCTTCCTGGCCTGCAACTGCCCGAAGAAGGTGGCGTTTTCCTCCTCGATACCTTCGAGGGTAATCCTGAGCTAGTGCCCATCGAACAGCGTGGCGGCTCGGTCAACAAAAACATGAAGGGCAACATCCTGCGCGCGACCATCAATCCGATCGCGAGCTCGCATCAGACGGTGGAAGTTCCCGGCAAGCACGCGCCCATGCAATCGCATGTCGCCGTCCCCGCGCTGTACATCAACATCGATCGCACCGAGGATCAGCCCGAGACCGAGACTCCCGCGCAGGCTACACCAAAAGACCCTGAGCCTCTTCCCCCGCAAGATCGTTTTCGCATCGTTCGCCTCGAGACCAAGGGCGAGAAGCGCATCGTCGGCGAGATCAAGATCGCCGTCTACGGCAAGATCAGCCAGGACGCCAAGTTCGTCCCGACTACCGCTCAACCGATGACTGGCGGCTGGGTGAAGCTGACCCCCACTGAGAGCCTGCCGAGCGGGGAATACGCCGTCGTCGAAATGGTGGGGAAAGAAGGAATGAATCTTTACGTATGGGACTTTGGAGTCAACCCCAACGCGCCCGCCAACACTGTGGCCTTCAAACCCGATCCCTCGGCCCAATCCAAATCGGAGAAGGCTATTGAACTACAGAAGAGAAAGTAGGATAACGGCTGTCAGGTCTTGGGTGTCAGGTCTTAGGTGTGAGGAACACCAACATCAACTTTAGCTAAACGCATTACCAGCAAAGTCTGACTGTCTAGGACGAATACGAACAGGGGAGGTCGCTTTTCCTAAGACCTGACACCTGACACCTGCCCTACTTCATCACTCCCCGCTGCGCGATTCCGATGTTGTCTCGGCTCGTGTTCTTCACCAGGTACATCATCTCGTCGGCTTGGCGGATCACATCATGGGGCGACTTCGCATCGTGCGGGTACGTTGCCAGTCCGATCGACGCACGCACGTTCAAGTTCAATCCTTCTTCTTTGCAGAAATTGCTCACGCGCAGCGCATCCCGCAGGCGCTTTGCCACGTGCAGTGCCTGGTCTTTCCCGGTCTGCGGTAGCAGTACCACGAACTCGTCGCCACCGTAGCGAAATGCGTAGTCGATCAATCGCAGCTGCGCTTTGATCAGGTATCCGATCTCCGCCAGCAACTTGCTCCCAATCAGATGTCCGTGAGTATCGTTGACCTGCTTGAAGTGGTCGAGATCGATAAACAGCACGCTGAACTCATAGCCGAAACGCGACGACCGGTAGACCTCGGTCTCCAGCGTTTTATAAAGATGACGGGCGTTGTACAGCCCAGTGCAATCATCCGTGATCGTCAGTTCCTGAATCTTCTCCACTGCCCGCGAGTTCTCAATCGCGATCGCCGCGTAATCGCAAAGTGCATGCAGGAAAAAAATCTCCTGGTCGCTGAACCCCTTCATGTCGACGTTGACCAACTGGATCACGCCCAGCACGCGATGCTTGGAATTCAGCGGCACGCAAATAATCGACCGCGTCTCCCATTGCGTAACTTCGTCAATTCGCTTCGCGAATCGCGGATCGGTATAAACATCGGGCACGATGAGCTGCTCACCGTTTTTCGCCACCCAGCCGGCAATTCCCTCGCCCACCTTCAGCCGCACATCTTTCAGCGCTTCGGCGGCGTCGCCCACCGCGATCGCGAAGTACAGTTCATTGTGCTCCTCGTCCACCATGAGCAGTGACCAGGTATCGGGCCGGAAGTATTCGGCCATCTTTTCCATGATGGTTTGCAGAATGGAATCGAGGTCCAGCGATGACGTCAAGGCCTTGGCCACATCGTGAAAGATGTTAAGTTCTTGACTCTGCCGCTTTCGGTCGGCTCCAGTGGCCTCAGGCATGCCAGGGTTCCTTCGGTTTACGGGAAGAAGAAGTGATCAAATTATATGCGGCGCTCAGAAAGCCCGGCAACGATCTAAAGTAACCAAGTACCCGCAAAGCCACGTCTCTTCAACGGCCTAGCCGGATCGGGGAATTCCGGATTTCTTCGTTTTTTCCGTCACCCGACGGTAATCGTCGCGGTTCCGAAAGCTACGCCCTTCGCCACATCTCACTTCCCGCGAGCCGGACATATGTTTAATATTGCAGCGTTAGGCCGACGCACCTTTCAGGAGCAGGCGTCGCATGGGATCCTTCGGCGATCGTTTGAAAAAAGAGCGGGAACAGCGTGGTGTCACGCTCGACGATATCTCGCTCAACACCAAGATCGGCACTCGTCTGCTCCGCGCCCTTGAAGAAGAAAAATTCGAACAGCTTCCCGGGGGCATCTTCAACAAAGGATTTGTACGCGCCTACGCCCGCCACCTTGGGCTCGACGAAGATCAGACCGTCGCCGATTACATGACTGCGGCGGGCGCAACGCAGCCGCCGGCGCCCGAACAGCCAGGCCCATTTCCGGTTCAAGTTCCCGAGGAGCGGAAAGCGCCTTCGAACGATCGGCGAATGCGCGCTACGGGAGAATCCTCTCGCCGCGATGCAGCCGCCGATATTCCATGGGGCCTTCTCGCTATCGTGTTGCTGGTGGTTGCGGTTGCGCTCGCGGGCTGGAGTTACCTGCATCGTCCGCCGGAACCGGAAAAGACTCATGTTGCGCCCGCGCCCACGTCCGAATCTTCGCCGGCTTCTCCGTCCGCCACCTCTGATTCCGGTGCCCATTCTGTGACTCCGCCACCTGCGGAGAAGAACGAGTCAGCACCCCAAAGTCAAACTGCTCCCCCGCAAAATACCAACACGAATCCGCAGAACAACAATCCTGCTCCGGCCACGCCGATTCCGACCACCGAGCAGATGCAGTCCCATCGATCTCCTGTCTCACCCGCCGGACTGCAAACCTCTGTTTCCGGTCAAGGCTTAACGCCCATCCCCGGTATGTTTTCTGTTCGCTTGCAAGGGAATGACGACTCCGAAGAGTGCTGGGTTTCGATCTCTGTCGACGGACAACCTCCGGTCGAGGCCACGCTGGTCGAGCCCTACGAAAGAGTCGTTCAGGCCAAGAATCAGATCACTGTGAAAGCCGGGAACGCTGGCGCCCTTGACGTATTCTTCAACGGGAAAAAACTGCCGTCACAGGGCGATTACGGCACAGTCAAAACCCTGGTCTTTCATCCTGACGGCTTGCAGCCAAACGCGCCCAAGGCTCCCGCGCTCGCGCACTAAGCCTTTCATTCGGCTTGACATGGATGCCGTTCAACCCGCGCCTGCCTCCATCCACAGGCCGTGCTTTACCCCTGAACGCTGGTTGCTGCCACTGGGCCCAAAGTCGTTGCAGCGTGTATCCTTCTCTGGTAGCTTTTTAGGGATCCTAAATCACGCGAAAAAGCGCGAAAAGATGGCCGTAGTGCTCTGATTTTCCCGCCATACGCAACGTCCTGATAGCAACAAGGAGACCCACAGTTGCCTTCTAAAAATCGTTATCTGTTTACATCGGAATCAGTCACCGAAGGACACCCAGATAAAATTGCTGACCAGATTTCCGATGCGATCCTCGACGCCTGCTTGGCGGAAGATCCCACCAGCCGCGTCGCCTGCGAGACTCTCACTGCTACCGGCCTCGTCGTCATCGCCGGAGAAATCACCACCAAAGCTTACGTAGACTTCCAGTCCCTGGTCCGCGGCGTCGTGCAGTCGATTGGTTACGACAACGCGCTCTATGGCTTCGACTGCAACACGTGCGCTGTGATCTCGAGCATCAATAAGCAGTCCGGCGACATTGCGATGGGCGTCGACACGGGCGGCGCCGGCGATCAGGGAATGATGTTCGGCTTCGCCGTTAACGAAAACGCCGATCTCATGCCCACCCCGATCTCTCTGGCTCACAAACTTACTCAGCGTCTCACCGAAGTAAGAAGAAATGGCCTCTGCCCATACCTCCGCCCCGACGGCAAATCCCAGGTCACCGTTGAATACGACGCCAAGGGGAAACCCGTTCGTGTCGACGCGGTCGTCATCTCCACGCAGCACGCCGAGACAGTGGGCAACGATCAGCTTCGCTCGGAGATTCTCAAGCACGTCATTCAGGCAGTCATTCCCAGTAACCTCCTCGACGCCGACACCAAGTACCACATCAATCCCACCGGTCGTTTCGTTATCGGTGGACCCATGGGCGACACCGGTCTCACCGGCCGCAAGATCATCGTCGACACCTACGGCGGCATGGGACGTCACGGTGGCGGCGCCTTCAGCGGCAAGGATCCGACCAAGGTTGACCGCAGCGCCGCCTACATGGCCCGGTACATCGCCAAAAACATCGTCGCCGCCGGAATCGCCGATAAGTGCGAAGTGCAACTCGCCTATGCCATCGGCGTGGCCGAGCCGGTCAGCGTGCTGGTGGAAACATTCAGCACCGCGAAGGTCGATCCGGCGATTCTGTCCGATGTCGTTCGCGCCAACTTCGCGCTAACGCCCAAGGGCATCATCGAATCTTTGAATCTGCGTCGTCCGATTTATCGCAAGACGGCTGCTTACGGCCACTTCGGACGCAACGACAAAGACTTCACTTGGGAAGCCACCGACAAAGCTGCCAAGCTGGCCAGCGACGCCGGTTTGCGCGAGCCCGCGTTGCAAGGCGCAAAGCGGTAAGAACCATCCGCGGGGTGCCGACGGGTGCCACCAGGTACGGTTCAGGCGGAAACGTCGCATCCCTGTTTACTACCAAGTTCTTTTTTATCAGGGCATGGCTTTAGGCACGCCGTAGCGGTACTCGCAAGCCAGACGCCTTTAGGCGCTGGGGCAGATACTCGGTTGGCGAAACGAGCGGTAACACAAGTTTTCTCTTACAGATGTTCGTGTATCCTGATGTTCAACACTGAAGCGGCGTTCACAATCTAGCCATCATTCATAGGAGAGGTATGTCGACCACGACGACACAAATTAACTGCGACGTTAAGAATCTCGATCTCGCCGATCTTGGAAAAAAGCGCATCGAGTGGGCGAACCAGTCCATGAACGTCCTGCAGATTATCCGCAAGGAATTCATCAAGAATCAACCGCTCAAAGGCGTGCGTATCTCCGCCTGCCTGCACGTCACCGCCGAGACCGCGAACTTGGCCATCTGCCTGCGCGATGGCGGCGCCGACGTGGTTCTGTGCGCCTCGAATCCCCTGTCCACGCAGGACGACGTCGCCGCCAGCCTCGTTCGCGACTACAACATCCCGGTGTTCGCGATCAAAGGTGAAGATAACGACACCTACTATCAGCACATCATCGCCGCCATCGACCACAAGCCCCAGATCACCATGGACGACGGCGCCGACCTGGTCAGCGTTCTTCACACCAAGCGCACCGATGTCCTCGAAGGCGTCATCGGCGGCACAGAAGAAACCACTACCGGTGTCATCCGCCTGCGCGCGATGGCGAAAGACGGCGTGCTGCGTTATCCGATCATCGCTGTTAACGACGCCGATACCAAGCACCTCTTCGACAATCGCTACGGGACCGGACAGTCCACCATCGACGGCATCATCCGCGCCACCAACTTTTTGCTGGCTGGATCGAAGTTCGTGGTCGCTGGCTACGGGTGGTGCGGCCGCGGCCTGGCGAGTCGCGCTCGCGGGGCTGGTGCCGAGGTCCTCATCACCGAGGTGGATCCGACCAAAGCCCTCGAAGCCGTCATGGACGGATTCCGTGTGATGTCGATGGCTGAAGCCGCCAAAATTGGTGACGTCTTCTGCACGGTGACGGGCAATAAGAATGTTCTTGCGAAAGAGCACTTCGAAGTCATGAAGAACGGCGCCATCATCTCCAACTCGGGCCACTTCAACGTCGAAATCGATATCCCGACGCTGGAAAAGATGGCGTCTTCGAAACGCACCACGCGCAACTTCGTGGAAGAGTACTCGATGAAAGATGGCCGCAAGATCAACCTGCTGGGCGAAGGCCGCCTCATCAACCTGGCCGCCGCCGAAGGCCACCCTCCGTCGGTGATGGACATGAGTTTCGCGGACCAGGCTCTGTCGGTCGAGCACATGGTGAAGAACCATGCCAGCCTCGAGAAGACCGTCTACACCGTGCCGGTTGAACTCGACAAGCGCGTCGCGAAATTGAAGCTCGAATCCATGGGCATCAAGATCGATCGCCTCACGCCCGAACAGGAAGAATATCTGGCGGGCTGGTCCGAAGGAACCTAGCGCCGGCGTCTCGCCCTCGCGAAAAAATATTTGTTTCAGGGCGCTCTCACCGAGCGCCTTTTTCATTTCAGGACGATGCGTCTATCGCCTTTGCAACGCGATCTCTCATTCCCAAGGGAACCAGGTATCGGCAACATCCGACGACGTATTATCCTGACGCCCGAGCCGAAGCCATGAACCGAAAAGTATTGCTCCTCTCCGTCTTGTGTGCCGGCGCCTGCCATTCACTTCGTTGCTGCCCGGAATCCGCCGAACTTGACCACAGCCGCAAAACAATCGCGCGCGGTGTCTGAAAAATTGGTCGGCAGTTGGCGCTTGATCAGCGTGGAGACGACTGCCGGCTGCGCCTAGCGTTCCAAAACGTAGTTGCCAGACTGCGATTGTCTAAAAACCGCAATCAGGTCAATGCTGTAGAGGGGATTTATCGAAAGGTTATTGGCTTTCTTGCGGGAGTGTCCGTACACTGACGAACGTTTGCGCACAGGAGGACGGCATTGTACGCACGCAAGCGCTCGATTGTTCTTAGCTTGGCTTCGCTTCTTTGTTCTTTTTCTGCGTTTCCCCAGTCCGGTGGATTCTCCGTTGATGATGCCAACCGACAGAGCGAAGATGGGATCCGTCTGGTTCGTGACAAGCAGAGTCTCGCACCGCCAACTCTTAGCTATTTCGAATTCTTTGCCCACCATGCCGTGACGACAAAACCTTGGGACGGTTCTTTCTCGCCTTCGGAACACTCGGCCCAGCCAGATGCATCCTCCGAGGAGTCGCCGGCCCTGCCGGAGAACAAACCTGCAGGACAAATTCAAAAACTCCAGCCGACCAATGAAAGATTGCGCAACAAGCCTGCTGACTTCAACCGAGAAATCTATTACAGAAACAAGCTCGAATTTTCGTTAGACGGTGGATGGCTCCCCATCAACATCCCTTTTCCTCTCGACATTTTTGTCGGCGATAACTACAACACCTATCCCCTCAAGTACACGCTGGTGCCCATCATTGCTTCTCTCCGATGGCACTTAGACAGCGTCGGAAGTCCGTGGATTCTACGCGGCAACTGGGACCTTACGTTCAGCGGTTCGGCTACAGCGATTCCGAGGGGACCTGAAACCCATTATTTCTCTTACGACATGGGAATTCGACGCAATTTCGTCCAGCGCAACTGGAGGGCCGCACCCTACTTCGATGTACGCCTCGGCGTCGGGCGCATTGACGCGAAGGGACCCGAAGGAGTGCTCTATGCGCAGGGACAGGACATTACTTTTACTGTGAACATGGGCAGCGGATTGCGCTATAACTTCAATCCTCGCTACGCAATTTCAGCCGGTCTGAATTTCATGCATATATCGAATCTTGACCTGTCCGAAAGCAACGGCAAGCCGAACTGGGGCATTCGGAACTATGGCATCAATGTTTACGGACCGATGGTTGGGCTCGATATGCAGTTGCGCAGGCATCCCCGACAATCTACGCAGTAAACCGAAGACCCTTCCCGAGCAGTCACTTCTGTAGTCGCGATCGATCGCTCCCATGAGCTAGGTTTCTTTTCCTCGCCATATAGTTCGAGGTAGCCGCACAGGTCTGCTTGCGGTTGGATACTCACGAGCGCCGAACCGATATCGGACGAGGATGCCAAACGGACGATTGCCATGTAGGGCGACTCGAAGGTGCTTGACTAGTATCTTTTGCGGTGCTAAATTTTTGCCACCTGTGTGCTAAGAATTTGGCACATCGTCTGGCGTCAACGTAAAAGACTTGGGGGTCACAATGAAAGTCTCTCAAGCAGGCCTGCTTTGCGCTGTTGCACTCTTCACCACCCAGCTGTCGCAGTGCTCTGCCCGGAATCTGGAGCAGAGTCGCGGCGAGCGCGTGCTTCATGGTCTGCGCCCGGCAATAGCGATCAAAGGCAGGCCTGTCGTGCGCTGGACAATGGCCGAACGTATGGCGGCCCACCATGTACCCGCAGCGAGCATCGCAATCATCGACC
>Ga0210401_10006209_pt1 | contig 12184 bp, 10 predicted proteins | sample IncBWH32MmetaG_FD_150866 | JGI IMG/M metagenome (GOLD analysis project Ga0210401, IMG submission 150866) | Forest soil microbial communities from Barre Woods Harvard Forest LTER site, Petersham, Massachusetts, United States - Inc-BW-H-32-M | ecosystem: Environmental > Terrestrial > Soil >... | reverse complement strand
CCCGAACGAACGCAGGCCGGCGAGCGCGCGCATCAGCGAACGGCCCGCGATGTCGGAGGCGCGCCGCATCGCCATGAATGAGCGGATATCGCTCGCCTCCAGCGCCGCAAAACCGGCGAGCGTCACGCGCGCTCCCCAATGCTCGCCCAAAAATTCCAGGAACTGACGGACGTCGCGGGCGTAGGCCTCGGAGGTCTTCGGCGACAGCCTGCGCTCGGCCCGCAAATGAGCAAGCCAGCGCGTCATTTCCACCGTCACATCGCCCGCCGCGCAGGCGAGTTCGATCGGCTCAGTCGCTGGAACAGGCTTGGCCATCTGTTGTCTCTGGGAATCCTCGCCCAACTGCCGATACTATCACATCGCGGTCGTTTACCATTGGTGAACCGCGAGCGATTGGTTCGGATATTCGTGCCGACAAAGGGCTCGCACTGCTGGCCCAGTCACGTCTGTCACCCTAGATTGGCTCAAACACCTCATCTGATTCTCCAATGGACCACTCCCCGCGCGCCAGTACCTCATCCGCATCGTCGACCAAGGTCGTCGATGTGCTGGTGCCGGTCGCGCTCAATCAGAATTATTCCTATCGCGTGCCGCGCGGCATGGAGCTTGCGCCCGGTGACGTCGTGTGCGTGCCGCTCGGACCGCGCGAAGTAGTCGCCGTGGTTTGGGCCGAAAATGCCAATCCCGATCCGCGGCTGCATAACCGCCTCAAGGACGTCGGCGAAAAGCTCGACGTGGCGCCGCTGAGGGCCGAACTGCGCACGCTCGTCGATTGGGTTGCCAACTACACGCTGTCGGCACGCGGCATGGTGCTGCGGATGTGCCTGCGGATGGGTGAAAATCTCGGACCCGAGCGGGTGCGGATGGGCGTGCGCCTGGTTGGCCGAGCGCCGCAGCGCATCACGCCGGCGCGGCGGCGGTTGATCGCGCTCCTGTCGGACGGTCTGTTGCACGGCAAGTCGGAGGCCGCGAAGGAAGCCGGCGTCAGCGTCGGTGTGATCGACGGCCTTGTCGACGAAGGCACGCTGGTGGCCGAAGCCATGCCACGGGCGCTGGCGCCACCCGCGCCCGATCCGTCCTTCGCCATGCCGGAATTCTCGCGTCAACAGCGCACCGCGGTGGATGCCATGCGCGCGCTCGCCGCCAATGGCAGCTTCCATGTCGCGCTGCTCGATGGCGTCACCGGCTCAGGCAAGACCGATGTCTATTTCGAGGCCATCGCGGAAGTGATCCGCCGCGGCAGGCAGTCGCTGATTCTGATGCCGGAGATCGCCTTGACCGGCCAGTTCCTCGACCGCTTCGCGCGGCGTTTCGGCGTGCGGCCGCTGGAATGGCATTCCGAGCTCACCCCGCGCACGCGGCAACGTAACTGGGTCGCGATCTCGGCAGGCGAAGCGCCGGTCGTGGTGGGCGCGCGCTCGGCGCTGTTTCTTCCCTACGCCGATCTCGGGCTGATCGTTGTGGATGAGGAGCACGACCAGGCCTACAAGCAGGACGACGGCGCGCATTACCACGCCCGCGACATGGCGGTGGTGCGCGCGCATATTGCCAAAATTCCGATCGTGCTCGCCTCCGCGACGCCCTCGGTCGAGACCGAGGTGAATGCGCGCAAGGGCCGCTACCAGCGCATCGTGTTGCCGTCGCGCTTCGGCGGCCAGCACATGCCGCATATCGAGGCGATCGATCTGCGGCACCAAGCCCCGCCGCGTGGCCATTTCATCTCGCCGCTTCTCGCCGAGCAGATTCGCTTCGCGGTCGAGCGGCGCGAACAGGCGCTGTTGTTCCTCAACCGCCGCGGCTATGCGCCGCTGACCCTGTGCCGGGCCTGCGGCCATCGCTTTGCCTGCAACGTCTGCGATGCCTGGCTGGTCGATCATCGCTTTCGCCAGCGGCTGGTTTGCCATCATTGCGGCTTCTCCATGCCGCGCCCGCGCGTCTGTCCGAATTGTGCGGCCGAGGAATCGCTGGTTGCGGTCGGGCCCGGCGTCGAGCGCTTGCAGGAAGAGGCGGCAGGCCTTTTTCCGGACGCGCGCACCATGGTGCTGTCGAGCGACCTCATTACCTCGATCGAGACCATGCGCAGCGAGTTGAACGAGATCGCCGAAGGCCGTGTCGACATCATTATCGGCACCCAATTGGTCGCCAAGGGCCATCATTTTCCGCGGCTCAATCTGGTCGGCGTGGTGGACGCGGATCTGGGCTTGAGCAATGGCGATCCGCGCGCCGCCGAACGAACCTGGCAGTTGCTCAACCAGGTGATCGGGCGCGCCGGGCGCGATCAGGGCAGGGGCGTTGGATATTTGCAGACCCACCAGCCCGAACATCCCGTGATGAAGGCTCTGGTCGCGTGCGATCGCGAAGCGTTTTATGCCAGCGAAATCGAAGCCCGCGAGCGCGCCCATTATCCGCCGTTCGGACGGCTGGCGAGCCTGATCATTTCCGCCGGCGACCGGCCTACCGCGGAAGGCTTTGCGCGCAAGCTCGCCGCAGTCGCCCCGATCGATGAGCGAATCCAGGTGCTGGGCCCCGCGGAAGCCCCGCTTGCCGTGATCAAGGGCCGCTACCGTTTTCGGCTGTTGGTCAAGTCGCTGCGCAATGTCGATCTGTCGGAATATTTGCGCGAATGGCTCGCCGCCGGCCCAAAGACCAAAGGCAATCTCAAGCTCGAGGTCGACGTCGATCCGCAAAGCTTTTTGTGATCCGTCATTCCGGGGCATCGCGCAGCGATGAGCCGGAATCTCGAGATTCCGGGTCTGGTCCTTCGGACCATCCCGGAATGACAAGGATTGAAAAAGCCTGCCGTCATTGGCGACGGCAGGCTCTTGTTTCGGCCTGCGAGATAAGTTCCGCAGCCTAAGCAGACGCTACGCTTACGTCCCCATTCCAAAGCGAGAGGCGTTCGAAACGCCCCCAAAGAGGTTACATGACCTCCGCGACGACGCGGCCGACGCCGGCGCCAGTCAGGCCGATCGCACGGGCAGCACCCGTGGACAGGTCAAGCACCCGGCCGTGAACGAACGGGCCGCGATCATTGACGGTGACGACAACACTGCGGTCGCCATGGGTGACCCTGAGCTTGGTGCCGAACGGCAGGGTGCGATGTGCGGCGGTCATGGCGTTCTGGTTGAAGCGCTCACCAGAGGCGGTCTTGCTGCCCGATTCATTGCCGTAATAGGAGGCCATTCCCGAGAAGGTCCGCGTCGATCCCGACGTGGTCGAAGCGTTGGCCTCGCGCCAGGCCGGCAAGGTGCCAGAAGAGCGGGCCAGATCTTGGGAATGGTGGTGGCCGTGATGCCGCTCGGATCTGGCCGAGGCTTCGGTAGCACTACCCCCTGCGAGTACAGTTGCGGCGAAAAGAAATAGCGCCGTACGCGATCGGGTTACATTTCCCGATGCCTGCTTGTTGAGTTTTAGCATATATCAGTCCCTCGATGTAGTATTGCCACATATGTGACAAGTGGAACCCCCGCTCCATTCTGAGTGGGGTGCCGTTTGGTGGCCTAATGAGGCATAAAAGGGGCAGTAGATTGAATTATCTCCGTCTGAAACATCTTGTTACTGATACGGATAATCGATAGATATTCCGTAATCTTACGGATTAACTTATTATTAACCGTTACATTACTTGGTAATACTGGTAACCAAAGTCATCGTCGGTAACGCCTTTGTCTTTGCAAGTAATGCGGCAATGGGAATGGCCCGCCTTGGCTTAGGTTCCCTTCGCAGGCGCATGCGACCTATGCATCGGGGCTTGGAACGATTGCCTTGGCGGGGGAGGCGACCGCGCAGAGAACGGTCTTCGCGAATCGCAAAATTCGTTGGCGCCGAGGCCGCTGAAAATCAGCCTCTTGGAAATGTCGGAAAACCGCGTGCGACAAGGCATCGCCGGCCTTCCGCGTCATGTTGCACCTGCGCTCTTGCTATGTTAGCAAAGCCGCGATTTTAACGGTTCCGGCACAGCCCGTGCCGGTCGAAAATCGAAGTCCCGCTTGAATTCCAAGGGCTTGGATCGCTAGGCGCCGCATTGTGGCGACGGTTTTTCCCTTGCGAGTTTGACAGCAATAAAGAGCGCGCTTGTGGCTGCTGAAAATCCGTCTGTTTCGGGAGTGTCCGGTCGCTATGCAACGGCCTTGTTCGAACTGGCGCGCGACGAAAGATCCATCGACGCGGTCAGGGCCGATCTCGACCAGTTCGAGACCATGCTTGCGGAAAGCGCCGACCTGAAGCGTCTGGTCCGCAGCCCGGTTTTTTCCGCCGAAGTGCAGTTGAGGGCATTGGCCGCGGTGCTCGACAAGGCTGGTATTTCCGGCGTTTCCGCAAAATTCCTGAAAGTCCTGACCGCCAATCGCCGCCTGTTTGCGGTCACCGACGTGATCCGCGCTTTCCGCGCACTGGTGGCGAAGTTCAAGGGCGAGGCGACCGCCGATGTCACGGTGGCCGAAAAGCTCAACGACAAGAATCTCGACGCCCTCAAGACGGCGCTGAAGTCGGTGACGGGCAAGGACGTTGCACTCAACGTAAATGTCGATCCCTCGATCATCGGCGGCCTCGTGGTCAAGCTGGGCAGCCGCATGGTGGATAGTTCGCTTCGCACCAAACTCAATTCGATCAAGCACGCGATGAAAGAGGCAGGCTGATGGACATCCGCGCCGCGGAAATTTCCGCGATCCTGAAAGACCAGATCAAGAATTTCGGCCAGGAGGCAGAGGTTTCCGAAGTCGGGCAGGTGTTGTCGGTCGGCGACGGCATCGCCCGCGTCTACGGCCTCGACAACGTCCAAGCCGGCGAGATGGTCGAGTTCGAGAACGGCACCCGCGGCATGGCGCTGAACCTTGAAACCGACAATGTCGGTATCGTGATCTTCGGCGGTGACCGTGAAATCAAGGAAGGCCAGACCGTCAAGCGCACCCGCGCGATCGTCGATACGCCGGTGGGCAAAGGCCTGCTCGGGCGCGTGGTCGATGCGCTCGGCAATCCGATCGACGGCAAGGGCCCGATTCAGGCCACCGAACGCAAGCGCGTCGACGTCAAGGCGCCCGGTATCATTCCGCGCAAATCGGTCAACGAGCCGATGGCCACCGGCTTGAAGGCGATCGATGCGCTGATCCCGATCGGCCGCGGTCAACGCGAGCTGATCATCGGCGACCGCCAGACCGGCAAGACCGCGATCGCGCTCGACACCATTCTGAACCAGAAGCCGCTCAACGCGCAGCCGGACGAGAACATCAAGCTTTATTGCGTCTATGTCGCGATCGGGCAGAAGCGCTCGACCGTTGCGCAGTTCGTGAGGGTGCTCGAAGAGCAGGGCGCGCTGGAATATTCGATCATCGTCGCAGCCACCGCTTCCGATCCGGCACCGATGCAGTACATCGCGCCGTTCACCGGCTGCACCATGGGCGAATATTTCCGCGACAACGGCATGCACGCGGTCATCATCTATGACGATTTGTCCAAGCAGGCCGTCGCCTACCGCCAGATGTCGCTCTTGCTGCGCCGTCCGCCCGGCCGCGAAGCTTATCCGGGCGACGTGTTCTATCTGCATTCGCGCCTGCTGGAGCGTGCCGCCAAGCTCAACAAGGATCATGGATCGGGCTCGCTGACCGCACTGCCGGTGATCGAAACCCAGGCCAACGACGTGTCGGCCTACATTCCCACCAATGTGATTTCGATTACCGACGGCCAGATCTTCCTCGAGACCGACCTGTTCTTCCAGGGCATCCGCCCCGCGGTGAACGTCGGTCTTTCGGTGTCGCGCGTCGGGTCGTCGGCGCAGACCAAGGCGATGAAGAAGGTGGCCGGCAGGATCAAGGGCGAGCTCGCGCAATACCGCGAAATGGCGGCGTTCGCCCAGTTCGGCTCCGACCTTGACGCCTCGACCCAGCGCCTGCTCAACCGCGGCTCTCGCCTGACCGAACTATTGAAGCAGCCGCAATTCTCGCCGCTAAAGATGGAAGAGCAGGTTTGCGTGATCTGGGCCGGCACCAACGGCTATCTCGACCCGCTTCCGCTCAACAAGGTGCGTGCGTTCGAGGACGGCCTGTTGGCGGCGCTGCGCGGCAAGAATGTCGGGATACTCAATGCCATCCGCGACAGCCGCGATCTCAGCGACGATACCGCCGCCAAGCTGAAGGGCGTGGTCGAGGGTTTGGCCAAGACGTTTGCTTGACGCCGCCATGGCCGGGCTAGGTTAAGACGTTGATGCCCGGCACGAGGCCGGTCATGACGAAAGAGAGGTTTGCGACCTGATCGGGGATCAGATCGCCGGGGTGAACGAAGAACGAAGAATGGCGTCACTGAAAGACATGCGGGTCCGCATCGCCTCTACCCGGGCGACGCAGAAGATCACCAAGGCGATGCAGATGGTCGCGGCGTCGAAGCTGCGACGCGCCCAAACCGCCGCGGAAGCGGCGCGGCCCTACGCCGAAAAGATGGATGCGGTGATCTCCGATATTGCCGCCGCCGCCGCGGGCTCGCCCGGCGCGCCGGCGCTGTTGGCCGGCACCGGCAAGGACCAGGTGCACCTATTGCTGGTCTGCACCGGCGAACGCGGCCTCTGCGGCGCGTTCAATTCGGCGATCGTGCGGTTGGCCCGCGAACGCGCGCTGTCGTTGATCAATCAAGGCAAAGAGGTCAAGTTCTTCTGCGTCGGCCGCAAGGGATTTGACCAGCTCCGCCGTACTTTCGAAAAGCAGATCGTTGAACATCTCGAACTGCGTTCGGTTCGCCAGCTCGGCTTCGTCAACGCCGAGGACGTCGCCAAGAAAGTGATCGCACGCTTCAACGACGGCGAATTCGACGTCTGCACCCTGTTCTATTCGCGCTTCAAGTCGGTCATTGCCCAGATCCCGACCGCGCAGCAGATCATTCCGCTGGTCGTGGAAGCGCCCGCCGCCAATGCCGCGCCGGCTGTCGCTTACGAGTATGAGCCGGAAGAGGACGAGATTCTGCCGCGGCTCTTGCCGCGCAACCTCGCGGTTCAGGTTTTCCGCGCGCTTCTGGAAAACAATGCTTCATTCTACGGCGCGCAGATGAGCGCCATGGACAGCGCCACCCGCAACGCCGGCGACATGATCCGCAAGCAGACCTTGATCTACAACCGCGTCCGCCAGGCCAGGATCACCAAGGAACTCATCGAAATCATCTCCGGTGCGGAAGCAGTCTGACCGGAAACAAAATTCGGATCGAAGGAGACAGTCAATGGCTACAGCAGCCAACCAGGTCGGTCGCGTCACCCAGGTGATGGGCGCCGTCGTCGACGTGCAGTTCGAAGGCCACCTTCCGGCAATTTACAATTCGCTGGAGACCAAGAACGCCGGCAATCGCCTGGTGCTCGAAGTTGCGCAGCACCTCGGCGAATCCACGGTGCGCACCATCGCCATGGACACCACCGAAGGTCTGGTCCGCGGCCAGGAGGTCGCCGACACCGGCGCGCCGATCATGGTGCCGGTCGGCGTCGGCACGCTCGGCCGCATCATCAACGTCATCGGCGAGCCGGTCGACGAAGCAGGCCCGGTTCCCGCCGAAGGCATGCGGGCGATCCACCAGGAAGCGCCGAGCTATACCGACCAGTCGACCGAAGCGGAAATTCTCGTCACCGGCATCAAGGTCGTGGACCTGCTGGCGCCTTACGCCAAGGGCGGCAAGATCGGCCTGTTCGGCGGCGCCGGCGTCGGCAAGACGGTGCTGATTCAGGAGTTGATCAACAACGTCGCAAAAGCGCACGGCGGTTACTCGGTGTTCGCCGGCGTCGGCGAGCGTACCCGCGAAGGCAACGACCTCTATCACGAGTTCATCGAATCGAAAGTCAACGCCGATCCGCACAATCCCGATCCCAATGTGAAGTCGAAATGCGCGCTGGTGTTCGGCCAGATGAACGAGCCGCCGGGCGCGCGTGCCCGCGTCGGTCTCACCGGTCTCACCGTCGCCGAACATTTCCGCGACCAGGGCCAGGACGTGCTGTTCTTCGTCGACAACATCTTCCGCTTCACGCAAGCGGGCTCGGAAGTGTCGGCGCTGCTCGGCCGCATTCCCTCGGCGGTCGGTTATCAGCCGACACTTGCCACCGACATGGGCGCGCTGCAGGAGCGCATCACGACCACCCAGAAGGGCTCGATCACTTCGGTGCAGGCGATCTTCGTGCCGGCCGACGACTTGACCGACCCGGCGCCCGCGACCTCCTTTGCCCATCTGGACGCGACCACCGTGCTGTCGCGCGCCATTTCGGAAAAAGGCATCTATCCCGCGGTCGACCCGCTCGACTCGACCTCGCGCATGCTCTCTCCACTGGTTGTCGGTGAAGACCACTACACCACCGCGCGCCTGGTCCAGCAGGTGTTGCAGCGCTACAAGTCATTGCAGGACATCATCGCCATTCTCGGCATGGACGAGTTATCGGAAGAGGACAAGATCACGGTGGCGCGCGCGCGCAAGGTCGAGCGTTTCCTGTCGCAACCGTTCCACGTCGCCGAAGTCTTCACCGGCTCGCCCGGCAAGTTCGTCGACCTCGCCGACACCATCAAGGGGTTCCGCGATTTGTGCGAAGGCAAGTATGACCACCTGCCGGAGGCCGCCTTCTATATGGTCGGCACCATCGAAGAGGCGGTCGAAAAGGGCAAGAAGCTCGCGGCCGAAGCAGCTTAAGGGGCGAATGGCGAATAGGGATTAGCGAATTGATATTCGCTGTTCCATTCGCCACTCGCTATTCGCCATTCGCCACTCGCAGGTACACCATGGCCACTTTCCACTTCGACCTCGTCTCCCCCGAAAAGCTCGCCTTCTCCGGCGAGGTCGATCAGGTCGATGTCCCCGGGCTCGAGGGTGATTTCGGCGTGCTGGCCGGGCATGCACCGGTTGTGGCCGCGGTTCGTCCCGGCATCCTCACCGTCATCACCGGTGCCACGAAGCAAAAGATCATCGTGCTGGGCGGGCTCGCGGAAATGTCCGGCAAGGGCCTCACGGTGCTGGCCGACGTCGCGACCTCGCTGGAGGAACTGGATCGGGCCATGTTCGCCGATACCATTGCCGACATGCAGGCCAAGCTTTCGGAGAAGGAAGGCTCGGAACTCGACCATGCGATCGAGCGGCTCGATCATTTCAAGAGCATCCAGAGCGAACTCAATACGACTTCAGGACACTAGATCACGATGCGATTAGGTCGAATCGTATCATCATGCTCTAAGCCTGCGAGTCAGCGTTCCGCGCGAACTGGGCGAAATGCTGCGCTATACTGCGGTACACCTCGCGGCGAAACGGCACGACGAGACCGGCGACCGCGTCGAGCCGCTCCCATCGCCATTGGTCGAATTCCGGCGGCTGGCCGTTGCGCGACGTCAGCGGATCGATCTCGTCTTCAGCGCCGGTGAAGCGCAGCGCGAACCATTTTTGCCGCTGGCCGCGGAATTTGGCGAGCCGGTGTGACGGCGGCCCGAGATATTCCGGAAACTCGTAGGTGAGCCAATCGGATTCGGCGAGATAGTCGGCGTTCGACACGCCGGTCTCCTCCCAAAGCTCGCGCATCACCGCCTCGCGCGGATTCTCGTCGGCGTCGATGCCGCCCTGCGGCATTTGCCACTCAAGACCGGGCAGGATGATCTCCGGTCCGTCGTCCTGGAAGCGTCGCCCGATCAGCACGCGGCCGGCAGCGTTAAACAAGGCGATACCGACATTGGGGCGATAGGGTTTTGCGTCGGGCGTCAAGGGTCAGGCCTATCTTCAAGAGCATGCAACGATGGTAGCCTTTGCGACGCCATTTTCGGCGCTACTATCGACCTTTCCAGGGCTGCGGGAAAGCTTGTAGATCGGCGAGGCGGCATTGTCGCGGCCGGCCGTCTGATGTCCATGATCGAGGGTGATCGTGATGCACCATGCATTGAAAGGCCTTGCCGCCGCGCTCTGGCTTATGATCGCAACACTGCTATCGTCTGCCGCGGCGGAGGCTCCGCTGGTGCCGCTGGTCTCGGGACTGCACCACTGGGATCATCACTGGTATATTTGGTTGCCCGGCGATTCCGTTTATGAGGCCGTGGAGGTCATGGCAGCAGAACGCGGCCCTAACGCCGCTCCGCTGGTCTGGGTGTTTTTCACCGAGCGTGACGGGCCCAAACGGCAGACTCACTATTTCAACGATCCCAAGGTAGCCGCCGCCACCGGCGCGCAGGCGCGCGACATCGCCTTTGCGATGACCGGGGCCGAAGGCGAGCCAAGGGGCGTCTCCGTCTCCCTAGTGGATGAGGCGGGGCGGCCGATCGAGATCGTAGCGCGCTTCGGCCCCGATGCCCGCCTCGGGACCGCAGGCGCTGGGTTGACCAACCAGATCGGCCACAGCGGAGATCGAATGCTGCTGATATTCTTCCGGGAAAGGAATGCCTTTGCCCAAACCTGGCATGTGACAATCGCCGGCACTGATGCGACGAAGCCGCAACCCGGCGAGAGCCGCCCAACGCCCTTTCCGGCGGCCTATAGCAGCAATATCTTTGTCGCCTACTTCCCGTTTGGCGATCAGCGCGTCAGCTTTGTGGCCGCAGGCGCCGGCGAAGAAGAGGGCGTCGTGCACTACACGCCCGACGGCGTGACCGGCGGCTACGCGGCGAGCCGGCCCGACGGTAGCAGCGTTCAGCTCGTCGCCGGGCCGGATGCGGCGCTGCAGTTCTATCGGCATCGTAACGGGTCGCATGTGCTGGAAGTCAATTTCACACCGCCGCTGCCACCGCCGAACAACCTCACCATCGACATCGATTCGAGCTACCGGATATCGCTTGACGGTTTTCGCGATCTGCTCGCCGGCAGCGTTCATGCAAGCCGCAAGGACGAGGCGATCTTTCTCGATTGGAATTTCAATGCACCGGATTGGACCCGGGCGCACCCGCTGCGGACAACGGCGTTTCTGCGGGGCGGTAGCGTCGTGCGCGTTGAATTACGGCCAAATCCGGCGGCGCATTGATACCTGCTAGCTGTCCGCAAGCCTGGAAAATTCCTTGACCACCCGCTCGTAGACCGGGCGCTTGAACGGCACGATCAGTTCAGGAAGATTCTTCATCGGCTCCCAACGCCAGCCGACGAACTCCGCCTTGTGGCCACCGCCGCCGGGATTGGCGACATTGATCTCGCTGTCGGGGCCGGTGAAACGAACGGCGTACCATTTCTGCCGCTGGCCCCGGTAGCGGCCCTTCCACGCCCGGCCGGCAATGGTGCGGGGAATGTCGTAAATCAGCCAGTCGCCGACCTCGCCGAGCTTCTCGACCGAGCGCACGCTGGTTTCTTCGTAGAGTTCGCGCAGGGCGGCGTGCCAGGTGTCTTCGCCGGGATCGACGCCGCCTTGCGGCATCTGCCAGACATGGGATTCGTCGACATGCTCGACACCGCCGGCACGACGACCGATGAAGACCAGCCCGGCTGCGTTGATCAGCATCATGCCTACGCATGTCCGATAGGGCAGGTCCTCATAACGCGCCATTCCGCCAAAGCTCCTGCGTGGTCCCACCGTCGGCACGTATTTCAGTTTGATTTTGATTTCAGCATCGCGGTTGTCAATGGCACAAGCATGATGCCGCGGCTTTCAAGCGCCTTGGACCAGACGCCAATCCGCTCAATCGAGATCGGCAACGCCGAGGCGACGCCGACCGCCGTTCCGCGTTCCTTCGCCAGCCCCTCGAGTTTGGCCAACGCACGGTCGATTTCTCCGGCAGTCGGCACCGCATCGATGGCGACATCGGCCTTGGCGAAGGGCATTGCCTGGGCGGCAGCCAGCGTCGGGGCAACGCTGCGCGCCAGGCCGTCGTCGAAATAGCCAAGGCCGCGCTTGGCGGCCTCGCGGACGATCGGCTGCATGACGGCGTCGGTAGCCACAAAGCGTGCGCCCATAAAGTTGGCAATTCCGGCGTAACCCTGAAACCGGCTGAGGTGCCAATGGAAGCGGTCGAGATTCTGCTCGGGTGCGAGTGTCGTCAGCAGAGTCTGCGGGCCCGGATCGTTGTCGGGATAATCATACGGCTCCATCGGAATCTGCAGAAAAATTTCGTGGTGCTGCGTGCGCGCGCGCTCGGCAAGTTTGGTGGGGTCCGAACCGTAGGGGGTGAATGCCAGTGTCACGGCCGCAGGCAGCTTCAGAATTGCGTCGACGGTCTTGGCGGCGCCGACCCCGAGGCCGCCTACGACAATGGCGACAACCGGCATCTTTGCGGCCTTG
>Ga0210401_10006208_pt1 | contig 12186 bp, 7 predicted proteins | sample IncBWH32MmetaG_FD_150866 | JGI IMG/M metagenome (GOLD analysis project Ga0210401, IMG submission 150866) | Forest soil microbial communities from Barre Woods Harvard Forest LTER site, Petersham, Massachusetts, United States - Inc-BW-H-32-M | ecosystem: Environmental > Terrestrial > Soil >... | reverse complement strand
AAGGCTGCGCGCATTAAGCGGGCTGGGCGTGAGGAAGCGGTGCCTGCGGCGGTGGCGGTTGCGGCGGGGTCGGAGAGCCAAGCGTAGTTGGGGTTACGCCGATAATTATCCAGGTTTGAAAAGGCGCTCGCTTCCCTTCGAGACTCAGGGTAAACGGAAAGCGGCCGCTACAACGGCAAGAACCTATGGGAGTGGAAGAGCCCCGCGGTCGCGGGGCTCTTTCTTTTTTAGCGGCGTTATTTCACGTGTTGGTCCATCCAGTCCGCCCAGCGTTTGTAAACGTCCATTTGACGAACGGGATCGCCTGGGGAATGGCCTGCTACCGGATACGCGAAGAACTTTACTTCGACGCCGTTGTCCTTCAGGGCGTGGAAGAGTTGGTAGGATTGTGTGATGGTGACGCGGGCGTCGCCGGTGTCGTGCAGGATCAGCGTGGGGGTTTTCATGTTTGCCCAGTAGGTGATGGGCGACTGGGCGCGATAGTCCTTGAGATTGTCTCCTACGAACGGGGAGCCTTTGAAACTGTAGCGGCCGGAGACGTTGCCGTCGGATAAGTTGTACTCGTCGTAGAGATCGGTGACCGGGGCGCCGGCCATTGCGGCTTTCCAGAAGGAATAGTGGCCGATGAGCCACGTTGTCATGTAGCCTCCGTAGGACCAGCCGGAAACTGCGATCTTGTCTTCGTCGATGTTGCCGAGTTTCTTCAGGACATCGATACCGGCAATTACGTCGCGGCCAGGGCCGTCACCGGCGTCATTCCAGATGGCGCGCTGGTAGGCGTTGCCCAGATTGTCGCTGCCGCGATAGTTGGGTGAGAAGACGATGTATCCGCGGGCGGCTAGCAGCTGGGCGAAAAAGCTGAAGCCGGTGATGGAGGATGCGGTCGGGCCGCCGTGAATCAGCAGCACCAGCGGGTATTTTTTTTCTTTGTCGAAATCCGGCGGGTAGACGACTACGCCGTCTTCCTGAAAGGTGTCGGGTCCCTGCCACTCCAGCTTTTCTGCTTTGCCCAACTTCAGCGCGGCGATTCCTTGGTTGAAATTTGTCAGGCGGCGCGGAGAGTCGTTGGCGGAGGCTATGTAGTAGAGCTCGGAAGGTTGCGTCGGGGTGGCGCCGGTGAAGGCGATGTCGCCTTTTCGGCCGACGAAGGCGTCGATCCAGAACAGCCAGGTGGGATTGACGTCGCCGAGGGCGAGTTTCTTTGGCGCGGCGTTTAGCGGCTGGAGCCACATCGAAGTTTGCGTGGCGTCGTGGCCGCCGACGAGCAGCGAGTTGTTGTCGGGCATCCAGATGACGCGGGAAATATTGTGGTCGATGGCTTTTGTAGCGGATGCGCCGTCGCCGCCTGAGGATTGCGTGACGAAAATTTCGTTCTCGTTGTTCGGATCGCCGTCGCGCGGGTACCAGTAGGCGACACGCGAACCGTCTGGAGAGAACAGGCCGAAGCTTTCGAATTTTTCGTGAGTCGTGATCTTGCGAATCGTGCCTGACTCGACGTCGATAATTTGCAGTGTGGTCTGGTCGGCGTCGCCGAACTGCGGATGCTCCTGGCGAGTGAAGAGAATCAACTTTCCATCCGGAGACCAATTGATTGGGGAAGCCGGAGAGCTGGGTGGCGCGCTTTTCGCGAGACTCCAGGGGCCGGATGTGAGACGGCGCGCTTTGCCACCTTCGGCCGGTACGATCCAGAGATGGGAAGGAGTTTCGGGGCCCGTGGCGAGGTAATCGTTGTCGCCGACTTCGAAGGCGTCGTTGTGCTTCTCGATTTCTTTCTTATTTTCGGGCTCGTCTGAGGTGACGTAGGCGATTTCCTGGCCATTGGGGCGCCACGCGAATTGTTCTACGCCGTTGGGGGCATCGGTGAGTTTTCGAGCTTCGCCGCCGGTCATGGGCAGGACATAGAGTTGGAGCTTCGGATCTTTGGCGGTGGAGTCCATGGCCTCGAAGGCCAGGCGGTCACCTTCGGGTGACCATCGTGGCGAGCCGACGCCTCTGCGGTCGTGCGTGAGCGCGCGTGGAACGCCGCTCGGGATATCGATGACGAGAAGTTCGCGGTCGCTACGATCCTGCTCCAGATTGGGGCGGGAGACAATGAAAGCTATGGATTTTCCGTCAGGGGAGATTTGCGGATCGCTGACGGAGGCAATTTTGAGGAAATCGTCGAGTTGAATGGTGCGAGCAGGAGGAGGGGGCTGCGGAGGCGTCTGCTGCGATGTTTGCTGCTGTGCTGGCGCCTGGGTTTGCGCCGAAAGGGCCGCGGCGCTGAAGACCAGCGCAACTATGAGGGGAAAACAGCGCCACCGAACTCTCGCGGCAGCTTTTGCTGAGATGCCCTCCTCAGAGGAATTGGAGCTTTCGATCGGCATAATTTGCGGACTCCTTCGGGATAGTTACCTTCACCCTCGACAAGTTGTCAAAATGAGTGAGCGTATGCTGCCACGCCGCGCAAACACCCGTCAACTTGGACCGAGGAGACTGGAGAAATGCTGAACGCAAGGGCAGGGCGGCTTCCTCCTCGATCACGTTTCATCGACTCATCGCGTTCAAGACCGCACCCTTAAAACCGAAGGGTGAGGCAGCCGCGCATCGGCTATGGTGAGTCTTTGTTGCGTGCTCAGCCGGCATACGAGTAGGGTGTGCTGCATCAATCCGGTTGCGGATCGGGCGGACACAGGCAAGAGTGCCTGTGCGACTTGGCGCGAAAACAATTCCTGACGCGTGGTGTTGCGTCTAAGGAAATGGACGACCTGTTGACAATCAACAGGAAGCTGGCGTAGGCTCCTGTTGTTTATCAAAAGGAGGGAAGGGATGACGTCTCCGCGTGGGGAAGTGTTGCAGGGGACGCTGGGCTTGATCATGTTGAAGACCCTCGACGCCATGGGACCGCTGCACGGGTATGGGATCGCGCAACGTGTCCAGCAGGCGTCCGAGGATTTGCTCAAGCTGAACCAGGGGACGCTCTACCCGGCATTGCTGCGGCGGGAGCAGCGCGGGTGGATCAGTTCGAAGTGGGGCGTGTTGGACAACAATCGCAAGGCCAAATACTACTCGCTGACGAGGGGGGGCCGCAAACAGTTGACCAGCGAAGCCGAGAGCTGGGAACGCATGGCCGCAGTGATCGCGAAGCTTCTTGGGGCTGAGGGGGCGTGAGATGGACCGCCTGCATGTGTTTGCCGCTCGGCTGCTCGGATTGTTTCGGAAGCGGCGCATCGACGAGAATCTTGACGCGGAACTCCGCACCCACCTGGAACTGCTCACCGACGAAAACATTCGCCGGGGAATGAAACCGGAAGAGGCGCGTTATGCGGCGCGTCGTGAATTCGGAGGCGTGGAGCAGGCGAAGGAGTTGTACCGCGACCAGCGTGGGCTGCCGGCTCTGGATATGTTGCTGCAAGATCTAAAGTTCGCTTTGCGTGGTTTGATGAACAAGCCGGGGTTTGCCATTGTCGCGATCCTCACCTTGGCCCTGGGTATAGGCGCGACAACAGCGGTCTTTAGCGTTGTCGATCGCATTTTGTTTCGCAGCCTGCCGTATCCCGAAGATGATCGGCTTGTCTCGTTCGGGGTGATGGCGCCGTTTGATTCACGGGAATTCATGCTGGGCCCGGATTTTGTCGATTGGCGTCCTCGGCAGCACCCGTTCGAAGCGATAACGGCGGTGGAACCCGGCAGCGTCGATTGCGACTTGACCGAACAGAATCCTTCGCGGCTCAGCTGTGGGCAAGCGGACGCGGCGTTTCTTCCTACATTTCGCGTGCAGCCGATTTTGGGCCGTAATTTTACACACGAAGAGGATCTTCCGAACGGTCCGCGTGTTGTTCTTCTCTCGTATGGATTCTGGCGCTCGCGTTTTGCCGAGGATCCGCGGATTGTTGGAAAGAGTCTTTCTGTCGATGGCAAGTCCACTTTTATCGTGGGAGTGCTTCCGGCGGATTTCGAGATGCCGACGCTGGCGCGAACCGATCTACTGGTCCCGCTGGCGATGGGCGAATCGACGGACCGGGGACCCGACGCGCGACAACACATCGTAAGAACTTTCGGGCGTCTTAAACCGGGTGTGAACCCGACGCAGGCAGCGGCGATGTTGCAGCAGCTTTTTGAGGAATCACTGAACTATGTGCCGGCGCAATTTCGCAAGGAGGTCTCGTTGCGCGTGCGGTCCTTGCGGGACCGCCAAGTGGGAGATTCCCGGCAGGCGTCCTGGATTCTTCTCGGGGCGGTAATGGGCGTTCTGTTGGTCGCCTGCACCAATGTCGCGAACCTGTTGGTGGCGCGAGCAACCGTGCGTCAACGCGAGCTTGCGGTGCGTGCCGCCCTTGGCGCGACGCGTGCTCGGCTGATTCGTCAGACGCTTACCGAAAGCGTCCTTCTCAGCGTCCTTGGCGGATTCGCAGGCTGCTGGGTTTCGTATCTGCTGCTGCGTTTGCTGGTGTCCATCGCGCCCGATGGAATCCCGCATCTCCAACAGGCATCGCTCGACGTCCGCGTTGGCTTCTTCACGCTTGGCGTTTCGCTGCTTTCGGGAATTTGCTTTGGTTTGGCGCCGGCGATCCACCGAATGCCCTCGGAATTGCTCGCCGGAAAAGAGTTCCGCTGCACTTCGCGATACTTTTTGCGCCAAACACTCGTTACGACGCAAATCGCTGCGTCGCTGATTCTTTTGGCTGGCGCCGGGTTGCTTTTGCGCAGTTTTTGGAAGCTGCAGAACGTCTCCTTGGGAATGCACACGGATAGCATCATTACGGCTGAAATCAATTTGGCCGAATACCGCTATTCTCAGCCCGCACAGCAATTCGCTTTTTTCCGTGACCTGCAATCTCGGTTGGCCCGGCTTCCTGGGGTGAGTTCTCTGGCTTTGAGCGATACCCTGCCGCCCTCCGGCGGCATGCAAGCTACATTTCTTTCCGCGATCGAAATCGCAGGCCGCACAGGGTTTACCGCGGGGACTGGAGGCATGATTGGATATCGCTACGTCACTCCATCGTATTTCTCGGTGCTTGGCATTGCCTTGGAAAGCGGGCGTGCTTTTGCCGAAAAAGAGCTTCTGACGACGGACGAGCCCATCATTCTCAGTGAAGCATTGGCCAAGCGGCTGTTTGGAGATGGCGATCCGATCGGGAAGTCGTTTCGCTTTGGGCGCCAAAATCGCTGGCGGACGATCGTGGGTGTCGTCGGCGATGTGAAAAACGACGGGCTCACCACAGCGGGCGGCCCGGAATTTTATCTTCCTTGGAAGGAAGAGCAGGATGGCTACTATCGCCGTGCGTATGTGATTTTGCGGACTCCGGTGAATCCGCAGGCGATTGCAAAATGGGTGCGCTCGGAAGTGGCGTCCATTGATCCGACGATGCCGGTAACGATCGAAGCCATGAGCCAGCGGGTTGAGAAGCTTGCTGATCGTCCACGATTCAACGCCATTCTGCTTTCGCTGTTCGCCGCGATGGGCATGGCACTCGCGGCGATCGGCATCTATGGAGTCGTGGGTTTCCTGGTGGCGCAGCAGACGCGCGAAATCGGGGTTCGCATGGCGCTCGGCGCTACGCCACAGGGCATTTTGAAGATGGTGCTTTCGAACGTGGCACGCTGGACGGTTGGCGGAGCGATTCTTGGAAGCATCGGCGCTTGGTTTTGCACGCGGCTGCTGGAATCGTTGCTCTTCGAAGTAAGGACGCACGACCCGGTTCTGCTTTGCAGCGCAGTGCTGCTTTTGCTGGCTGCGGCATTTCTGGCGGCGTGGATTCCGGCGCGCCGAGCGATGCGTATTGACCCGATGGTGGCGCTGCGTTACGAGTGACGCAATCGGCGTGCTAGAATCGCCAGCGGTCGCCCAAACGAATGACACGCCTCTGCTCTTCCCGTTTCGAGCGTGCGGCGCGAAAACTTGGCTGGACGCGGATCGCGGGTCTGGATGAAGCTGGCCGCGGTGCGTTGTTCGGTCCGGTGGTCGCGGCCGCCGTGATTCTCAATCCTAAACGCCGCATTGTTGGCCTGGATGATTCGAAGCAGCTCGCTCCGGAGCGGCGATCACAGCTCGCCGAACGGATCCGCGATCACGCGATGGCATGGGCCGTTGCTGAAGTGGACGCGCAACGAATTGACGCTTGGAATATTTATCAGGCCAGTCGCCAGGCGATGACCGCTGCGCTCCAGCAATTGGCTATGCCGCCGGACTATTTGTTGATCGACGCCCTGCAGCTGGATGTGCTGATCGAGCAGAAATCGTTGATCAAGGGTGATGCGAAGAGTGTTTCGATTGCGGCGGCGTCGATCCTGGCGAAGACGCATCGTGACACACGGATGGAAGAGTGGGACGCGGTGTATCCGCAATATGGTCTCGCGCGGCACAAGGGGTATGCCACGCCGGACCATCTGGAGGCGTTGCGGCAGCATGGGGCTTCGCCTTTGCACCGGTACTCGTTCGCACCGGTGCGGGATGCGGGGTGTTGGTCGACGGGGGCTATACAAATTGCGCTGATTCCGGATCCGGTGTCCCCTTGAGTTTGAGGCATGATTGTCAGGTCCGTCCGGCCCGAACCCGGGTCAAACCGCTGCAATCCCGGTGTCTGTCACGTAAGAGTAAGGGGAAGCGGCGCGGAACGCCGGCCTGAAGGCCGGCGCCTACATCGCGACATGCCCATTCGCCGCGGGTTCGCATTAAGTTTCCTGATTACAACGGGGATAACTGGCTGCTCACATGGGCTGCTGGGTTCGTTGACTTGGGTTTTCTCCGCCTGCTAGCGTAGTCAAGCATGACTTTTGCCGGCCTTTGCCGCTTGGGCGCTTTGCTCTGCGGCAAGTGGGGACGGTTTATTGTCTGAGCTCGCGAATGGCCTATAACAAAAGCAAGTATGTCGAAGCCGCTCAAAAACTTCTCAACCAGGGCAAGGTCGCCCAGGCCATAGCGGAATACCAGCAGATTTTGAAGCACGAGCCGCGCGATCAGGTCACGTTGATGACCATCGGCGAGCTATATATCCGTCAGGGCGAAACGTTTCAGGCCATCGATTACTTCGAGCGGCTGGCACAACTGTTCGTCGGCGACGGGTTCCTCACCAAGGCCATCGCGGTTTATAAGCGCATCGCCAAGCTGGCTCCCGAAGAGATACGCCCGCTCGAGAAACTTGCGGACTTGTATGTCCAGCAAGGGGTGATGAGCGAGGCGCGGCCGCTATTTGTGCAGTTGGCCGAGATTCATCTAAAGAATAATCGTCAGCCCGAAGCGGTCGCTCTGCTCAAGAAGCTGCTGATGGCGGAGCCTGACAACCTGCGCATCCAGATTCGCCTCGCGGATCTGTATCACGCGATGGGGCAGAACCGTGAGGCTGTCGAGGCCTACGTTTCCGCCAGTCAGAGAGCGCTAGCGCGTGGAGATCAGGCGGAGTGTGAAAAGCTCGCGGACAAGGTGCTGAAAGTAGAACCAGGAAACCTCGCTGCTCTTATCGTCAAAGCGCGTGTTTTTTCTTCGCAGGGCAATTTCACGCAGGCGGCTCAGGTTCTTGAGCGGGTTCCCGACCTCGAAAAGGGCGGCGAGCAAGCGGAGCTGCTTCTCGATCTCTATCTCAAGAGCGTGAAGTGGGATGAGGCCTCGACTTTGGCTTTGCGGATCTTTGATGCAGATCCGAAGAATTTCGGGCCGGCGCAAAAGATCGTGGAAGCACTGCTGGAATCGGGTCAGGGCGATCGCGCCATGGCGATCCTGGACCGGACCCGAATTCCCATGATCGATGCCGGGGAACACGAGGTCGTTGGGAAATTGCTGAATGAGCTCGCGGAACGTATGCCGGGGAAAATCGAGCCGCTGGAGTGGCTGGTGGAAATCTATGGGCGCACCAGCGATTCGTTCCGGTTGCCGGATGCGCTCGCACATTTGGGTGACGCACTGGTCGCGGCGAAACAGTACGATCGTGCGAAGCAGATCTTCGAACAGCTGGTTGATCGCGAGCCGGAGAGCGATCCCGCGAAGCGCAAACTCAACGATGTTCTTCGCAAGATGGGGTTGCTTGCTCTGGATAGGACTCAGCCGGTAGTCGAGGAACATGCGGCGGTGGAACTCGCCATGCCGCCGGCGCCGAAGATACGACCCGATATTGAACCCAACGCCCCGGAGGTGAAGGCCAAGCCCGTCGCGCCGTCGGCGCCGGTCGAGGCTGCGCTTGACGAAGATACGCAGAGATTCATCGCGCAGTCGCTAACGGACGTCGATCTGTTCGCCAGCTACGGCCTGACACAGAAAGCGATCGGTTTGCTCGAAGCCATTCTGCGCCGGGCTCCGCGGCACACGCCAACACTGGAAAAGCTCCTGGACTTCGTGCTGGGTGCGGGGGACGATCGGCGCACCGCGGAACTGGCAGCCAAACTTGAACAGATTTACAGTGAGCGCGGCGACCCGCGAGGCGCGGAGCGCTTTGGGGAATTGCGGCGTCGATTCCAGCGTGCTGCAGGGCTTTCGGACGAGGAGTTGGCTGGACCGGTGGCGCAGGCAAGCGCGCCTGGCCCGGTGGCGGAAGCCGAGGTCGAAGAGTCTTTCCCGGAAATAACGTCCGAGGAAGCCATCACTGAATTTGCCATCGCGGGAGAGTCCGTCGAGATCGAAGAAGTCAACGCTACGCCGCTAACTGCTTCGCCGGCGGAAGAAGTCCACGAGGTTGATCTTTCCGACGAGTGGGCCTCGATGCTTGAGGATACTCAGCCCACAGAAGTTGCGAAGCTAACGCCAGTGTCTGAGCCGCATGTCGAAGCCCAAGCGGCGCCGGAATTCGAACTGCCTGCCAAGGCTCCTGCGCCAGTGACAGCGGAACCGACAGTGGAAGAATTGTCGATTTTGGAACAGCCGACCATGGAGCCGGCAGCGGCGGAATCTGCACACGCCGCCACTGAAATCCCGATCGAGACGCCACCTACGGTTGAAGAGTCGACTGCTTACGAGCCTGCGATTGAAGTTCCGAAAGAGATCCAGGAGCTTCCGGTTGCGGTTGAGGAATCGGCTGTGCAGCCAGTCGTCGAAGAACCCGCTCATCATGAGGCCGCGCCTGAGCCGCCGCCGGCGGCGGTAGAACAGCCCGCCGAGGTCTCGCAAGTGGCGCCGAAGATCGAAGAGCCGGAATTTGAGCTGGACCAGGACTACGAGCTGGTTCTCGATCCCGAGCCGCTGGTTCCTGCGCACGATCAGAAACCCCCGGAAATTCCCATCGTTCCGCTGGAGCCTGAGGCGGAAGCGGTTGCTCACAATGCCGCGCCAGCAAACGGCTTTGCTTCCGACCAGTTCTTGTCGGATCTGGCCGCTGAAATCGACCAATTGGGCGGGGACCAGCTCTCGCCGGGATATTCCGATGCTGCTCCGCATGCCCTTGCCAGCACGCCGAACAAGAATGCGGCCAAGGCGGAAGCGGCGTCCCCAGCTGACGTGGGACCCCTTAAGGAGGTCTTCGACGAATTTCGCGCCGAACTCGGTGAGATGGGCGCTGATGATGAGGATCTGGAGACGCACTACAATCTGGGCATTGCTTTCCGCGAGATGGGCCTGCTGGAAGAAGCCATCAGCGAATTCCAGAAAGTTGCCAAGGCCAGCGAGAAGGGCCGTCCGTTTCCGTACTCCATGCAGTGCTATACGCTGCTCGGTTTGGCTTTCATGGATCGCGGCCAGCCCTCCATCGCCGCGATGTGGTACGAGCGTGCGCTGCATCTTCCGGACATCGAGCCGGAAAGCGAACTCGCCTTGCGGTATGATTTAGGGATGGCCCAGGAGTCGGCGGGCGAGTCGGATGCGGCACTCAAGAGCTTCTCCCGGGTCTACGCGGTCAACATTGACTATCGCGACGTGGGCGAGCGCATCGCCGCGCTGCAAAAACCAGCTCGTTAACGTTCCGCTCTCGCTGAGTCCAGGGGATTTCTCTAATCGATGAATCGGATCTTGAGTGCGGTGTTAGTGGTGGTCTGCTGCATGATGGGGGCGGTCCTGTTCTATCTGCCGTGGACCGGAATCTGGGAGCAGAACTATTTCCTGAGTCATTTTCCATCGCTGATGCGAATCTTGCTGCATCCTTCGTTTCGCGGAGCGGTAAGCGGACTCGGCATTTTGGACATTTTCCTGGCTATCCGCATGATCGGATCTAGTCCCGCGCCGTCGGCAACTCCCCGTGTCCGTCCGCAGTAATTCGCCGGCCACTCGCAAGTTTCCAGTTCTTTGCTACGTGACCGATCGCAGGAGTCTGCCCGCTGCGACGACCTCCGCGGAAGTTTCCGCGCTACTACAAAAGATCGCGCAGCTCGCGAGAGTTGGCGTGGACTGGGTGCAGATTCGTGAAAAAGATCTGTCTGCCCGGCAGCTCACAGCGCTAGTACAAGAGACCGCTCGTTGCTTGCCCGCCCAGCCCGGCAAAGACCCCGGCACAACGCGTATTCTCATCAACGATCGCGTTGATGTCGCGCTGACGCAGAGTGCGGCGGGAGTTCACCTCGGCGAGAGCTGTTTAGCCGTAGACGAAGTGAAGCGGCTGGTCGAGTCCCAGGCGTCGACGAGAGATTTTTTGTTGGGTGTCTCGTGCCACTCGTTGGAAGGCGCGAAATCAGCCGCAGTCGACGGTGCGGACTACATATTCTTTGGTCCAGTGTTTGCCACGCCGTCCAAGGCCACGTTCGGCGAGCCTCAAGGCGTCAAACGTCTCGCTGAAGTTTGCCGGTCGGTGCCCATCCCCGTGCTGGCCATCGGCGGCATCACCCTCGAAAATGCCGCCACCTGTTTCAAGGCTGGTGCAGCGGGCATCGCCGCCATCCGGTTATTTCAGGACGCACCGGATCCCGCGGCCACGGTCGAAGCATTACGGAAAATAGCGCAGTGACAGGATGTTTAGGCGCCCTTCATTCATGAGGCGGCGCGACAGCCGGATCTGCCCCGCGTGGCGGCGACGAGTCAACGCGACCGGGCTTACCAACGTGCTAGGTTATCGGGCCCGCGCTGCAACGCTGCGACTGCGCGACGCTCGTTTGGGCTGGTATAGTTCCCGGTCGCCGCCTCGAGAAGGTCCTGCGCGCTGCGTCCGTCATCCGGATAAACGCTCACGCCGATACTCACGCTCAGCGGAGGTTGCTCCGGGCCACTGCGCAACGCGATTTGCACGCGTCGGGCGATCTGGCGCGCCATCCCCGGGTCTGCGTCGATCAGCAGAACAGCAAACTCATCGCCGCCATAGCGCGCCGCAAGGTCGGTCGAGCGGCACTGCTCTTTCATCACCTCAGACAATCGCTTCAGCGCGCGGTTTCCTGCCAGATGCCCCAGGCGGTCGTTGATGGACTTCAATGCGTCGAGGTCCAGCAGCAGTACGGCGAACGACCGATTGCTTCGCTCACCACGGCGAATTTCTCGCTCCAGCGTGTCCAAGAACTCTCGATAGTTTGCGAGTCCCGTCAGGGCGTCATGTGTAGCCTGGTAGCGCACCTTCTCTTCCGTTTTCTTTCGTTCGGTGATGTCCATTCCGGCCCCGATGCATCCGATGATGTCTCCGGACTTGGATCGCAGCGGTTCCAGGTGTAACTCCAGCACGCGATGATTTCGCTTGTACTCAAATTGCGACGAGATGCCTCGCAGCGCCTCGAAGTGCTGTGGGATAGGCGTTGTGTGCGGATCTTGGCATTTCAAATATTCGCATACCGATTTTCCCACGATCTCGTCGCTGCGGCCCTTCATGCCGCGGAATCTTGCGCCAAGGCAAGAGGTAACGCGCAAGTGCAGATTCGTGGTCCACAGCACCATGGGCATTTGCTCAAGGATTTCTCTGAGGTGCCCGTCATCGAAGATTTCGATGGCGCTCGGGGCCCTTGTTTTCGCGGTTTCCACGAAGCCCACGATGTCCCCATGTTCGTTGCGGATCGGCGTGCGGCTAACTGCCAGGAAAATGGAGGAGCCATCCTTACGCAGCCTTTCGGTATTCTCGCATTGCGGAAATTCGCCTCGAATGGCCGCGTGAAGTAGTCCGTCGAACTTGCGTGGGTCATTGGACTGCAGGAGTTGCGCCAGTGGGTGGCTTACGATCTCTGCTTCGCGGTAGCCATACAAGAACTCTGCTCCCCGGCTCCAGCTCTGCACGATGCCATCGAGCGTAAAACTGAGCAGCCCATCTTCCGTTGAGGACAGAATTGCTGCGAGCAAATCCTCGGCCCGCACACAGGTCGCCATGTTTACCTGACAGA
>Ga0210401_10006206_pt1 | contig 12187 bp, 10 predicted proteins | sample IncBWH32MmetaG_FD_150866 | JGI IMG/M metagenome (GOLD analysis project Ga0210401, IMG submission 150866) | Forest soil microbial communities from Barre Woods Harvard Forest LTER site, Petersham, Massachusetts, United States - Inc-BW-H-32-M | ecosystem: Environmental > Terrestrial > Soil >... | reverse complement strand
AGGATCCGACGGACTCGCCCATCAAGTCGAGACAGGAAGCGGACTTTTTTGTTTTTTTGCCCCGGCGAAGCGCGCGATCAAGGCAATCGCGAATGAACTCCGACTTGCCAACCCGTCGGCTTTGAGCCTCTTGCGTGATTTCACGAAGCATCGCTTCGGGCATCTTAATTGAAATGGTCGTCACGAGGCTAAGGTATTACCAATTGCAACGCTTGGCAATACCCAATTTGAACGAGACGTTAAACCTGAACGTTCTGCCCGATTTTTAACTGTTGCTTTTTGCTTCTTAATTCTCCCTGGCGCTGGATATACCCGATCGCTCCAACCGCAGCGACGGCGAGGGCGGCGAATTGATAGCCGGAAAAGGGGCCAATGATGGCCGGGGTATCGCGAAGAAATTCGTGGAAGAAGCGGAAAATTCCGTACGTTATCAGGTAAATGTGAAAGAGCTGGCCGGGCGCAATCCGTCCCCAAAGAAAGAGGAGGATGATGCAAAGCATGATGGCGTTAAACAGAAATTCCACGGGCACCGCCGGCCAGCGTTGCACGCCGTGGGCGTCGGCGATGGTGAACCAGGCCGGCTGACAGACGCGGCCCAGGCAACAGCCGTTCAAATAGCAACCGATTCTTCCGAGCATCACTCCAATCGGTACTATAATGGCAAACCAATCGCCTGTGGCTGCCGTGTAGCCAAGCAGGCGCTTGGCGATAATCACGCCGGCATAGCCGCCGAGCAACGCACCGGTGATGGACTTGCCCGTGGCAAAAATGATCCAACGATTTGGGTCGTGCCAGTGAAGCCAGCCTTCAGAAGCCAGGTAAACGAGTTTGGCTCCGATGAACGCGGAGACGAGCGCGGAAATGTAGATGAGGACGAGCCGTTCATCGCGCCGGGCCAGACGCGACCAGAGAATGATGCTCACGAAAATTCCCGCGAGCATCATCCAGCCGTAGCCGGTGGAATGTAACGTCGGCCATTTCATAAAATTAAAATTGCATGTGCGAGCAGGCTTGAAAGAGAGCGATGACGATGCTCAGGACAAAGAAACAGAATGCTAAGAATAATCCCAGAATACTTCGCAACAAGCCGTCTTTAATGTTGCGGACGCAGCCAATGCCGCCCGCCAGATTGCAAAGGGCGCAAAACAACAATACAAAGACCGGATTCACCCACTTTGGAGGCGGGTCGCTTGAAGACACAAATGCCAGAAGAATCACAGTCGGCGCGAGGCCAACCATCAGCCATAGGAAAGCTATCGCCGGGTTTTTTCCAATGGGGTTGTTGTCCATTTGCGATTTCAACTATGGGTTTTCGAGGACGAGGACGAGGACGATTGCATTTTTGAATCCGCGAAGCCTGAATAGTAACGGCAAAACGAATCGAGTTTTCCGTCGGGACGAATCACATGGGTACAACACCGGTCAATGCGGTCTTCGTCCCACGTGGCGGCATCCATGAAGGGCTTGATGAAGAGGCGGAACGTGTGAGATTCGTCCAACTCAAATTGCCGGAGCAGTTCGCCGAGCGGCTCGGATTCACAACCGCATTTCATCAGGTCTTCGAGCTTGTACCGAATTTTTGTCCCGAGAAATCCCTGCACATTTTTGAAATCGACGAAGTCGCTGATGGACCGGACCTCTCCGCCCAGTTTCAGCAAATAACCGATGGTCGCGCAATTTGGGTCGCCGCAGGGCAATGGCGTAAAATCGTCGAAGCGCAGTTTGCCGTTTGATTGCGCGACGGCGGCGAGGATGATGTCGGCGGTATTGAGGCGGTTTGATTTTGAATCGGGAATCCGCCCGCTGCTGAACATGGGCTGAAACGCTATACCGCGAACATTCGGCCAGCGCAGGCCGAAATCAACGGCCTGCCAAAGGAACGGGAGGTTTTCCGGGGTCACGGTCATCGCGAGTGTGACGGGGAGTTTCATTTCGCGGCAGCGGGTGAGGCAACGCTCGCGGGTTGCGCGCAAATCCGCGCCGCGCAAAAATGTTTGGCCGTCTGCCTGCGGGCCGTCGAATTGCAGGTACAATTGGAATTTTCCGTAGCGAAATGTTTTGGCGAGTTCACCAGAAAAATTATCGTCGTTTGCGATTCGCACACCGTTCGTGTTCAACAGCACGTAGTCGATGCCGGGATTGGCGTGCAGCCAGCGGAGCAGTTCAAAAAACTCGGGATGCAGCGTTGGCTCGCCGCCGGAAAGCTGGAGGATTTCGATTTTGCCTTTGCGATCAATGACGCCCTGGATTCGTTCCTGCAACTGGGCCAGCGGGACGGCGTCCGTTTTCGCGCCAGCGCCGGCCGGTGAATCGGCATAGCAGGTTGGACACTTTAGATTGCAGGAGTTGACGATTTCGATGAGCGCGAGGCAGGTTGAAAGTTTTTCCATCACGCCCAGCGCCCCGTTGGGATTTGCGTTGCGACCGAGCGTTCCGGCGCTCGTTCCGTCCGCCGAGCAGCACGCGCCGGGTCCGCAGCCGCAGTCATTGGCGTCCTTGCCGCGCGCGAGCCAATAAAATCGCGCGTCGGACGCGATGCAGACGCTCATTTCGCCGTGGGCGGCGCAGGTGCGTTTCAGCAGAACCTTCGATGGAACGCCGCCTGTGCGCCAGACCTCGGCTGGACACGACGCATGACAAATCGTGCAACGCGACTTTGTGCGCTTGAGCAATTCGTCGGTGAGCCTGAATGTAATTGCGAGGGAGTTCATTCGTTTATCCTGAACTGATAACCGCCGACGGCACATCCGCAAAGGCTGAGCGTCACGCAAACGGCGATCATTAGCCCGGATAGCACGATTGAAAGGAACACGCGGAGCGGAATGCTTTTCGTGGCTCGAAATGCGAGTAACAACCCGCAAACGATGCCGCCGATGGCCCCGCCGATCCAGGTGATCGTCGGGCTGACGTTCTCATCCACCGGCTTTGACAGCGTATGGCGCATCGTGTCGGCTGAAACAAGCGTAAGCAATGGCGGCAACAGGAGCGCGCACAGAAACACCAGCCAGTGAAATCGAGCCTTCGCCGCTCCGCAGAACGGACATCGGTTGCCTTTTTGATCTTCCGACAACTCTTTTTTGCAATGGGTACAAGTCATGGGTTTTAATTCTTTCCCTCTTGGACTGTTATCGCCACGAGGAAGCCGGTCTTTCGCGGCGCAAAACCGATGGACCTGATTATTTCGTCCGGGGACGGATTCTTCCATCGTGTAATGAAAAATCCGGTAAAGGGTCGCGGCGGGGCATTCGTAAAAAGAAATTCTCCCCAAGCTACAGCGTTTGCTGGAACAACGCCATTTTCAAATATATCGCTCGATACGTCAGTTCCATAAATAATAGGGACGGTTACGGTTCGGCCATCTTGAAAGTGAATAAAGAATTGATTTACCAGATCCGAAGGATTTCCCGCCGATGCTCCGTGGAGGAAATCCACTTCTGAACATTTTCGGCCTACGAAAACGGCGTTGGTTTCGACGAGCCAACTCGACCCGATGGTTCCACGGACGTCAAATTTTATTCCATCCCACATATGTGTTCCCGGCTTTGGAAACTGCAAAAACGAGTCTCCTTCGAATGTCCGCCCGGGCCCGCTGACTATTCCGTCGCAATACGGTGAGAGGTCCAGCATGGAAGGATCTGCCAGCGAGTCACGGGCAACGATGTCCTTAGCCGCCCCGGCTCTTCTTTCCAGTTCGTCCTGATACAAACTCTGTTGAATTTGCGCCGGCGTTAAGCGTGGCCCCCGTTCTTCGAGCCAGAAACAGCCCAAAAAACTCATGCAGCAAATCAAATACATGCCGGCTGTAGAGTAGGCGATTGTTCCCCAAAGGCGATGCTTGAACTTTTTGAATTGTTTCAGGGCAAGAGCAAAACCACAGAGAAGGCTGCAAAGACAGAAGATGGAGATTTCGGTCCAAAAGGCGAACGGACCGGAGGGTTTGATGCCTGAAATCAGAGCCAGGGAAAGCAGCGGCGGCACGATTATAAGCCAGAGCCAATTGTTTCTTTGGACAGATTTCATCCGATTTCGTGGGCCATGCTGACGATAACGGTTTGTCAATGTGGCGCAAGATAAAGGTTCCTGCCGATAAAGCGTCCATTGATAAATTTGGAAGAACATTGATTGGGTCAATGAACAGGAGGTTCAATCCGCAGATTGCGCGGATAAAAACAATGAGGAAAGAGAAAGGCAGGGAATTAATCTTTGCAACTTTGTTGATGTGGTCCCCGCAAGATAACGAGGCAACAACGGAAGGAGGAGGGCCGAATCGCCGCAAGGTCTTGGAGTGCGGTGGCTGTGATACCGCTTTGGAATCGAATGAGGCGCCCGGTTCGGATGTCGGCGTGGCTTCGAAAGCGGTGTCCCCCGAAAGGTTTCGGGGTTGCCATCGCACTCCATGACGCAAGCGACCAGTCGAGACGTTTTCCTGCATTCCTGCGTTCCTCATTGTGTCATCTTCTTCTGACGGATTGGTCGCGACGTCGGTAGGGGTATGCCGGACGGAAAGAAAGTCCATTGCGCAAACTCAAAACCGTTGTAGAATCGTTCGATGCACTATTGGAGGATGACAAGCCAATCGTTCCCGGGCTGAAAAGGGGTTGCCCGCATTCTATTCCCCAGCCACAATGTGCGTCTTTGCATGAATGATACTCCGGCCATCGCAACTGCGCCCGAAGCGAAATCCTATTCGCCGTCGGCGGCCCGTGATTTTTCGCAGCCGGTGGCGCGGCCCAAAAAAAGTGGGTTCCAACTTTTCCGCGAGGTCCTGGACCACGGCGGCCCTGGCTATTTGCAGTTTGCCATCACGAATATCTGCAACGCCGATTGCGATTTCTGCGGGTTCGCCCGGTCCAAGTTTGATCCGCGCGCGCGACGTAGTGTTACTTTCGACGAAGCGAAGCTGGCGATAGACGTGGCCGTCAAAAATCACATCGGTTATCTCCTGTTCGTGGGCGGCGAGCCGATGGTGCATCGCGATCTGCGCGCGATGACGCGATACGCGGCGGAGCGCGGGATTCACCCAATGATCTGCACCAACGGCGGTTTGTGGAACGATGAGAACATGCGCAATCTCGCCAACGACGGGCTGACGAGCGTCATCATGTCCATTGACGCCCATGAAATCGCCAAGCATGAGAAGAACCGGGGCCTGCCGGATGTCTGCAAGAAAATCAAGCGCGCCAACGAGTTCTTCCATTCGGTGGGCATCCAGACGACCGCAAGCATCACGGCGAGCCGGTTGATTGAGGATTACGAAAAATTGCCCGGGTTTCTGGAATCGCTCGGGTTCACAAGCTGCACGTTCAGTTATCCGCTCACGGCGCTGGCCAGCAGTTACCTGAGTTTCAGCGACAGCGGTTTGGTGAATTATTCCAAGGACGAACTCATCGCGCTGTTCGGCAAAATCAAGACGATGAAAGAGCGCAGCAGATTTCCGGTCGTGAATCCTTCGGAATCGCTGGACGAAATGCAACGGCATTTGCGCGGTGACAAAGAAAAATTCGGCTGCCTGGGCGGGTACAAATATTTTTACCTGGATTGGAACCTGGATTTGTATCGCTGTCACTTTTGGGAAAAGCCGATGTGCAAAGTGTGGGATTGGAACGAGTCGAAACTGATTCGCGACGGCTGCACGCGCTGCATGATTGATTGTTACCGCGACCCGAGCGTGTTGCAGTTTGTGGCCGTCAGCGCAAGCGATGCGTGGAATAATTTGAAGAAGGGTAATCTTGCCGGGGCCGCTAAAAACGTTTTCGATTCGCGGAATATCACGTCGCTGAAGGCGGTTTGGGAAGATCGGAAGTGGATTAAGGGAGTGTAATGATTGCAGATTGCGGATTGCCGATTGATTTGCAACGGGGCACCGCGTTATCGTTAATGTAACGTCGCAAGCTGTTGACGGCCAATTACATATGAAATGTAACAGCGTGTAACAAATTGTGTAACACCATATATCGTTGAGGCTCAACCATGTAACAATGTAACACGTTTTCCAACTTCAATACAACTTTCATACCATTGGGGCATCTCATTCGAAGTTCGGCATTCGACGTTTCTGATCTTCCACTTTTTCCGGTCATCCAGCCATCAATTCTATTATTCCCAGCAACGGAATTTTGACCCAGGTGGGGCGCATGTTGAGTTCGTAACCGAGTTCGTAGATGGCTTTGCGCAGGAGGAAAATGTTTGTGAGCAAATGGACATCTTCGTCTTTGCGAGAAAGGAACGTGGAGTTTTTTGTCGCATCCAGGTAGGCGCGGTAAAAAATGGCAGAAACGTGGCGCGCCCAGAATTGCGCCCAGCCAGTGAGGGTATCGGTTTGCGCGACATTTGCCCCGCCGCTTTCGATTTGCTTGAGGAATGCGGCCTGGGCGGCGTAATGAAATGAGCGCATCATCCCGGCCACGTCGGCCATCGGCGGGCGCTTGAGACGGCGTTCGCTGATGGACAACGACGGTTCGCCCTCGAAATCAATGATCCAAAAATCTTTGCCGTCGTAAAGTACCTGGCCCAGATGATAATCGCCGTGCAGGCGCGTCCGCCAGGCGTCTATCCGGCGAGAGTAGATGCCGCTGAACCGTTTCAAAATGTCGGCTTCCAGCGCGATGACTTTCTCGGCAAGCGCCTGGACATCCGGGGGAAGCGTGGGCAGTCTTTTGACGAGTAACTGGAAATTCTGGCGGGTGAGATTGCGCAAGGACTGGAACAAGCCGCGCTGAAAATGGGGGGAAAATGGTTCGGGCGCAAATCGTTTGTCCATGGCGTCGGCGGTCAGGGCCAGGTGCATGGCGGCCGTGCGCTGGCCCAGTATCTTTGCGCTTTCGACGTAAGAGCCGATCATCTCGACGGCCTCAGGCGGCGGGCCGCTTGAGGCAAGTTTGTCGAGGGGGATAGTTGGAACGCGAGCCAGCCGCTTTTCGTGCGGCAGGCTTTCGACGCGCTCATAAAATCGGCTCAGCGTATCGAGCGTAAATTCCCAGGCATCTTTGCTTTTAGGCTGGAATGAACTCAGCACGGCCAGGGTCAAGGGTTCTTCACGGCCTGCCTGATATTCCATCGCGCCGGCGAGCGGCGGTGAATACTGAAATCGTGCTGCTGTGAGGAGCCGGCTGATTTCGAATTCGGGATTTTCTCCCTGGTCCAGCCGCCGGAATAACTTGAGAATGAGTTTATCGCCAAACACGACCGATGAATTGCTCTGTTCGGCTTTGCTGACTGACGGTTCCAGGTTTAGTGAACCAGTCATGCGCAATTGACGCAAAAAGCTCGTGTGCATGGATGTCGCCGTGCCCTGGCTGCCCTGTAATCCACGCCGGCCCGCGATGAGTTCCAGCAGCGCCCGGCAGAATTCCTTGTTGGCGATGGCGTCATAGAGCACGCCGTCCGCCTCCGGGGTTTTGACATTGACGCGCGCGATGACCAGGGGCGCCCAGTCACGGCAAATGGCGTCCATCTGTTTCCCAAACGCGCAGGCCATCGGGAGCAGGTAAATTTCCGCCTCGCTTTGCGTATATTCGACCTGAAGAAACGCAAAAAAGGCCCTCTCCGTGCCGCCGAGAAGGACGGGGATTAGTTCGCGCACGTGGACGCCCTTGATGGTGCGGGCCTTGCCGGCAAACCATCGGCGCGAAAACAGCCACGTCTGGAGCGCGCGCTCAAACTGCAATTGATGGTAATCGCTAAAAATTTCCTCCCAGTCCGCGCCCACATTGAATAATGGGCGCGCGCCGGGACCAACGGGTGCTCCGACCGCCTGGACCTGCGCCGCGACCCTTGTTTCGAGCGAGAACCAATAGAATGCGTGCGGGCCGAGCGTGAGAAAATAAGGTTTGTCGGTAATAACAGGAAATTCCGTGAGCCCAAATAGTTCCACGGGTACGCGCGATTGAAACGCCTTGAGGTCCAATTCGACCGGCTGGACGAAGCGCGACAGGTTGGCGACCACGAGAATGGTTTCATCCTGGTAACGTCTGATACAGGCGAGGATCTTGCGGTTTTCCGGCTGAATAAATTCCATGGTACCCAGGCCGAAGGCGCGCCAGCGTTTTCGCAGCGTAATAAGCCGCCGCATCCACCACATCAGCGAATGCGGATTGCCCTGCTGCACGTCCACGTTCACGGCCTCGTAATGGTTTTCCGGGTCCAAATTGATGGGCAGATACAGGCTCTGCGGATTGGCGCGCGAGAACCCGGCGTTTCTGTCCGCGCTCCATTGCATGGGTGTGCGGACGCCGTTACGGTCGCCCAGGTAAATATTTTCGCCTATGCCGATTTCATCGCCGTAATAAATGACCGGCGTGCCGGGCAGTGAAAAGAGGAGGGCATTGAGCAATTCAATTCTTCGGCGGTCATTACCCAGGAGCGGCGCGAGCCGGCGGCGGATGCCCAGGTTCAGCCGCGCCTGGTAGATGTGGGCGTACATTCGATACATGTAATCGCGCTCCTCGTCCGTCACCATCTCGAGGGTCAATTCATCGTGATTGCGCAGGAACAGGGCCCACTGGGCGGTTTCCGGAATGGGCGGCGTTTGTTGCAGGATGTCCACGATGGGAATCCTGTCTTCCATGCGCAACGCCATAAACAGCCGGGGCATGAGCGGAAAATGAAAGGCCATATGACATTCATCGCCTTTGCCTCCGCCAAAATAGGCTACGGCGTCGTCGGGCCATTGGTTTGCCTCCGCCAGCAACATGCGATCGCCATATTTTTCGTCTACGTGCTTGCGCAGGATTTTGAGGAAGTCATGCGTTTCCGGAAGATTTTCGCAGCCAGTGCCCTCGCGCTCGTAGAGATACGGCACGGCGTCCAGGCGGACGCCGTCCACGCCCATGCCAAACCAAAAATCCAGCACTTTAAACATCTCGCGATGGACAACCGGATTATCGAAATTCAAATCCGGCTGGTGCGAATAGAAACGGTGCCAGTAATAAGCGTTGGCCACGCTGTCCCAGGTCCAGTTGGAAAGTTCGGTATCTTTGAAAATGACGCGGGTGCCGGCGTATTTCTCGGGCGAATCGGACCAAACGTAATAGTCACGCCAGCGGCTGCCCGGCGGGGCGCGGCGGGCGCGTTGAAACCATGGATGCTTGTCCGAAGTGTGGTTTAGCACCAGTTCCGTAATCACGCGCAGGCCGCGGTGATGGGCCTCGCGCAGGAAGATTTTGAAGTCGGCCAGCGTCCCATACATCGGATGCACGGTCATGTAGTCGGCGATGTCATAACCGTCATCCTTGAGCGGCGATGGATAGAACGGCAGCAACCAGATGGCGGTGATGCCGAGGTCGCGCAGATAATCCAATTTTTCCGTCAGCCCGCGGAAATCGCCGGTGCCGTCGGCGTTGCTGTCAAAGAAAGCGCGGACATGAAGTTCATAAATGACACCCGCCTTGTACCAAAGCGGGTCGCGTTCCATTGGAGTAAAGATTTGTTTCACTATGGGCGGTTTTTATTTTCGGCTCCCGCCATACTATCCGAAGAGGAATGGAAGTTGTCAAATGGGGATATGGGAATCATTCTCACTTGCCGCGCCATAGCGTAGCGGCGGCGGGTCCTCATCGTCTTCCTCATCTTCGCATTTCTTATTTTCCCGGCAGATATTCGATGCGGTCGGCCCAATCCCAGGCGTTCGCTTGGTGCCAGAAATTCACTAAAAGGCGGGCTTGTTTGCCGTATGCAATCGTGAAAACCGAACGACGAAAAAGAATGACTCCGGCGTGACCCAATCCTTCACGGGTGAGATCGCCGGCGTGCATCGGCAGGCTGGCCCGGTCGAATCCGACAAGGACCATTCCCGTTTCGCGCAACGTCATGAGCAGGGCCGGATCTTTGAGCGAACGGCAGGCGCCCTCCCGCCAATCCGAGATATGAACAATCGGAAAACCGGCCTCAATTTGGCCGCAGGCGGCCACCATCCAATGCGACGTGTTTTCATCGGCCAGCAGCCGCGGCTTCACGCCGCTACCTCGGCTCCACGCTGTTGGGCCAGTTCGGCGGCAAATTTTTTGGCGTAAGCCAGCGCGCACCGGACCAACGCTGGTGGCCAGCGGAAGTGGTCAGCCGTCCGCGCCACGGATTTTGTTTCGCGATAGACGTCGGCGACTTCCCACACGGCGACGCGGTGTCCCTGCACATAGGCCTCCCGCCCGCCGGCTGAGTCTCGGAACCCGATACCCGGATATTCCTCTTCCATGGCCTTTTCCTTGAGATAAAGGCTGCTCAGGGTGGACACTTCCAGATGACGCCGCCTGGCCTGGCGGGAGAGCAGCGCGGCATCTGCGGTATCAATCCGGCATGACTGGACAATCGTTGGCACGGAGGAAAGGTCGTTTACAACGTATACGGTGTCAAGGAAGGATCCTCTCCCCGCTTACCTCTTCCAGTGGGCGGTTGTTGGCTTCGATTCCTTTGAAGTACCACACCAGGGCGGCAATCGGTCCGGGGAGGGTCATGGCGGTGAGGATGAGGAGCGGCCAGCCGGCTTTATGTGTCTGCGAATAAACTGTGCTCATCCAGATTGGAGCGAAAAAGGCGCCGATTCGTCCGGCGGCGACGGAAATGCCCAGGCCGGTGGCGCGATTGTTTACGGGCATGACTTCGGAACTGACCACGTACGACGAGTTCGACGTGCCAATCAGAACGAACATCAACGCAATGTTCCCAATCATCACCGCCATGGGTGTCGATGCGAAATAGAGGTTGAACACGGCCAGGGTGACCAGGATGTAGCCGCCCAGGATGGTGGCTTTGCGCCCGATTTTGTCGAGGAGATATGCCGCCAGGAGACTGCCAGCCAGCGAGCCCAGGTAGCCCATGAAATAAAATGTCGGCATTTGTTCCGCCGGGACTTTGACCGCGGGCAAAATAACAACGCTGAGCGCGGCGGAGATTCCATAGACAACCGACGCCTGTGCGAAATTCAGGGAACACACGAATAAGAGACGGCCCGGGTACCGGGAAAAGAGTTCTTTCAATTGCTCTCCCACGCCGGGTTGATCTTGCGGACGAGAATGAGCGGTTTCGACAACGGGCGGCAGTTCGGCGCCATATTGGCGGACGGCGATTTCCTCGATCCGGTTGACAATCTTTTCCGCTTCGGCCGCCTTTCCGTTCATGGCCAGCCAGCGGGGAGATTCAGGAATGGCATAGCGTACCCACAAGCCGAACAGAGCGAGCAGCGCACCCAGTCCAAAACCCATCCGCCAGCCGAGGTTCGGGGGAAAGAAGAGGAGAAATTCATGGACGCTGACGGCTGAGATCATTCCGCCAACTGGAAAAGCCGCGAGGACCAATGCGGCCGCTTTGCCACGATGTTTGCTCGGAATGAATTCGACCATCGCCGCCGTCACAGCCGAGTATTCTCCGCCCACACCCAGGGCGGCGAGAAACCTGAAGGCCAGCAGCGAATGATAATTCCAGGAGAACGCGGTAATGACACTGAATCCCGCGTACCAGACGAGTGTGAGAATGAACAATTTTTTGCGCCCCAGGCGGTCCGAAAAATATCCGAATACGATTGCGCCAACCAGCATCCCCAGTACCCACGCGCTAACCAGGGACGAGCCCTGATTGGGAGTAAGCTGCCACATTTTGGTTACCTGGCCGAGGACGCTGCCGATCACGTTGGTCTCAAAGGCGTCCAACATCCAACCCAGGGCCAGCGCGATGGTCACGACGGTGTGAAAGCGGCACCAGGGAAGACGGTCCAACCGTGAGGTCACGTTGGGGTTTGGAGCCGATTGCCCGGACGAAGATACACCGATGACCCGCTTATCGTTCATTTTTCAAAGTATGGCGTTTCAATTTTTAATTTGCGTACCCCTCCCACAACCACACCAAAGCGTCGGGAAGTGTCTGCCCAACCACTCTGCGGTCCACGTGCCCCGCGCTTTTTGCAAAAATGAATCGATAGTCGTAGCCTTTTGCCTTCAAAGCAGCCGCCATGCGTCGGTTTGCCATTACCCAATTGTGAAGCGAAGCCTCGTCCCGGTCGTAACCCAGGTCCCGTTCGCCCACTTCCATCCAGATGCGCAATGGTTTTGCATTGCTTTGCGGAATCAAGTGCTCGTGATATTCCCATGCGCCGTGTGGCGATGCGCGATTGAATGGCGATTGCTGATTCACGAAAGTGCCGGAATAGCTGAGCACGCGCCGGTAGAGATCAGGATGAAACCACGCCATCGTAAAAGCG